>Ga0179591_1438046_pt1 | contig 14888 bp, 18 predicted proteins | sample CZOMad2_1_08_16f_FD_182891 | JGI IMG/M metagenome (GOLD analysis project Ga0179591, IMG submission 182891) | Vadose zone soil fungal communities from Angelo Coast Range Reserve, California, USA - CZOMad2_1_08_16fungal (PacBio error correction) | ecosystem: Environmental > Terrestrial > Soil >...
GGCGATGTGCGAGCCGGCTCCGTTGGGCGGGACTGGTCTTGGAGAAAGACTACTCTCCCCTCGAGGCCCACCACGGGGACCCAGAAAAGGTCCCTAAACGGGGAGAGGCCTACGAAGATAGGGTGCCAAACCGAAGGAGCCTGAGGGGGAGTCGAGCACCGGCTCAAAGTTCAATAGAAAAAGTGGTTTTTAAACCTTCCCAATCTCTCCCTCGGCCTATCCAAACTGCAGAGACTCAGAAAAACCGTACAAGCGTCTCCCAAAAGGACCAAGCTCCGATCCACCTATACAAGAAACAAGGGACGTGTGAAAAGGGTTTTTCTACGAAAGTCGTTTTCTCCCGCAGGAGTAGGTATATGCCGCAGCGACACTCAAGAAGGGCGCATTCCGCGAGAGCAGCTCGAATCGCCAGGGGGGCTGGGAAGGAAAACTAACCAAGTTTACTTGTCTCGGGGTCCCTTGAAGGGGTTGGGAGAAAGATCAAAACTTCCCCAAAGGGCCATCGGGTTTTGTTTTTGAGGAAAGAAGAAACGGTGGAGCCGGACGAATTTTTCAGGGTCAATAAAGCCCCGCGATAAAAACCGAGGAAGTTCTCCGAGGGGAGGAAACAGATAATCAGGGAGAGTGCACCGAAAGGGGTCGGCACTAGAAGGACAAAGGGCGTGAGAATCGTCCTTCTTCGGGGACAGGGCCAGGAGCATAAAAACACTTGAGGGAGAGAGAGTAAAATCTCCCTTCTAGAGAGGAGTTCACTCGTAGGGAGGGGAGAAAAAAGGAGTGAGATGCCGTCGAGAAGGTCTCCGTTGGTTAGAGTGCACAGCCCTAGAATACGTCTATTTTCGGAAAGAGGGACTGAGGAAAAGATCTATCACAAAAAAGTCCAAAAAGGAAATCCTAGAAGGACCTCCCTCGGGGATTTTTAAAGAAAACGCCCAACACGTGAAAAAACGTTCTCATCAAAGGAAAAGGGGGGACTCGATGTTCTATACCAAAGGCGGGAAAGCTCAGGTGACAAAAAGAGCAAGAAAAAACTATCACGAACACTTTTTCTGCTGTGAGAGAGGGGTCCCGGTTCGGAAAAACTGTCCGGTAAAGGGACCTCGAAATGCTGCTTTAGGGAAAGCTGCGGTTCGAGCCAGAAGGGGGTTCGCCTAAAGCGTCGAAGAGAAGAAAGGCCCGGTCAAGGCGCTGAAGCATGGAGAAGACGACCGGTACAAAAAGGCCGAGAAAAAGGAAAGGCGGAGGCGGAAAAGATCGGAAACCGAGAAAAAGGAGGCTTTCTGCCAAAAAAAATCCTCCTCGATGACGGAAAACAAGGGTGGGGGGGAGGGGGAGGGAAAAAATGTTTTCGCTCTGTCCTGACAAAAATGTTCCTTTCCATGGGAGAAAAACTACAGGGGAAGGGAATAAAAAGAAGACGTTGAAAATTAGCAACATTTCTAGAAAATAGTTCACAAAGGGAGAGGAAATCCGTACAAGGAGGATTTCTTCCGGGTCAAATCAAGAAAGTCTCGTCTCCTGCGGAAAGGGGGGAAAAGGGCGGGGAGAAGGGAGGACTTCCAGGGGAAGTTCCTTTAGAAGCTTCCACCAGAAAATTCTTTCGAAGGTTGGGAAGAAAAAAAATTCCTGGAAGAAAAAAGATACTCTATGAGATATCGCGGAAAAGGTTTCTTTCATAGAAAAAGCTCCGTCGAAGAGAGTTAGAAAAGGGAAAAAGGGCAAAAGGAAAGGAAAATCTACTACGAAAAATAGCACGCAGGAAGAAGGCGCTTATTATCGATAGAGGCCAGAACGAGAAGCGTTGGGCTACCACATCTGGAGGAGAATCTTGACCGGGGAAATACCTTTAAATGGGAAAGGAAGGTGGGAGAAGAATCTCGAAAGGGCTTCAGAGGGAAGTCCTTTATCTTCAGGGTTCGAAAGAGAGGGGGTGCTCCGAAAATAAGAAGGACCTCTCCTTCCTTCGGAAAGTTGAGACCATCGAGCCTTCACTGGGGAATTGGCAGAAGGAAGATCCGTTTAACGAAGAGGAAAAAACTGAATTTTCCAGAGAAGGGACTTACGCGAAAAGTTCATCGTTCGCGTCGTGGCGAGAGGAGACAAAAGGTCTCCTATCAAAAAAGGCCTCATCTAAAAGTCGGTGTTTTCCAAAGAAAATTTGAAGAAAGAGGGGCTAGGGATAAAAAGTTCGACCTTGCGAGCGGAGACTGTTCAAAGAGGATCGGAACTGTGTCAAAAAGGTCAGTGGAGGGGAAGGCGAGACGGGGGAAAAAGAATTGCCCTACGGGAAAGCTTTCGCACACCACCGGGGGGACCAAGCAGGAGGCAGAAGTCGGAAAACTTTTTCTAGTGGAAACTATCGGAAGAATCAGTACGCGAGTATTACTCGTGAAGGGAGGCCGACGTGGAAACCTCCACCTTTAGAAAAGGGGAGGATATCGGGGACACAAAAGGGCTGTTTTTTGGAAAGAGTATGAGGGAAAAAAGCTTATAAGAAGCGTTGCCTATGTCTTTTGAGGGGGAAGCGATGGAAAGGACTAGTCTCTAGAGAAAAAAGAAATTACGAAAAAAAGAAAACTTCCTCAAAAATCACAGAGAGAGGCTCCAGCATCCTTTCTGAGACCGCCGATACGCGTAGGGGAGAGACGGAAGGCGTTTCTTTACCGAGGGGGAAACATCTATCAAGGTCCTAAGGAGATAGAGAAGTTCCCTCCACGGAAGGAAAAAGGCGTCGCGCGCACGATCAGCAAAAAAAGTCTGGCAAGGGAGAGCACTCGCGGCTAGTTTTGTCCGGGAAAAAAGAAAACGAAACTAGCTATAAACAGAGCTTTTAGAGAAAAAAAAAGAGAGAGTTCTATCTTTTGTGAACATCGGGCAAAAAAAAAGCGGCTCTCTCGAGGGCGCAAATTATCGCGCGGAAAAGAGGCGCCGAGGATGGAGCAAAAAAAGGAAACGGCCTGCCCAGAACGCTGTTATTTAAAAAAAAGAAAGAGCAACGGCAAATAAGAAAACTGGTCCATCGGAAAGACGAAAAGAAATCCGGTCCGACTGCGAGGGCGCGTCCCATTGAACTGCGAAAAGAATGTGCAGGGGAAACCCGAGGCCGGTACGGACAAGAACCGTGCTGAGGTTAGGAAGAAAGCCTCGTCGGCGATTTTTTCAAGGGGGGAGACCGACTCGCGACAGGGAGGAAAGAAGGGCGAGCTCTACTATGTAACGTCCACTCGGGACGATCACGGCTCGATGTCGTCGCGTTGAAAGCTCTGAAAGAGAGACGCGCCCTAAAAGGCAACTAAACTCCAAAAAAAGAAGGCTAGAGTCTGGAGCACACAAAAAGGAAGGTCGTGTGCACGCTCTGGAAAGGGGCTAGAAGAGGAAGGGAACCACGTGACCGTTACAGAGGGGAGGAAGGAAACTGCGAAGGAGAAGAAAGAGAACTTGGATGTTTGCGCTGAAAAAAACCGATTGAGGCAGGGAAGGCCCACTCCCCCTCGAAAAGTCCGAGAAGGACGTCCCTCGCGGGAAAAAACCCAGATCGCCTGTCTGGGAAAAAGAACGTTCGTCCAGAGGAAGAGGAACGAACGCTCTCACCCGAAAGAAAAGGGTAATTCAGGAATAAAAAACACGCAGAGATTTCGGCAGATCGAAAGAAAAAAAACATACCAAGATTCGTCCCTAGAAGAGAGCTATCGCGAAGAAAGGAAGATCGTTACTCTCATAAACGAAGTCGAAGGCGAGCAGAGAACCTCCTCAGGGGAAAGGGGGGATACTTCCTCGTACCTGGAAGGTCCAGCAACTTGTGGCGCAGAAAAAGAAAGCTCGCATTTCTAAAAAAAAAGAAGGAGAAAGGATACTTGTAGGGACCACACCCCCGTCTGTTGTTGAAAAGAAAACGCTATCTGTGGTTGGGAAAAAAAAAAAAAGAGGAGGCGGTGAACTCAGCGTGACCGAAAGGCTCGGGGTCTTAAGGGATGGAGGACTCTCCGTACTGGAGAGGGGAGGGGAAAGGGCGGCCTTTTTCTTTCGAAAACCGTTCTATAAAAGAAGAAAAAAGGGAGATGCACGACGTCGGCCTGCTGCCAAAAGAACGACCGGGGTCGAGGGGAGTGAGAGTACTGGAAAGATTAGGGAAGGAAGGTCACGAAAGGGAAAGGAAAAAATCGGCCCTCTCTCGGTCAAGGCTCGAAAAAATTGCAAGCTTTATCACGAACGGGTGGCGGATGATCGCAAGGGAGGGGAAGAGGCGCCCTCCCAAAACAAAGAAACGAAAAGAAGGTCGAGAAAGAAAAACTTCCAGCGAGGGAAGGAAAAAAGGGAAGCCCAAATCCCACAGAAAGTTCACCGAATACGGGAGGGGGGGAGAAAGCTCCGATCCAACCACAGAGCGAAAGAACAACCAGGGGGGGGGGCTGACCGCCGGAGAAAGACTCCTTGCCTCTCTTCAGCCTGTGGAGAAAGAAAGAGGCGCGTACGAAAAAGCCGAAGGAGAACCAGGAGGAAGGGAAACCCGTTGGGGTCTTTTTGGGGGAAAGGTAAGGGGGAAGACGGCGCCCTCTTCGGAGAATCTGAGCGGAACGGGGGCTCTCCGCACGGGGAGGGGTAGGGTAGAGGTGTCTGTCAGGGAAGAAGACGCCTACGCGTGCAAAAAATCGGGGGGAGGCAACCGGGCGAGGAGAAGAATGAGCCGTAAAAACCGTGGAAAAACCGACTAACGATTTCACAGCCCGGAATGCACGAGCAAAAAGGTCCGCCTCTCGTAGGAGGAAAAAAAGGGGAGTGTGCCGGAAGCGCAAAGGGGATCATCCACTGGCTCAGGGAGAAGTGATCCGAAATGGTACCGAAAAGGAGGAAAACCGGAAAGAAACTCCGGGAAGGACAAAAGGCATCTCCCGGGCGAAAGACGGGACCGACTGCTTGTTGGGCAAGAACTTCCAAGCAGGAGAGAAGGATGCGGGAATGGTCTGAAAATGGGAGAACGAGAAAAGTACGCACCAATTCAAAAGAGGAAAACATCGAGCCCGGGGACCGAACATCTACTACAGCCAAACGCGCTTCTCATCCGGAAAGCTGCCACTGCGCAAAAGGAGAGAGACGACCAAAGTTCGACGAATACTAACCAAGGGTTAACGAAGGTAGGGAACCGTTCTCTTTTTCGTGGGAAAAAGAGTTCCATTTGGAACGAGGTACCTTCGTCGAAGGGCAAAAAGCGCGCGGGGAAGGTGCACTTTGACTCATGGTACCGGGACTTGAAGAAAAGAGAAGCCGGGTTTTTCAAAAATCAGGTGAGAAAGCCCGGCGCCGAGGTGATCAAAGAAACTACTTTCCTCTGAAAGAAAAAAAGATGAGCAAAGAATGGGTTAGTTTTGAGTCTCCAAAAAAAAAAAAAAATAGCCTCAACTCGACGGAGCGAGAAGGGGGAGCGGCTCGGCGCTTGAGCGAAGTGGGAACGAACGCTCAGAGCGTACCCTCATCCCATTCCTTCCTGCTAAGGGTCCCTCACAGATGAACGTTAAGTCATAGAAGGGCTACTTTTTAGTGTCTTTGAACGAAGAGGAAGAGCCTACATCGAGTCAAAGCAAACCGACCACAGGTGTTTAAAAAAAAAAGCTTTTCCCGTGAGAACCGGCAGCGAAATCGAGTAATTTACAAAAAGGTGAGAGTCCCCCTGAGGAGGAGAGATGCTCCCCTTCTCCAAAGGGAAATCTAGGGGAAAGGGGGGTTCTTCTCTAGTAAACAGCGGAGAGTAAAAAGGTCCTAAAATACTCCAAAGATCTTCAAAAAGCCAGGTGAAGACGTCTACGGGCCTAAGAATACCTATGGGTCCACCCTAGTAACATACTCGGGGGGAGAGAGAAGAACCTGTGGCACGCGGGTTTTCTCCGACTTCGATCTCTCCGGAGCGCAAGCGAACAAACAAGCTACAGAAAGGGAAACGGGAGTATCGAAAGGAAACGTACTCTTTCAAGACATCACGGGGGGGGGGAAAGGGTGCGTTGATCCCGTAAAAGGCAAAACTGAAAGACAGGGCAAAAAAGGTTTTCGAGGGAAAGGGCATCTGTCACCTTCAAAAAAAACCTTGGACACTGAAGAGGGCCCGCGCCGTTCACCAAACTGCGACTAGGGGGAGAAAAAGCGACGTGCTCACCCGCATAAGGGGAGAGACACCAGAAGTGGGAAAAGCGGCTTTCTAGGGGGGTAGTCGAGGGTAGAGTCAGAACGCCGCTGGAAAAGTAACTTGAACGGAAGGTCATCTTAAAGGGAAACCGGGGGGACGAGAAGAAAAAAATCGTTGCATCAGCCTAGGACGAATCAGAGTCACCTTGAATCTTAGGGGTGATTTCGAGACGAAGGCCTCGAGGATGATAGGCGACACCACCGGAGGAGGTCGAAAATCAAAGAGGTCGACGAGCAGAAGACAGCTGCCGCCTAGAAGGCTTGTTGAAAAAAGGAAAGGGGGGGATCGATCTCAGGACTGAGAAAGAACTAGTCCAGGGGGGGGCGCTATTTGTTCTCGAACAAGAGATCGATGTGACGCGACGAGATCAAGGAAAGAAGGTGTCGGGCGTAGAAAGGGTCACTGATCGTCGGGGGGGGAGAAATGCCGGTTCCGTTCGAAGGTTGAAGACTTCCGTGTAGAAAGGCTCCTTTTCTGCCATGGGAAATCTAGATCAAGTAAAGCCCGGAAAAAAGCTACATGGGTTACCAGGAAAAGAACGTCTACTGATGGGGGGGGGGGTACTGCAGGAAAGGCTCTCCTTCCAGAGAAACTTCTTGTCAATCATACGTCGGGGAAAGGAGGAAACTATTTAGGGGGGGAACATTTTTCAAAAGAAAAAGAATGTTCCGGTCCATGTAGCAAAAAAGGGGTAAAAGAGGAAGGAAAAGGGAAGAACAGTTCTTCGAATCTAGCGAAAAATTTCGAGCAGCCGAAAGGGACGACTACCAGGGCTTCCCGAAAGGGGATCTATCTGCCGGCGCGAAACCGCCTTAAGAAGTAGACGTGCTCTGTCACCCAGACTCGAGAGACTCAGGGGTCTATAGCGTTCCTCTCGAAAAAAGATCTCGGGACGAAAGGATGCCGAACGCAGAAATCGTCATAAGAAAAGAAGCGACTACATAGAGTAGAAGGACGATGATCGACGACGAAAGAAAACGAAACCGTGGACTGAAGGGAGTTCAAAAGACTGCCCCACGTTCAAGGGGAACACCTGGGGCAATGGAAAAGTAAACTCCTACCGGTATGGCCGCGATTTGGTAGGGAGGAAGAGGGGTCTTAGGAAAAAGCTATTCTCTAAGGAAGATATTCGGGAGCTTATCGGCTGCTTCTACTATCAATATCCTGCAGGAGTACGGGGGTGGAAAAGCCGGAAAGGCTAATCGAAGTTGCCAGGGGCCACGACTGGCGCAGGTGAAGTAAAAACGGGAGAAAGGGGGCGAGACGCAGGTCATCGTTCTGAGGGGAAAGATAGGTCCTGGAAAGAGAAAAAGAAAGACGACGACTGAGAATCAACAAATGGAAAGGGGGAGCATGGGGGGGGGTTGTTCTCTCCAAGGACTGCGCTGTGGTGAGGAAAGGGGAAGAGTAACGGTGCGCCGATGTGGGACGATATCAAAAAAGAGGAAGGAAAAGGCATCTGATCGGGAAAACTCAAAAAAGTTCTCAAAAACCGAAGAAAACGGGTGTTAAGCGGCACACCACGGGTGAGAGAAGAGTCGAAAGCGGACTCGTTAAGGGATTTCTAAGGCAGCGTAAAAGCACGGTAGGGGCCACTCTAGAAAATCGTCGGGAGAAGAGATCGCAAAAAAGTGAAATTAAGGTAGCAGAAGCGTCTGCTTTAGCAAGGGGTGACTCATTTGGACTCTTGAAAGAACCCTTAGAGAGTGTCGACCTTCTGCTCGTCCAGGGGGGGAAACCACCAAAGAGAAGCGATAACATTAAGGATAAGGCTCGGGGGAAATCAGATAGGTAAAAAAAAGCCTAGTCTCTTAGGAAAGGGGCTTGTGAAAAAGCTTTCCCCCCGAAACGCAAAGGTCAAAAAAAAAGCGTCGTAGGGAGAAAAGAGTAACTCCACTTCCCTACTTGAGAAGGAAAGGCTCACTATCAAAAAAGGGGTCCATGAAATGGGAAGGCGATCACTAGAGGAAATTTTTCGATCAAAAGACAAGGAACTAACAGAAAAAGGAAGAATCTCTCAGGTCGTTGTCTATCTCCAGTTAGAGAGGTTCATTTTTGTAAAAGGCAGAACCACCACTGAAATCTCTCTCCTGGTGTTGGGGTTTCACGGGTACCTGGAATCGAACGTGGACCTCTTCGTCCGGGGGAGAACAGAAGATGAGCGTTCCTGGTGGGATTTAGGAGCGAGGGATCACAGGAAAGGCAACTGTCACATGAAGGGGAACCACGTCTCGGAGCCGCGTTCCGAGGAAAAAGGGAAAAACTGCGCCGGAAAGCGTCCCAGTAGGGGAAACAAAAACAAAGAAAAAAAGCCCCGAGGGAGACAAGCGAGAATGGAAGAGACCTCGCCAAAAAAAGAGAAGGAAAAAGGATCAAGGACATGAAGGAATGGAGGAGGCACGAAAAAGGGTCAGAGAAGAGGAGGGGGAGAGAAGAGAGGGGCAAAGAGAGCTAGAGGGGGGAGGAGAGAGACTGATAAGGAGACACCGGGGGGCGGCGCGGCGGAAATTGACCCCGGGAGGGGAGGCAGGAAGGGATATCCGATAAAAGAAAAAAAAAGGCTAAGGTGAGAACCCTCTTGTGTGGGGGCAACAGGCCCCCTGAAGAGGAGAAGAATGATAAAATACGCGCGTGGCTAGAACCAGAAGGATGTTTGTTCGAATTTCGGCGAAAGGGCAGAGAGACTCTTTAAGAAAGGAGGGGTGGTCGAGGAAGGGATTCGGGTGAAAGGAAGCTTCGATCACTGAGGAAGCGCGGTGCAAGAAAAGTACAGCTCTCCATCTGCTCGAAAGGGCCTTATCGCAAAGACAAAAAGAGGAGAAAAGGGGGATGGTTTTCATGCAGGGGAAAGCCTTCGGAGGGAAGCTCGTTATTCTGCGAAGAAACGGGGACTAAGAAAGGAAAAAATGGTACACGCTGGAAACTGTCGAGCGGAAAAAGAACGATTAAAGGAGGCTCAAGCGGCGATCAGAGAGAAACCACCGGAGCCCGCCTCCCCTTATTCGGGGACGGAAAACCTCTCTTTCACAAAAAACGCCTGGAGGGAGGTTTCGGAGAGCAAACTTCACGAAGAAAAAGAAAACGTCACTAAACAGCGATCTTCATCCACCCGAACGCGGAAGAAAAAGCCCCCTCCTCCAGACCACGAAAAGGATATCACTTTCAAAAGGAAGGAGACTCTCTCGAAAAAGAAGTAAGAGGTCTCCTATCAGGAATCGGGGCCCCAAAAAAAAACGCCGCAACGTTTCGTCCGGAAGAAGGTCAAGTCGTGGCGAAAATAAGGCGACAGGAGAAAGGAAAAAAAGGCCCGGCTTCTCTCACGGAGAACATCCCACCCCCGGTGAAGAAAGGAAGGCCGCCCTATCTGTTTTTGCTCTTAGCAGAGAAACGGGACTACCCCCGAGGAATACGGGGAGAAAAGTGGGAAGGGGAAGTGTCTGCTCAGAGGTGGAGGGGTCGTCGGCGTGCCGCGCCGGAAAAGACCTACCGGGCGAAAAAAAAAAAAGATCATCTGCCGACGGTCGGCCTTCTGGCAAAAAAAGAACAAGCGTGTCTGTAATAAGGGGCGTGAAGAAACAACAAAAAAGGTAGGATGATGAAAAGAGAGAAAGAACCGTGAGCTTCGCCACCAGGAAGGGCGGGTCGTTGGGAAAAAAGGACAGCTTGATCACCCGGGTGGCTTGAAAGACAAACGGAAAAAACCGAAAGAAAAATCCGGCGAAAAAGGGAAACGCGTCCAGCGCGCCCGCAGCTCCGATAAAAAGGAGGTCACGCTGCGTTCAAAAAAAAAAACCTGCCGCTCCGATCCAACACAAGGGTGGACAACAGCGGAGCGCTCGGTTTATCGAGAAAGGGGAAGAGAAGAGTACGGTCTTCGCCTGTCGAGCTGGCTGGAAAGGGAGAAAATTTGCTGGCAAAGTGGTTATTCGATGACAAAGGAGGGGAGGAAGGTGTTATAAAAAAAGAGGGAAACGGCTCACCGAGAAGGAAAGTGACGAGCGAGAGCGCGGAGAGAGACTCAAACGTTGGCCGCGGGAAGAGGGGGACTATGCCGAAACCTGCGCGAAAAGGTGAGGCCCTACTCCACAAAAATTGATCGATGGAAGAAGAATGACGGACCGGAGAACGATTAACCCGCCATGGCGAGAAGGAGAGGGACTCCCACTGAAAAGGTGCTGAGTCAAAAAAATCTAGAGGACTCCAGAAGCTTCCACACTCCAAGATCTAGAAATCTACCGCGCTCATTTAAAAGGAAAAGAAGGGAAGGTGGTAGAAGCAGGAGAAGACTCCCCTCGGTCGAAAGGCAACCCTACGGCCGACGGAGGAAGCTCACCCAAAAACTAGGAAAGATGTTCGGAAAGGGGGAAGAAAATGGGCATGTCGACGAGCAGGAGAGGAAAAAAAAAAAAAAAAAAAAAAAAAAAAAAAAAGAAAAATACGATCGGGGGAAGAGACCGAAGAAAACATCGTCGAGCTAGGAGAAAAAAAAACGCATGTCGAAAAAAAATGCCGCACTTCTACCACCGGGGGAAGGGAAGGGGAAACGACTAACTCGCACGTGTTCGGAGCGGGGGGGACGTAACCACTGTATAAAGAAAAGAAAATCCATTATTTGCAGGGGAACCTCGACAAGAGAGAGAAAACGTAAACCCTTCCACAAGGGGAACATCAAAAGGAGATGTGCCCGTTGCCGATACGGTAAAAAAAAAAAAGACCGCGTTCTGGAAAAAGAAATCGGCACCAATCCTGCCAAAGAAAGTCAGAAGAGAAAAAACCAAAAAAAGCAACACCAAAAGAGCGAGCCAAGCCTTTTTTGGAAATTTCAAGAAAACGAACAATCTCGACCTCCTCAACAGAGAAAGAGCGAAAAGGTCGCGTGAGCGACGTGGAAAGAAAAAGAGACAGCTCGACCTCTCCCGAAAGACTGAGGGAAAAATGAGACAGAGAAGGGTCGACGGCCGTGGCCGTGGAAGAAAACGACCGCGAGGAAATCGCGTGGCACCACTGTGAAAGAGAAGGACTTCCGGCAATCGCACGAGAAGAAAAACCACGAAGAAGGAAAAGACAGCAGCAGGAGATCTAGAAAAAAGGACCTGCTCTCGTCAGGGAGTAGATTGCAAGGGTTGCTAGAAAGGAAATTATACGGGGGGAAACTACGTCGAGATAAAAAGGGAAAAAAAAAAAGCGTCCCCATGGAAGGACACTAAAAGATCCGTGGGAACAAAGGAAGAAGACCACCCAGGAAAAATGGCTATCTCTTTAAAAAGGTGCGGGAAAAGTAGCTTGAGAAAATACCGCAGAACGCGAAGAGAGGTCCGAGGACTCTGCTCGAAATTTGTCTGTGAAACCCCCGAGATCTGGTTCGTGATCCCGAAACGTGTTCTTTCTCACGGGAAAAAAGAGGGGACCGGCGGAGCTAGCCTCTCGAGCATAAAAGAACCTCCGGACAAAAACCTCACGACGAGAACACCAAAAAAAAATGTCGCCGTCTGCTTGAGGACCGAGAAGGGGAAAATCCGCATAAAGCCACGGACGTGAAAGAGAAAGGGATGATCGGCGGAGGGGAAAGGACTTTGACAAGGGAACTATAGAAGAACGTAACCAAAGGGGAACTTGCGGACTGTCAGCGAAAAAGCGATTGGAATGTCCATCGCAAGTAAAGGGGCGCGCATCGCAAAGATCCTCGAGGAAACGAAAATGCAGGTCCGAAGGTACAAGAGGGAGAAAAGAAATCGTCAACAGGGAAACAACACCAGAGAGCACGGAAATCGAGAGAAAAGACTCGATCCATCTGAAAACTCGTTAAGCTAGAGAGCTCCCTTTCGAGAGAGGACCAGTGGAAAGGAGGTTTTTCGAGGAAAAAACGGGCTCGAGGGGAGACTCAAAGGAACTATCCTCCTCGCCGATGCGTAAAAATCACGTCGAAAACCGTCAGAGGGACGGGATCTCTAATTTCTGATTGAGAAAACGACACTAGGACGCTAAGAGGATCTTAAATCGAATCATAGAGGACAATAAAGAACATTTCTCCTATAGAAGAAAAGAAGGAAGGAAGGGGAGTAGCCCAGTCCATATTACATTCTGGGAGAATTCAGGAGGGAAAAGTAACTCGCAAAAGAACTGCAGGCTAAAAAAAATAGACTTGCCTAAAACTGATTCAGAACGGGGGAAAAGGTCGGAAAATTCTCGACAGAAAATCCGAAGAGGGGAGGTCCATGTATGAAGGGTGAAGGGAGTACATTTGATAAGAGGCTTCTATGGAACATGGGAATCCCTACCACATAAAACATCAGGAGGGAAGAAGTTATGGGGGCAAAGAAGAGTCTACTCCGTGATAATGGAAAGAAAAAGTCTGCCCTCTGGAAGCGTAGAATTCGAAGTCGGAAACGCCTCCGACCGGGAAATGGGCGTAGAGAAGAGAACGGGGGGAAAGGCTCGACGAAAGAACGGCGAGAAAAAACCGCACACGTTCATAAGGCCACCACGGACAAAGGGTACACCTCCTAACGAAAGAAACTCTTCCTGAGAAAAAAGGGACAAGAAGGAAAAACGAAACCAGTTCGCAGGGCGCGGAAAGAACTCGACGAGACAGGAAAAGTAAAAACTAAAAAGACCTAGGAAGGTCTCGACAGGAGGAAACGCGCTCCCCGGGACAGCAAGCGCAAAGGGGTCGGCAGCTTTAAGAAATAGTAGAGAGCGTTGCGAGCCGGGGGGAGAAGAAAGAAAAAAACGATCCCCTCAGAAAACGCGCAGGGTCCAACTTCTAAAAAAGTCAGAATCGAGGAAAAGAAGAAAACTGGCCAAGGGAAGTAAACCTGAATGGAAAGGAAGGGAATCTAGCGAAGAAGCTCAATTCCTAAAAGCATAAAAGGAGAAACGACGCCGTCGCAAGAAACCAAAAAAGAACGTCGGATGTTGGAAGAAAGGAAAGTGTAGGGGGGGGGGGATCGAAAACATGGCGCTGTATTTAAACAAGGTAAAGCGGGGCGCCGATGTATAGGAAAAATGGCGACTAAGAAGGGGGTCGTCATCTGATGGCGAGGCGCCCGAAATCAAAAGGGGGGAAACCCGAGATCGAAAGAGGTGGGAAGGGAGCTGTCTAGACACGGGGTAACATGAGGAAGGACTCAGGGAACAGTCTGTTGCAGGAGTAGGAAAAATCGGCGAGACGAGCATGGAAAAAAAACAAAGTTAGGAAAGGCGGAAACCATGGCGATCGAGAGAGATGCTGCAAAAGACGCCTGGGGACGAGCGGTGCAGGCAGGGAACTCGCCAGGAGGGAGAATCGATCCACCTCTAAAAGTTGGGAAAAGAAGGAGGCACTCGATACCTGAGAAGAAAAAATGTGCAAGAAGAGGAGGAGGTGGCAAACCAAATCCTGCTCTGCCGGAAAGAGGGGGGAGGGGAAACGAAAAAACTCTATCCCCTCCTAAAAACGATGGATAGAACCCTGAGAAAAAAAGAAAGCGCGCAGCACAAGAAAGTTGCTTTCGAAGAGAAGGCTATCTTGTCGACAAGGGGCGAGACCAGAAAAAAAAGAGAGACAGCTCGAAGCGTCTCTCTCTGGGAGAAAAAGCTAGGTCTAAGAATTTTATCCCTGGAAAACAAAAAGGGGGGTTTCCTGAAACTTCTTCTTCTTCTTAAGAGTGTATCACCTACAAAAAAGATGGCGCACGCGTGAAAAAACGCGAGGGAAACAAAACCGCAGCGAACTGCAAAAGAGGGGGCCATCTGGCACCACCAAAAGAGAGAACCGAAAAGAAAAGTCCCGTCTCTCCTCGGTGAAAAAGGCACAAGAGCAAAAACGAAGACCTAGCCAGGGGACGGCTGCACTAACCAGGAGGGACGTGAACCAAAAAAAGGAAGTGTTCTAAGTGCGGCAGGTTGAGAAATAGTCAAACGAAACAAGGTATGTGCGGCGGTCAGAACACAGAGATCACGGCTAGATGGAAAAAGGTGCAGCTTGCGTTTCGTCAAAAAAGCCATCGGAGAAAGACCGACCATCAAAAAAAGCTGGCCGGTGGGGGAGAAAAAAAAAGAACCCAGAAGCAAGGGGGGCACGCTCGGGAGGAAAAAAAGGGGAAGAAGGGAGGAAATGGGGAAAAAAGTTTACAGAAGAGATGATCGCAGAGGGAGGCCACTTCGGAAGTACTGTAGGGTGTCAAAGGGAGATCTCAACTATTGGAAGGGAAAAAGCCCCCAGACGTCTACGCGGGAAAAAGGCGGAAAGGCCCACCTGGGAGAGGAGTCCTTTCTTCGAAGAAGAGAAGAGAGGGAGCCGCGCGACGAAACCTGGGTTTCGTCGGAAAAGCAGTTGTGCCGCTCTTCGAAAAACCAAAGATTTAGGAAAGGAGCGAGCGCGACAAAGAGAAAAGCAACAGCGGGGGAGGACCGGAGGGGGGAAAAAAGAGCGGGCGCACGAGAGGGTCGCCCGTCGACTTCCTCGAAAAAAAAGGGCCAGCACTTGGAGAAAAAAAGCAAAGCCCGCTCGACAGTCGACGACAAAGGAACAACCTATCAATGAAAGCCTCCCCCAGTTGAAGGGCAAGGGGCTCGATCGTGCAGTAGCACGGAAAAAAAGTGATGGGGGGGAGAGAAGCTTAAGGCGTGGCTGCTGCAGAGGCTCGCCGAATAAAGAAAGCGAAACCGTGCGATCAAAAGAAAAAAAGAGCCTCCGGCGGCCCTGCTGTCCAACGACCCAAAAAAAGGAAAA
>Ga0179591_1139981_pt1 | contig 14885 bp, 16 predicted proteins | sample CZOMad2_1_08_16f_FD_182891 | JGI IMG/M metagenome (GOLD analysis project Ga0179591, IMG submission 182891) | Vadose zone soil fungal communities from Angelo Coast Range Reserve, California, USA - CZOMad2_1_08_16fungal (PacBio error correction) | ecosystem: Environmental > Terrestrial > Soil >...
GTACTCACTCCTCTTCCTGCCATATAGGAAAGAAAACGAATGGCTGAGTTCCAACAATCTATTTGTCATCTTTTCAAGTCGGGAAGATTGAAAGACGTCGGAAAGGGCAGAGAAGAGTGGAAGAACCGCGGACACCATCCCCGCCGGAACAGCGCGAAATGGAAAAGGAAAAAAGATAGCAGCCTACAACTCTCTTCCGGGTAGCGAAGGGAACGGAGAATTTCGAAGAGTCGGGACGGGGGTACAGGGAAAAGGGGTTTTCTTGGAATAAACACTCAATTGAGGCTGCTCGACGTCGCCACTGTTTTTACAATGGAGGGCGGGTCGTAAGGAGTCGGCAAAAGCAACGAGACTCAATGCTTGGAAAGTAAAGCCAGAAGTGTGCGGCTGGAGATCTATCAGAACGAAGGGACGGGGAAGCAGGTCTCCTTACTTATAAAGGCGGGATACTTGAAAGGATGACAAAGGAACCAGTCACGCTGGCTCAGTGGAAGACTCGAGGGAGGGGGATAACCCATAAAGGTAGTGAACGTGAACTTTCCTATTTATAGAAAGGACAACTCAATGCGAAAACAAGTCAGCATAACAGAAGGGCAATAAAAAGAGCTTTATCTGGGTGAAAAATCGATTGACCATGCGGTTGGTGGGAAGAGGGGTGCGGACTCGCCATGGTGTTGACTTGTGCTTACTTGGGGTTGGAAGGTTATGGTGGCAAAGGAAGAAAAAGCACTGAGAAGAAAGTTTCAGTAAATACGTACGCTTTACAGTTTCCAAAGTCTGGAAATGGAGTGGGGCAGACTGCCAGGGAAGAAGTATTTGTACTGCAAAAAATGCTGGGAGGGGGGAGGGGAGCAGAAGAAATCCGGGGAAGGAGAGGAAGAAATCGGGTACTAAACGGCATAAGAGGTTGACAATTGGAATCTTTGTGGGCCCAATCCGAGGGAGATCGAACCAATCTTTTCCAGACAATTAATCTGAAAAGCAGGTGCGCCAAGGAGGGGAAATCATGGTTCAAAGCAGGGTCGTTGCTCTAGGTTCGTACAAGAGGGGGAAAACTGATCGCAATCTCCCATAAGATGGAAAAAAGGAGTAAACCGGTTGGGCGGGGTAGGGTTTCAGAAAAAAAGAGGAGGAAAGGAGGAAAGCCGAGATATGGCATGTCTTCCAATCTCAACCACCAAAAAGAGGGGAAAAGAGTACTGTTGGAGTTTTCCAGGAACAGAGCCTGGTTCATTTCAATCCAAAGGAGATCAGACGGGGAAGCGTAGATGGGCAGTAAGAAGGAGGTAGATAAAAAACAACACGTAGGGGAGAGTACAGAGAGAGATAAAATCGTTCAAGGGTCGAAGAGAAGGGGAGAAGGAAAAGTACCGCTGTTGAAACGAAACATGTCCTGGATGAAAATAACTCAATATGGAGCTGGGAAAAAAAAAATCGGGGAGACGATTCGTGTTGCAAGGGAAGTGGGGCCAAATCGTGATCGGAAGTACGCCGCCCGATATTAGGAGGGGGGAGAAAAAATCCCATCGTGAGGGTCGAAAATAAAAAAAAGTCCATCGAGGGGATTTCTATTTCTATCATCTGTACCTGAAACTTGGCGTAAGAACTAGAGGAACGACCCTAGTGAACACTGGTATTATTTCGATTTCTCACCTAATGGGAGAGGTTGGTGAGAGAACTCGGTTGGGGGGGGGAGAAAGAGAAATTTGGGAAAAAAAACTAGAGGACGTACCTACAGCAATACTCTTTCGCTGTTCTACAGAATACTAGGGGGGAGAGGGGGGTAAAAACATCCCCGCATGCTTTTTCCGTCCTTCCCAAAAAAAATAACTCCAAGGAAACTGCAGATGGCCTCCGGGGGAGGGCTTCTTACAGTGGGAGGGAAGCGTAAGGCAAGTTGCAACTTTTCGTCGGGTCTGGGGGCAAAAGAAAAAAAAAGTCAAACAGGCCCTTCCACATTTCGCGAACACCAAGCGGCAAGGTTCAGACTCGTAGGGTACGAACGAAAAGGGGAGGCAGTCAAAATCTTGGGGTCATACTCTATGAGGTAGGGGAAAAATAGAATCCTCTGTAAACGTGCGTCTAGGAGGGATCCCAACCAGAAGGGACACCTGAGACAAAGGGAAAAATGGGGAGAATTCTTTTTGTACGATCTCCTCGGACATGCAAACGGGTAAGAGGAAACGTTAAGGGTAGAACTCTCACCAAAGAAAATCGAGAACCAAGCCCCTCCTCAGCACGGACGGAGGACCAAAAAAAAAAAAGAAAAAAAAACAAAAAAAAGAGGGGCGTCTAGTGGGGTAGGCAAGGTTCGACTAGGGAAAAGATGGGGGGAGCCATTGGGGGTTACCAACAGTTTGCGACGGGAAGTAAGAAGGAAAAAGGGGCGTGTTCAATTACTTCCCCTACACCACCGGGGGAAACCCGGCAAACGAGTAGAAAATAAACGTACTGAAAGAAAAGGAGCGAGTTGGAGGCGCGGATGTTTCTTGTGAAAGGGTCAAAAGGAGGAGAATGGGCAAGCTTTGGATGCAAGTTTTCTTCATGTGCAAGGGAGATCCAACTCTCTGCTGAAGGACGTAACTAATTGAAAAAAAAGGGAAAAATATCGGAGGAAAAATTTAGGTTCTTTGATTCTAGATTCTGGGGAAAAGAAGGAAGGGGAAGAATATCTATCTCAACAGACCACCAACCTTATTAGGAAGGAAAAATCCGGCCCCCAGGAAGGAAGGAAGAGAGAAATCAAAAAAAAGGGGAAAGGAGTGCAAAGAAAAGATTTTGTGAATCGTGGCAAAGTCGGTTAATCCAAGGAGAATCGGAAGAGGAAAATCATCCGCAGCACTATGACCCCATTTCCGAACACCCGACAACAAGAAAAAAAGAAGTGGGACTCAGTGGGGGGGTGAAGGCAAAAATACAAACTCGAGGCCTCAGAAGAGGACAGAAGCGACCGCGGCCTTTCTTTTTAAGGAAAGCGGTGAATATTAACACGAATGGAAGAGGAAACGGCGGAAGGGGTTAAATGGATTCAAAACGGGTCAAGTTTTTTTGGGCGATAAGGGGGGGTCAAATCATTCCAGAAAAAAAGGGAGACTCAATGCTTGTACGACTCCCATACTTTTGGTATAGGGGGGGAAGCTGAGAATAGACGCATGGGAAGCAGGGAGGGACAGGCTGTGAATCCTTACCGATATGGAAAAAGAAACAGGGAGCTCTTTCTATAAACATTTTTATACCTCTATGGTCTGGTGAAAAGTAGAAAGGGAACAGGGAAAAAGGAAAGAGGGAGTTGGAATTTACGCTACTACACACCAAGCTGGCGAAAATTAAGTCTGTTATCTTGATGAATACGCGAAAAGAAAATGCAATTGTTGGCCGCCAGAACGCAGCGAAAAAGGGTGGAGGCGAACTTTGGGCAGGGTGGGTTTTGGAGTTGGCGAAAAGAAGAGTTAATTAAAGAGGGGCAAGAAGGGTCTGGTTTGGTTTCACTTCTCCCTGTAGGGAAGCATGGGACGGCTAAAAGAGGGAGGGGGGCCGGGTAAAATGGTCAGCGGGCACTCGTTGCAACAGCGAATAGGAGGCTGAGGGCTCAGAAGAAAAGCAAGAGGTGCCCGACAGTTTGATACTGTTGGGGGCACCGCGTATGAGCGCACAAGCAGGAAGCTCCACTGGACGGGGCTCAAGATCTTCCCAAGGTGGGAAATCGGTCGTTGTCACGCGAGGGCGTACAAGTGCAGGTCCCAAAGGCCAGCAAGCCCAGCCGCTGGAAGCCGGGTAGTTATCTTCTGGAGACATTGAGTTTAGTCAAGAGCAATATGCTGGAGGAGCAAGAAGAGCAGGGTCCAACGGGACTTAAACACACAGAGGTCGCTATTCGTTATTGGAAAAAAAAGAGAAAGGGGGAAGTTCCATCCTGCCGGTCTTGTATCACCATTTTATATAATTATCGTCAGGAGGGGAAATTTTAGGAAACCTAGAACAAAAAAAAGGAGGATTGGACAATGGAACGAAGATCTCGACGACGGACCACTTAGATCCCGCTGGGGACTAAAAAGAAAAGGGGGAAAAAAGACCCTATTCTGTGATTGTCACCCTCCAACAGAAAGAGGAAAAGTTCGTGGGGGGGAGAGGGGGGGAAAATCCTCTAGGCTAGAAAAGAGCCGCCGATTTTTATGAGTACACTACGTACAAACCAAACGCTTCAGGGTCGAAGAATATAACTCAAAGTCTTCCAGCGTCTTCTTGTGCGGAGGGCGTAAAAGGACCACAGTTTGAGGGGACACAGAAAAGAGGAAAAAAGGGGGAGGAGTGAAAGCAGAAGTGATATTAAATATTTGTTGTCTATGGAACACGGGGGAGACAAGAAAATTGGGATAACTTAGGACTTCCTTTCGACTATCATCCGAAAATAAAAGGGTCGCCAAAGGGAGGAAGAGGGGGGGGTAAAAAAGGAAAATGAGGGGGGGACCATTCACTGGAAAAATACCTACTCCGTGCCGTCTTGAAAAAATGGCCTAAGGGGAGTACAAACTTACTTCTTCTGTACCCATAATGAAAGAACAACATTGACGGAAAAGGTTTAGCAAAACCCGTTCAAAAACCGGGTCATCAACGTAACATGGGGGTCTCTCAAGAGAGGCCACTTTGACAAAAACGTCATTAGACATATAAACCCTATGGGATTGGGAGGGTAGAAGAGAACGGAAATTGGTGTGGTCAGATCCTCGAGTCCATAGAAGGAAAAAAGGAAAGGGACCTTTCCACTTCTTGAGTCGGGACCCACAGCGCGGTTATAAGAATGAGCAGCGGACAATGGTCTACTTCTGGCGAGGGCAAGAAAGAAGGAACCTCCTTTATATAAGAGTGCGACCTCTTAAGGGGACGAAAAGAGGAAAAAGAGGCCACGAAGGACAAGGAGAAGTATTGCTCTAATGTGGTGTCAGGGGGCATTAGGAGAGCCAGGGATCGCAAAAGGCTGGGGGTCAGGGGAGGAAAGGGGGAAAAAGGGAGACGGGCTATCAAGATTCAATTGCTTGTTTCAAGTCGGGACCAACGACAGGGAAGAAAAACCCGGGAAGAGGAAAGGGACTCGTGACTGATTTCTACGCACGCGAGTTAGTCTCCATTTTTGATGGACCTGGTACAGTTTCGAGGGAAAGCTGTCGAGGGACAGGGGGTCATGGGAGTGCGAGATGGATGGTTTAATAGAACCTCGGGCGGCTGAATTTGAAAAAAAACGACAAAGTTGGGGAAAGAGCAAAATTTTGGGAACTAAGCCCGGTCTGGTTCTTGGGGGGGGGCGATCGTGGTACTAGGGAAAAGGAGGACTAGGAAGAGAGGAGATACAAAAAACAAAAGGAGGGGATGAAAATCTAATATCCTGACAACAATCCGTACAAGATCTAAAAATCAAAAGAGAAAGGAAAAGGGGGCCAATTAGTTGTAAGGTTCCAGTCGTGAATCTTAAAAAAAAACAAGGTCAGAGCGGTATATCAATAATAATCGCAGCACAGGATACCGGTGGGGCACGCACCCGTCCTAAAAAGAGGGCAGCCGCTCTAACTGGGGACCAGGAAGAATCTTGAAAAAAGAAGACACTAATGCCGAGCAGAGGGGGGGGTTATTTCGTACGGCGTAGGAAGGTGAATGTCACACGGGGTCGTTGGGAGAATGGGAAAAAAAGGAATGGGCCTGCTCTCTCCGTAAGAAAAATGGGTGGACCCTGTATATTCAGAAACAAGAGTTGGCTCTACTTGGCTATGAAGGAACCCCATTCGTCCAGGCTTTTACTTACTCCATAATCTTGCGTGAGATGGGGAGCTCGGGGACTCGTGGAAGGTGAAGCAGGTTCGCCTTATTATGGATGAAAGAGGAATAGGGAAAAGGGAACAAGAAGTCAACAGGTCACTAGGGAGATGGGGAACCGCGCGTGCATTGGGTATCAAACACAGAAGAGAAGTGTGAAAATACTGGGTCCGGGGAGATACTAGGGGAGAGGAAAGAATCGAGTCACCACCAATCTTCAGCAAATCAAGTGCAGGAGGGGAATCTTTATAGAAGTAAAAAAAAATGCATTTGTGTCCGACTTGACGGGATACGAAAGGGGGAGGGAAGGTTTTTTAATCTGGTTTTAGGGATCACCGGGGAAAAGTGAAAAGGACGACGAGGTTTGAACAAAAGGCGTGAACGGTCAGTGTCAAACTTCTGCACGTTCGAGTGCACGGGAGGATATTTTACTTCCGTACAAAGCTCAGGAGTCGTCGGAGACAGCAAGGGAAAAATTTGTCGACAGTAAGAGGAGATAAGGCGGCGAACGGCGAACGGCATAAGGAGGTTTTCCATAAACAAATATCCGTGGGGGGGAAGAGTCTTCTCTCGCACCAATCTTTCCTCTGCCACGTTCAGGTCAAAGAAGAGGAAAACCGGGTCTGGGTAGTGGGGACGGGCGTAATTTCGGGGGTAAGCGATTAGACAAAGGCAATAAGGGAGGGGAAGGGGGGGGGGGAGGCTCTGACCTCTACCTCTTTTCGGGGGACGAAAGGTTAGTCAATCTCAAACACGGAAGAGGAATGCCTATCGGCAGTTCTTACAATCGGTAAGGAAAAAACAAAGCTGGACGAGGATGCGTTGGATGGAAAAAAAGTCAGAAGAAGGGAGTTGAGGGAGAGAAAAGGATCAAAGGGAGTCGACGGAGCACGTCATTCAAGGTGCTAGAGAAAAAAAAAGGGGAGGAGAGTAAAATATAGAGATATAATCTTTAATTACTTTCGAACGCGAAAGTCAAACTGATCAAGGGTGTCAAGAAAGGGAAACTATAACTTACGAGAGAGGGAAACTCCACAGCTCAAAAGATTCTTGTTTCATTCCGAGTGTGGAAGAGTGGAAGCAAGAAGGGAGCGCCCAGATTTTGCTATTGCACTACCTGTAAAAAAAAAAAAGGAAAGGGAACCTCTATAAAAAAAAGGAGGAGAAGGATGGCGCTGAAACGAAACTGGTTACCCCTCGCGTTTCAACAAGAAGGTTTAAGAAATGGTGGGGTGAGAGGCAACGAATTTTCAGATGAATTATGGGGGGCGAGGAAGGTTGGGAAAAAAATAAAGTTGAATGGAAAACTCCTCTGCCGGAGCGTAGAGAAGGAAGGAGCATCCTCATTCGCCTGTTCGTCAAACGGATGGAAGATGTACGAAAAAAGAGGTAACGCATGGAAAATTGACACGGGCCTTCAATACTCTCCTTGGCAGGAGAAAAAGGTGACAAGGGAAGTTAAAAGGTAAGGTAACACCGGGGAGACCGCGTATCCAGTTGACATACAGGGGGAGTGGGCGCGCAAAACCCCGTCAAACGACAAACTTAAAATTTATCGCCCTCAAATGGGAAGGAAAAAAAGTGGGAAAAACGGGGGCTTACATAACAGATAAATATGGGAACCGGGAAAGGGAGGCACTATTTGTGGTGCAGCCTTCGATTGCTGAGGGGCTCCTTCGAGGAACGCGGGAAGATTCCCTTGAAACTTCGGGTCTGAGGGGATTTTCCCACTCCAAGAGGGAAGGGGGTGTTAAAACCGGATCCATCGAGAACGTTTTCTAGGAGTGGAAGTGGGCTCAGAGTCGCCGTAAGCCTATTCCCCGTAATGTGAGTAAGCGCTGCTGCAAACGGAAATCGCGTCCAAAGCGATCTCTCATCGAAAGGGCAAAAGACGTTGAGAAGGGAAATTGGAGGGCTATGTTCTGGGAGGGGGTGGTCACGACGAAGGAGAAAAAAAAATGGTCGCTTACTAACCATTGGGGAAACAGGGTTCTTCCTGAGAAACAAAGGAAGTGCGTGTGTCGGTAGGACCGAACAGTAGCCCGGCCAGAGAAAAGGAGTAGGAAAATCTAGAAGGTAAGTTGGACTCAAGCATCTATTTTTTAGGCCATGGTGTCTTGCTTTTTAAACAGTGGCTCGAGATATGACAGAGGCGGGGGGGGCACTGGGCGCATTTAGGCGAGGGGGGGGGAAGTGATCTACCTCTTTAGGGCTTTAAGTGTAATAGAGAAGAAAGAGCGGACACGATGCACCATTGGGGAAAGAAGACTTGGCGGTGGGGGTCAGGTGATTTCAGGATTGGTGACGGATGAGTCGATTAAGGGGGGAGACATCTAAACAACAACAACGGAGTCTTATTAAAAGTATAAAGAGATCCTTCCTCCCGATCATAAGTAAAGGCTGAAATAAAATGGAGAACGGAGCTGAGTGAATATTTTTGAGCGTGCCAGGATGAAAAGGACCCGGAAGAACTAAGCTGGTTCTATCAGAGAGCGCATAAAATGAGGAAAGGGCATCAAAAAAGTCCCTATGACAGCGCTCTTTGAACAGGTGACCATGTCAATAACTAATCGCATAACGGCGGAAGCGGAAAGAAATGCGGGAGTTTACACTGGGGACTAAACTCGGGAGGGGGACGTTTCATGTACCGGGGGGGGGGGGGAGATTGAACAAAAGGGGGCTGCTCGAGTAGACACTGGTTGTAAATTGGGATTCATAACCAGAGTCAAGATAATCATGCGACATCCCCATGAAAAAAGAAAGAAAAAGGCGTGAAAAAGAATACATAGTTTACGGAAGCGGGAAACAGGGGACGATAGTCTTGTGAAAGCAGGCTACAGGAGGATAGATTGGTGAATCTTCCGAGGAGGACAAGAGGCACAGGGCAGCTTGGCAAAGGTACGGCTGTGCTTGGTATAACAGCACTAAACAGTGGAGGGAAGGGGGACGGGGTACTGAGGTAGAAGACCATAAAAAAAACCAAGGGTCAAGCCATGAAGGGGAAAACGGAGTATCGGTAACGAAAAAGACCTGTTTAGTAAGGAGGCACATGTGGGGGAAGGGGATGACTTGTTTTTTTAAGCTTTTTTTGGGGGAACGACAAAGTGCACAGGACACTCGGTTTCAAAAATACGTTGAAACGGCTTAAAGGTGAAGGAAAGAGACGGGATCTTTACGGCCTTAACAATCTCATGAGGGAAGCGGCAGAAGCTGAAAGCAAAGGGGGGAAATCGACTAAGACTGAGGTCGGGCTATAAACTCTAACTTCAGAGAATGGGTTTCAATAAATGATAGTTTTTGTAGCCCAAACCGCGGATTCTATCAGACCGAAGGAGATGCCACTTCGCCCAGAAAAGCAGTCAACAGGGGAAGAAGGCGGTTGTCGGAAAATTTTCAGGTACGCTGAGGAAAGGAGGAGAAAAAAAGAGAGAAATACTTGGATTTATCGTCGTTCTACTAAACTTGGAAAGGGGGAGGGTGGGTGGTGGTGGCGGGGGGAGTGGTGGCAAAGCTAGGGAGACGTGGAATTTCCCGAGTGGATGATCCAACTCCTGCCACAGAATCTGGAAAAGAGGGTATTTCAAGAAAAAATACTGAGGGGGACTAAAGTCTTAAACATCTCAGGATCGGCTGAGGGGGAGAGAACATCTGCAGACGTAGGGAAATCGGAAAAAAAAAAACGTATGATTATTAAAGAAAGAAGAGAGATAACTATTTCATTACTTGCTAAAAAAGCGACAAAAAAGAATCCTATAACCGCGGTGTAACGAACAGAAGAGGGGTGCCCTCCGATCTGGCTTTAAACTACACAGCATCGAACTTCGTTGGGACAGAGTTAATCCCGCTCGCTCTTCCCTGAATAAAGAAATTGGGGGGCGATTGCCAGAATTAAAAAAACCGAAAAAAAAAGATAGGAAGATACTAACCTTGCTAAAAGGCGTGAGGGGAAAAGGAGGAAAAAGAAACTTTTACCGCCATCGCTGTCCGCCAGAATAAAAGGAAAGGGGGGAGAGGGGATCCGCCCGGGAAGGGGCAGAGTACCTATTGGTTCGAAGAAGACGCAGAAAGGGGGGGAAAAAAAAAGATCAGTTTATTTGCACCTCTTCTTCTTCGCGTAAAAGAAAGAGAATAATCGGCGGCAGGTTAAAAACAGGGCTGTCTTTAACGACACAACACCGCATGGCGGGACCTGCCCGTCACAGCTAAAAGCAATTGGAATCGGAAGGCAGACGGGAAAAACTGTACAGCTACGGATGCTTAACCTCTTAATTTACATGGGAAACTTGAGGTTCATACGATCAAACTCATTAAAACCGAAAAGAAAAGGGAAAATGGGGCACCGCAAGTTCTTCCAACCAAAAGGCATTTGGGGGACTAAAAAGGGGAGAACTAAAGATAACCAGACTTATGCCGTCATGGCTTCTAAGAGTGGGAAGCAAATCTTTCACAGAGAACCTGTCTAAGAAAAAATGCCATTTCACGTACACTTCATTGTGATAAGGAATGTGAAAAAACCAAATCCTCTGTATACCCTTCTCAAAAGGGGGGATATTAGCGAAATGCACTATCAGATTAAAAAAAAAAGAGGGGATAAGCGGCGACCTGATTACCCGTACATAGAAAGAGGTTAAAAAGCCCTCCGAAGTCTGGCTTCCGTACACATGCTCTAATTGCTGTGAGGAATGTTAAGACTCGGATGCCAGCTTTGTTCTTACTAAGTCGGGGTACAACAAAATGGATACTTCTAGCATCCATGAAATTTCGGAGGAGGGGAACATAAACGGGAAAGCAAGAAAAGAACGCGGTGAGACTAATCTGACTTAATGGATAGCTGAGAGGGGGGGGGTCTCACTTAGTTATGGGAAACTTCAAGGGATCTCAGGATTGCGAGAGCTTGAGGGGGGAATTGGGAAGATCTTTCGATATTAGGTGGAGAATCTACCGATTAAGGGCTGGAGAAAGTCCACGGGAAAAGAGGGCAAATGAACTTTTAAAAATCGCAAAACTTTGGTAAGTGAAGTTGAGGGGGGGCGGACGGTGGCTTAGTATTCCTTATCGAGAAAAAAACAACAGGGGCAGAAATATAAGGGAATCCTGAAGAGCACATTACGACAAAGAGTCAAAGAAAAATCCTGCTGAGTTTCCAAATATTGGGTAATAATGTTTGCAAGCTTCTTTTCAGGATGAAATGGAGCAAAAACTGGAGGGCTCAAACAGAACTCAGCACTATGGACCAATTGCCGCCCACAGAGAAAAATGAGCCAAAACTGGGGGAGGAAATGGATTGCGCCTCCCTAAAGTTAACGGCAAGAAAATGCGATATTTCGACCCGCTTAAGTGCAAGGGTGGACTGGCACGGGTTTTTCGGGGAATAAAATTGTAACTAGGGGACAGGATCTTCTTCGCCATCTGGTTTACCATTTATCATTCATAAAAACAGCGGGGCACGCGATCAATGAAGGAGACCATTAGGGATGTAAGAAAGGCGGTTTCTTAGGTGAGCTGATAGAAAGATTGGGAAGAAACTTGAAGCATTTGCTCCTGTCTGAGTAAAGGAGGTACTCTGAAGAAGAATACCAGTGGAAAAAGTAAACGCCTGAGGAGGTTTGTTAAAGAGATGGATTTGGTAGAAGAAAGGGGGGGAAGAAGGGGCCATTATATATTAAGGCTCTACGACTCTATTCTTCCCACAAGGAGAAGAGCCAGGAAAACATCCGAGGAGAGGGAATTGAATAAGATATGAACCTGAGGGGTTCCGCCGTCGGTCTCTGCCATGTGGACAGGGCTGACGGGGGGAATCGTTTTTGATTTTAGAGAAAGAACAAAAGGGAAAAAGGGATCTCGGTAAGCTGACAGGACGGGTACAGTTGACTCGGATTTTTCTTACATACTGCAACTTAGAGTATTTTACCAAAGGATCATGCTTTTATCGTTTTCAGTACCGTCATAGCTTCACTCAAGGGGGAGAAAGGCGAAAGTATGGACTGGAAGAAAAACCAGAACGGCAGAGACAAGCACTTTAGAGTGGTGGGCCAAACCTCGTCTTCTATCTAACACAGCGGGAAGATGAACTGGGTGACGCACAAGCGAATACTTCAAGGAAAAAACGGTTCAATCAGAAGGGGCTGGGAAAGAGAAGGAGGGAAATGGTGGACCGAGGATGAGCCAGCGGCCACAGCGGGGTAAACTGGGGGTTATAGTAAGGTGAAAGTGGGACGCTTGGCGGTGTGACGGTATTGAATCTCAAAGATCGGACGAAGGGAAGATGGGTCAGGGGGCTAAAAAGAGGGAAGGAAGAAACAAATCAGGAGAGGGTTTCAGCAAAGACATCGGGTTGACATTTCAGATTCCTGGGAGGGGGAGAAAACACGGATCTCCTGATCTCTTCTCTTAGACACGGAAGGAAATTTATCTCTAAACAAACCGAGGAAGGAGGTAACTAGATAAATGGGGGGAGATGCTAATCGACGCCGAGACTGAGAATACCTCTTGGTGATCCTAACGGTTACACGTGTAAGGAGTGAAGGGAACAATCCAACAGCAACGACTCTATTCTTTGGTGGCAGGAGAGGGGTTGGAAAACGCTTCTCTGAATTCCTTCCTGGTCAGGGGGTCGATGTGCACTACAGTTAAACTCACCGCTTTCAAGTCTCCGACGAAGAAAAGCCCAATTAGGAAAAAGAGGGGTCGCTTCCAATCATCTACCTAAACTTTTAGCAGAAGAGGGGCAATCGCACCATATTTGACTGGGAGGGGGGGTCGTTGTCGAACCGAAGTGAGAGGAACGAAATTTGGCGATATGAAGCTATTTGAGAAAGAAAAGGGAGGGGGGGGCAACCGCGCTGCCGTCTCAAGGATCGAAAAGAAAGATATGAGCCTGTTCGCAGGGGGGGGTACCATGCAGTGACAAGGAAAACCCAGGAAGTTCCGACGTCAATGACGGAAATCGTGAAAGGAGAGGGGGGCGAGTTTGAAACTTTACACGTAGGGGGCACTTTCTGTAACGCGGATTCCAGTGGGAAGGAGAGGTTTAGAAGAAACCAGATGAAACAAAAAATCAAAGAAAAGTAAAAAAAGGCCACCCGGAAAAGGCGGCAAAAAAAGGCAATGGTGCCATAGTCTCGGAAAAAGAGAAAAAAAGAGGATGTCCGTCATTGTGATACGCTTTTTTTTCCTCCTCGAGGAAGAGTCTACGAAGCGGCAAGAAAGGGAAAAGGAGTTATTGTCGGGAAAAAAGAAGGTAAACGGAAGCAACATCGGGAACCTTGGGCTTTTCTCAAATCTCCTAGAAGGAAAAGACGGGTATGAGAAGCGACAATTCACATAACAAAGACTAGATTCGGCAGATCCCATCCTCCCACGTCTGTGCGGTCCGTACAAGGAGAGGAATGGGGGGAGTCGGCATGAAGGAGAATCCGGATCGCCCAATCTGGTGGAGGAAAGTAAAGGGAGAGGAGAAGCAGGCAATAAGTGTGTTCAATTCGTCAAAGCATGTAAAAAAAAGGGGGAAAAATACGACTTAATTTTCTATCTCAAGCGAGTTGTGTCTCAGTATTGGTGGGAGGTAACGTTTCGCGTCTTTCAAGCGGGGGAGGGGCGGCATGGTGGCTGGGAAGGCAGATTAGATCGAAATCTTCTTGCTTGAAGGTGACGAACGAGTTGCCCAAAGGGTGGAACTCAGCCCGTAGGGTCGGTTGGATTCGGAGATGGGGTAAAGGCGGCGTGAATGAGATTCTATCAAAACGGGGGTGGAGAGATCTTCAGCCGAGTCCTTACATAAGAAGGAGAACCAGAGGAGGGAAGTAAAAAGTTGTGGCAGAAGGGGGAAAAGAAAGTTCCGCGTCAATTCAACCCTAAGCGGGCTATCAACGAGTCTGAAACACAGGGAGAAAAATTGGAAAAGCCCCGAATCCGCATCGAGAAATGTTACGCCATTCAACGAAAACTACTGGAAAAAGAACTCCCTTTGCGGAAATGTAAGATTAGTCTGGAACTGGATTAGAGTTACTTAAGGGGAGGTGTAATAGTGAACACGCATTGCATTCTTCTTCAGAAGGAGCCAAGGGTTCAAGGGAAGGGCAGAAACCGAGGGAAAACTGCATGGGACGAAATTCCACATTAGACGAAAGGGGGGGGGGGGAGGAGCCAGACTGTGCTGCGGGGGCGCTGCTAATCGAGGGGGGAAGTTAGTGAGGCAGTTCGCAGTCTGGGTAGAGGGTGAGCCTAAGGGAGGAGATACGACCAAGATAGCAAGTGTAGAGGGAGTCTGTGATACCGCTCTTTCTTGGGGAAAAAGAAGAAAGAATTGGAAAAGGGAAACGTGACTTGGGAAGACTTGACGCCATGAGTCGGCCACCAATCTTCGCAGCAAGGAAAGGCATACTAAAAAAACGGACTTGATTAATCCTCATTGCACCATTCATTTGGGAAAAGAGAAACCTGGGGGGAAGTGAGGACTGTTGGGGAGGGGGTGTTAAATCGAAGTTAAAACTTTAGCTACGAGGTTGAAAGGACGCTGGACGTTGCACGTAGAAACGGTTATGGCAGAAAGACCAGCGGGGACGGGGGACCGAAAAGATCATAGGGCGTGTTTGTAGGACCTGCATTTAAGCAAAGTGTTGCAATTTTACTAAAGAGTAGTAGGAAGTCTTCTATCCTCAAAGCGTTCTATCAGAGTTTGCCAATAAAAGGGAAAGAGGTTGGGTGAAAAAGGCACAAGGATTCTTCTATCGGGACATGCGGGGGTCCTCTTCCATTCGGCGGAGCGTTCCCTAAGCAGGACTTCCCATGTTTCAGAGGGGGGGGGGAAAGGGCGTGACCTCTCTGCACTAAAGGTCTGATAATCGACCAAAAAGGGAAAACCTCGATAAAGGGAGTTATCGGGCGTACGAAGTGAACGCGGGGAAGATTGCAATAGGCCAAAAGAAGCTGGCTTGCGGTCCTTTGAGAGAGAATCAGTGGAGAGAACTGCCCACGAGTTTCTCGTAGGTTGGGGAGGGCCAGCAAGAGAAAAGGGCATGGGAAATCCTGCTGATACACCATGGATCCAGGATCAGGTCTCGGAAAATAAGGAAAAATTT
>Ga0179591_1323349_pt1 | contig 14882 bp, 15 predicted proteins | sample CZOMad2_1_08_16f_FD_182891 | JGI IMG/M metagenome (GOLD analysis project Ga0179591, IMG submission 182891) | Vadose zone soil fungal communities from Angelo Coast Range Reserve, California, USA - CZOMad2_1_08_16fungal (PacBio error correction) | ecosystem: Environmental > Terrestrial > Soil >...
AAAAATTACACATTATCGGATTAAATGGGGGGGGGACGGAGGGGGTTTCCAGAAACCGGTCGCCGATCCAGAAACTTGGGTTGACGATCGGAGTTTTCCACTTGGTACGGTCAAAGGAAAAAAAAAGGGGGTTTGTGCCCTTAAGAAAGAAGGAAAAACACCGCGGATCGAAGTTAGTTGATAGAGCGGCCCCGGGCGGGGGAGAGGAAGACGTGGCGAAGTGTCGTGCAGGTTCGAATTGGTTGTGTGGGGGAGGTTTGTGGGGGGGGAGTTCTATGACCCAGGCAAAGTTCAAAAAGGCTCCTCTGCCATCCCCCCTAAGACGCCTGGAAATAAATGAAGACTGTCAACAAGAAGGACATAGATTCATGGGGAGAGGGGGAAGGATAGGAGAAAAGAGGGGCTATCTCTCATAAAAAAAAAAAAAAAAAAAAAAACCAACACACGGGAGGAGGCGGTCAAAGAAATCCACTTTCCCGCCCATTGTTCTCACTATAGCCGTAACAAAAAGTCCTGAACAATTAAAAGAGAGGAAATGGAAAGGGAGTCAGTCTGAAGGGAGTAGGAAACTGGGGCTTGCCTAAGGTGGAGCGTTTCCGTAATTTTCAAACAAAGAAAGCCTTGACGAAAGGGCGGGCCAAGTATGCGAAAAGCTCCGGGAAAAGAGTCACGACTCAGAAGCCGAAGGGGGTCATCAAAAAGGGCGTCAGGACAAAAAAACAAGAACGTTTAGGCTGGCAAGACCCCTTGTAACGCAGATCGTCAACAAAAACAAGACTAGTCTTGAAGTAGGAACAGGGGACGAGCAAAAATCCAGGACAAGTTCCAAACATCAGGAACTTTGACAACCAAATCAAGGGAAGCGGAGAGATGGCGCAGAAGGAAAAACCCCAACCCTTTCTCGGTCTCCCAAAAGAGTACCGACCTCGTAAATTGTTAACCTCAAGTAAAATTCTACAGAGACAGTCACAGACAACGACGGGAAAAAGGGAGACAACCAACGGAAGAAAGGGGGTCTGCTCAAAGTTTTCCATAAAGCCAGGAGGGAAAGGTAAGGAAGGTAGACGTCTGAAACGGATCAAAGGGGTGGGTAGACATTCCGGGAACAAAAACCCACGTTTCCCTGTGAGGAATAACAGGGGTGGGAAAGGATGGGGGGACCCGTTAACAAAACGCACGGAAACGACAGATTTTAGGGAAACGATAAGAAACATCCCCACTGCTTCGGTCTGCCGGGAGACGTCTTACGGCAAGCGTGGGAGGATGATGACAAACCGAACTCTGCTTGATAAAAAAAAAAGATTTCACAGAAACCAGGGAAATGTGGGGCTCTCCGACTTCCGGGGGGGGGGCACAGGTGGCAGAGGAAGGAAAAAACACGAACTGCCCAAATCCGAAAGAGCCACTTTCCAGCGATGACACGGTCCCAGACGGCCAGCACCATATAAACCGTGAATTCGCACGCAGGAAAAGGAAAAGGGTCCACGTCATAGGAAAAAAGGAGACTGGCCCCGACGAAATCCAAAAACACCTCCGGCTCGGAAACGGGCGACAAAAGAACAAACAGTTGGTCTTTTAGTGAAGAAAATCATTGACAGCGCGGGTCACCCAATGGACAGATGGACCGGAAGAGAACGGGCCAAAAGAAGCGCGATATTTACGGAGGAATTTGGAGGAGCGACACAGGCTCAATAAAAAAGCACATCAAGCTTGGGGAAAGCTGGAGCTCCTGAAAGAAATTATGCTAACGCGAGGAAACCCGGCGGCAGAAGAGGAGAGCATTGCTGCCCCCCTCTTCATGGCGAAAACCTAGGAATGCCACGGACAGGGGAGCAAGAAGGAATACTGCTAGGTTCACCGCCAGCCGAGCTCAGCTCGTTCGGAAGGACGGAAGAACTACACAAAAAAGAAAAAGGGAATTTGGTGGACGCGAATAAGGATGAACCCCTTTGATGTCCACCAATCCTGCTCTCACGGGGGTCGCCCGCAGATGGCGAAAGCCGAAGGAAAAAAATCAAGAAAGGATGGAAGTAAGGCCGGACCATTGCAAAAGCGCCCATCAAATTAGTCTTCGCGAGTCAAAAGCCGCGCACTAGTCGATCGCCTAAAAAGCTTGAGCCGAAAAAGGGGGGTGCGCCAGAAGAACGCATGGAAAAAAAAACAAGCGTTCTTCGCGCCGTCCAAGGGGGACGTGATAATCGCCCGATTCGAAGAAAAACAGGAAAGAGCCATATGCAGCAGGACGCACGCACGTCAGCGTGGAGATCAAAAAAGCGAAACATCTCAGAGAAATTGGCAGGAATCTCCAAAGAGGGAGACGTTTGAGGGAAGGGGATGCCAATTAGGGAAAGTAAAAAGGGTGAAAAAAATGAACAGGGATCTCGCACATTAACAATGGAGCACCTTGGTTCGCTCTGTTAGAGGTCGCGAATTCATACAAAGCATCCGTGGGACAAAACTTGGGGTAGTTGTTTGAAGTCTCAGAAGTAGCAGGAAACGAAAACCGCTGACGACGGAAGGCCAACCCTCACAAAAATTCTCACTCGACCAACAGGCGAAAGAAAAAGAGCAGAAAAAAACGGGGCCGGAGGTGTGAGAGGGGGAAGCGCTACGCGCGCTTGCAGACTTGCGGCAGCCGAATAAGGAATAAAAGGTCGACAATATCAAGAACTCCCGACATCCACTAAGTATCTCCCGGAGAGAAATCGACCTCAGTGAGGTCTAAAATCGGAAACGCGAAAAACTAAGAAAAACAGCCTTAACATGCGCAGCCTGCAACGGGCGTTAACACACACCAAAAGGAAGAAAAAAAATATAGGAAGAGGTAGATGCAAGAAAGTACCTCCTTTATAGGGGTTACCGCCCCAAAAAGTTAATCCATCCGAAGTCGAAGCGAATGGCCAAAGATAGACCTTCTTCAGGAAGAATGACCCGATCAATGGGCGGGGAAAATACTCTCGAATGGGGGCCTGGATATTCTTAAACCCTTCGCCCAGTCCAGAGGAAGCGAAGCGAAACAAGCACTGAGGCAAAAACAACAAGCCTGCGCTGGCAGCACACGGGCCCCATTAGTCCCGTCAAGTCGGGAAAAGCCTTCAAGCCAGCTTGAGGGGGAAGTACAGGAAAGCTCCATAGGGGGTAAAACTGGGAACCAAAAAAGGCCAGAAGGGGGGGGATAACGGGAAGTGTTCGCAGTCCAAAAGCCGAGGTAAATTAAAAAAAAAGAACTTTCCGAAGCCGGCAAAGGTTCAAGAGATTCGCATACTACTTAAGCCAGGGACCCGATATTTCCGCTAACAGAGTTCTCCGAGACCGGGTCCAGAGAAAGGGGTAAAGGGGAAAAATGGTGGTGAACTACTAACATTCGAAAGAAAGCCTCGAAACCTGCGTGACGGAGGGCAAAAAAACAAAGAGAAAAAGAACATCCAAAAGGGAGACCTGACCCCTCAACGATAGTCACTACGAAAATTCCAAAAAACCGCACTCCGTCGCAGGCCGCCTCTTAGTATCGCTAAACAACTAACATAGCTCAGGAGGGATCCACGGACGTTGCAGGAACAAGCGGCCCTCAAGGGAGGCCTACTCAGCGCCTTCAGGAGAATAAAGAGCCCCTCGCAAGGCTACGAAAACGCACGGACCTTCGTAACCATTGGGGGAAAACCACTTTTCACTGGGGGAAGGGGTAAAACCTTTCCAGAAAACCCTCCAACAAAAACTCACCCTAACCCACAGCCACTAAAGCGCGAAAAAGTAGGACAGGTAGGTAAGGGTTCTGGTCGAGGAGGGCTTCCACGGAGAAAGTCGAGCATCGTCGGGAGAAAATATCGATGACATCTCGAACTACAAAAATGCAGGCAAAAAAAGTCTCCGACTATCCGGAAAGTCGAAGCCAGCGGGACGGAAACTCTGGCGAACAAAGACCGGACTGCGGTCTAAACGCCTCTTCTTATTATTTGGTGGAAAAAAAAGAGGGAAGGAGATCCACGGGAAAAGAACATCGGCATAGGGAAAGGGGGGAGGGGAACATCGTCCACGCAAAAAGAGCTCCTACTAAACAACAACTTATTATGAAGGAAAGAGGAAAGAGCTTTTTGGGACTAGGAAAAACGAAGTAGGCGAGGGTAGGGGACGGGGGGAGAGGGAGGATCTTTTTTCACCAAATCAAGCTCAGCTGCCGTAAGACGCACGTGTAAGATATGAGGAAAGTCTTCTGAAAAAAAGAGGAGGAGAAAAGGAGGGGGGAGTTCGATCTGGCCAAGTAGGGGGGGGGGAAGGAGAGGACGATGGAATGCGCCGATGAAGGTCAAGACGCCCTCGCAGAAGACATTATAACGAATGTGTCTGTCAGGCATGGAGGGATTTGTTGAGGTAGGAGTGTGGGTGGAGGGAAGCTTGAAAAAAGGAACCCTGGGAAATGGAACATTTCAAGGGAGATTGCGTTGCGACTCAGTGAGGAGGTAGCAGTTCCAAAACTGGGGGAAGCGACGAGGAAGGCGCATCAGGAGGGCGAGTGGGTTCTGAACGCGATTAAGCAGAAAGGGGTAGCGGGAGCTTCAGCGAAAGGAGGCACTACTTGCGCAGGAGCGAGGGGGGGGTGTCATGTCGAGTGACGATCTGTCTTTTTCTTTGGGAGAAAATTGGGAGTTGGCGGGGGGGGGGAGAACGGGGAAAAACGGGGGCGCGGGGGCGGGTGATGGCGCAGTGAGTCGTAACGACCCTGGTCAAATCGGGGACGAAAGCGGGGAGGGGGTACTCTTCTTGTATATACGACAAAAAAAACCAGGCCTTGAAGTAAGGAATCGCGATCTTCTAGGGAAAGGTGCACACGGTAATCTTAAAAGGTGGGGGGGTATCTCAGAGAGTGGGACGCGCGAAGGAGGAGGAAAAAAAATGAATGGTGTCCGGGACTCTCCGAGGAGAGACCTGGAATTCCTAACTATGCGAAGGAGTCGACGAGTCCAGGGATGGCTACGGGAGTCGGGGTGTGCGAGCTGGAGGAGGAGTTTTTTGGGGGGTCATCTTGGCTGAGCTGGGCCTCGTACTGGACGAAAAAAAGGTGATCTCCAGCAGCCATGAAAAGTAAAGTGGGATAAGAAGTGATCGGTAAGTCAGCTAAAGGAACAGGAGCGATAGGGGGAACAGCTCTTCGAGGGTAGTGATAAAATTTTGAGGAAATAGAAGAAATAAGACGAATCTAAAAAGGGACGCAGAGAGTGGGGAATCCGAAGAAGGCCGGCGACAATTGCAGTAATGGGAGCGATGGGCTCTATCGGGTCGAACAGGGGCTTAAAAAGAGGGGTGGATTATATTATAAGACGTGGATTTCTGAGTGTCTTGGTGGGGGGGTAGACCGGTCTAGAAAAGGGAGTAGCAGAAGAAAAAGAAAAGGCCGGACCGCGAGGCGCCTTGCCGGATTAAAAAAGCCGGCCCGGGAATAGAGATTAGCGTGACGAATACTGTGGTGAGCTGACGGAGGAGTTTGAGCGGTTATGGGTTCGTCAGGTGACGCATGTCTTGAGAAGGGGCAGGGTGGGGGACCGCAGAGGGGGTTCAAACGTCTGCTAATAAGGATCAGCAAAACAAACGCGCGGGATGCAGCCATTGCGAAGTTGAGGGATGGGGGCAGGTGTGTACAAAGGTGATGAGGGGACGAGGGCGCAAGGGGGACAGAACCAGAGAAGTTGATCGCCTTCAGAGGTCCTTCTAGGCGTGATATAAAAAAATTCCGGAGCGGAGGGGGAAGATGGGGGGACGATTCTTGTTTGGGGGAGTTTTGGCGAGGTAGGACTGTCACGGCGCGAGGTCTCAGCCAGCGGGGGGGGGGGAGGTGTTTCAGGAAAGGCGGGATCACCAAGGGACTTAGAAAGGGGGGGGGATGATGAGAAGACTATCTGCGGGCTACTGGAGGGACCTAGGGGGCATAATAAAGGGATGGATTTCCCGTGAGGGGCCGACGGGCGAAGCTATGGGGGGAGGTGCTGGGGGCGGGGGAAGTTCTGTGTCTGGAACTCTGGATCCGCCCGGTTCTACGGTGGGGGTAATATTACGCAATAAGGCGAGCCAAAACCAGTTCCCTCTCGAGGTAGGAACTCGAGGTTAACGTAAAAAAAGCTCAGAAGGCAAGCGGAGACTTGGGATGGAAGAAAGAAGGATTTAAGTGGCCGCGCCATGGCGTGTCCGGGGGAATTGTAGAGGAATCAGGTGTCAAAAAGGGATCCCGGTGGGAAATGGAATCCTTGGTAGAGAGGGAAGCACGGGATGTAAGGTGCCTCTGTTCCAGAGGACCAAGGAGCACGGCTTTAAAAAGACTTGAAGTGAAAAAAGGAGCTGCAGAAAAGAGACGAATAGGCAGCGAGGGAATGGGACTGGCCAGTGGGTGAGACTCCAATGCAACGCTTTCAAATCGGTAAAAGCGGAACCGAGGGAAGTAAACCTTAAAGGGGGGGGGGAGGGTAGCACTTGGGGAAGGGCGCCGAAGGGTTGGTGGCTGTCAGTGGGGCAGAGACGTGTGGCGACGGGGAACTTTTCTTCCGGACGTGCTGGTTCGACGCACTTTTTATATGGAGCTTGAGGGATGGGGAAAGGGGGAAAAGGAGAAGGGGATGTTTGGGACTTTCTTAGCGTTTTGGGGGCACTGGCGGGTGTACGCTTAATGCCAAAGGGACGCCCGCCAAAAAAAAAGAGGGACGAACGTCCAAATTCCCTAGGTGCCAGAGGGGTGCTGATCCCGCCGAAGGTAAGAGCGCACCGGAGAGGGGGCGAGAAGTCTCGAACGCGCCGCCTTGAGGTTGGGGTGGTAGGGAGGATCGTTGCAAACGTAGGGGGAGTTGCGTTCTGGACCTGGATCAATCTCCCCACTGTTAGTAGAAAACAGTTCCAAGGTAGTTCGAATGGCGAAAAAGGGCGATCGTGGCTACTTAAAGCGCCTTCCCGAAAGATTCTTCATGATCAGTTTAGGAAAAGGAAACTGCTTAAGGGTTGGGGGGGCTGTTCCAGGGGGGGGGGAGGGGAAGGGCGATGTGAGAAGGGGTTCTGCCTTGTGGAAAAATGAGCGAATGGGGGGGTTAAGTTGTAGACGCGATGACACGTTTTGGGGTTTTCGGAAAAAGAGCTCGGAGACAAAGGAAGGGGAAAGAAGATAGAAAATTGTTGAAGGGGGATTTTCACATAACGAAAGTTTCGAAAAAAGAAAAGAATGGGGGACGATACGGGCGTTTCCGAAAGGTACTTGGACCAACGTAAGGGGGTGGGTGCGCCGCCTTAAACACCGCGGCTTGGGAGTGTGCGTGAGAGATGGTCACGCTTGCTCGCAGAAAGGGCGCAAGGAGGGGAATCTTGTGACGGTCAGGCGACCCAGGAGAACGTCCACTCAATAAGGCAAAGAAGAAAAGGCTCAGCAAGATGAGAAATGTCAACATGGGAACGGAGCTTCATGGGGCAGGAAGGGGGGAACGTAGAATAGTTTTCTCAAACGAGACGTTAAAAATTTATCTCTCGCAAAAAAAACACCGGGGAGGAGAAAGGGTCTATATAAATTAACGCGCGTTTTCACCCTTAGAAAAGGCCAAATGACTGAAAAGGAAGAGAAGGGGACACGTGGGGAAATTTCTTCAGGAGGAAGGGAGTCTTCACAGGGTGGCTGTGTTAGATGCGAAAGTTGCCTGGGCGCCCTTCGAGCAACGAAGTCTAAAAAGGGGAGGGAAGGAAATAGCAGGAAAGACCGATCACGAAACTCGAGCCGAGGGGGGTTAAAAGTTACCTAATAAAAAACACCCGCAACGTGGAGGGGAAAGACCCTTGGAAAACGCAAGATACGTCAACCCACCGGATTCTGTATCTGCCATTCGGAAAAAAAATCAACGTGACCACAATTTACAGACATCGAAGGGCACTCAAACTTAATCTAGGCTATGGAAACTAACTAAACCAACACAAATGGGAGAGGGCGGGGATAAAGGAATACCTCAAGGTTGAAAACAGAAACTTCTAAATAGATCTACCCGGAAATAAACGTACGTGAAACCAAGGCTGAAAAAAAAACGGAAAAGGGGACAGCTCATCCCCGGGGGAAAGGAAGCACTCGGAAAGACTTGAATGCAAGTAAGTGCCGAAAAGCGTCGGGGGGTCGAAAAAAAAAAGTATCAAAAAGAAGACAAAAGGGAAAGGGGATCAAAAGCCCAGTGGTGAGATGCCGTAACGTACAAGGACCAATAAAAGTGAAGGGTGGGGAGGGGCGGCAAGAGAGCCCGCCACAAAGACAGGGCTTAAACCCGGACTCTCGCTCAGAAAGAGAGGCGCGAGATAAATTCGGCATTTAGCAGCACCATTCAAAAAGACGGGGGGGTGGAAGCTCCGAGTGAACCCTTCTGTATGGGGAACAGTTGTCCGCTTCCGGAAAAACGAACGGGAAAAAAAAAGTAGCCCCCCCTCCAATGCACATCAAAAAAAAACAGGCCCGCTGTGCACTTGTTCAAACGGATTACAAAAAAAAAAATAGCAAAACAGGGAGAGGAACGCAGACGAAAGTCAAAACTTCCTCGAAACTGGGAGGTCCCAGAAGAAAGCAACACCACCAATCCGAAACTTCCCAAGGGAGAAAAGCCCAAAGTGGGGACAGTGTAATGTGAAGCATCAGGGTCGGAGCGAATCCAAAGCTGGGACATCTGGAGACTTTGATTCGCAAAACTGCCAAAACCAGGGACGGACGCATGAGGAGGTAGAAGTTGAGGTCAAGAGGCGGTGAGGAACTTCCACTCAAAGATCCGGCCTTTCGTACAGGACGGGGGAATTCGCCGGAAAAGAAGATTCGTGAAGAAAACGCTCTGAACGACACTTAGGGAAAGGAAATCGGCAGAAACGTGGGGTTCGCACATTAAAAGTCCAGGATAAATGACGGCCCAAATGGGACTGCTTAAAACTAAAAGACGTCTCGTCAAGGCCATAACGATGAGCACTCTTTCTCGATAGAGGAGGCCTACCCTCGAAGCGGCAAGTGGGGGGCTCGAAGGGAGAGGGGACTGATGCCACCACCGGAATATAAAGTCGTCGACCTCATGACGAGACCAAAAGGAATGACCGGGGAAAAGAATCTCTGAGGGGAGGGTAGGCCAGACCTTGCCCGACATCACCTTGTCCTTCGACCTTAGAAGAAAATCGAAAAGAGAAGAGGGGCCCACCCTTGCGCATTAACTTTTCAAGCCAGCAAAAAGGAACCAGCCCCCCAGAGTTACTCTGACAAGGGAAGAGCCGCTAAACCCTAGCCCACGCCAAAACAAAGAAGACCGAGTCAGAGAATCTACCTCCAGCCGACTAATTTGGGAAACGGCACGAGCGCCATCTGGAAGTCGAAAAAGACCAGAGACGCGAGTTCAGGTCCGACCTGGGCATAAGAAAAAAAGTAAATGAAGCTAGGCACATTAAGGAGTGGTTACTTTTTTCAAGCTCGTGGTTGTCGGCGAGAGTCTCACACCTTCCATCGGAACCACTTTTTTTGGGGGAAAAGTGATAAGAAAGGAAAGTCAAACAATCTTACGGGGAAGCAAAGTCACCTCCGACCAACGAGCCTCTCACCACAGGGGGAGAGAGAAGCCTATCGAATAAAATTGAAGACTGTCAAGGGAAACAACTCTGAAATCCGGGCCGCCCTCGGGAAAAAAAGATTAGGCCTCGAGGAAAAGGTATACCATCTCCAGCAGAAAAAAGAACATCACGGTCAATCGGCTACCAGAAGAAGATACGAGCAAGTGTGCGGCTAAAAAGAATGCACGCGAAACTCAGCCAAAATGCACCTTCACTAATTCAGCTGGCTGCAAAGAAAAAAGAAGGGCAGATCGGGCTGGAAGAATCCTGGATGAAGCTAAGCCAACTCGTCCAATACGAGCTGTGGGAATCAAACGCTTGAAAAATCTCTCACTGATACTGAGAGCCGGAAGAATGACGTTAGGAGACATAATATTCGAACGACTGGAGATTACCCTGTATCAACTAGCTTCCGCTCAGCCACGGTCAAACTGCAAGAAAAAAATCCTCGAAAGAGATGGAAAAAGACCACGCCCGCAGGAAGGAAGAACCAAGACCTCGTCGAAGAGGACAGAATCGTGGTTTCAGCGCCTCACTTGGGCTAGGTAAGAACTACGAAACCATCACATAAAGAAAAAAAAGGTACTGGAAGTCGGCACAAAGCCGAGGGAAGATCAGTACAAAAGAATCCGAGGGCCGGAGGGGGCTAAGATCGCGAAATAAGTAAAGGGCGAGGGGGGATAGAGCCGAGACCAACGAACCGCACAACCACTGAGAAAAACACAAATCTCCGTAAATGAGAGGGGAAAAAACGGAAGGAAGCTTGAACAAAACGGTTGGGTGGCGAGGAACTCGCCAGCCCTCTCAAACCGAGGAGACATCCCCCACCAAGATAACAGTCCCAATGTCGCCCAGGGGACACACGGAACCTCCTCTACAAAGAGGAAAAGGGTCAACACACCAGAGGAGAAGAGACAAGTCGACGCCGTATGAGCTACTCCTCAACATCTAGAGAAAGTCCAAGGAGTGGAAAAACCAACGAAGACCCGAGAGTCGCCGGTAAAAAAAACCTCCCGGCCGGTAGGAGGAAGAGGAAAGAGAAAGAGGGCCCGAAAGCACCGCCCTAGGAAAGGTGCCAGGGTCCTGTAAAAAACGTGGTGGCCTTTCCACTCCCTAACCTAAACAAAAGATAAACATCCACCCGAAAAAGAAAATGATCAAAAATTCGTTACGTAAAGGGGTCACGGCGGAGGCAAGTCGCCGGCAGCTTCAATAAACTCGAGAGCCATAGCTAGGGACATCGAACTCAAAACTACGGCAGGAGGATCCTAGAAGAAAAAAGAGATCAAAAAAAGTAGGAATCCAGACGGGTCTCAGAGCTCTTCCATGAAAAATCCATAATGCTAGGAATGAAGTATTGAGTTGGGGGAAAAAAGAAAGGGCAACGCTAGACTCGGAAACACTCATCGGGAAGTGAGGGATGAAAAAACATCTTCACGAAAAAAGATCTCGAATCAACCCCCCAAGAGTAGTGAGGAAGATTTGCGGGTTAATTGAACAAGTCAGGAAGGCTAGGGGTGCGCCGGGGGAATTCGGGCCGCGGGGTCAAACCTGGAACTCTGAAGCTGGACGTAACGGAGGTAGGGGTCGTAATAATCGGATCGGACTGAGGAAAGTAGGGGGTCTAAGAGGGGGGGACTAAAAGAGGCCAGTTTAGGTCTATCTGGCCATAGATATTGGCCGAGCGCGATTAACTTCGACGAGTCAGGTGACAAGGGCAACGCACGAACAAAAGGGGGGGGAGAAACGAAGTTTTCTGTCTCATGGAGGGATGTTTTTTCTTTTAGAGTGGTGTGAGGGGTAGAGGGGTCCTGGGAAAAAGTAATTGTCACCTTTAACAATTCCGAAGGGGAATGAGAAATCGGGGCGAGGCTCATTGGCGCCCGCAGGCAGCGGGACCTGCTCAGTACGCTGGCGATGTTTTTCCTGCAGCGGGAGGCGAGGGACGGGGTTCGCGGAGCTTATATAAGGCTTCGTACTTGAGCAGTACGGGTGGGGAGTAAAAAGAGAGAGGGGCTTTTGCGGTGGAGGAGGTGGGATATGGGAGAGCTGGGGGGGGGGGGAGACCGACCAGGCAGTTTTTGTCTACGGCTGCGATTAAGTAATGATTCCCAACGGTGTACGAAGGAGACGACATGAATTGAGACTCTTCTGGACAGGGGGGGCTCTACAAAGCGAACTTTAAGTAGGTCCAAAAAAAGTGAGAGAATTTGGAAGGGGGGGAGGGGGGGGAAGGAAGAGGGAGGTAGGAAAGAGGGGGGAGGGGGGGGAGGAGAGAGGAGGGGGGAGGGGGGAGAGGAAGGGAGGGAGGGGGGGAAGAAGGGGGGGGGGGGGGGGGAGGAACTGAGGGGCGGGGAGTGGGGGAGGGGGCAAAGTAGGGGGGGGGGAGGAAAAGGGGGAGAAGAGGGAGAGGAGAGGGGGGAGGGTGGATAATTTAGGGGAGAGGTAGGCCTCGTGGGGTCTTTGTAATGACTGGATAAAAAAACTCGGAGGGGGGGAACGACAATCGGCGTCAAGGGGTATTGTGGCGCGGCATCTAAGTGGAAAAATGGATGAAACTCACGGGGGCGGAAGGCGTCTCCTAGGCCGGAATCCTGGCGGGGGGGGACGTGATTGCATCAAAAGCTCTGGAGTTTGTTTGAGCAGAGTGGAGGGGCGAGAAGACGGACGGGAGAGAGGGGTAAAAATCCAGGGCAGCGAGGAGGAGGGCTAGATCAATTGATCTCAGGCTGGCTCAGGAGCAGGATCATTGGCAAAAGGGATCGCGAGCGTAACTTGAAAAAGAGTTGTCGAACATCTCAGGAAAAGAGGGTCGTAATCGACGAAAAGAGATCTTGGGGCAGCCGGAACAGGTCGGAGAAATGTTAAAAATGGGGATAGATGCGAAAAATCTGTCTAAGAAAATAAAAAAACAGTCTGCGCGGTTTAAAACTAGACTTTCGAGGGGAATGAGGGGGGGAGGGAGGTCGGAGTGAGGAAAATTTCGACCTGAGCACTGAGCGATGGGCGGCGCTCAGAGTAGGTGGCTCAAGAGCGCGAGATTTCAGCTGCCGAGAAGTAAAGTAGAATACTGCGTGCGCACCGTTGGTTGCGTGAACGTTTGGGGGATTATGGTGAAAGGAGAGGGGGGGGCAGGTGAAGGGCAGATGGTCGGAGGAAATTAAAACAATTTTGGGCCTACGTATTTCCGGGGTCGGACAGGATGACTAAAAAACAACGGCGGACCACCTGCTCCATTGCGTAATGGAGATATAAATGTTGGGGCAGGGTTTCAAAAAACATTGCGAGGAGGAGGGAGGGAGGGGGAGGGAGGTGAATGAGATGGGGGGGGAGAAGGGACAGGGGGGAGGGGCGAAGGGGCAGGGGTCGGACGTAGAAGAGGGGAGAGGGGGGGGCGGGGGGTGGGGGGGGGAGGTGGCGGGGGTTAGGGAGGGGGGGGGAAAAATTTTACAGGACCGAAACGCGGAGATGGGGGATCTCCTGCAAAGATTTAGATCACTAGGACGAAACTTATAAAGTACGGAGTAAGGAGTCAGAAGGGCCTCTTGCGGGGGGGGGGTTGTTGGGAAAGGGGGGCGAGGGGGGTAGCCGCGCAGGGAAGGAGGCGAGACGCTGTGTGCGTGTTGGTTCAAACTGAATATAAGGGGCGCAAAGGCGTCGCAAATGCGAAAATACGAGCGAGGAGAAAAAGCGGATCACGAGGGGAGAAAAAGAACGAAGGGGGTGTCGGACAAGTTTCCCTGAAAGAGGGCCTCTATTTATTTCGTCTCTTCGGAGGTGAAAAGAGCCGGAGGGCGACGACTGGTGATAGACAGGGTGGTAAATAAACCAAACGAAGAATACCACCGTGCCCGCTCGGTATGCGCGATGACTTAGCGCAAGACTGCGCGAGGGAGTGGGGGAGTTAGATAAAAGTAGGTGCAGGTGTCCAACGAATGTCGTGGCCGGGCCTGGAGATGGCAGGCGTTGTAGACAATTAATCGCATATTGAAGGGACCGCCTTCGAGCGGGAAAGAAGTTATGGTTGAAGGCGCGTTAATGGGCTTCAGCAAGGAGACGGATTTTGCGGGGGAATTTCCGAAGCGAATGGCGCTGGGATTCCAATTCTCAAAAGATGGCGCGAGGAGGGATGGGAAGTGGTGGGGGAGAAAAAAAAAAATCCCCGGGAAACTAAGGGCAGACTGGAGGAAGCGGGAACAGGAAGTTACTGGTCACCTAAAGACCAAAGGTGGGGATGGGAAGACTTTGCAGGGGGAAAAAGGGTTTTGGTCAAAGGGAGGCAAAAACGGTTGTCCTTAAAAGTGATGACGGCGGCCGTGAGGCTTTAGGGACTCAAGTGGAGAAATGGGAGGAGGGAGGGGGGACTTGACAGAGATGGCCATGTTTGGTCGTGGAGAGGGGGGGGGTTGCCAAGGGCTTTGTTTGACCGTGGTAGAAAAAAAACTGGAATCCCTCCGGGAAACAGGAGGGGAGACGGCCCCACAAGTGAAATGAGTGGTACATCGGGTCTAAAAATCCGAAAAGGGGGGGGTCTAGGCGCACCGCGGGCTATACGTAATAAAGGAGGAAGAAAATTGAGGGAGGGGATGATCGGTGACAGAAAAAATACTTTTAGGGGGCAAAAAAAAGGGAAACGGGGCAGAGATCGACAAGATGGGGGGGGAGGTAGGAAAAATGGAACTGGTGAGGTGGGCGAAGGGAGAAAAATCTATCATTCAGAAACGGACTGGCCAATTCACAGGGATTCCTAACAGGGGAAAGACAAAGGGGCTTCAAGGGGGGGGGGGGGGGGGGGAACCGTGGTGAGAAAGTCGGTTGGTAGGAAGGTCGATTGAATGGGGGTCCTTGAAAGATTCCTCTATGAATTGTTAAAAAGCTCTACGTGGGTGTGGGGGGGGGTTCTGGCGCCAAGAGATAGTATGAAAAAAAAGTGGAGGGGGGGAACGAGGCGGAGAATTGTTTACGGTTTGGGTGCCGTCCCTCCGCACTATAACAGAATCAGGGGGGGGAAACGCTGAGGGGAACAATTGTACTGCCAAGAAAGGGAGGGGGGAGAAGCGTCGGCATAAAAACAGTAGAAGGGAGTTTAATTGATCGAGTTACCCGATACCTACTAGTGGGCGAAGGAGGCCGTGGATGGAGGGAAGGCAAGACCCAGGCAACGGGAAACGCTCCCGAGGCACAGCCCATCCCGTGGAATACCTCGACAAGAAGAAGCAATTTCCCAAGGGGACAGGAGGGCTGGAAAGAGGATTTTTTCACCGTCAGGGGAAAACAAAGAGGGGGAGGTGGAATATCAGAAG
>Ga0179591_1227643_pt1 | contig 14878 bp, 18 predicted proteins | sample CZOMad2_1_08_16f_FD_182891 | JGI IMG/M metagenome (GOLD analysis project Ga0179591, IMG submission 182891) | Vadose zone soil fungal communities from Angelo Coast Range Reserve, California, USA - CZOMad2_1_08_16fungal (PacBio error correction) | ecosystem: Environmental > Terrestrial > Soil >...
ATGGAGAAAAGGTGAAAGTTGGTCTTTATTTTGAAAACGGGCGCGAGCATTACGGTGGTGGGAGAGACGCAGGTTGCGCTCATGCGAGCAAAGGGAGAAGCGCGCAAATTCAAAAAAAGAAGCCTGATCGGTAGTTGTGAGGAGTGCCGGAGCCGGGGGGTATACAGGGGGGGAAAAGAGCGCAGAAGAACGGGGAAGTACACATACTTGTGAAAAGAGGGAGGAAGCTGGTGCCCGTGGTGTCTTGTGTCGATCTAATGGTAAAAAAAAGGGCTCATGGCGTCGGGCTCAAGTAGAGGTACGGAAGAAATCGCCTGAACGAAAAAAGGCCAAGAAGGGGGAGTCCGATCTTATCGGAAAAGAAATAAATTGGTCCCCCCTCGGAAGCAAAAACCGGGGCACCTAGACACTCCCGCGAAGGAAAGGGAATCGTGAAACTTCTGGGTCAGAAGGCAAAAGCTCCTCGGGGGGGGGAAAAGGGGTGGGACAAACAAAAAAAAAACCAAACTCTAAATTAAATAAAAAAAGACGCTGAGACGTCTAGGTTGCACGGGAGACATAATTCAAGGCTGTCCGACGCGGATCAAGAGGAGCAGCTGCAAGCCATTTGACCCCGGAAAGTAGCTGGGCCGCTACAGATCCAGTAGGAAAGCACTCTTGGTTGGGAACGGCGAAGTCCATTGGGCCGGGCCCCGAAGAACAGGGTCAGCAGAGCATGACTTGACATGAAGCAGGACGTAAACTCGTAAGGGACGGGGGAATGGGAGTCACATCTTGAATCGAGGGGGATTTCCATAAAAAGATCTGTAACGAAAAAAGGGGGAATGGTTCCAGTCCTGAAGAGGAGTGAGAGGGCAAAAAAAGGATCACTCGTCCAAGCAAAACACTTCGTCTCGATGGGGCATAAACAGCCAAAGATGTGAGTTCAAGACGAAAAACTGGGCATAAGCTGGAGGTCGAAGCTTCAAGCGTGTCTGAAGGGGACGGTGGTGTTCGGAAGAGGGGGGGCAAAAATTAAAACTAAACAAGGGAGAGGAGCCTAACAGTCTCTCACAAAAAGAGGACATACCGAGCTAGAGTGAGGCATCTCCGGCATCGGAGGAGGGAAGTACTGCCTTTAATCAGGGATCTGCTCACCGCGGCGCTGGATCAGAAAAGTGCGAAGAAGCGTGCAAGGTGTAAAAAAAAAAAAAGGATGAAAGTGTGGACCAGGAAAACCTTCAGAAAAGCGTTGCCGGGTGAAAAGGCTGCAGGGTCAGAAAAAGCCGAGAGCTCCGCTCAAGAAAAAAACGAAAAACTGTCGTGGGACGAAGGGGGAGTGGCTACGTTGCCATCATGATCCGAAAATTGCACAATAAAAAAGAAAAGGGCGGGGAAACAATCACCAAACAACAATAAGGGACATGACAACGGAGCGTGTTGGGATCGGACGACTTGTTAGGCGCCTCGACGGCACGCCAGCACTCCAAAAAAGAAGCGGATTGTGAGGGGAAATCAAAGGGTCAGTTCAAGTGTGGAGAAAGAAGAAAAAAGTGGGTCGAGATTCGATAAACCCATTTGAGAAACAAGAAGACTGCGAAGGAACAGCGACCACTCCGGGAGAGAAAAGAGCGTGGAACCCATAAAAAAAATTCGTCAATCAAGGAAAAGACAAATGAATGGAACGGAACTGACGGGGATACAGAAAGCTAATGGTAAGGAGTAAATTTGGCACCTACCAATTGAAGAGGAAAAAAAAAACATGGTTCCACCAAAGCGGGGAGAGTCTGACAGCCAGCAAATTTGAATCACGGGAAAGGGGGGGAAATACCTATTTTGAAATTCTAAGAAGTGGCACTTGAGAAAGGTTGCGAAATCAATTTGAGAAGGCGGGAAGGCCGGACCGGGCGCGATCAGTAGGAATGAAGAAAGGTAAATCACAAGAAACAAACAAGAGGATGATGACACAGGGGTTTAAAGAAATCACTAAAAAAAAACTTGGATCGAGAGGCGGCCCGAAGGAGGGGAAATTATGGATGAGAACAAGACCACTCTTACAGTCACACATGTAAACTCGTCCCTTGATCACAAGAATATCGTCACCACGGTAGGGAAAAGGTCACGATTCGCTGCCGAAAGGGAAACAAAGGGGTATTTGAAGTGAGACCAGAAATTACATAAGCCAGACTCTTGATGCGTCCGAAGGTGGCAGTATTTCATTGAATGGGGGGGAAAAAGAGCTCGGGGGACAACAGTCATTCTAAGGGTAGTTCCGTCGCGCAGAATTGGAGTATTGTGCGCTACAAGAAAAATAAATCTCTGCAGAGAAAAAAAAAAGGATCCAAGTGTGATGGGTTATCAAAGCACGGCCGTTTGGTGCCGGGGAGGGACAAAAGAAAGGCGCCGAACAAGAAAAAAACAAAGCAAGTGTAGGGTAAAAGGGAGGGGTGAGGTGGGTCTCAAACCATTGCGGGGGTTAGGGGGAGGAAAGCTAGGCAAGGGGTCAAGCAAAAATACCTGGAAAAAAAAAATTAGTTAGCATGGAGAGAGATGCGAGAACAGAAAAAAATGATTCAAGGTGGCGGGGGGGGTTGGGGGGGGGGGGGGGGGGGGGGGGGGGAGGGGGTGGGAGGGGGTGGGGGGGGTGGTGCAAAATGGGCAAAAAAAAGAAGATTCGAGTAACTTCAAGGCTAAACCGGGTCAATCCTGTGGGGGTTCAGGGGGAAAAAAGCAAGATGTCGGAAAAAGGCTTAGGGCAGCGATCAACTTTATGAAATTTCGATGAATCCTCGCGTAACTCCTCTGCCTAAGAGAGGACGAATCACCAGAAAGAATATCGGTAGGGACGGGGGAAGGGGGGAGAAACGTTGAGTCGAGAAAAGGGCAAATGTGTCCCAGTACAAGAAAGAGAAGCAACCCGCACCTAGCGGACGTAAAAGGAAACCCTAAAGTACTAGAAAGGTGGGAAGGGGGGGGAATGACACACCTTCACATACTTACGGAAGTGGACTCGCCTCACTCTCACCTTAGATGGACCCGTATATCCGGGGGGGGTGGGGGGGGGGGGGGGGGGGTGTGGGGGGTTTTTTTGACTATCCTTATCAGATGACCCTCATAGTCTGCTTGGGTATCGACTAATTGATGAAACGGAAAACTACTCATTAAATAATCGTCAGGGGGAAAGAGGAGACTGAAAGAAAAAATTCTTAATGACGAAAAGATGACAGATTGACAGGGCAACGTCTTTGAAACGGCAACCAGCGAGGGGATTAGCTCCAGCGACCAAAAAGAGAAATTTCTGTAGCGCGGGGAAAAAGGGGGGGGAATTTACCGGGGAAATGGTTACTGGCAGAGGCTCCGGCGGATAGGCCGCACGGCCGAGTTACCGAAGAAAGAGAGGAAGAAAAAGAATACGAGAGCATGCCTCTAAAGTGTATCTGGAGAAGGCAGAGGGGCGTGGGAGGGGGGGGGGGGTTCAAAAGTTTAAAAAACTAAACTTTGAAGGAATCTACAATGAAGTTTCAAGAGTTTAAAGAGCGGGTGAGGGCTTTGAGAAAAAAATTGGGCCTAGAGATGGCGGGCAAATAGAAGGAGGAGTACAGCTCGATAGACAGAACCAGGACGGCTGGACGATGACTTCAGCGTTCAGTGCGAGCGGAAAAAAAGTCTACAGTCAATGTAAATAATCAGAAGAGGAACTTGGGTGTTGAACGGAACAGGGAAATTCAAAAAGAAGAAAAAAAAACACGTGGCCCTTTTCAAGTCTTCACAGACGATTGGCCGACACGTCTGACCTCCGCATCTTCAAGGGAGTAAGCCCCCAGACGAGCAACGCGTGAAAAGGGAAAAAAAGAATTGAAAGAGGAAAATGAAAGGGAGACAGTCTCCGCAAGAAAAAAATCGAGGCCTTGCAGCCACAAGAAAAAACTCGCGGAATTCTCGAGAAAAATGACTCCAAGAAAGACCACAACTACAAGGAAAAACTTGAACGCCTGTCAAGGCAAGACTCAAACAAAGAGGGTAAAAGATAGGGCTGACGCTTTCAGTTGGAATGATAAGAGTTTCTTAGAGCAGCCGCCGTGGGGGAGACGTGGGGGTTTAAAAGAAAGAAAGAGATCTGGAAGCTCGAAAATGGAGTAAATTCGAGGCAACGGATCGTTCCAAGTTGTGAGGCCGTACCCTGCACTGGGATTCAAGTCATGGGGATTGCCGAGAAAACTGGAGTCCAATACTTTGGAGGAGAAAAGGCCTTGGTGAGTGTCAAGGAAAGAGGGGGGGTCCACCACGGTCTCTGCTCATGATCTTGACATTGGAGACAGACTGACGGGAAATCAGCCGGAAGAGGGAAGAAAAAAACCTCCACTGAGGTTCGCGGCTGGGGCGGACTAGCAAACAGGAATCCCGGGCCCCCCCCTCGTAGCGCAAAAGAAAAAAACTCCGTAATTACGAAATTTTCAAATGGGGGGGATATACTTAAAAGGAAGGGAGCATTACCCTTTGCAACATTCCACCAGAAACCTCGAATTACTGAAGAAGAAACCAAGGAGAAAAGAACGTCTATTGTCAACACTATTCTCCTTAGGGGGAAACATCTGTACGAGCCGGGAAACTGGAGGGCTCCGCAGAAGACAGAAAGGAACATTTCAAAAGAAATATGAAGTTGGTAAGCGACAAACTATTCAGAAAATTGCTAGAAAAGTGGTCGATGGGGACGAAATCGTCATGGTAAGAGGGCAAAAGTGAACAGTTTAAAGCCAAAGAGCATGCGGGTAGGGCATAAGAAAGGGCTTTAAAGCTCGTGCGGAACGACGAATAACAGAGAGTCAGGGGATATGAAAAGAGAAGAAAAGGAGAGAGAAAACGAATCTATTAAATTGTCCATGAAGAGGGAGAGGCAACAGGATCTCCGGGTCCTCTCAAAGGGCGAGCTGTGATGCGCGCTTCTTGAAAAACAGCTAAAACTGTGCAGGTGGTGATGGAAGAAAGAAAGACAAAATGGCACCTTTTCGGGGAGCTTGAGCTAAGAACTCAATGTCGTGGGAGTCCCTATGGGTAAAAAAACGAATTTTAGGGGGGCATGGTAGGCCCACTGAGTCGATGCCGAACAAAACGCCTTGAAAGGACATACCGGATTCAAACGGATTTTGCATTTCCATCAGGAAAGAAGCGTAGGGAAAAAGGTTAGAAGGAAAGAGAAGTTAACCGAGGATACGGGGGACTCCAGACCAATTGTGTCGAAGAAAGCGTGCTTGGGACGGGCACACCCTGATGACCAAGGTGTAGAAGTCCAGGAGAAAGGATGGGAAAAAGGGAATCTACGCCTGGCAGACTGAGCTGCTCGCAGAGCGGCGAAGACACTTCTGGGCGAAGGTATTTGGAAAGAAGGGCAAAAAATCCTGGGAAAGTGGACAGAAAAAAAAAAAAAAGGTCTTGGAAAAAAGAAAAAAAAGAACAAACAAAAGATGAATGACCACGGTGAGGGGGAAGTTGTGGGGCCGAATTTTTTCGGCGGCGAAGAAAGTAAACTTCGAAACAAAAGGGAAAGATGGGGCTTTGCCAAACATGCAAGTTGTGATCATTCCGGTAGTGATGGAAAAAACACATGAGCAGAGAGTCGAGAAATCGGAAAGTGGCAGAAAAGGGGGCATCCTGAGCGAAGCCTCAGCGACACTCCGAAATGCCCAACTGGGGGTGCAAGCTTCAATCAAATTCAAAGGGAAAGGGAAAAAATAACTTCAAAAAGAAAACAAACGCAATAGTATGGATGGGGTCTGACCAGGAGTCAAGAGTTATCGGCATGGTTCAAAATTGTAGGAAGAAGTGAGGCACGAATAAAAAGTAGTTGATAAAACCAAAAAGTTTCACGTTTGACGTGCGACCCGACGAACTGCGCTTATCGGCTCAGGGGAGAAAAAAAGAGCCGCCGTGACTAGACATTATCAAGGGAATATTAAATAGGCGGTCACAAAGATTGGAACAAGAGAGTATTTAATGGGCATCTGCACGTGTTGGAGATAAAGAGGGAAGAACTAGCTTCGCAAAAGGACGAGAAAGTAAGCCTAACGTTCGGGTATCTGTCCAACCGGGAAGCTGACCTTGATCAGAAGTATGAGACTTTCTTTCACGTTTTGAAGAGGTCAAAGAAAGTTGAGGTGAAAATTCAAGGGATATTCAGATGAAGAAACAAGGAGTGGAATGACCCGATAGAGAGATTGAGCCGAAAGTGTGGTTGTTCACCTGCCATGTATGAGTTTCCCTTTAGTAAAGAAGGAAGAAGCTTCTCTTATTTCGCTTTTCGGCTTCGGCACGAAGGTCACGAGGTTGTGTTAGATACAAAGGGGAGGCGATCTAAACGCGAAGAAAGAGGGACACAAAGACCGGGAAGAAAGTTATTGTTCAGTCACCACTCACGGAAGTTGGGTGCCTGGAGAGGACGAAAAGCAAAAAAAGTCGGCTGAGAACACAACCCCGCTCCGAGTACAGGCTGTTTGGTCGTTTTTGATTTTTCTTAAAGACAGGGGATGTTTTGTAGTGGCATGGGATTCCCTCGGAGAAGGGAGGGGGGAAAGAGAAAAATGAAAAAACAGTGCTTGGAGCGCGCGACTGGCGAAAGAAGGAGACGAGGATTCATTCAAAGTCATCATCAGGAACTCCGGAGTGCGAAACACTGTCATCCAGGGGGGGGGGGTGCCGTAAAAATCAAGTACGCTCAAAAAAAGAAAGTCGTGGGGGGAGAAAGGCAAAAATAGCAATGTCTATTAAGCCGGAACCCCTCGCGTACGACTCCCGCCTGAGTGGACGATGACAAGGGAAAAGAGGATTGCCGGTCAAGGGGGGGGCGCAGAGGCGTCACAGAAACTGGAGAATTTTGAAAAGGAATTCGCTAACACACGCCAAACGATAGGACCAGAGAAAGAAGAAAGCAAGCTCTAAAAATTTGGCACTGAGGGAAAGTACCACAACCTGCACAGCAGCTGAGGTCATTAAGAATCGCGCCGCAGTACTTAGGCGATTAAACGGGGGAGAGAAACTGTGGGGTGGGAAGGAATCGTCATTCAAAAAGACCCCATAGTAAGAGGCGGAGAAGAAGGATTACTGTAATCAGAGAGAACAAAGCATGACCATCTCTCTTTACGACTATAGGGAAAAGAAAAAAAAAAATTGCCGTACCGAAGGATATGAAGAGGGAAGAGGGGCCCTCTTCAAAAATGAAAAAAGAAAAAGAAAAAACCAAAGGGAGAATGTCTAGCAGTCAGTGAACCGGCCCGCCTGTACATGATTACTTGCAATTAATGACGAGGGCTTGAGGTAAGAAGAATCCGAAGCTGTCAAGGAAAATCAGTTTGGTTGGAGTCAAAAACGGGGGGGTGGTGGCTGTTTGCAGACCATTTTTTCAACCATGACGAGGTTGAGATCTGACCATTAAGTTAAAAAGAGTAAGGGAACTTCTGATTTATTGCGTAAAAAGAAACGGAAACTGCGAGCAGGCTTGCCCAAGAGGTTGATGATAACCTCAACGCTCGACTAGCCCCCTGCTGGCAGGGACGTCCAAGCGGTCATGCTGAAGAAAAAAAAAGGAAGGAAAAATGAGAAGCTGATTAAGGAGAGGGGGGGAAATCACCGACTAATTCTACCCTTAGGACGAAAGGAAACGACCAAGCGGTTCCCTTCTTCCCGTCAGAAAGTATGTGCCGAAAGAGAAATAAAGACTGAATAAACGATCAGAAAGGAAAGGAGAAAAACTTGAACAGTGATGAAGAGAAAAGACCCAGTGACGCGCGTAAAAGAGCTCGTTTCAGGACGCTCGCGCCAACAGGGCCGCCACCTCGAAACACGAAGGCCTAAGGGAACTCCACCATCAGAGAACAAACAAAAGAAAAAGGGGGAAAAAGGATTCTCTCTAAACAAAAGGGAGAAAAGAGAAGAGGGAAGTGTCAACTTGTGAAGTTGGGGGAATTTTGGGACGGTGATTCGACTTCCGCGCGGGGGGCGGGGCAGGTTGACGCGAGTCTGCGGGCCCAGTAGTAGGGGGAGAAAAAGCTTCACTTAACAAAAGAGGTGCAATGGGAAAGGGCCTGAGCTTGGCAGGAAGGGACTGAGACAAACGTTTAGTCCACAAGAATTGGACTGAGTATGGGGGAAAAGCGATTTCCAGTGGGGGGGCGGGCAGCGGAAATCTCAAAGTTGGGGAAAGAAAAGAAACATGAAAATGTGACAAGAGTCGACATGACGAAAATATCAAGAAGCGGTGAAGACGAAGGACTCCGTCAGGGGGTTCTGTGAAAGGGGAGATCAAAAACAGTACTAATGGGGAAAAAAAAATCAAAAAGGGGGCCAAGCAATAAAATCTGGAAAGGAAGCTTAAACTGACATGGAAGCAAAAGCGCAGCACATTTTTACCACTGTGGCAACCAGAAAAACTTGGAGGAAATTGGAGTAAGAAGAAGAAACGAAACGTCGAGGAGAGAGGGAAGGTCAGAAGAGATTCAGAGGTCTTTCCGATTCTCGTTCTGTCCCGACTAAAAATACTCAAGTGGCATTGAATTAATCAAAGTTGAAGAAAGAGACATACGCGACAGAATAAAAAAAAGGTGTCCGAAAAAAAATCGGGGGGGTCCTGAGGAGAGGAAGCGATTGGACTATGGGTCAAAGAGGCCCGAATTCCCTTGTCAACAAAAGGGTGCTGAATTAAGGGAAGCAAGAGGGAAAGGGGGAAGGGGGGAGGACGACAAGTTGAGGAGGAAGAGGAAAGCTGATGCAACTTGCCTGAAAGCTTTCTATACTGGCTAATGGTCGGGAGAGAAAGAAAAAAAAAAGCAGATGTATGGGTGGAGAGGACAAAAAAGGGAGAAGAAAAAAACGAGGATAAGACTTGATCGCAAAGTCTCGACCAACTGAGGCTCCTTAGAGGAAAAACGCTAGCTTGCATGGTTGTAGTGCAATCCAAAAGAAAGAAAAAGTCAGATGCTTGGGAGGGCGAAATTGAAGTAAGAAGAACGATAGGTCTTTGGTCTCAAGTGGAAGTGGAAACAATTGGCACCACGTTCAGAGAGAAGAAACGCGCGCCCCCAGTTAGGGAAGAAGAGCATTCTTGGGGATATTTAGGTGAACCGAGGGGAGAAGCTTCAGGAGGGAGGGACGGCAAAGTTATAGGAACTTTAATGAACAATCGACTAGAGGATACAGCCTCCCAGGGGGAAAAAAAGAGTGGGGGGGGGGAAGGAAACGAAAGAACCCAGGCCCGTTGGGTGGAGACAGTAAAGAGAAAGGGCTGGAGGTGCGGAAAGAGAATCTCGGACGTGGGACGCCGTAGCAGAGAAAGCGAAAAGCGCGAAGCTGAAAAGTCACTTGGAGGGAGGAAAGGTAGTGCTAAAAAAAAGGGAAAGAAATTCCTAGAAAACCCTAAAAAAAAAAGAAAGGGTCGTGAAGAAAAAGAAAAAAAAAAAGAAACGTGCAAACAAGTGCTCTTGGGGGGGGAGAAAGATGGGTCTGGAGGACTCCCTCTGTCAAGCAGAAAAGAACACAACGGAGGATGGGATTGAGAAAAGAAAAAGGTGGATGCAGTCCGTTAGATTCCCGAAGGGCAGAGATATCGAAGCACTGATGGAGCAAAAAAAAAAAAGGAAGAGAGCCGCTGAAAGAAGGAAAGAACCATAGGAAATGCCGGGCAGCCAAAAGGGAAAATGAAAGAAAGGCCAGAAGGCGAAACAGAGAAACGTCATTAGTCCATTTTCCACAATAAGATTGAACACAAGAAAAGGAGAGGGGGAAAAAAGGAGAAAACGCACCACAGAAGAGAGTGGCAAGGGACCAGTGAAATCCATACAGTGGGAAGGGACCTAAATTTGATACGGCGCTTATCGAAGAGGTAAAAACTCTTAGGGACGCTGGAGACGCCACTCATTAAAGGAAGAAGTAACATGAGACCTCTAAAAAAAACCGGGAAGGGATTAAAATATAGGAAGGAGGACTTGGAAAGACATCAAAGAAACCGGTAGATACAGGCGCCTAAGAGAGGAGGAACGTCGAGAAAATAAAATCTCCTGGTAAGACGCGGGAGTCCTCAAAGGAAAAAAAATAGGAAAGTGCCACACCGGGAGAGAGGGGAGGAGAGCTCAAGGTCCAAGCCTTCTAGCCGACTTGGACAATGAAGTTTAGGGGGAGCTCCTGGAAAGAAAAGGAAGGGGAAAGGGATCCGAAGGAAGGGAACATATGTTCATGGACTTGACTTGAAGAGAGGGGAACCTCGGGAAGGGATCGTAGTAGGAGGTTCACGGCTCTCTATTCTGAATAGAGGGAAAAAGTCATGATGAGATAGGGACTAAGAAGACTGCAGACTCAAGAACCTTACTGATAAAAAGGGGAATGTGGTGGCAAGACAAAACAAGGCCGGTGGTTCAGGGGACTCAGTGACATCTGAAGAAGAGAAAGAAAAGGGACCAACCCGAAAGGTCGGGGAAAGAGGTTAACATGGTTGTCAAGTGGGGGGGAAATGGTCTTAAAAAACCCTTTTCTTTTTGTGGGGGAAAAGAAATGCCCAAAGTGATGGCAAAGTAGAGAATACCTGGAAAAAAGAAGTGGTTTGATACTCGAGATATGAGTCAAAGATACGTCGGGAAAGAGGGAAGGAGGATTCAGGAGTACATGAGGAAAAACGGTCAATGACAAGGAAAAAACGGGGAATTGGTTTGGGTCTTTTGTCGGAAACACTCTTCTGAGCCCCCTGTTCGGGAGGAAAAAGACGAGGTGGACTAAAGGAAACCTCGCGACAGAACTATACGAGATATTGAAGAAGCACAAGAAGTGCGTTATGCACGGGTCAATTTGGTAGAAGGGAGATCTATTGAACTTGGAAATGTGGAAACTGAAAACTTCGGAAAAAACACCTAAAATCCGATTTAATTCATCCGAAAGAATCGAACATTGGGTCAATGTATTGGATTTGAAGACACAGAAAGGGATGGGTCGGAAAACGCGGCACTCATTTGGACTCGCAGGAATGCCAGGTCCGGTTTTTTGAACGAGCCTGAGGAAGAAAAACCATCATCTCGGGTCGGGGAGAGGAAGGGGGAGGAGGGGGATCAAGAGAAAGGAAGAAATGCCATCAAGTAAAAGTTTAGAAAAGCTTGGAAAAGAAGTCTAATTGCCGACCGCAGCTATTGGTGACGGAAGAGGAAACTCGTCATCCAGGATAAAAGAAGAATTAGGAAAAAAAAAGGCGGCCAGTTAAAAAACGGGGAAAAGGAGAGGAGGGGACAGGTGTACTTGTACTCACTTCGTAAAGGAAAGGAGAAGGTAACCGGAAAAGAAATAGACATGGGATGCAGAGGAAGAAAAAAAAAAGTTGGGGGGGAAAGTGAGGGAACAGATCGCGGGGAAGGGGGGGAGGGTTTTACCAAATTTCAATATGAAACGAGGGTGCAGGCGAAGGAGGGTTCAGAAAGACTTGAGTCGGATTGTCTTGCGTTGAGGCCCGTTGAAAGGTGCGAGGAAAGGGGGGCCCAGGGAAGGGGCCGGGTTTCTAACAGAGGCCAGACAGCCGAAAGGGAAGAGAGAAGACGGGTGAAGATGATCTTAAAATTCAAGAGTAGAAAAGCATGTGAAAATGAGAAAAAAGTGGGGAAAATAAAAGAGAGGAGAGAGAACAACAAAAAAAAAAACGGGCACTCAAACCTTTGACACAGTTCAAGGAGGGAGTCAAAAGGTATGGACAGAGCAGAGAAATTACTTATCCAAAGAGAACTGCTTCCAACGTTAACGGTCGTCCTAGGAAGTGAAAGAAAACAAGAGGGAGAAGATAAACGATCTCCTTGACATCTAATCGAATGAAGAAACTCGCCAACACGCGCGCTATACGTCCTCAAAGAAACCAACGTTCAAATGAACGCAGCTATGATATCAAGAAAAACAACACGAGAGAGTAAGAAGAGTCTACGGCTGTTGAAGAGGGAAACGTGAAGGGGAGGGGTGAGAAAACGGTTGACTTCTGGATAAGAGAGGGGGGGGGAATGAGCAAGGGGAGCAAAGATTAAAATGCGGGCACAAGATCGTTGAACGCGCGCAGGGAAAAAAAATGTCACAATACGAGGCCCGATCGGTCAGTTTGTGAGGGGAGAGTGATTACAAAAGGCGTATCTGCGGTCAAGAAGGAAAAAGACCACAGACTGTTCTGACGATAAAAAGATGGGCCAGTGGGATGGGAAAGTTCCGAGATAGAGAAGTGTGTGACCAAAGGGAGATTTTACATGCCTTTCGAATAGGACGGGAAGAAGAAGAAACAGAGATAAGGACTGAAGTCTAAAAACGTCAAGGGAGGAACGAGAGGAAGAGAAAAACCCAGCCTACCTGGTCCAGAAAAAACCGGAAGAAAGACCCACCGCTAATGGAAAGTACTCTTAAAAGGAATGGAAAATCAATGCAAAAAAAGGAAGAGCAGGGGGAACTGGTCCAAAAAAGAAAACCCAAAGACCGAAGAAAGTCTATGAGTACGAATAAACGAAAGAAAAAAAAACGCTTCTATTGGGATCACTATTCGCTGGACCTGATGGAAAAACTGGAATAATAACAGCGGCAAAGGGAATCTCCTAAGAAAACAAGGAAAAGGGGGAAGACCGAATCGACAAGTTACGCACTCGATAAAAGGAAAAAAGAGGGGGGGGATGAGCCGCCTCTGATTAGGGATACCAGGCAAAGAGGGGACACGAACTAAAACATGGGAAAATGAATGGGAAAGCTCTTGCGGAAAGAAGGGATGGAAGATAATGCCTCGCTTGAGGGACAAAGAAATCGATACCCTCCAAGCTATGGGGGAAAAAAATGCACCTAAGCAAAAAAGAAGGGGCTCCGTCAACATAAAACGAAAGGCTGCAAACAAGGAAGAGATCAGGCAGGCGTGGGCCCAATATTTGCAGGTGGGAAAGGAAAGTAAGAAAAAAGAAACCAGGCACACAATGTTAGGGAGACGAGGAGAAGAGTATACAAACGGAGGACGAGTAGGTAGGGGGATGAATAGGGGAAACATTTTCTGTGTTCACGCACAAGGGAAAGCGGAAAAAAGGCAGCGCGCCCAATTTACATTAAATAAGGGAGGGGGAGGATTTATCAAACATCTCGTCGGCAAGCTAACAGAGATTTTACGGGCCTTTATGTAGAACACGCCGGCTAGACAAAACAACCAGGTGCGAAAAGCGGGAAAAGAAAACAAAGAATACCACAGTGTTCACGCAAATCTAAGATGGAAACAGGAAGAACGCGTTAACAGGATCAAAAGAAAAAAAAAAAAAAACGCGCAGATCAGTACATCAGAAATCACTGCGGAGAGGGGGGGGGAAAAAAAATCACTTGCCTGCGAAAACAAAAGGAAGAAATGTCCCCTAAAAGAAAAGGGCTGAAAACCAATAAAAACAACAAAAGATGGGACATTAAAACGGGTCAAGGGTTGTTCGCAGAATGTTATGAAAGACCGGGATGAAACGTCACCCAACGTGCCGAGAAAAGGGGGGTGAAACAACTTTTGGACAGAAAAAAATGGTGTCGAAGTAGCAGAGAAGAATCAAGCCTCAGGATGGAGCACAAGCGTGAATCATAAAAGAAAAAAAACGAAACAGGTACACTCACGTAAGAATGCAAAGTATCGTGGAAAAGAGAAAAAGAGAAAGCACAAATTCAACAGGAAACCAAGTTTCAAAAAAGAGGAGGGACACCAGTAAAGTGATGTGCCAATTGTACCGCAAGCTTCATCAAATAGGAAGATACTACACCGCAAAAATGGGACAGGAGGCAATCGGAGGGGAAGGGCGCCTATCCCTACTAAGATCTGTGAAAGAGAAAAGGACATAGTGAAAGAACAGGTGAAGAGGACATCAAAGGGGCAAGGCTCATACCGGCACGGAATTTTCGAAGAGGGGTGGAAGAAGGATCTCCAGTATCAAAAGATAAAAAATAATCTCTAAAACTTATTAGGGGAAATCGAGTGACAGGGGAGGCGCGAGATAAGAATAACACACGCTATAACGACCAAATTACCAAAAAAGAGGAATAGAAAACTCACGTATCCACCTTCTTCGCCCGATCACACACACAATCATCGCTCACGCAATCGATCACGTGTCGGCGAGGTTTCCGAGGGAAAAGATGACGAAATGGACAAGAATTTTAGGGAAGAGAGAAGAAGGAAAGGTCATCACCCCGAGCGTTAGGGGGGGGCGCAAGTTCCTGGTGTGGAAAAAAACATGTTACTTGCGGGACGAGTGAGTGGAAAAGAGAGTGAGGAAGAGGACTGTTAGGAGAGCAAGAGGATGTGCAAACTAACAGGAGAAAGAAAACTCTCTACTGCGACTCACTAAACGGCTATAAAATGATGGGAAGAAATCACGTGCGAGCGGACAGGGAGGCGAAAGAAACAAGGAAAATAAACCATCGCCGGGTAATGGCGCCTATTTATGGGGGATTGAGTGTGAGGAAAAAAGTTTCTTTTGGGTAAAAGATAAAGGTCAATTGATGCTTCAAAACTAAAGCAGGGGTACGAAGGGCAAATCTGCTCTGGAGAGAAGGGAACGCAGATATTCGACAACGGCCATCAAAAAGAGGACGTCAACTAAACTGCGAAAAAAAGGGGGGGGGAAGAGGGTGGTCCTAGTTAAACAGGCAAATTCTTCGCAACCCAGGTGGGTATTTCTGGGGGAGAATACGATTTCGAATTAAAAGGCCGTAACCTCAGGGACGAATCTGGAAGAACGTAAATCCAAAGAAAAAGATCGTTGAGGAAATCGCAAAGCAGACAGGAAATCGAGACGCGTGGGCAAATGTGGGGACCTTCAACTTAGAAAACCGCACACTTCGTCCAAACTATTGAATCAAATAAAGAGAGAAACAGGTGGCACCTGGGGGGTGGGGGGGA
>Ga0179591_1409803_pt1 | contig 14878 bp, 15 predicted proteins | sample CZOMad2_1_08_16f_FD_182891 | JGI IMG/M metagenome (GOLD analysis project Ga0179591, IMG submission 182891) | Vadose zone soil fungal communities from Angelo Coast Range Reserve, California, USA - CZOMad2_1_08_16fungal (PacBio error correction) | ecosystem: Environmental > Terrestrial > Soil >...
GTGGCTTTCAGGGGAGGAGTTGGGGCGGAGATAGAGGCGATGGGTAAGGGGTAGGGTGACTCCTGGAAGGGAAAGGGGAAAGCGGAAGGGAGAGTGGTAAAAGAGACCAGGATTAAATTTCTGTCAAAAAACTCGAGCAGAAAAGAGGGAAAGACGATCACCCTTCTCTCATAAAGGAGCAGCCTTCTTTCAAAGGGTAGATCCCTACGAAATGGAAAAGGGAGAGACCGATCCATTGACGTGAGTGGACTTGGCGACGCAAGAAACCTGTATTCCATCCCGAGGAGTCTATTACCTCTGATTTCTCGGGGAATCCAGGGGGGGGTGTAAAAGGGAAGGACTTCGTTTTTGCAAAGTCATCCGTGTTTTCAATGGGGAAGGATTCCGGACTCCGGTATAGGGAGGGAGAAAAGGGAGATCCTATGAGGAGACCTATACCGGTCCGAAAAAGAGTACCCCACCGGAGACAGGCCCCCTAAAAAGGGGAAAAAAATAGTCTACCAGGAAGCCCCATCCCAGAGAAATATGGGGAGAAAAGGGACATCTGACAAGGGAAAAGTAACTCTTCAAGGGTTTCTTCTTCTTCCAAAGGAAAAGAAGATCTGCGGAGAGACTCGGTGGAAGAAAAAAACAGCTTGAACATTCATTCGCAGCAAGGTGACCTCAACATCAAAGAAGTGTCCTCGACGAAGAGAAAAAGAAAATCTCGTAGGAGGTGTAGAAAAGCCGACACCAAAAAACGTATTTTCACCACTTTTAAAAAAAAAAGCAACGACTTCGAGATAGAAGAACTCGGCCGAAGCTTCCACGACGAGAAGAGGAGAGAAAAAGAGATGGCCTCTTCAAAAGGGACTCTCTTAGAAGATAGGCCAGTAAGGAGGAGAGAAGAACCCAAGAGTATGCTTAGAAAGAAAGGAGTGAGAAGCTTCGCGTATTCTTCCCGTTAATGGCTATCCATCTTCCTTTTCCGCGGCGAAGGTAGAGAAAAGCGGCGCCGTCTTCGAGAAACGTTAACTTCGCTCGGGGAAGTAGAACGGATCGTCCCACGGTGTTGGAGGGGAAGTCGTGCGTCCCTTTTTTGAGGTAAAAAGAAATTTTATCTTCAAAACAGAGTTTTTCATGCGGGGGGTCCACAAAATGGCCCTGGGTGTCCGGAGACGGCACCGGGAAGGGGACGAACTACGCCTTTTGTCCGCAGCAAGCCCGCCGGATGCGCACAGGCCGGGAAGATGCGGGTCTGATCCTGAGAGAGAAGGGATTCGTCGAACAGTGACGGTCTTTCATGGCAGGAGGTACAAGAGCGGTCCGCCGTCCCGGAAAAAGACATACTCGTGCCCGCCTCGAGGGTCATCGGCCATTAGCAGCGAGAATGGGCAGGCATACTTCCAAGGGGAAAAGGCTGACTTTCAAGGAGAGCCGTCGTTGGCCTCGGAAAAAGTCATTCTAACTCATGCTGTCATATAAAAAGATTAGCCTTCATCCCGGAAGGCGGTCTTCCGCTATGAGTAAAAAGAACGTCTCGTAGAGCAAAAAGGGTCAATGTATGTACTTAAAATGCAAAATGAGACCCAATTCTGAGCAGAGAGATTCCGGCGATTCGTCTCCGTCGGGGGAAAAAGGGGCCACTCTCTAGCACTTGGTCCGACGCCAACCACCGTCTCCAGACTAGGGGGAGAAAAGCTGACCCGTCATTTTTATTGAAAGGGGGGCCCAGGTGTCGCACGCTGAAGGAGAAAGGAGCACAGCTCCTTGCCTTCGCTTGGTGAAGCGTGAGGGAAAAAAGGGCAGGCCAAAAAGAGTTGCGAGAAAAAAGGTCCTTTCGATCTCCAGAGAAAAAGTGACTCCGGCGAAAAAAGTTTTCCATTTCAGAGGGAAAGGAAGTCAGGCGCTCCTTGGGGGGAGGGAAAGCTCCAGACTTTCATAAGACATCACCACCGCTAGAAAGGAGGTCGTCGTACGTCTTACAATAGGGGGGAGGGTTTGCAACAGGAAAGTGCTGACTTTATGGCGGAAAAGGAGGAACGCAAACACCGTAATGAGGAATGTACGCCCCATCGCTACCAGGAAGGGGAGACCAATCTTTGAAAAAAATTCCGTGTTCCATATGTCTAGGGAGAGAAATCGGAGACGCCTCCCTTCGAATCCGTGAGGCGGCAAAGACGGTTCGACCTGTACAAAGGAACTCCGCTGACTGAGGGGGGGCTGGAAAGATCACCCTCATTTTGAGTTGGACGGAGGGAGGGTCCAACCGTTCGGGGACGTGATTTCGTCATGTGAGAGCAGCCCTGCTGGAGAGCGCTGGGGGAAAAGGGGGGGATGGGTCAGAAATCCATATGGACGTCTACCGTGCGATCCAGGGGCATCCTTATTGGGGGAGGCACCCAGCGCTTTGATTAAACGTCCCCCGCTTAGGGGGGAAGGGAAGTGTACCGCACTGGGGGAGGAAACAAAATTGCAGAAGGGAGAGCACGCTCGATGGCGTCCATGGGGGGAGACTGTCCTGGCGGAAGCAGAAAAAAACAGAGCCAAGGTAGACTAAGACGCTTTGTGCAGGACTCGAATTCCGGGAAAGGGAGGGGGGATAACAAAAGGACCGCGGTCTCAACTGATCAAACTATCGCCGGAATGGGAAAAAAAAAAGTGGTGATCCCGGTATTTTGCAGAGGGAGGCAACTTCTGGAAAGCTTGACGGGTACATCACCGTGTGGGCAGCATATCTGTCGAAGAAGTGAAAAAAGGGCCAGCTCCGGGGAATCCGATTGGTCACGAAAGGGACCGATCCGAAAACTAGGAAAAAATGGTGGGGGAGGAGGGGGTTTCAAAGAGGTTCGCTCTCTAACTGGGAGGATCGCTTTGTACGAATCAGTAGGAAGAAAAAAGAGAGACCACATATCTTTTCTCCTTATGAGAGAAAAGAGAAGGTTTCAAGAAGGGACCGCACTCCGTTTCCAAGGGGAAACGAACGATGACGATCTGTCCAAAAGTGAAAAGCCTAGTGGGGACGTACGCCCGGCGGCCTGATGTCACTTGCCGGGAGGGGAGCAGCCCGTCTTCGAGAAAAGGAAATCATGATCGTCCCAGTGGGGGAAGAAGATCGTTAATCGGTGGGGAAGGGAGGTTCCAGTACTGTATCCCACCCAGAGATCTTCTTTGTCACCAGCAAGCGAGAGGGAATATCTCAAAAAAAAAAGGGAGAACGATGCTCGCAGGTGATCGACCCGGCCAACCGTAAAGACTCAATTAGACTGTGCTCAACAAAACGAATTACCGATCGATGCAGCAGAGGGAGACACGGATGTCGCGGACAAAGGAAGGAAAGGCTGCTGCGACTGCGATTCCAAGAGGGTCGTCCAGACCTTGCATTGATATTCGGGCCAAAGGACAAGACGTCCATCTTCGAGGGAGGGAGAATGGAACGTGCCGTGGCGGGCCATCGTTGTCCCCCGTGTCGGAAGGAAAAAAAGGTTGTCGACTCTTTTGAACTTCGGGGGAAGTGCTTCGGACAAAGAAAGGGGAGGGGAGAAATGGGAAACGGTGTAGACGAGGGAGGGAGTTGACGTATCTGTTCTAAGAAACGTCGGTCCTGGTTCGGGGGGGAAGAAGAAATCTGACTGTGGGGAGGACGGACGGAGAGCCGGGGGGTGATTTCCAATTCGAGGGCGTACGAACCGCCACAACAACCATGAACAACAGCGGTGATTTACCACGAAAGCCGAAGAGGGTGCAACTCTCAATTGGCAAAAAGAAGGGATCACTGGGGCCGAAGAGATCGGGCTGGTACTCTTGTGGCCAGGGGAGAAACAGAGGGTTATCCCCACCGCGGTAGCACCAGGAGGCCGCCAAGAGAGAGTAGAGAAACTAATCCCATGAAAGGGCTTCCGCCAGGCCAGGGAGAGCATTCAGCCATCGAGGCGTGGCACCCGCAGGAAGGAAAAGCGCCAATTGCGGTAAGAAAGGATAATGCTTGTGCGGTACTGGAGGTGGGTTACCCACCGGGGGAGACCGTCAAAAAGAAAAAACACCCCTAGAAAGACCATCTGGATTAGGAAAAAAGGCTTTCCTCGATGCTTATGAAAAGACAAAAGAAATAAGCCCAGAGAGGGAAAGAAAATCCGTTCAAATCCTAAAGAGGACCCGTCCCCCGTAGTCGGACGGGTCAGGTTTCTCCCCACGTCAAACGGGAAACTCAAAAGGGGGAGGAGGGGAAAGATATCCGACGGGAAACGACCTATGCAAGATGGGGGGAAACGCATTGTTAAGAGAACCTTCCGGAACAGGGTACGGGAAAGAAATCGGGGGGGGGTTGCGGCGTAATCCTCAGATCACATTCAGCAAAAAATCGCCGAGGGGGGGGAAACGGCCAAATCCTGGGAAGAAGGGACCACGAGAAAGGACATGGGGGGGAAAGGAAACGTTTTTTATTTCCGAAAGCCATAGTTCCACGTTTATGTTGTTGAACCAAGGGAGTAGCTTTAAGAGGAAAAAAAAGAGATCCCCCGGAGCTAACCAGGGAGATTAAATGTATATGACCCTCCGTGGGAGAACAAAAAATGAAACTTTCCACCACAACGGAATCGAAGAACCCCGAGGCCGAAGTCCCAGGAAGTCCGTTGATCTCAAAAGTGACTCGTCGGTCAAGTTCTTAGCGGGTACCATGGGAAAAAACAGCAAACAGAAGGCAATCAATCCCGGGTAAATCTCCTGTGAGCAGGGGCCAGAGAAGCGACCATGAATAGCGCGGGTGAACTGGTCTTGCCGAACGGAAGTAAGAGAGGGGAGGTCAGAACCTGGGGAATGGAAATATCCTTCACGTTTAGATCAAGGTTCTTCCCTGCAACTGTACCTTGATACGAATAGACCGGGAAATTTCTAGGAAGAAAGCATCGCTGCCGAACCAGGAGCAATCCCATTGATAAGCGGAGGGAGGATGAAAAAGCTTAGTTGATTGACCCCTTGTTCTTCGGAATGGAAAAAGGCGGGTGGGTTCCAGTAAATGGAAGTTCGGAAAAAAAGCAGGTAGCTTATGCCTTAAGGCCAGGAAGACCCGGACCTAGCCTCGAGGGGATGAACTCAGGAGGGAGGGGGCGGTCTGCTGCCTCTCTGGAACTCGCACACCCACCTCACTTTGACTAAAAAAGAGGCGTCGATCAGCGCAGAAGAAAACAAGCATCGCCCGTCCAAGCGCCTGTCCTTTTCGCATGCTGTCGAACTCTTGCGGGCGGCGGCCAACGCGGGGGGAAGGAAGCGGCCGAAAAGAAACGGCCCCACAATCGTCACGCAGCCTCCTTTAAACCTAAAAAGACAACCAGAAGAGCAGGAGAGCGACTGTCGAGGTTCTTTCTACGGGGATTCCGCTATTGTCAACCCGGTTACAGATTCAAGGGGAGAAAAACTACAGTAGAGGGGGAAGAAGCGGACCCGGTGCAGCAGGACGCTGGGCGGCGTACCGAAACGGCAGGCTTTCCTCTTCAAACTCTCTGGCTCCCTCAGTCCGAAAGAAAAAATATGCACAAAAAAAGGAGAAAGGAGATATTAGATGCTGCCTCGTGGTGTAAAGCCATCTGCGTTGGACCTCTCCTCTGTTGTCTGAAAAAGGAGGGCATAGGGGGAAGGGAGGAGGCGGAGGGGAGTTTCCCTTTCGAAGGGGTGGGGAGTCGCTGCAGGTTTTTCGGCTTCTAACCGCCGAAAAGAAGCAAAAAGGGAGCCGCGATTGGGGTAGTCGGTCAACTCTGCGGGGGTGAACGCTTTTTGGTTTCTCTGCACCGGGCGAAAAAGGAATATCGGGCAAGAGTGAAGCAGCACGATTGAAGGCATCCTTCTCACAGGATCGATGGATTGCTGGATCCTGCCAGTAGCGGTCTACTACCTGTAGGGGGGGGGTATTTGTGCCTTTGTAGGCAGGGGAGAGCGGCCTCCGCCCTCGAAGGAAGGGGATTCCCCTCTCTGCTAATCTCTTTAAAACATAAAAAATGGCTATTCCTGCATACTTCTCCTGCTGCGGGAAAAAAAGGAAAGGTAAAATGACTAAGAAAGCCTGTGCAAAAAAACCCACTGGCGGCCAATAGTTCATACTCCGCCAGGGGGGGGAGGGAAAAAATTTATGAAGGGAAGCGGCGTCTAAAGGCCGCCAGTCATATAAAGTACAACGTCACAAGGTCCAGTTTTCTGGGGGAACAATGAACCGAGCCCTGCTGCTAAAAAATGGGTCGAGTCTGAGGGGAAGGGCTTGCTTCGGAATTTTCTGACACAATTTAAAAGAAAAAGCACGGAAACGGTCCAGAACGATGGGGGAAACGGTAGGGATTTCCCTACAATCGTTTCTGGTCCCAAGAAGAAAGGGGTAAAGGGGGGGAGGAAAAGGTCCCGGAAATGGTGCTTTGATATCACCGGGGGGGGAGGACGTCACCCTCGGGGTTCACTCTGATCTCCAGAGTTCCTGCAGAAGGAACTCCGGCTGAGGGGAAAAAGAGGTCATATTCCATTTCAAAGGAAAGGACCGGGGGATCGTCTTTGGGAGGTTCGGTATCTGGCCGTCGACATCACCACCGGCTCGTTGCGGATCAAAAGGGAGGAGGTTTAGGCGGAAAAAAGGAGGGGCAACGACTCGTCGATGGAAACCTGATTATTAAGGGCGGTGAGGGGCACAATATGGTCTCAATTTTGTACGTCCCAAAAAAAGGTGGGCTAAAAAGCGTTGAGACAAGAAAAAAACCAGTCTGGGTGGGGATGCCTTCCACTTGTGATAACCGTTGCCTCCCTATCGAAGGTGAGGCGGCCAACGGGGAAAAAAGAAAAAAGGGAAACAAATTCCCGCAAGGAGAACAACCAGGCTGACGGTATTTTGGGGGAAAAAAGATGAGGGAACGGATTGCGTTTTCCAACCTGGGGGGGGAGGGCGTGAATGTCGAATGTGAGAGGGAGGAAAAGAGGAGGAAAGCGCGGGAGGGGCTGCGGCCAATCCTGGATGGTCGTGAAAGAAATCCGTAGAAAAGGGAGGGTCAACCCAGGAGACCAACCGAGAGACTCACTCCTTATGCATCGGAGAGAGGGAAAGCACTTGGGGGGGGGAACAAACGACGGGCATCAGAAAAGGGAAATCTATGGCTCCATTGGTTGGCAGAAGTTTAGAAAGCCTTGTTTCGCGAAACGCAGCTCCGCCCGGAGAGAAGGAAGAAGAACGCTTTTCAGGACGCGGGGAGAGAGAGAAAAGGCGGTGTATAACAGAAGAAATGTACGCAACTTGCCACCCAGAGGGTCGTGTTACTGCGTCAGGGGAGGGGGAAAGGGATGGAAGAAGGATCTGATGAAAGGTGACAACTCTTCCTGATCAAGAATCGGGGGGGGGGGGGGTTCTGCAATAAGAGACTCGAGGGCGAAGGCGGGGGAAAGCAGGCGCCGTCGTAGGATATTGTCAGCTCACCTTTCCCGGTGAAGAGCCGAAAAAGAAGAAAAGATTCGCCGAAAGGGAAGAGTTTCGGTAACGCAGTGGCAATATCCGGTATAAGCGAGGGGAAAAGAAAGGCCCTCGTAGAAGGAAAGAGGTCGACCACAATCGTGAAAAATACACCTCCCGTGTTGGAGAGGAGGGAGACGCCGCCGTTTCCAATATGTCCTTCCGGTATCGCCCTCGAAAGGAGGGAACCACCCGTTGGAAGCGAAGATCAAAGAAGAGCCGGATATTCCTTTCCTTATGGAAGAGAAAAGGATTAACTCTCCATCCTGAGCGTGCCCATTTTTCGAACCTCGGCTTCATCGATGGCAAAAAAAGGAATTTCGGGAATAGGAAAGGGTGCAGGTTCGATCAAAAAAAAAAGAAAAGGACTTGTTCCAGCAGCGCGCAACTTATGAAAAGAGAGAGAAGACTCCCTCTGCTCTGCTGAAAGAGGGGGTTATCTACCGGCAAAAAAATCCTCGGCCCGCAATTAAGGAATACCACAATTAAAGATTTACACCCTGGGGTTCTTCTCAATGATGGAAAAAGATGGGGCTACGAAGGGAAGGGAAGAGATAAGCAAGTACTATACAGGAAGACCCATCCGGCATAGTGTGAAATGTAAACAGATCTTCATCCGTTCTATGTTCTATAACCTTAAGGAGGGGGGGTTGAAGGAAGGTGAAAAAAAAAGGAAGCCTCTGTTCACAAAAAGAGAATCAGTTCTAACTATGGATTTACTAAGGTCCTTGCTTTCTTCCACAGCGAGGAAAAAAGTTTCGCGAGAAAAAGAAAAAGAAAGGGGCCGTAGCTTTCGAACTGGTTTCGTATCTTTCAAACTGGGCAGAAGTGTCGGACCAATCGGAGAAAAGGGGGGTAAGGGAAACGGTGAGGTCATCGAATTACCACACACCAGGGTACACCACCGAGGGGGGGTACACCATCACGCCAGAAAGAAGGCAGTGTCATCTATCCGGGCGGGTGAATCCATGCATTCATAACATGCGCGATCGGGGGGGAAGACTTTGTAAATGTAGGAGAGTCGGCGACCTGCGAGGGGGGGAATTCTATTTCCTGCAACGACTCGAGGGAGTTCGGAGCTGGTTTCAGCCGGAAAAGGGGAGAGGAAGAGAGCGGGCTTTAGCCATCTATTCCTTTCAAGGGCTGGAGTGGTGTGTCTCCAAATTCTGGGAGAAAGATCCGCTGGAAATAGGGGAGGTACGGTTGTTTAGGGGGGCCCCTCTCTGTAAGATACTACGACCCTCGCGGTGTCTACTCAAGGAGGGGCCAGGGAGAGGAAGCGATTTCCTCAGGGAGGAATAAACTACTCACGGAGAAACCAACTCAACGAAAAGAATGAAATATCAGTTTAAGAAAGAAGGGAAAGCAGCAAATACCCGTCCGAAGGGGAAGGGCTGCTTTACTTTTCACGTAGTCCTGACAATTTTCAGCCTCACGTATTTCTGATATGGGTAAGGAGAGAAGTGGGACTGCTAAAATAGAAACAGGTGGCACACTGGTGCTGGTTGAAGAGAACGCCGTGTAGCTCTGTAGGGGCATCTGAAAGACGTTTTTTTTGGGGGGGGAATCCTCGGCTTAAAATCGAGACTCCGAGGATTTTGCAAACCGAAAAAAAAGCTGGGGAAGGCCCGAGAGAAGGAGCCGCACCCGAGCCGGGGGGCGTACAACAACGTGGAGGCACGTCTGGAGCGGGAAAAACCGGGACGATCCCCCGGAGCGAAAAAAGGGACGCGCTTGAAAAGGGGGGGGACTCAAAAAAGCCTGAGGAAACTACGTCTCCACAAAGGCAGGAATCTGGAAAACGAGGGCCTCCCTTAGGGTACGCCTTTTATCTCAAGCAAAAAGAGGGATAGGAGGGTCAGTCGGACCTACCCTTGCTACACCTGGAGAAAAAGCCGGGAATCACATCCGGGTCACTTCTTCGGGAAAGGCAAGAGTCTTGGCGAAAAAGAGACCAGGAGGGGGCAGTAGACCTTGAGGAAGGAGCATCGCAAGCAGGCCGAACCGATAAGACAAGGGTTTGGTAAAATTAAAGGCAGTGTTTCTATCCCTAAAAAAAGAGAAGTGGAGAGAGGGACAAGTCTATGACTGGGAGACGCCCCTCTTATTCATCCCGGAAATGACCGCTGATCTGCCGGGGGGGGGTGCTTCGGGATAGGAAACTCCAGGAAGTTGCCAGGCCATTTTACCGTCAGAAAAGGAAAAGAGATCAGGAGAAAGGATAACGCTCTCGCTGCTGACGTGCCCAATAATAGGGCCCTCGACGATCCTTCTCGACCTGCAGAGGGGCCGCGGCGGCCGGTCAGAATGCGACTGCCAGTCCCCCACCTCAACGAAAATAATCCGGTCGTCGACAGAAGGAAGGGATCAGCCCGCAGGAAAGGGCACCGCCCGCAAGAATCGCCTTCGTGCAATGCGGGGAGGCCAACGCCCAGAATCGTGCGCTAAAAGGAAAGGGCCGCGCAGAACAACTACAGGCGCATCCTCGCTGTGACCGGAAAAAAGAGAAACCATCGGAAAAAAATGTTTCCTGAAAGAGTTCTACGCCTACACCCCGGAAAAAAAAAAGGGGGAAACACGGGTAAGGCGACCGGGCAACGGAAAACATCCTCCTTCCCGCGACGACGGCGCCGTCTTTCGCGACCGGAAGAAGACAAAGAACTGTCTCTGTACATCCAAAACGGGTGCCAAATCGGTCCTCTCTCTGAGGATATCTCAGAGGAAAAATAAGGAATTGAGGGAAATAGAGGGCTTTCCACTTTTTCCGAGGTTTGACGGAGGCTCGGTGGAGAAAAGACTTGTGCAAAAGAGGGGAGATCCCGGCGTCGGGATCTTCAACCTTTACGTTCTTATGGGGGAGGAAAGGTCTTTCCCAGAATCTTCTACCAGGGGGGCGACATTTTTGTGAAAGACATACGTGGAATCTTTTATCGGGGAGGATGCTTCCGCGGAGATGCTTTGGACTGCGGCTGGGGGTGACTTTGTTTCTCGTCAAAGGGGAGAGGCTTCCTTATGAAAAACGGGTCTGAAGAAGAGGCCCTCCGTCTCAAGAAAAAAATCCGCTAGTTTTCCCGGGATCGGTTCTGTATCCGTTCCGTCAGAGGGAAAGGAATTTCGTCGTCACAGTGGAAAAAGAAGTACGGAATTGGGTACAGCGTCTTGAAGAAAGGTCAACTCGGAAGTGACAAACTGACCGTGGAGTTTCTTCAGTCTCCTCTAGCCTGCAGAAATAAGATTTCCACCAGGACACATTGACTGTCAACCAACCATTCACGCCTAATCACCGAGGGAAAAACTGGGAAGAGCAGCGGTAAGGGCATCTCTCTTGTAGAATCCTCGGAGTCGTCCGCGATGAAAAAAGATACCGGGCACGGTGGGGAAATTCATCACGTCAGCAAATTCCCTAAAGAAAGAACCGTGTTATCTTCTTGGAGGAGGGTGTAGCGGACGCTCGTCAGGGGAGTTCATCCCGCGCTCGCCAAGAGCCCCGGCTAAATACTATTTCTGAGCGAAAAAGATTTTATTGGAAAAGAAGCAGGGGGGCTGGGCACATTGGAAAGGAGAACCCTCTCAGACCGGATGGCCAGCCTTGAATTAAAGGATATCACCGAACGGAGGAGAAACGGCGGAAACATATCTCCAGGAAAAAGAGCGGTTTGTCCATGAGACTCTTCTCTGTTTCGGAAGAATTCCATTTCACAGCAAAAAGCGGCGAGAGAAGCGTTGGCCGCCCTCTCAGAGCTGGGAAAAGTCTCCATAAAAATGCTCTTTTCTTATCACCCTTGAAGGGGGAGGGATGGAGAAAACCATGCTTTGACAGGGGGGGAAGAATAGGGCGATTTCGGGGCCTATGATTACTCCGGATTAAAAATATTTCTGAAAGTTGACTTCCCTCTAGAAAGGAGAACCAAGCGTTTACAAAGGAAAGAGGAGGGGCCATAGTTCAGCGGGGTCGGATAGACCTTTTTGTCCTCAGGACTTTTCCGTCCTTGGCGACCTTACACTTCCGCCGCTGGGAGACGGGTAATGGTTGGAAGAGGGGGGGAAATTGGGGGGAACTTCTTGAAAAGTTCGTTGGATTGCTTTTCTGGTCATTCCGCGAGAAAGCGGAGGATGGAGGGCCTAATCCATATGGGGAGGAAGGAAGGGGGTACGGCGTCATCACGGAAAATGTTCAGCCCATCTCTGGGACAAACCGCGAAAAGAGAAATCGTAGAGTAAAACCGAGGCACTTTTGCTAGGGCGAGGGCCTCCTGCTTGCATGGAAAAATCGATTGGGGGCCCATGGTTTGCGCCCGAAAACAGAGAAAATGTTCGAGGAAAAAAGGGAGGAGGAGTACGAAGAAGAGCCATCGAATTCCTTCCTACCGAGGATAGTCCTGAAGTTCGCAACTGGACACCATATTTAACAGCCCTATCAGGATGAGAGTGTATTGAATAAAAGAGGGAAAAAAAGGATCGATGCCATGAAGGGGAGAGAGGATGGTGTTACACTCACCGCAGGGGTTGGTCTTCAGGTCGTATCTCGACTAATTCGGGAAGGGGGCAGCAGAAGGAGTAAATAAAAAGACGAAAGGGGAAATCTCACCTCACAAAAAACGGATCTAAAAGGATTTAGAAGCTCCGGTCACAGGAGGTAGAAAGGGAAGAGAGAAAGACGTGAAGCCTCGCTGTTGAGAAAAAAGGAAATAACTACCAAATAGCAGGCTCCCTGTATGAAAGAAAAGGGAAGGTTCACCTATGAGAAGAAAGATTAAAGAAAAAAGGCCGTTACCATTATCCTTCCGGAAAGAAGCGATCTGGCCACCCTTTGGCCTGTGGTAATAACGCCCGCTCAGGATATTACTTGCCGTATAAAAAAAAAAAAACTTCGGAGAAATGAGGCAGCGACATCCTTATGCGAAAGGGGAAAAGGACATCTATCGGTATTTGAGGCGGAAGTATTTACGGGTTTCCTTTTCGATCAAAGACAAGGAAAGGCCCATCATCGTCAGCGGGGGGGGTATAGATAGAAGAACACGTATGAGGAGAAAAGGGAGGAAATGCTTGACAATCGATCGTATCGGGGGGAAAAGTAAAACACAATCCTCTTCCTCATTACTAGGAAAGAGAAAAGTAAAGATCGATGAAGAAGAGCAAACTTTGTCGCACGGACAGTCTTCTACGAGAAGGAGCACGGTCATCCGGCAAGTACTATAACGCCGGTGTGCGTCAGGAAAAATAAGAGGGAGATTCGGTTGCAAAGGAGGTCATCTTCTAAAAACTGATCTGTTAACGCAGTGGCGGGCAAAAAAAAAGGGGGGAAAACCGGAGGGAGGACATCAGGGGTCGACTCGTGGGGGGCAGTGAGGGCGTCCACGCGGGATCCGGATAGAGGAAGGGGCCCGAAAGACCGACACTCGTTGGAAAGTTGAGGGACGAAAACGCAAGGGGAAGCGTTAAAAGGCCTTGTTCCTATGGTTATTTCGACTCCGGGCGAGAAGGGCGTACTTCGGAGGGGGATAGAGACAAAAGCCCTGGGACAGTCTTTTATGTAGATGCCAAATTCTTTTAAAAAGAACCGCATTGGAAAAGAGCAAAAAGATACCAGGGGGGAGAAAAGCAGAAACATGCGGCGATCGTGGCGGAAACTCTTGTGGCCATTTTCTAACGCTTCGAAGAGAAGTAATGGTCCCTGAATGAAATAATCTCGACCTACTACTGACTTATCGGGTAGAAGAAACAGGGCTTATAAAAAAGTATCTTGAGGGGATCAAAGTCCATCGATGCGTGTGCACGTCACTGTGCGGCTCCAAAGTGCGGTAGAAAAAGGAAATCCCTGGAGAAAGGGGGGGAGGGGGTGTCGGGGAGATGGGCTGAACCTAGAAAGCATACGGTGACGACCGGCCCTCTCGAACGGAAAGAAAAAATATGGATTAGAGGAGGAAAACAAACCACGATGAACTTCGATGGTGGAAGAAACTCTCACAAATCCAGGGTCAACGAAACGTTTAACAACGCAAGAAAAAGGGGAAAAGGGAAGGGACAGTCATAAGACCAGGAAAAAAGATGTGCAAGTCAGCGTGCGGGGGGAAAACGGCTTCGCCCGGGATGCGGTCTATAGGGATTCAACTCTTTTTTATCCGAGGAGGAGAAAAGAAAGCTGACTATGGAAAAAAAGGCTGATGGTAAGAACGAAGGGGGAGGCGTCACTTGGGGGGCTACATCTTGTTCGAAGGGGGTTTGCGTGCGTAATCAAGAGAGAGAAAGACGTCAGCAAATGAGCCGAGTAGGGAAAAAGCTTGTCAGCCTTACCCCTAAGAAGATAGACACGAGGCCTTTTGTGGAAGGAAAAGGGAAAGATACACGGTAAAAAAAGAGGACGGTTTCCTGCCAAAAAGGGCGGGACCGTATCCCTTGCCCGCTTAAATGGGAGAACCTGATTACTTCTGGTCATGAAAAAAGGCAGGAATCTTTAGATCAGGGGGACGCCCGTTTCGCCAAAGGAGGGGAAAAGATCCCAACGAATGCAAGTCGCATCTTCGGCTTTTTCCCCGAAAACAACAACAGCAAAAAAATTAGAAGAGGGAGAAAAAGTGGGAAAAAAAAAGTTGAAGTTCCAGAGGGCTCGAAGAAAGCAATCGTCGTTATAGTTGGCCATCTTTCAAAAGTGGGGGGAAAGGAAGTGATCGAGATTAACTGGGGACCTTCCGACCTCGCGAGAAGACTCCTCTCAAGGCAAAAACGGGTGGCGCAGTCCGGGGGAAAGGGGTGCATTTTATCGAGTTGAACGGTTTCTCTCCTGATCAGGGGGAGGAGAATGAAAGGGACGAAAAGGAGGGACGAGCCCCTCGGGGGAGGAAGCTAATATTTCTCGAGGTCTACAACGTGTTGCCTCCAGGGGTGAGTAGTTATGCACGGAAAAAGGAAGGGGGGGTTCCATTCCATGGGAGGAAATCTATCATTAGAAAAGCTTTGCATTAAATACACGGAGGATCTCCGCACGAGAGGGAGTACTTACTATACCTTTCCTGAGGGAAAAAGTGATTCCCAAACGCGGCCGAACTGCCGGAAAATAAAAGGTGACGACTACAGCAAAAGGTCCTTATCACCATCCCAAGAAAAAAGACTGCTCCTCTTTTTCGCATGCGGAGAAAGTCTTGCACGATTGAAACAGCTGCCATATCGGATAAAAAAAGTCCGTCTCCACCACATCTTGCACCCATTCATAGCAGCCGGTTACCAGGGGGAAAAACGCACTACACCATCTCGGCAAATTTGGCCATGCGCCCTTCAAGGCTTGTTTTAGAAAAAAAAACGGTAGCCGGGAGGGAAAGAAGATCGAAACCAGAAAAAATCCTGCCGTCCCTGTAGATGTCGCGACACAAAAGGGATGCTTCAAAAGGAAGGGGGATAGTCACCGACGCTCTCCAAGAGCAAGTCTAG
>Ga0179591_1448682_pt1 | contig 14878 bp, 22 predicted proteins | sample CZOMad2_1_08_16f_FD_182891 | JGI IMG/M metagenome (GOLD analysis project Ga0179591, IMG submission 182891) | Vadose zone soil fungal communities from Angelo Coast Range Reserve, California, USA - CZOMad2_1_08_16fungal (PacBio error correction) | ecosystem: Environmental > Terrestrial > Soil >...
AGTTCCCCTATGGACACCGGATAAGGTAGTAGAATCCAAACCAACAAAAGAAACAAGGAGCCCGGGGAAGTTAAAAAGTAAGAAATTTATATAAGATCCCCGAAAAGAAAAAAAAAAAAAAAAAGGGACAAGAAAAAAAAAAGGAAAGAAAACCTAGGCGGAAAAGAATTAAAAAAAAGTTGGGGTAAAAATCAAGGATTAATAGATCAAAAAAATATTTGGGGTATATAAAATGGAAAATATAATGAGAGTGAAAAAATAAAAAATGTGTGGCAACAAAGGAAAAGGGAAACGGAGAAACGCACACCATAAGGGCCGGGATCCCCGGATGTTAAAAGTTTGGACATTTTCGGACAAACCAGGCCACACCCCCAACGACCAGCAACCCCCAAAGCAAGAAAAATCCACACAATAATGTGGTAGTCGGGCCCAAAAGAACAAAAAAAAACCAAAATGGTGGGGGGGAAAAGGAGGCAAGAGCAAACAAGACCCACAAGGGGGCCCAAACAAAACAAAACGAGGCACCCGAAAAAACAAAATCCGAACCCGTGTGCAACAATGGGGGAAACAAAACAAACCTTAAAAGCAGAAAAAAAAAAAAATTTAAAAAAACGGGCGGAAAAAAAACACAAACAAGGACGAAAAAAATAAAAAAACGCCTCAACGAGAGAACCCGGTGCGCCCCCAGGACCCCGCAAAACCGGGTAATGGTTGGGGTGCCTGGTAAAAAAATGACCCGGACAAAAAAAGAGAAACAACGAATAATGGCGCGGCGCGCGCAAACCCCCCCCCCACCCCCAAACAACAACAGGCAAACGCCAACAAACAACAAAAACCACTGTTACCCAACGCGTAAAAGAAAAAAGCAAATGTTCAAGAAGATTGGTTTGTGTGTGGTTTGTATAAAGAAAAACAAAAAGAAAAACACACAAAAAAAAAAAAAAAAAAAACAAAGAAACACCCCACCAACACCGAATTAGTTTATAAAAAAATAATAAGTATTAATTTCGAAACATCCTCACGCAGCCAAAAAAAACCAACCCAACCGCACCAACACGTTATGGGGGGAAATATTAATCCGGGAAAATTAGACTTGGATAAAAAAGAAAAAAAAAATTCCCTTAGGTAAAAAAACAAAAAAAAAAAAAAAAAAACAAATCCCAGCAACCCGAAAAAACAGGGTAGGACGAAACAAAAAAAAAACAAAAAAAGAGGTCTCACACCCAAGACGCTCAGTCCACAACCATATGCCCCCCGACAAAAAACCCCACCCCCCCCCCACACCAACAACACGCCACCCGTAATAAACCCAACACAAAAAAAAAATTCAATGCTGAACCCAACAAACCAAATGCAACGAAAAAAGAAAAAAGAACCGGGTAGAAACAAAGACCCCCCCAAAAAAAAAAAAGACCAACGAACACCCACACCGCCCAATATAGGGAAGAGGAAAGGCCCCTTCACAAACAAAGCCTGGGAACGCCACTATAGGAAATAAACCGGACACACCAATGGAAAAACGCGGAGGCAATAAAAAAGGCCAAAAAAATAGTGGGATCAAAAAGCAAAAAAAAACAAGGGAAAGATAAAAAGCAAAATCTGCCACCCCTGTTCCCCCCCCCCCCCCAAACCACAAAAGGAAAAAAATACCCACCAAACCTGGGCAGAAAAAAAAAACCGGATGGCCCCCCCCCCCCACGAGTTAGGAAAAACCCTTGGGAGAGGTGTTCAAACCACCCCCGCCTTGATGGCCCCCCAACAACCGCGATAAGAAGAACCCCCCGAACCCACATAAAAAAAGAGAAGTAAGTGGATTGGTTCCAAAACAGTCACCACGGGGGGTGGAAACACCCCCCAGTTGGGTCAACCCAACAAAGCCGGCCACCCCGCCCCCCAAGCGGCAACACGCCGACGAAGGCCCGCCCATTGGAAAAAAAAGGAAGAAACCCAAAAACAGCAAAATAAAGAACAAAAAATCAACAGGAAGAAACCCCAAAAAAAAGGAAAACCCAAAAAACAACACGTTGTGTTTTGCCTGTCGAAACAGAAAAACCCCCGTCCCCCAAGTAAACCGGGGCCCCGGATAGACAAACGAAAAACAGAAGAAAAACATGGTTCAGGAACAAAAAGCACCATATCCCCCCCCCCCTCATAGTTGGCCACCGGGTAGGGGGGAATCCCCAACCACACCAAGGTAATAAATAAAATCCCCAAGAAAATCACATTAGTGGGACACCAAATACACAGAAAAACATGTGCAACCCCCACTTGAAAGTAAATAGGAATAAAAAACTGGCCCCACACGCTCAACCGACCAGAATTATAAGGTTTTTTAGATTTACCCTCGATTTAATCAACCCAAAAAATCCCAGGGGAGAAGAATCCAGCAATGGGGAAAAATGAATAACTGCAAAAACCGAATGGGAAACAAAAAATGCCGCCCGGCCCCTGTAAGGGGCGGGGGCAAAAAAGCCCCCAACCCAACCCAAAACCCACCCCCCCGTGGAGGTTTAGGTAAAAACCCCAACGAAAAAAACCCACAAACGGCCCAAGATAATTGTATGGGGGAAAAGTCGCCCAGAAACCTGTCCCCCCAAAAAACTCCGCGGAACAAACCCCCCGGGACACACCCAACCCACAAGACCACAAAAGACCAAACCCCTGACTTGGTTCAAAACCACTGTTGGCACAACACACCCCCCCCGCGGGGACACGCTTAACGTACCGTCGTGGCCGGCCAAAAAAAGCGGAACCTTATCCAAAACATGAAAGAGAGCAACAACCCCACCCTGGAACCAATAACTATCAACCCGGCCACAAAAAAGGAACACGGCCAACCCATTCGTTTTGGTTTTATCGTGCAAATCCCATCCATTGAAGGTCTGAGGAAAACGGCCGGCCAAGCCCCCAGAATTTGACAAACAATCCCCCGCTTTGGGCCCAACAAAAAGCAAAAAAGGGAAAACCTGTTGTGGACCGCATAGGCTGTGAAAAATGGCCGTTAGAACCCACACCCCACCCTAACCCTCCTGGCCGTGTGACCCCCCACAGCCCGAAAAAACAACCAAAGAAAGCCGCGCCCCCCCTCTGGGAAGGATTGCGGGTAATCAACTGGAAAACCCCCCCCCCGGAAGGGACAAGATTACCCACACCCCCCCCCCACCCGAAAAACAACCCCACCCCGACCAAACACAAAACTAATGTGGTGGGATTTTTTTCCGCCCCAAGGAAAAAACCCATTCCACTAGTTTTGGTGAAAACGTGCCTGAAAGGTTTACGCCTGTGGGGGCAAAAACACATGACTTCAACAGCCGCCACCAAAAAAAAAGACGAAAGCCCCACCCCCACCCCGCCCCCGTCGGGGCAAAAAGGAATCCAATACCCTGTTCCGAATAGTTGGAAAAAAAATCACCGGCACAAAATAAGAGGGAAAATCCAACCTCAGCAAAAAAAAGCCCGAATTCCGGACGAATGGGGGTGGGTGTGCCCCCCCAAACAACCAAAAAAACCCGAGAAACCCCAAGGAAGGGAGGGGGGAGAAAACCAAACACGAATACGTATGGTTTACAAAAACGCAACAAAAAAAAAAAAAAAAGAATAACGGGGTGGGTAGGCAAACGGGGGAAGAGAACAGTTAGCGCCAGAAATTCCCCCCCTAGGGTCCCCACCCCCCCCTGGTGGTCGCCCCGCCAACAGAACCGGTGCCACAGGGAACGCCCCCCCCCCCTTGGGCCGGAGAAAACCCCAGCCCCAGGTCTATAAAAAACAACCAACCGGAAGGCCCACGGGTGCCCCCGCCTCTGTGACGGGCCCCCGATGTAATCACACGGACCCCGGGAACCTAGAAGGGGGCCTAAATTGTTTACAAAATATCCCACACCCCCCCCTAATTAGGGTGGTGGTGGGGCACACACCCCGCCCTTGGCCTCCCCGTGTAATCCCCCCGGCACCCCGGTGGGGAGTATTTCCCCCATATGGGTAAGATTTTTATATTCAAACCCCCACGCGAAGCGCCGACAAAACAAAACTGGGGGCCCCGGGCAGGAAAAATCCCTGCCCCCCCTAGCAAGAATGCAAGCCCCGCAAAAAAAAAAAAAAACAAACCCCCCCAACCGGGGGGGCCCCAGACCCACAAACGAAATCAGAAAAAAACATAAATCAAAAGCGAACGCTGGGGTCACCAGCCGAACCCTGGCCCTGACGGAAGGCTTTTTTGGTACCCCGACACAACCCCAAAAAAAATAGCCCCCCTAATATGGAGGCAAAGGAAAAATACGCGCTAAAAAATGGTCCGTACCAACAAGGATGAAAAAAAGACCAGATAGAAGACAAAAGATTTCCAGGCACCCGGGGCCGAACCCCCGGGGGTGATTCACGCCCCCCCACGATAAATTAAAAATTGAAGTAAGCCCCCGCCGCCCCCAACCCCCGGTAGAAGAAAATGTCACCGACCCGGGGGGATGGTTTAAAAATCCGCAAACCACCGCCACTTTGCCCGGGGGGAGAATCATGTGGGCAATTGGTGGTCCCTAAATACAATCTGGAAAGGCCCCAAAGACACCCCCCCACCCCAAAAAGAAAAAAGAAAAACAAACATTTGAAGTGAGGGGGTATGTTAACCGTGAAAAAACCAGAGCGCCGCTCAGGAGAAAAACGGGAAGAAAAGCGGGTAATCGAGCAAAAAGCCCGTCCCGCCGCAAAAGAGGAAAGTTTTAAAAAAAAAAAACAACAAACAGTTTTCACAAGCAACCGGTGTGGCCCCCCCCCAGAACCAAAATAATTTTGGTGCGCGCTGCCCCACTAAATATCGAAAAAAAAGCACCTATATTGTCCATTTAAAATGCGTGCCCCCCCACCAGAAAACCCCAACGATGGAGGGGATAGGGGCCTGAAAACCCCGAAACCAAAAAAAAACCCATCCCCGGTTCCACACCAAGGAAAACCCGAACAAACCCCCCCCACAAGTCGTAGGGCCCCCAAAGGACTAACCCCTAAAATTTAGGTAATGGTCGCGCGGGATCACGGGCACCCCATAAAAACTCCCTGCACCCCCCAATAATATTTGGTCCGCCCCGCCCCCACGGGCCCCAAAAACACCCAGCACACCAAACCCCAACACCCAAAAGCAACAAACCACAACAAAACCCCCAAACTTTTGGTAATCACGCGCCCCCCCACATCACCAGGCCCCCCCCCCCCCCCCTCCGATGGTAAATTGGGCGGGCAAAGGTAACAACGGCCCGGGGTTTATTTTTTGGGTTCCCCGGGCACGGAGCCAGCCCGCCGGGCGGCGGGCCCGCCCCACGGGGTTAAAAAAAAGGAGAAAACTTGGGAAGAAAAATCCCGCCGGGGTTTTGATGTAGCACCGGAGACCCCATAAAACAAGAACCCAAATACCACCCTTATTTGAACCCCCAACCGACCCCGCACCGGGGGGCCGGCGGGGGTAAATTGCCCACACCCTAAAAACAATCACACAAATGCCCACCCCGTGTGCACCCGTAAAGGGGCGCCCCCCCGCGCACACGGGAGGGTTAAATTTTGGAAAATAAACCAGCAGAAAGAAAAAAAAAACTGGGTACTATGGTGCCGTGCCATAGAGACTAATTTTTTATTCGTATCCTGGGATTCTAGTTAAAATCGGGTGGGGAATCGAATATGGTGGGGAGGGCCCCCCCGGGCTTCCGGGGAAAAAAAAAAAAAAAAAATGGAGAAAACGATGATTTTGAAAAAATCCCGGGGCTTAAAATTTTTAATATTTTGGGTAAAGGTAGAGGATATGACAATCTGGTGGAGAAATTTTTCAAACCACAAACCCCAACCGGACAAAACGAAAAGCACCGGTACCCCGGCCCCCCCCCCCTACCACCTAGGGGGATGGGGGGTGGGTGGGGGGTTGTGAGTAGTGGCCCCCCCCCCGCAACCCCCCAACACCACGGGGCCCAACCCCCCCCCCCCAACCCCCCCAACCCAAAAGTAAAAAATTGGTAAAGGCCCACAAACGTAAAATTTCCCAAGACCTGCATAATTGCTCCCCCCACACACCACACCCCCCAAAAAACAAAAACAAAGGGATAAAAAAAAAAGAAAAGAGGAGCCAGACCCCTTGCACCAAAAAAACAAGACTAAACAAAAACAATAAATACAAAGAAATCAACACGGAAAAAAGATTGACACAAAGAAAAGCCAGTGGGTGCGTACAATGTATGTGGCCGCTTTCCGGGAATGGAGAGAAAAAGGCCTCCAAAAAACAAAAATTCCCGGGTTTCGCCCCCCCCCCTAAGTTTAAAAAAAAAAAGACAAAAAATTTTCGGCCCCCCGAGCCCCCGGGATGGTGGACAAGAACGAATAATGGGGCCGCCCGAAAAGGCCCCCCCCCAAGTCCCAAAACCAACGAGTATTCCCAAACCCCCCCCTTAGCCTCCAACAAAAAATTGGGGAATTGAAAAGTTTTTATTTTTAAGAAATTTCCCCGACAAAAACCCAGGGTGACCCCGGGAGCCCCTGTGCGGAATGGTTCCCCCCCGGCACCACCACCAGCCAAAGGCACACCCCCCCGATGTTCCCGGCGCCCCCCCCGTCAACCGGAAAGAATTGGCCCCCCTTAAAAGAGTTGGGGGGGTGGAAGTGCCCCCCCCCTGTTGAATCCAAAGAGCCCGCCCGCGGCCCCCCCGCACGAGCACCCCCCCCACAGAACCCTTAAAAATAAATTACACGCCGCGGTTCCAACCCGTCAACAAGGCCGCACAAAAAGAAAAAAAGAAACCCTAAAAACCGCAAGCAAAAAGTGGGGAAATCCCTTTCAAGCCCCCCCCCCCCGTGAAAAATTAAAAACCATCGGGAATAGCAGAAAAAAAACTTGGGGACCCCCCCCCCCCCAATGTCGAATGAAGAATAAAATCGGTCGGGCTGGGGGTGGGCACCGCCCCCCCCCCCGGGGGGTGGGGTTTAAAATCCACCCCCCCCGGTGAAAAAAAAACCAATTCGGATATTTTGGAGACGGAGAAAAAAGTGGAAATGGGCCCCCCTTTGGTTTTGTGAAAATAGCCCCGCCCCCCGGAAAAAAAACGCAAGGGGCCCACCCCCCCCCCCCCCACGCCCCGAATGATTTTGAACGTTCCGCGATCCCATAGTAATTGTGGGATAGTTTTTTTCCAAATAACCTACCTATCTCCAACACACAAACGGAACCAAAAAACGCACTGGACTAGAAGGTGGGGCAGGAAACAACAAGGAAGAAGATTGAAGAAAACCAAGAATTGTAAACGACTAGCAATTACCGAAAATCGGGTGACACAGAGGCGGGCAGGGGGGGGGGTGAAGGGAGATAGTCGTGCCACCCCTGGGGATCCCGGCGGGTGGCCTTTATTTAGCAAACCCAACAAAATAACCCCGTGATCGCAGCCATCCCCGGAAACAATCACCCGGGGGGGGAGAAAACCCCGCAACCGCATGACAACCGCCCCCACACTCCCCCCCCATCAAAACAAGGGGAAAAAAAAAATACCCCCCCCCCTTCCAAGTAAACACGAAAAAAACGCCTCGGAGTTCGACCCTGGGCCGCCCCCCACCCAATGATTGTTTTCCAGAAATAGAAAAAAAAAAACGCAAAATACCAACGTGGGAATAAATCCCACCCCTTGTGAAACCCCCTGTTTTCGGTCTTAAGTCCCGCCACACTCCACGGGGGGAAAACAACACGGGAAAAACAGGGCCCCCCAAAAACCCATAATATGGTTGCGGAATTGAAAAAAAATGCAAAAAGGAAAAAAACAGACCGGTGGCACACACGCAACCCCCACACAACCAAAAAAAAATTCCCAAGATTCGTAAGAAACACCTAAACGCCCACGGACCGAGTTCTCCCAACCCCAAAAAAACAACTGTGGGGTAGAGGGGTACCCCAATTTCGTCCCGCACGCAAACCCGTAATACCACCCCCCCAAGCCAACGACCCCCCACAAGCACTGGTGCCACGGAAGGAAAAACTCACCCAATCCCACTGGAGGGGTATGGGACGGAAACCCCCTGTGAACCGAAGGACCTACCCCAACCAAAACTAGGAAAAGAAAAAAATAACCCCTGAAAGGGCCCCTACGCCCTTACAACCGTCACCCCGAACTCAGGGAATACAAGCCCCACCCCCCCCCTAGAAAAGAAAAAAAAAAACAAAGATCCGAAGAGAACGATTCCAACCCAAACAACGAAGCTGCACTCGCCCCCCAAAAAACGGACCTGGCCCCCCCCTGTCATGTGGGATGATCTCCGCACAAGGGGAAAAATGGGGGGTGCCGCCCGCCCGCCTGGCAGGCCCCCCCCCTTGGGGGCTTTTCAGCCCGGGCCCCCCGGTCCCGGGGGGACGCCCCCCCCCTGTTTCCCCGTGGGTTTTGTTTTGGAACCCCTCCCTCCCGTCCCCCAAAAAAAAAACAAAACAAAACAAACTGGCCCCCCGGGAAAACCCCCGGAAGAAAAATCTTTCCCCCCCCCCCCAAAAATCCCCCCCCACCGAAACCCCGGTGGCCCCGCCACCACCCCACCCCATCGGAAACAACCCCTGAATCCCAAGAACCCACTGAAACCAACATCCGAATCCCGAAAACATAAGTTTTTCGTAAAAAACGGCCCCCCCACGGGGGGGGGGATGTCCCCCGCCGGGAAATCCCAAACCTTCCGCCCGCTGCCCCCCCCCCCCCCCCCCCCCCCTGCCCAACCCCCCCCCCCCGCCCCCCCGCCCCCCTTTTTGTTTTGGGGGTTGTGGCTTCCGGCGCCCCGTGCCCGGTGCTGTTTTCGGGGGGCCAAAAAGGGGGGATGTTGATGGTCCCCCCCCCCAGGGCCCAAGGCCCCAACCCGGGGCCCCCTGGAAAAAACAATTCAAATTCATCCCCCACCAGTGGGCCCGGTTTTCCCCCCTCCCCCCCCCCCGGGTGCGGCGGGGTGGGGGCCCTTGGTGGGCTTTTTTTCCCCGCTGCCCCCGGTACAAAAAAACCCCCCCTACAACCCACTTAAAAAGAAAGACAACAAAAACCCCCTACCGCCCCCGTTTACCCCCCCTTTTTTGAACTTGGCGGCAAACATCCCCCAAAGGGCAAGGGCCCCCCTGGGGGTGAAAAAATGGCCCCCCCCCCCCCCCTGGGAACAAAAAACACCAAAAGGTGGGCCCTGGCCCGCGAAAACATGAGCGAAAAACCCTGGGGGCCCCCGAAAAAGGTTTTCCTGGGGAGTCCGGCCCGGTCCCCCCCCCCCCACCCAAAACCCGTCGCCCGGGGTAACAAATTGCCCCCTCCCCGTTTTGGGTTTTCGTCCCCCCCCCCCCCCCTGGGAACCGGAGAAATTTGGGGTCCCCCAAAAATCCCCCGTTGGGGTGGTTATTTTTTTTCCCCCCTTTTTTCCCCTGGGGGGGGGCGTGACGGGGAAAGTCTAACGTCCCCAGGCGGGCCCCCAAAAAACCCCATGTTGGCCGGCCCCTGTGGGGGAAATAAAACACCCTTTTGGGGGAAACGTCCCCCCCCCTTTATGCGCCCCCCGGTTTTTTTTTCCCCCGGTTTGAAAACAAAAGTTCCCCTCCCCCCCCCGAAAAAAAAAACAACCCGTGGGGTGCCCCCCCCCTTGTGGGGGGGTTGATTGCTGGGCCCCCCCCCCCCCCCCCCCCCTCCCCCCGAATATTGCCCAGCCAAAATGAAAAATTCTCCCGGAAAGGTGGGGGAACTCCCCCCCCCCCCCACCCCCCACCCGGGTCCCCCCCCCGAAACGGGCCCGGGCCCCCCCCCCCCCCCCCCCCCCCACAAAACGGAATGGGCTTTGGGAAATCCCGGGCGGGCCCCCCCTGAAACCCTCCCCTTCCCCCCCCCCTACGGAAAACCCAAAGAGCGGAATGGCATGCAAAACTTTTCTTTTGGGGGGTTTTTGTTCCCCCCGGGTAAAAAAAACAAAACAAACAAAACATCTCCCGCCCCCCCCCCCACCCCGGCCCCCCCCCCCCCCCCCCAGGTTTTCGCCCCCGGTTTACATGTCGTTTGGAAATCGCTCCCCGTGGGTTTTTTGGGCCCCCCCCGGGTTTTCCGGGCCCCCTTGTTGGAAGAAAAAAACAAAAAAAAATCTCAAACGGGGCGGAACCCCTTTCGCCCCCCACCCCCCCATTCCGGTGTTCGGTCCGGGGGAACCAGAACCCCACCCCCCCCCCGAACCGGAAAAAAAAAAAAAAAAAGGCCCGGTGGGCCCCCCCCCCCCCCCAGCCAGAGCGGTTTCCCGGCCCGGGAAAACTGCCCGCCCCGGAGGCCCCCCACCACCAACCCCACCCCCCCCCCCCCCCCCCCCCCTGGCCCTTCCGGGTAAAAAACGGAGGCCCTGGTTTCCCCCTCGGGCCCCCCCGCCCCCCCCCCCCAAAAAGTGGCCCGTTCCGGCTGGAACCCCCCCCGGTTTTTCGTGCGCCCCCCGGAAAACCCGTAAAAAAAAGGGACAAAACACCTGTGCCCTTGTGCCAAAACAAATACAAACCACATCCCCGCCCACCCCCCCGTAAAACCCCTTGCCCTACTTTTCCCCTAAAACCCTTCCCGTTTTTGGGGTGCCGGTTTGGGGCCATCGTCCCCCGACTCGCCTTCGAACGAAATCTGCCCCCCGGGCATACCGAAGGAGGGCGAAAATTTCCCTCCCCTTTTTCCCCGTATGCCCGGGCCCGGCCCCCTGGGGGGGGATCCATTGTGGTTTTTTTGGGTTTCCACCCCCCCCGAACCGTGCCGGGGGCCCCAAAAGTTTTGGCAAAAGTTCCCCCCTAAGTCCCCCCCCCCCTGGGGGGGCCGAAAAAATCCCCCCCCGGGTGCCCCCCCGGCCCCCCCCCCCGGGGGGTTGCCCGGGGGGTCCAGGAAAAACAACGGGGGGTTTTCCGCCCCCCTCGGCCCCCGGGGGGGCCGGAGGGTTACAACAAGGGGGCCGCATCCAAGCATTCCGGTCCCGCTGGCCCCCCGGCCCCCCCCCCGGTCCCAAAAACCCCGAGGAGCACGGGGGGGCACACGATGCCGCCCTTCCCCCTCCAAAAATGGAAAGAAAATCCTCTAAAACGAATGGCCGGCCCCGCCCCCCCGCCCCCCCGGTTTTTGAATCCGCCTGGCCAAGCCCCAAGTTTTTTTTTGATCAGGCCCCCCCTGGCCCCCCCCCCGCGCCGGCCGGGGGTTTTCCCGAAGGTCCCCCGGGACCCCCGGCCAAAAGTGGCCCCCCCACGCCCCCCGTGGCCCCCCCCAGGGTTTCCGGAACAACCGGGTTTGGTCCGTCCACCCCACAAAGGGGCCGGGTTTCCCGGCCTTGGGGTAAAAAAAGTAACAACCGTTTAAAACCCATTCGAAATGCAATTTTGGACGGAATAAAACAAAATCCCGTCCCCGCACCCCCCCGTACAAAACAAATCCCAGCAATGTGAGGGGTTTCCCAAACCCCCCCGCGGGATGACCGGGGGAAAAACGCCCCCACCTGAGAAAAGGCCCCCCCCTTTTCCCCCCCCGACATACGTGAAACGCGCTTCCCCCCGGCAAAACCGGTTGGCCCCCGCAAAAACCCCCAAAAAAACCGGTGGTTTGTGTGGGGCCCCCCCTTTTCCCCGGAATTAATGTGGGGGGTGGGCTTTTGTCAGCCCGGGGGCCCCACCCCCCTTCGGCCCCCCCCCCCCCCCGCCCACCCCGGGCCCCCACGGGTTGTGGTCCCCGGGAACAACCAAACCGTTCGCCCCCCCCGGCCACAGAAAAGCCCAACCCCGTTGCAGTGGGGGCCCAATAATAAAATTGGCCGTGCCGCCCCAAGAAAAATCCCCTGGGTTTTTTTTTGGCCCAAAACATTTGCGTTAATTTCCCCAAGTTTCCAAGCTCCCCCTTTTGTCCCCCGCCCCCCCCTTCGCACGCCTTTCCCCCCGCCCCCCCCCCCCCCCGTGAAAAGGTTACATAGCCCGGGGGGGTTTTCGCTTTCCTGGGGCTTTTGGCGGGGGTTGTTTGGGGGTGGTTCCCCCCCTTGGGAAAAGTGTTTATTCGCCCGGGGGGTTTGGAAAATCCCTGTTCGCCCGGGGGTGGTAAAATCAACGAGTTTTTTAAACGACCCCCCCCCCGGTTTAAAAAATCCCCGGGGGTGGGGGGCCGCCCCCCCCCCCCCCCCCCTCCCCCCCCCCCCCGGAAACCACTGGGCCCCCTCGGGGTTTGGTGGGTGGTTGGGTAAAAGCCCCACCCAAAACCCCTCCCCAGGTTTTTTCCGTGCCCCCCCCGACAAAAACAACGGGCCCCCACCCCCTGGGGCTCCCCGAACTTTTCTAACAAACCCACCAAACCACGTGGGCCCGTCGCCCCGTGGGTCCCTTAAGTTTTTAACAACTACTCATTCCCTTGTTGTTTCGCCGAACACACATTTTTCTTTTTCCAAGAAGTCCAGCCAAAAAAGTTCTGAAAATAATTTTCGGCCCCCCCCCCCCTTTGGGCCCCCACCCGGGGGGGTTTGGGGGGTTTTCCCCCCCACAAATGCCCCCCCCCCCCCGTAAAAACAGGATGGCTGGGTGACCCGCAACGTTCCGCCACCAGGGGTCGGGTTTTCCCCCCTTCCCCCCCCGCCAACAAAAGACCACAAGCACAAATACCAACACTTCCCCCCCCCACCCCCCCCCCCCCCCCCAAAAACCCGCCCCCACCAAACCCCTCCCCCCGTTTCCCCCCCGTTTTTTTTACCTCCCCCCAAACACCAAAGACCCCTCTAAAAAAACCTTTTTTTTTTGTTTTTTTCCCCCCCTGTTTACCGGGAAAAAAAAAAAAAACCGCCCCCGCCCATCCAAAAGGTTTTTTTGGTCGGCCCCCCCCCCCCTACTGGGAAAAAATAAAATGTTTTCCGCCCAAGAAAAACCCCTCGGGCCGCCCAATCAAAAATCCCACCCCAAAACAAAACACCCGGTAAAACCCCTCCGGCCCCCCCCCCGTCCCCCCCCCCCCCGCCCCCCCTCCCCCCCCCCCCTGGGCCCCCCCCCCTCTGGGTTGCCCCGCCCCCCCCCCCCGTGCCCCCAGGCCCTGGGTGTCCCCCCCCCCCACCCCCCTCCCACTAAACCGTTTTTGTCCCCCCCCCATTCGAGTTAAGCCGGACCCAAAAACAAGTTCCCTTCAGAAGCCCAAAAAAACCGAACCCTGAGGCCCCCCCCCGTTCCCACGGGGAAGGTAAAAAAAAAAACGCCCCCCCCCCCCCTTTTCCGTGTGGGGGCCCCTTTAACCCCCGTTGGCCCCCCCCCCCCCCCCCCCCCCCTATAAAAAAACACAAATAAATCCCCTATTGGGCCGCCCCCCCCGAACTAAAAACAACGACCCCTTCCCCCCCACCCCCCCCCCCCCCGTTGTGTTTTGTTTATTTAATTCTCCCCCCCCCCCCCCACATCCCCCCCCCAGACACCCCCCCTGCCCCGTGAACCTCGGCCCCAGTACCCCTGGGTGGAGGGGAGCCACCAGCCACCTAACTTCCCCCCCCCCCCCTTGGGGTCGTCACAAAAAGAAACCAACCTGGGAAAAATTGGGTGCCCCCTCCCCCGGCTTGGTCGACCTTTGTGCCCGTCCCCTCATTTTTTGGTTTGGCCCGTTTTGTCGCTTGGGTCACCCCCCCCCCCGGCTGACGGGCCCCCCCGTCGTTGGGGCTGGGGGGGGGGTCCGGTGCAGCAAGTCTGGGTACTGGAGTAAGATATCTCCGACCCCCCCCGGTCGGTCTCCTTTTTTTTTCCCCTCCACACCGTGCGGACTTTCAACCCAACCCCAACCTTGTAAAAAAAACAAAGAACAACCGCCCAAAGTCAAAAAAGCCCCATTCGTTTTAGTTTGGCGCCCCCCCTTTGAATTGGTTTGAAAAGCCAAATGGGGTTTCCCAACAACAAAAAAAAAAATTGGGTTCCCGGTGTTTGGGGGGGGGTTTTCCGGCGCGCCGCCGGGCCAACATTTTTGTTTTTTTTTTGTTTCAAAAGGTTTTTTTTTTCCAAAAACCAAAAAGCCGAAATCCGAACAAGTGGTGCCCCCCCAAAAAATAATCAAGGGCCCCCCCCCCCCCCCCCTTTTGAACGGCCCCCGGCCCCCACCCCCCAAACAAACTGTCCCATGCAACCTTGCCCCCCAAAAACCTTGTCCCCCCCGTGTGGGGTTTAATGGTAACTAAAACATGAAATTTGGGTCCTTGGCCCGTCCCCCCTCCCCCGTTTCCCCCCCCCCCCCTATAAAACCCTGGTCCTGTTCCCCACCCCCCCCCCCCCAAACACCTCGCCCAATAACAACCCTCCAAAGGCAATAAAATCATGTTTGGGGCAACAAAAAAATGCCACGGGAAATCAACAACCAACCACACAATTTTTCCAGGGCCGGGTGCCAGCCCCCCTCCCCCCCGTCCATTGGACGGGGCCGGGTTACAAATTTTTGGGGCGGGCCAATAAAAAAATCCGCGAGCTAAAAAAACCCGTTGGGAAATTAAATGGGGGGAGCCCCACGCCAAAAAAATTCCGAAGGTTAATTCCCCCCGGGTGAAATTTTCCCCCTCTCCCTTCACCACAAACAACCCAAAAAAAAAAACGGAGGAAAGGAACAAGAGGAAAAAAGCAAGAGATCCCCCTGGGGGAATACCCCCTCCGAGTGCGGCCATTTCCAACGGGGGGGTCAAAATTCGCCGCCCCCCAAAAAATATTTCCGGCCCCCAATAAAAGGTCCCTTCCCCCAAAAAAAATGGACCCGAGGGGTGCCTGTTGTCCGTGGGGCACCCCCCCTGGGAAAATGTGGGGGGGGGGTTTCCTTTTTTCCCCCCCGTGTCCCAAAAAATACAATTGAAATCTGGCCCTTCCCCGGGGTTTGGGGGTTCATGTTGTGGGGGCAAAGCCGTTTAAATCCGGAAAAACGGC
>Ga0179591_1325453_pt1 | contig 14877 bp, 15 predicted proteins | sample CZOMad2_1_08_16f_FD_182891 | JGI IMG/M metagenome (GOLD analysis project Ga0179591, IMG submission 182891) | Vadose zone soil fungal communities from Angelo Coast Range Reserve, California, USA - CZOMad2_1_08_16fungal (PacBio error correction) | ecosystem: Environmental > Terrestrial > Soil >...
AAGAAGGCGGCACGGGGAATCAATGAGTGGTGGGGTTAAAAACGAAGAAGAGGGTGCCTGGGGAGGGAAGGAGAGAAAGTCGACGGAGTGAAGAGAAAAAACCTTTGTCGGACCACAGTAAAACCAGGCACTAGTGAACCAGGGGAAAGCCGGATGGGTATCAAATGCCCAAAAAGGGTACGCACAAGATTCGAGAGTAAAACCTGGGGCGGGAAAAACAAAAAGTGGGTAGCGAATCAAAACAGGGTGGACTTAAAAGTAGAAACCAGGGAAGGAGCCGAGCAAAAGGAAATGGTACAACAAAAAGAAAAAAAAAACAAAGCTGGGATAAAAACCCACCAACATAAACGAAAGATCCTCTCGCGCCAAATACGAGATACGTTCAAAGACAGCCCGCAAAGAAAAAAAGGAACGAAAAAATCGGCCCTAAACAAGAAAAGGACGAGGAATCCGGAATGTAAGGGCCCCATGAAAAGGAGCCGAGAAACGGGCCTGAAAGTATGGAGCAGAAAAAACAAGGAAAAGGTAAGAGTCCAAATTGAACAGACAGGGCCACCCCACTCGACAGTGCGCAGGAAAGGAGGAAAAAACAGCGCTGGGCTGGAAGAGAGACAAATCTGACCTCAAAGACTATATTTCGCGGGGACAAGGGGCAAGGAAAAGGAAGGGCCCAAAAAAGAACCAAGTTGAACGTTACGAATGGAACGTGCTGCCCGCAAACACCACTGTCTCCTAAACGAAAAAGAACGGCATTTAAAGAGAGCGTACGTTTGCAGGTTCACAAAAACGAGGAGACATGAAAAAAGGGATGACAAAAACAGTCTCGAACGGCAGTCACAGGGGGGGTTAAAAGGGACAGACGTGCAAACAAGAAAATTTGTCACGTTGGTGCCTGAGTGGACAAAAACCGTAACAGAGCCGCCGGGCTGCAGTATGGGGAGAAAAGGCCCAGAGAATAAAAAATAACAGCCCGGAAGGGTCGTGACTAGTAAGGTTTTAGGTCAGGGGGGGCTTACCACCAGGGAAAAAAACAAAAAGGAATCAACTTTCACAGCACGGTGGAAAGACTTCAAGAGGGGGCTCGGGTTTGAAAGCAAAAGTACAAAAAACATACCGGCAAAAAAAAAAAGAAATCGAAACTGGAAAATCTTCCCGACGAGAATAGCTAAAAAACTGGAGAGGATGGGGAAAAAGAGCTCAGATACACGCAAGAGAAATCCCCCGGGAAGGGGAAAGGAGAGCCGGTCAATACTCCACCAAAATATCAGGGGTACGAGGAATGCAGTCAAACTGGACAGTGTCCACTAAGTCAAGTAAAAAAAAAAAACGACGGTGAAGGAAAAACTGTGTATGACTGCCGAAGAAGCCTGAATGGGTGGAAAGGGAGACGAAAAAAAAACGCAGGAGGGGGATACCGCAAAAAAGAAGCCAGTGCTTAAAAAACCCAAAACGAGAAAAGAAAAAAACCTCGTCCGGGCTCAGCGCAGAATACGCGGTGAAATACAGCAAGTAGGGCGAAAAAAGAGTATGAGCACAGGAGGGGGGAAAAACCTTCGCTAAGAAGATAACTTAGAAAAAGGGCAATTAGGTTCAGAACCCGACCATGTGGAAACTGGTGGGGGGAACCTCCGACGCGCCAAGATCATACAAAAAGGGAGTCAAAAAGGGGAACAGAAGCCTCACGGCACTAGCCTCCAAAAAGACAAGAAAAAGCCCCCGGCCGCTCCTGTAATACAAAATGTCGTGCCGTAACCCAAGGACAGCATCAGGTCAAAAGAGAAAAAATGCGCGTAAATGCTGCGCGCCCAGGAACGTTTGACGTCAAAAACCTGGTGGCAGGAACAAACCATCACAAAAACGTCGAGAGGAAATACTCTGGAAACAGTTACGTGGAGCCACAAGTCAAAAAAAAAAAAAAAAAAAATCGAACTGGAAAAAAGGAAGACATGGGAACTCGCAACAAAACGGATGGGAAAACTCGACAAAAGTGGGGAAAACAAAAAAAAAATTGACACAGCCAACAAAACAAAAAATCGGCATTGGGCGCCAGGGCGAGAAAAGAGTCAAAAACACCGATGTGGGGAAAAAAATCGCCGTAGAGGGGACGAGGATCAAGGAATCAAAAAACGACTGACGTGAAATCAAAAAAAAGCCTGGGAAGTATTCTCAGATATAAAAGGCTGTGTACGTCAGACTTGATATCCTGCCTTTTCGAAGTTAAAAGGGGGGGCTAATAAAACCTGGAAATGGGAAAGGAAAAAAAAAAGAAAGCAGAAATGGGGTGGGGGAAAACACAAAAAACACAGACGAAGACATGGGAATAATCCACAAATGGAAGGGTCAGCTCCAAAAAAAAAAAACGGTAATAGGTAGGAAAAAAAAGGATGAAGAAAAACATGTGGAGAAGAAAAACTGAGGAAAGGCCAAGGCAATAAGCCCCAAAAAAAAAAGGGATCCCTCAGGGTAAAAAACATAATACTCCAAAAGCCAAAGGCCGAAAAAAAAAAAGTATCCGATGACGACAAGGCCTTCATTACACGAACAAAGCCGTGTGACAGATGGTGGATTACGAGAACCAGGAAAGGGAAAAAAAGCGGAAACTAAAAGACTGAAGCAAGGAAAAGTCAAATCACTAACGAAAAACAGACGTCGACATGGGTCACCAAAAAAAAAAAGACCGGACTGGAAACTGTTGTTTGGGAGCCGAATAAAATGGTTCCCGCGGCGAAATTAAAAAATCCTCAAAAAAAGAAAAAGTCGGGGGCAACAGAAAAAGTGTAGGGAGATCCATAGGGAGGGACAGGGACTGAAAACCGTGAAAACTAGAAAAAAAAAAAAGAAAGTGAAAGGAACGCCGAGGGGGAGAATCGGTAGTCATTTGAAGTAAACGGGAAGGGGGGCACGCTAAGCATCAAAAAAATCACCTGGGGACGCAAAAAAGGGGCCAAGCAGAGGAAAGGTCAAAAAGTCAGGGACGGAAACGGCAGCCATCCTAAAAAAACAGTGGGAAAAGGATGCACTATCAAAAAACCCGGGGCCCGAAAGCAAAATCGCGTATCTTCAGGCCTCGGTCGGGAAACAAGTGGGCGAGGTAGGAGCCAAATCGAAGGGGGACGCAGTGGCGCAGCCGCGGCCGGAATAACTAGGAAATCGACGCCCGGAGAGTAGATAGCCAAAAAAATAAGGGGAGAACTCGGCCCGGGAGAACTGAAGCCTATACTGGGCAGTGTGTCGGCCGAAAGAAACGGCAGACGAGAGAGACCAGCAATACGAAGTAGAAACAAACAATCGCTGAAAAGCACAGAAAAATGGACGCGAGAAGCTTTTGCAGGAGAGGGGGGGAAATTAGATGGGCCCCGAATGAGAAGTGGAAAAAGCCCAGAAAGGGGAGGGGTGGGGAGTGGGGTGGTCGCGCGTGAAACGTGCGGGGAACTAATAAGCGGTGACCTAAAAAAAGAGCATCCACGCGGGTCATAGCGCTTGGGTCCCGACAAAGGGGACTCAGACTCGAGGCCAGACGACAAACTTACCTATACGGACGCCCGCAACAAGAAAAACCAAATTTAAACCGGCCTGGGTGATACGGGGAGCCAACGAAAAGAGCCACATCCAAAAAAGCTCGCACGAAAAAATCGACGTTGAAAGGGCAGGTCTTAACTCCAGAAAACAAAAACCGGAACGTGATTAACGGCCGAGGATGTACACGCGGAAAAAAGAAAAATGACAAATTACAGGGTTCACCGAAAAATCTGTCGACCAAATAGGATCACGTTTGGCAGCATGGTAGTAGGAGGTTAAAAGGAAGAAAAAAACTCTGATTCTGAAACTTCCAAGCAAGGGAGAAAAAGGAAAAGAGAGTACAAAAAGAAGAGAAAGGAAAACGTACTTGTGAACGCAGTTGGTCACCGGGGGTCCAAAGACTTCTGAAGGGGGACCCTAGGAGAGATAAACCAAAAGAAGGGGTCCAAAAACTTTCAGACGCAATGAGCCAGTCGGTGCATGGGAACAAAAGAAAAAAGACCCGGAGGGCAAAGCTAAAAGGCCAAATCCAAGGGTTAGACGCCTACCGGCGCAAGCTGACCACAACGGACAAAGAGAAACTCAAGAAGAAAGCCGCGATGAACTCACGCCAAAAGCTTGGGAGAATCACGGGTCGCGGACTAGCTAAAAAAAATAGAAAAGCCGGTCAAGACAGGGGAGTCAAAACAGAAAAGAAAGCCGCACGGGGGAGAAAAAAGAGGCCCGCTCGGACCGAGGAGGTTCGGTCAGGAAAAGGTAGGTCTGTCGTCTGCGGAAATTTTCGGGGCGTGTATCCCCACCTTGGGGGGAGGGCGGAATTAATCAACCTAAAGGGCTAAAAAAAAAATAGGGAAGCCTCGTGAAAATCCAGAGGCCATGTTTGGGTAAAAAAACTTACTGACACCGCGGGGCATGACTCAAAAAAATTCGTGTTCCACAGGGGGCACTGGGTGAAAACTCTAGCGCAGTGGATCAAAAGGAAAAAACAATGGGTGAAAAAACACCCGGGGGCAGGCACCGGCCGAAAAACAGACAAACGGAAAAAGCGAAAGCAAACGTGGCAGAAAGGGGGACAAACAACTAAACATGATCATCTAAACCCCTTCAGGGGAGGATTAAAATAGGATTACGTACGCCGACCAAGTAAAAAAAAACGGCAACGCGGTGGGGGCCCAAAAACGAGGGTGCAATGTTGGCTGAGCAAAAAAGGGGACTTAAAAAGAAGGGAACGGGGGGACGTATCTGACGCGACAAGGGTGAGGAGAGTTGTGACCCATCAAAGGAGCAAGGGGAAAAAAATCCTTGTTACAAAAAAGAAAGTAGAGTGAACAAGAACCCGCGAGGAAACGTAGATCTTGCTCCACAGAAGTAAAGGGAACCGAGCACAACGGGAAGACATCAAGGCCCGACAAAATGAAACCTCAAAAAAACCGAGCTCAGAGTCACCAACGCGAGTTCCTAAACGCCAGGACGAAAAAAATTGAAACTCAAACGACAGGAAGGGAACCAAGGAAGACTGGGCGCTAAAAAGACGATCAAAAACAGCGGGGCACAGTAGCCGGCCAGAAAGGCGAAAGGTAAAAAAGCCCCCTGGGAAAGATGAACCAAAAAACAGAAAAAAAACTAAGCAACTGGGGGGATTCCGTTGTCGGAGCATGGGCAGACCAGAATAACAAACAGGATGCACGTGGGACGAATGCACGAAAATAGAGAAAAAAATCAAGTATCTGCGCAGGAAGTCAGGTAAAGGAAGACGATTCAATCAGAAAAAAATTACTGCAGCCGTCGCACTGACAGCGAAACAGCTACTCGTTTGGAAAAGCAATCCTGTTAAAAAGAAAGGACTAGGAGGGGGAGTGGGGGGCATTGGCCGGGCAACGACGAAAGCCTAATGCAATTACAACCACAGGGACTCAGGACGGGGTCATATGTGAAGGGGGGGCACGTGCCCCCTGGAAAGGACAAAAGTGGGGGTCCCACAGATAGCAAACGGAACAAGGAGGAGCAAGAATTCAAGATTATAAGAAATCTGCCGATAGACGGACGAAGGAAAAACTGAAAAAAAAACTTAAAAAAATGAGATGTGCTCACGGTACCAGCAAAGACGGGGACGAAATTTATCAAACAGGCAGGTGTTGGAAAAAAAAAGGCTCTGGGTAAAATTTGGCGTAGACAAAGATCGCAAACGGAAAATCAAAGAACCTTCTTCGGCAGCGAGAAGAGCCCAAAGAGAGAGGAAAAAAAAAAAAAAAAGCGACCAACGTCTCAGCCCTCAAAATGACACGGAGAACCCACGTGGGAGAAGCAAAAAAAAAAACCCAGGAGGGAGAACTGGATCAAGGGCTAAAGGAACCACAAGACTACTTCAAAGGGCAGGGCCTGGGCAAACGGAAAAGGATCCAATCAAAAAACCTGTTCGGGCAGGGATAACTGAAAAAGAGGGTGATCACAATCCGCAAGACCGTACCTGCTATGCAGGGCCAAAAAAAAAACTACCAAGCTCTGCAACAGTTGATAACCCTGGAACGCAGCTCCACGGCTCGTAGACGGCCGAGCAAAGAAAAAAAAACGGGGAAAAAACGGGTATGAGAACTAAACAACTCGTTCTCAAAAGGTAAAGAGTGCAAAAAAACGGAAAGAAAAAAGGGCATAAAACGTGACCGACAAAATACGGAAAACTAAGGTGGTGCGAATAAACGATGTTCAGCAAAAAAACAAAAGGCCATGAAGATCGCCCGCCCAAATGAAATATAGGAAAGGACGGCCCGTCGTGGGAAAAGGGGACCCATAACATCAATCTAGAAAAGACCCAAGCGTCATAAAAAACACGAAAGAAATACGGGCTCCAGGAAAAAGAAAAAGTCTGGACCGGGGGACGTCACCCCAAACAAAGCAAAACTAACCACAAAGCCTCGGCGATGCTGAAAAAACAGGCAAAACCTTGACCAGCCACCTTGTGTACGAAAATCCGACGCGTATCCGGGGTTTTCAAAAAGAAAGGAAAGAAAAAACAAAGCTCGACGAGCAAAAAAACGACGTAAAGAAAAATCGACAGCCCACTAATGGAAGGGTACTACAGTCTGGCAAATTGTGAAAAAGCCGGTAAGTCGTGGGAACTGTCCACGGCAAAAAAAAACCTAACAAGCGTGAAAAAACACTCGCAACAACCCCCCCTCCGGAAGGGTCGACGCGCTCGGCAGGGGTAGGACAAAAAATCAAATCCTTAAAAGGCGTCCAAAGACAGACGAAGCACGGACCCGGGTGAGAACTATAGGAATTGACCCCTCTTGAGAGACTAAACCCGGAGGCGGTCAAAATTCTGGAGTGCTGGGAAAAGAGGGCTATCCGAAGTTATGAAATTCGTCCGGGGGAAAAAAAAAAACTGATGCGAACACGGCAGGTTAAAACTGAAGCGGCAGGAGAAGGCGGCCTGCGAAACATGAGGTCAGGTAGTGGTGCGGAGTAAAAAAAAAAGAAAAAAGGGGGCGCGAGATAAAAGAAGCCCGATCTCCACAAAAAAGCCGAATGAAGAGGAAGGAAGGAGGGGTAGGCCAAAAAAAAGATTTTGGATACTAAAGATAAGATCGAGGTGTCAAAGTCCTCCTTTTCACTCAACAAGCACTATCAGGGATCTGAAAAAGCACCAAATCTCGAGTAATGGAACGACAGAAAAGCCCTCTCGAAAAAAAACGCTTGTGGCGGGGGGAATGAAAAGACACTCCTTCCAGGGTGAGGAAAGTCAAATTCAGGGAAAGTATCACACCAAAAGCATAAAACCAAAAAGAGACGGCCGCACCGGAGAAATTTTGTTAGTGTGGGGTTGTTAAAGAAAAAAGGGCGCTTTGGAGCCTGGGGGAAAAGCTTAAAACACGGAAAACGACACGAAGACGTAAAAAACAAGTCAACTGTCCAGTGTGAGTCAGCAGACTCAGGGGAAGATGCCCAAAAAACGGGCTCACGTTCCGAAAAAAGAAAAAAAAATTGGGGGAAACGCCGAAACGGAACGCGGCCTCAGAAAAAGGGGGGAGGAAAAGGGGGTTTGGGGACAAGGGAATGACGCAGGGAAACCAGCTCCGCTATCTTTTGCGCAGGGGCAAACATTAATAGGGAAATGGTCAGAACACAATGCAAAGACGTGGAAAAAAGTGGCGTTGGTTGCAAACGCAACTCATCAAGTGAAAGGAGGGAGAAGGCACGAAGACCCTGCCGAAGAAGCGAAATGGATGTCTCTATGGTGACAGCAGCGTCAGAGGGAAACCACTAAATCGTGAAAAGAGTGATTCAGAAAAACCGCTGTCGTCCAGACGAGGGTCAGGGAAAATAGGCGAGAAAGAAAAGAAACTCACCAATCAAAAGCAAGGAAAGGGGAAAAAACATTAAACACGAGGGAAGACGGGGGCGCTTGCTCGGACGAAGACGAAGAGGAAAAAAAGCTGTCTGGGTAGTGTCCAGACCAGGGGAACGGAAAAAGGTTGGGGAAGCCGGACCAACGACTCCATGGAGAAGACCTCAAAAGGAAAGAACCAGCGGAAGCCGGCGTGGGGAGGGAAAAAAAAAAAATGGGATATGGAAGGAGACAGGGACAAGGAACGACCGGTCGTTCTAAAACCTAACGGTCTCAACCGAGATGGAAGCACGGGGGACTGATTCCCTGCCTTGGAGAACGAGTAAAAAACTAAAAAAACGAGTAATCAAAAGGGTTAACTGGGGGAAGGACGAACATGGGTGCAACCATGGCCAAGAGGAAGGGAAAGGAGAACCAGGGGAAAGAAAACCGTGGAAAATGAAAGGATCCAAAGCGCAAGCAACGACAATCTTACAGCAACGTCTTAAAAGAGGGGACTGCGTGGAGCAAACGGAGTTACGGTCGACAGAGAAGGTTCGCAAGAATAACTAAAACAAAAACAAGAAAATCAACAGGGGAAAAAGTGACAGGTGGCAACGATCTTCAGACACCAAGAAAAGGAAAAAACCGCCATGTAGAAGAGAAAAAAGTCAGGGCAGGAAAGTCAGAAGAAAAATCCGAAAAAAAAATCAGCAAGGACCAAGCAACCGGAAAAAAAAAATCAGACAGGGGGTGGGGCGCGCGGCGCAGAATCGGGAACGTGTAAGCCCGAAGGAAGAAACACCGGACCGAGAAACACTGGAACCTTCCTGAAAAGGGAGTCAAGCGACAAGAGAAACATCGGTTTGAAAGGAAGAAGGGGAACAGGCAAAATTAAAAAGTAACAGGGTGTCCACCTCCTCAACAAACGCACGTTCCCAGCCGAAAAAAAGCCTAAACTCGCCTTCACGTGACAAAATAAAAGGCGAACGCGAAAAGCGCACAGGAAACCAAAAGGGGTGGGTCAATCCTTCCACTAAGTCAAAAAATCCGGACCAGGGCAAGAAAAAAAAGGAAAAAAAAAAACAGCTGGCCGCAAAACAAAAGACTAGAAAAGGGACAAAAAGTCGTTAGGAATGCGGCTGAGCCACGGCATAGGGACATAACCACTTGGAGGCGTCTCTCCGGGTGTGAGAGGACTTAATCCCAAAAAAAAAAATTCATTAAGGGAACAACCTCGGGTTTGGTGGCTTTACCATTGGTCAAAACAGGGAACCCGAAGGGACATCAGAAGTCGCACCTGTCCAGACGGGGGGTAAAGAGAAAGGGGCGTGGACCAAGAATAAAAAAGCCTTGATCAGACACCAAAAAGACGCGCATACCGCCAGGACGGGCACTGCAGGCTAACACTCTTGAAAACAAAACGAAGAAAGAAAAAGAAACCCCAGAACTACGTGCGGGACAAGGGGGGAAGGGGAGAGACGTTACATGCATACGCTGAAAGAGGGAAGGGGAAGGAGATAAAATTAAAGGAAATCCGAAAACGGGGTCGAATCCAAACGGGAACCCACTGGGGACAAACCTGGGGAGAAAAAAGAAAGAATCCATAAACGGTGTACGCAAAAAAAAATAGCAGAAGTGGGTTCCAACGAATGTGTACGAAAACCAAAAAAAAAGAAGGAGAGAAGGAAACACCAAAGGGAATACGCCCTCCCAAAGATCACACAGACAAAAGAAACAGACAAGCCAAAAAGAAAAAAAAAAACTCCCCACCAAAAAAAACCGACGAACTAAACTCTCACTTTACCCTATTCGGCCCGAAGTAATAATAAAAGGAAAGACCGGGAAAAAAACTGGTGATGGGGAAACAAAAAATAAACAAAAAACCCTGGTGACGATTAACCTGAAGAGGACGTACTGCAATACGAAAGAATCATCAAACAACCAGGTGAGCAAAAGAAAAAAAAAAAACATCCTTCTAAAATAAGGGTTCAGCGAAAAATAGGATGGACATGAAATCAAAAGCCGCTGTACGCAAACCGAAGTACGTACCAAGGAAACCGGGTCTGAGAAAGCTGAAACAAATGCGCAGGCAAATATAGAAAGTAGTAAACACTAGGAAAGAAAGATGGGACCAATAAGCCTCTGTACAACGGAAAAAAAAAGTTCTGCAAAAAACTATCCAAATCTAAAAGGGGCGTCTTGGACGCCAACTCACTGGCGCTAACTTGTTGTTTTTTTTTTCGACTGCCAAGGGAAGACCGGAGTTGCCGGGGACCTCAAAAGACATGCGAACGTCGCGAAAAGAATCGGAGTGGGGGGCAAAAGGGGGGAAAAAATGACTTTAACAAAAACAAGTTGCTGGAAGAGTGGGGAAAAGGAAAGAAAGAAGGAAGGGCTCAAACTGAGAATACCACGGAAGCACAGAAAAAGAAAACCGAAAAGACTAAATGCAAAAAGAAAGAGCGTCTAGTTTTTGGCTTACCGAAGATGGTCTCAACATTGTATACAAAGGCGAAAAAGTTACCACAACTTCAACGGCCCAGAGGGGGGGGGGCAGAAAGAAAAGATCTCAAAGGGAAAAAGCCTCAAAAGGAGGAGTGGGCCAAACAAGCGATCGGCATACAAGTAGGGGCGCGGCTGAACAAAAAAACAAAGGTTGAAGCCACGAAGAGATCGGGACCAAATAAAGTAAAAGTGAGACTCAACCAATACTCAAACTGAAAAGCAGAGGACATGCAAAATGTTCCAAAGACCATCAAAAAACAAGGCCCCATGCCGGCAAAGGGCCGGGGAGCCGCCCGGGACTTGCCTGACGAAAAGAGATAATTGGTTAAAAAAAATGCTCCCCCTCCGCCAATGCGGACAGCCGACGACGGCCAAAGTTCGACCCAACCGGAAGCCTTAAAAAACTGAATCAAAACGTCCTAGCCAGCGCCGAGACGTGCTACAAAAAGTAACCGAAAAACCGAAGCAAAATAAAAAAAACGAGCAACAAAAATGGAAGAAAAAAAAACCAAAAGATACCACCGCGAAAATCAAACGGAAACAACTAAACAACGACTCAGAGAAACGGAAAACGAGACTCGGGACTTCAAGGGCCGCAACTTAAAGAAGGGAAAAGAAAACGGTGAGTGGAATAGGAACCCTACGAAAAGAACCTCTATGGCCAGCCAAGGAAAAAAAACACAAAAGGAAAATTCAAAAGGAGAACGCAAAGGCAGGTTGAAGGGAAATCTAGAACAAAAAAGCTTCGAGCAACACAGAATCGGGGTGGATAAGCTGCGCCCAGCCAAGAACTTGGGTTTAGAAACAAAAGGTGGCCAACTCCAGCAGCACAAAAAAGCCGTGTAGGCAACAACGTAGAAGAAAGGAAAAAGACTCCGGGCTGGGGGGCACGGGGGCAACAAAAAATTCAGTCGCGAAAGAATATACGAAGAACAGCAGGACAACAAACTTAAATGGAAAGAGGGGGGCCAAACTGGGGTAAACGTGTAACGTAAAAAGAAAAAAACAGGAGCAAAAGTAAAAAAAAAAAAAACAACCCTAAAAAAAAGCAAGCTCCGGGGAGACTAAAAATCTGCTGGAGGAAAAGACAAAAAACCCAGAAAAAAGGTCAAAAGTAGAAGAACGTGGAAACAAAAAAAAAATCCAGTGGGCTAGAAAAGAAAAAAAAACGGAAAAGAGACCAAAAAGGGAAATCACACAAAAGGAGGGGAAGAATGCGCCTGAGGGGGAAAAGGTGAAAAGCAGGAGAAAAAAAAATTCAGGGAAAAGGAACAAGATAGGGACCAATCACTGCACAGGGGGGGGTCCGGAGCCACAGCTACGGTAAGGGAAAAAACGGCCCAGCACGGGAGAGAAAAAAACCTGACTACGCGGGGGCCAGTCGGAAAAAAAACTCAGGTAGAGTCAGCGCAGATAAAAAAAAAAAACAACAAAAAGGAGGATATCGAAAAGGAGAAGACTCCCAATAGAAACTATCTCCCAACAGAAGGAGGGGAGAAGTGACAAAAAAGCGTAAAAGCAGTGCATAAGGAAGAAAGAGGGCAATAGAAAGCCAAAACGGGAAAAAAAAAAAAAAAAACACCCTACGGACACACTAACATACGTTATGAAGAAGGGGAATAAACTGGTGAAGCAGCGTATGACCCCGGCGAAAGAATTCAAAAACGAAGGAGAGCCAGTGAAGGGAGGGGGACTTCCAACGAGATAAGAATGACTAAGAAGCGAAACAAATGCTCGTGGAGGGGAAGGTTCCGAAAAGGGGTATCTTGCTCGACGAAGGGAAACTTACGCGCGCGGCTGGAACTGGGAAAAGGGGCCTTCGGTCACGGCAATTGTAAAAAAGGGGACGGGAACACCCCGGTGGGAAAATGGAAAAAACTCAAACAAAGGGGGCCGATCACAACGTAGGACCTGAAATCCAGAAACAAAGACTGAAAAAGGAACTAGGCAAAAAGGTGGGACGTACAAGGGTCGCCCGCGCGCAAAAAAATAAGCAAAAGAAAGTTGGTGTGAGAAAAAAGCTGATTGGGAAAGAGGTGGTTTGGGGTCAAAAAGGAACAAAAAAATTCCGCAGTGAGACCCCGGGAAAATGCGAAGAAAAAAACCTTCGGGACTGCAAAAGACTGTCTGAAAAAATGACACGGAAAAGGCTTCGGGTAAGGATGACAAAAAAAGCACAACTGAAAGGAAGCGCAAACCTCCAAAGAGTCAAATCGTGGAAAAAAGGAAATTGAAACGGTCTAAAAAAAGATTGGACTTTAGGTACCGAAGAGGGTCGCCGACCGCTGGTAATCGCCTCGGCAGAAGAAAAATCTGCAAACAAAAACCCGTGAGAAGAAACTGCGACCAAGTCGATTGTAGCGAAAAGGGCAAGCGGAAAGACTGTCAAAAGAGCCTGAACTATAAGTCCTACAAAGAACGTGGGTTGGAAAAAAAAAAAAAAAGGGGTAAAAAAAATGGGTCCAGGTAGTGGCGTTTAAGGACCTCCGAAGATAAGTACAAAACACCGAGGAAGAAGCATCTGAATCAACTGAACAGGAAGGGCTAAGCAAGGAGGGGGGGGGGGCATGTGCGGGTCCAAGGTTGGAGAAAAGGGGGGGAAAACCTGTTACCCTGGAACTCACCGCGAGAATTTGGTGGGGGAGGTGATTTTTAGAGTCAAAAAAAGGAGGAATTGAAATCAATAGAAAAACTTCGGCGGAACGATTTGAACTATTAAACACAAGGGGGGGCTCAAGAATACGCGGCGACGACGGTCGCAAATGGGGGAAAAATGAGTTTTGGAGGTACTCCCAGGGAAATCAAAAAAAAACGAAAAACCGGTGGAAACCTATGACTTGGGGGAAAAAACTTTGAGCACGGAACCGGAATGGGTATCAAAGGAAAACCAATAGCACCGAGTACCTCCAAAAAAAAACATGGGGATTGGACAACTGCAAAATCGGAAAGTGAAAGCAAACCCAGCACAGAAAGTGCTTCAAGTTACAAAAAATCCAACTAAGCTAAACCGACACCATAGAAAAAAGTTAAAGTTAAACGAGAGTTCCCAAAAACCGAACACAAAAAGGAGTTGATAAAAGTGAGAGCTTTGAAAAAACCATCAAACGACGAAAATACGATGAGCTCGGAAAACTACAAAATCGATAAGTAGCGCAGAGTGGAAAGAAGAGAGAACTTGGGGATACAGGTGGCAACAAAGAACGTCGACGGTGTCACCAAAGGAAAGACAGAGAGAAGACAATTGAAAAGAGTGGGGAAGGAGGAAATCGCCAGAAAAAATTGGAAAAAATCTGAATCAGCCTAAAACGTGCGGGCATGCTGAAGAACAAAAAATCCAGAAAAAAAAAAAACCATGAGCCGGCGAACAAAACACTGACTCCGGGCGAGAAGGACGGTTGAAAACTAAACCGGAGAAGCTAAACTTAACGGATCTCAGAAAAAAAAACGGGATGAAACGGCGCAGTCGCGGCCAGGGACGCCCCACAAGGCCGCTGAATCAAAAAAAATCAGACATCTAAAGCGAGAGAAAGAACAAGTCGAAAAAGCGCGGGGCAAAGGGTACGGCGAGGGGGTGACATGCGCGCCGTGAGGTCACACGGAACTCGGAGGGGGTTTAAACATCTGTAAGAAAAACGGGGGCAAAAAAAAGTACAAAGGTGGATCCAGGAAGAGGCAATGTTGTGGAAGGACAACCAGCGGAAATGTGGGAATGCAAAAAATCAGAGAAAAAAAAACTAGGGGAGGGTCCCAGACCGAAAAAAAAAACAACAGAACGTCAACTTGAAAAAAAAGCAAAATGGGGACCTCCGCGCGACTAGGGCAGAAAAAAGCAATCATCAAAACCGTGCAGCAAACTTGAGACGTGGGATCAAGAGGACTCAAAAGGGGGAAAAACAAGAGGAGGAGGAAGGAGGAATTAGCAACCAACAATGCGGACGGTGCACGAACTGAGTGTTGACCAAAAAAGGACTTCACAAAAAGAATGTTTCTGGGGGGATAAAGGCGCACGTCAGTCGAAAAAAAATCTGGGACAGTTGAGCCAAACGAAAAAGGGTGAGAAAGGGCGGGTCAAATAGGTCACACGCCGGTCCACATCAACTCATGACGCCCAAATGGAGAACATATGAAGAAAAAAAAACCGATGGCGTACAGCAGGGAACGAAACCAAATAAGGAAGGACTAATATACTGCATACAAAAAGGGGTGAAAAAAAAAAAAAAGGAGCCAAAAAAAAAACGCACAAAACTACAAAACGCAAAAAAACGCTCGGCCCGAAGGCAGAAAAAAAAAAAAGGTGCCTCATCAGAACCCTGCAAAAAAAAATGAAATCGGAGTAAGACCGGAAGAGAAAAAGAGACGACGTTCTAGCCGCGATCAAGAAAAAGCTTTGCGTTTGAGAGGGCAACTAAAAAACCAAAAAAGGCCCGGAAATGGCAGGCCTCAAGTGACCCTTCAAGGAAAACTGGAGGGGGGGTTTCAAAGGGCCCGAAAAAAAAAAAAACCCAAAAGTCGAACATCTTTGAATG
>Ga0179591_1191775_pt1 | contig 14874 bp, 28 predicted proteins | sample CZOMad2_1_08_16f_FD_182891 | JGI IMG/M metagenome (GOLD analysis project Ga0179591, IMG submission 182891) | Vadose zone soil fungal communities from Angelo Coast Range Reserve, California, USA - CZOMad2_1_08_16fungal (PacBio error correction) | ecosystem: Environmental > Terrestrial > Soil >...
AAAAAAGAAAGGGTTTGCAGGAAGAGAGCAGGAAAGGAAAAACAGAAAGAAAAAAAAAGATGAACAACGGGTGGAGGTTCAACAATGGTTGGAAGGGGGCGGCCAGCGGAAGGTGTTGCGGGAAAGACTTTTCCAAAAGACTGCTCGATGGCTGGGGGGGGAAAAGCCCGTCAAAAGATTTAGGAAAACTCAGATTAGTGATGGACGGGGGGAGAGGGGGGGATGTGGTTAAAAAGGGAAGGGTTTCTTGATTGCCAAAATAAGAAGGACCGCGCAATGTGGTTTCAGGAGGAAAAGTAAGTCGTCAAAAAGGGGGGGGGGGGACAAAATGAAGGGAGGAAGTGTTACAGTGAGGGGGGAAAAGGAAAAATGTTGGCACTGGGGATGGAGATCAGGGGTGTAAGCGACAACCTAGAGAACTCGGCGAAACGGGGAGCACGAACGGGGGGTTTCACTAAAAGGGAGGAACTGAAAAAGCGGCAAGTTGAAGACCTAGGGTAAAAAACGTTGGAACTAATAGTGTGGTAAGAAAGAAGGGCAGGAAAAAGATTGAAAGGAACACCAACGTGTAAAGGGAGACAAACCGAAAAAAAAAGGGGTAAAAAGAATCTCGTGACAACGAAAAAGGGGGATTCGCCACCGATGAGAGGCAAACTCGACACAGTAAAAGAAGAAAAAAAAAAAAAGTAAAGGCTGCGTGAGAGGGAAAGGGGAAAAGAGGAAAAATCCATGGTGATCGAGGAGGGGGGGTTCCGTCTCGTCAAAAAAATGAAACGGGGGAAGCTGACAATGAGCTGCAACAGAAAAAAGTCGACAGTAAGCAAGGTTGACCGCGCGGTGTGGGGGGGGACAAAAGAAAGGATCTATTCTTTGGTGGACATGAGCCGAATCGCGAAAGACTTGCCATGAAAACCAATTTGATCGGAAAGGACCCCGGGCAGAGACACGAGAAAAATCGCCACGGTTGAAAAATGGGAAAAAAAAATGAAAGGGGACCAGAGTACCGAAGTCAAGACAGGGTCAAACAGAGAAAAAAGGACTTCGCCAATAAAAAAAGGGTTATCGGGGATAGGGGGAAGGCCCGAGTCAATTGCATTGAAGAACAATGGGCAAGAAAAACAAACATGAAAAAGGGGGAAAAAAAAATCAGGGGGGGAAAAATCCTTACGAGGGGCAGATAGTTGACTTCAGCAAGGAAAAATTCCCCTGAAAGGCTCCGAAAATGGAGGCGTACCCGAAAAAGGAAAAAGGTCAATCAGGGGGGGGAACAATAAAAGGAATCGGGAAAGAGATGCCGTGGTACAGAGAAATGGTAAAAGGGGTTTGGGGGACAATCCCAGAAAGTTGAAAGAAGAAAGAGAACAAAAGGGGGCTAGCATCGCTGCTACGGAAGCAAAGGGGAAGAGAGTGTTGAAGAAACTGTTGTTGGGTGGAGAAAAAAAACAAGTCGGACCGAGTTTACAATTGGAACGGAGCAAGGAGGAAAGAAGGGACGAGTTGTCAGTACTATTGGAGAGGTGTACTTTTGTGGGACGCTCTGACGACAAAACGTAAACATTGCTCAACTACAGGGAATAATGCCTGGGAGGCTAAACGGGGGAGAAAAAAGCAAGCAGCCAAAAAGAAATCCGCAGACACTTGAGGAAGACGCACACAACGTTAAAAAAACAAAACACACATATTAGAAGAAGAGAATAAAGGGTGGACGAACGTGAGGTATGTTTGGGGAACAGGGGGGAAGGTGAAAAAAAAACAAGAAAGGGGCCCTTTACACTTCCACCACCGGGGAAAAGGGAGAGCGGGGAAGGAGCAATTCCCAACAAGGGAGGGGAAGGGAAAAAAAAAAAAGAGCAAAAGAGTCGGGACCGGCTTCGGGACGTGTTGCACTGGACTTACAGCAGGGGGAAGTCAAAAGGAAACGAAACCATTTAAAAAAGACCAAAAGGTTTGTGGAAAAAAAAAAGGAAAGGGGAAAACGGTCCTAGGAGAAAGACTCGGACCATGCAATAAAACCAAAAAGTAGTGCGAGAAGCAAAAAGGGAACAAAAAGGGAAAAAAAACAGCGGACTTTGTGGGCATCACAAGAGAACCCAAAACAAAAAAAGCGTCTCAGGAAGAAAGGACTATGAGAAGGAAAAAGAAAAGTTTGCCTGCAAAAGATTGGTTGGAGGGCAAGGTAAACGCGCAGGCCAAGGATGAGGAAGGTGACAAAGGCTTTTTTTTATGGCAGAGGGGTTGAAAAGACTATGGAGGGTATTGAAAAAAAACTCAAAATAAAAATCGAGAACAAGAAGGAAGGGGGTGCCGGAGAAATCGAAAGGAAAAATGATCGGTGTGTACGCCCCAGGTACTGAGATCGGACCTGTGTGAGGTGCCGAGAAAATAAAGAGAGAGGGGAAAGTACAGACGAAAATTAACCTTCAACAAACAAAAAAAATAAAACCATTGAGTTGGCGGGGGCCTAGGGGGAGAAAAGAGTGTTGTGGGAACTCAACAAACATTTGCCAAAGTATCCTGTAAAGGTCACATAGGAAGGAAAGGTTAAAACTAATTGCTGAATAGCGAAAAGAAAAGGGGGAACTAGAAAATCTAAAAAGGTAGATATCGTTGCCAAACCAGGAAAAAAGAGGGCGGCCGTGAATCGTCAAAAAAGAAAAAGGAGAATGAGACGTGGGACGAGGTGATCGAAAACGGGGCAATAAGGGAAAAGGGGACTCAAAGGCCTACAGCTATACTGAGAGGAGGAAGGAAATCAAACTAATCCGGGGGGGGGAAAATAAAGGCAAAATCAAACGTATCTGGAAAAAAGGCGTTCGAAGAGGAGTAAAAGCTCTAAAAACGCACAACCAACAAAAACAGGGGGGAGAAAAGGGGGAGAATGATGAGGCCCGAGCTGCCGCACAAATAAGGAGATTGCAAAGGGTCATGAGGAAAGAGGTTTATGTAAACTGCAGATATAGAAAAAGGGGAAGAGCCATGAAGGCTTTATAAGGCTGGGAAAGAGGGGGAAAAAAAAACGGGAGACGCGAATGACTAAGTTGCAGACTCTCACGAAAAGGGGAAGGAAGACTTTGGAGGAAAAGGAATCTCAAAGCTGGGAAAAGAGGGAAAAAAACGGGGGGGACTACGCGGAGAGAAACGTTGGAAGAAGAATCGGGGAAGCTTAAGGGACCAATTGGTGGGAGGTGAAAAAGGAGGGGACCGTTAGGCCCCACCACTGCTGGTTGAGCGATGGGGGGGGAAAGAGTTGTACGTCGGCACGTACAAGAGGAGTAAAAAGGGCGCGGCACCGAGTAGATCTCAGGGAGGAGAAAAAATCATGTTCGACGCCGTAAGGTGGACGAAAGGAAAAGAGGAGATGACTGAGAGTTTGCACAGTTCTGGTAAGAAAGGGACAACACTCGCCATAAGAATGGAAAAAGAGGGGGAAAGAGCGGTCAAACAAGGTAGATGCTTGACAGGAAAACAGGGGCGTCGGGGGGAGGGCAAACACATAGGCGGTGTTCCTGAGCGGACTGTATAGGGGAGGAAAAAAACAGTGGATGGCTTGTTTAAACGAACGTTGCAATGGGCATTCTGAAAGAACTCAAGGGGGGATTAATGAAGGGGAGGACCGCGGTCCCCCGTGGAGAAAGAGGAGGAAAAAAAACAAAGTGTTCATTTCATGGAGGGTGCGAAACAATGCCAAGGTGAATTCAAGCTTGTTCCACGAAAAAGAGATCAAACAAAAAGGGGGAAAAGAGGAGTGCAGGGAGAGCCAGCAGGGGGGGGGGGGTTGGGGGATTGATAAAAAACCAAGTCGAAGACCAAAAAAGGAGGGAATGGTTCCCCTTAACGGTTTACGGGGAGGGAAACTTCAACATTACAAAACCATACCAGAAAAACAGAACGATGAAAAGGGGGGGAAGGGCATTACTAAAGAATGGTGGGGGTAAGTGCAGAGTCGACAGTCCTTAGAGTAGGGGGCTGGCGGGGGGAAAAAAAAAACAGGGAATTACCTGGCCAAAGAACACGATGGGGAAAAAAGGGCGCAAAGAATCAAGAACCTACATAGAAACCCGGAAAGAAAAGTTGGAGAGAAGCGCAGGTTTACGGGGGGGAAAAGGTGGGGGGGATGCAGCAAAACAAAAAAACAAACGGGAAAAACAGCTACTGACAAGGTGAAAAAAGAAAAAAAACACTGCCCATAGAAGGCGAAGAGTAAGGGGGCCTTCCACTCGTAAAAAGGGGAGCGACAAAGGGGGCACAATCTAGGTCTATAAAGTATGAAGGGTGAATTGAAAAAGGGAAATGTGCCCGGGGAAGGCGAAAAAAAAAAAACACCGGTCGAGGCGGTTGAGACAAGCCCATCATTGTTTTTGAATCCTGCCTGAAAGAGAGAAAAAAAACTAATCAGCAAGGGCCCCAAGAAGACACCCAAGACGGACAGGTCCAATTTGTCGTGAATGGGAGGGGACGAAAAAATCCTAAAAAACAAAACGCTTAAATAACGAGCAGAAAGGGAGAAGGGGGTCCCCGCCGTCACGAGGAGGCGGGGGCTAAAAGGTCCAGGCCATTCAACAGGGACGTGTCAACGAAAAGCAGGGGGAGGTTCTTTAAAGAAGTGCCGGAGAGGCACATCAAAAAATGGGGGTGCCAGCAATCAAAAAGGGAAAATCGGAGAGGGACCAAAACGATAAAGCAACAAAAGTCAAGAAATTAAAAAAGCCCGCAACAATCTGGACAACACTCGAGAGGGAAGGGTGTGGTGAACTTCATTGTGTCACTTGTGCTAAACACATTTTGCGGCCGAGATAGGGAAAAAAAAAAAACGGAAAAGAAAAGTGAAAACCATCGTGGTAACGAGGAAGGGTCAAAGGGAAGAAATCACTTGTGCAGATCTGTGGTTCGGAAGGGAGGTGAAATAGGTGGGGTCAACTATCGGCACACCGCCACGTTGCGGGAAAAGGAAAAAAACAAACAGAAAAAAAAGCGGTTGTGGAAAAAAAGGGGGAAAGGCAGCCCGCGGGAAAGAAACGAACGTTCGACTTAAGAGTATGTTCAAGGGGGAGAGAGGTTCCCGTGGGCCACGGCCGGGGAGCGCGTTGTTCGAAAAAAACCCTCAGGAAGCCAAGAAGTCTGGATTCGGAGAAGACGTAGGTCAGTCAGGGGAAAAAAAAAGAAAAAAGCACCACTGGCAGTAATTCTCAGGCAAACCTAAAAAAAGTGGAAAGCTGGGGAGTAAAACACGAGAAAATCGTACTGTTAAGGCAAAAAAATCCTAAACACCCAGAGCCGGCCTGGGGGAGGCACGACCCCCCAAAAGGTCCAACATGAATAAAGAAGCTGTGACCGCCATGGGAACCTAAACACTCAAAAAAAGAGCACAGCTAACGGAAAAGATCCATAAAAGAAAAAAAGGGACTCAAATGCCAACCATACGAAAAAATGTAGACAGCGTCGACATCCAATGGGGGGTAGAGGTCGGTTAGCAGGCTTATCCCGCCAAAAATGTCACGAAAGAGACAAAAAAACGGAGGAATGAAATATAGAAAGAAAAATAACGAAGCCCAGTGGAGGGACTCTGAACGGACAGCTCTAATGCTCACCAAAGGGGACGCTGTTGAAAAAAGGTTCACGTCCTGGACCAAAGGTTTCTTGGGAAGGTGTTCTGCGCCTTTCACCCGTAGAGGGTCCGAAGAAGGCGACCGACAGGCAGGTTTCCCGAAAAACTCTGGGGATGGGGTGGCCTTGGAGCCTGGGGCGTTTATTGCACTACTACGAGCTGGAAAAGGAAGGGGGTTGCATCGCACGATCAGTAGCTCGTTGTGAAAAAAAAGGGGGCGAATTTTGTTTTAGCCAGAAAAGGGGAAAAGGTGGGCACCACAAAAGTGCGTGTAGCGCTGGGGGGGAAAAGAAAAACTAAAAAACTCGAACGCCCCTCGACGTTAAAAAAAAGACACGGAAAAGTGGGTTTTTCCCGAACAAAAACAAACCGACCCGGCCGGAAGACAAGAAAATAGGTGGAAAAAGGGTAAAATAAAGTCGAAGTCCCTTGCAGGGGGGAACCACAAAAAAAAAAGAGGGGCCCCTGGCAACGCAACCGGGGCATGAAAACCACAACCAGGGAATTGTTTGGGCTTATGAAGAGAGGGGGACAACCCGCAAAAACAAGTCAGTTTTACCAGCCGATTAGACAAAAGGCGCCACCGAACCAGCAGAGGAACAGGAAGGATTGCACACAAATATTTTTGGGGGAAAGGGAAACTCGTCAAGAAGGGTTCATTCCAAAGGGGGGGGGAATCAGGCGCTGAAAAAAAATGACAAAAAAAAAAAAAAACGGGACCGCACACCTGCGGGTTCAAAAATCTGAACAGCAGGCTCAAAAAAAAAGTCAAAGAGAAAAACGATTGTTGGGAAAAAACGCTGGTGGTGGGGGGGGGACAAAAGGGGGGGTTGCTCTAGGACGTGGGGGGGGACTACTCCGATAGCTAAAAAAAGCGAAAACTTGGGAAATGGCACAGCAACGTGGAATAGCAGCCAGGACAAGCCGGTAAGGGGAAAATCACGTACGGAATGGAACTTTACAGAGAAGGGGAAAAAAAAGTTGGGACGCGCGAAAAAAAAAAAAAAAAAAACAAGGAAGGACCTTCGGGTTGCAAAAAAGAAGGGTCATCTTGTGGCAAAAAGGCCCATCCAGGGGTCCGACAAAAAAGGGAGACGGAAAATAACCATGTGGGTGAAACCGATGAAAAGGACCTAAATTGAACTTATGAGGGGGAAGGGGGAGCCAAAGGGCAAACAGGATGCCAGGGGGAACAAAACTAACGAACCACGCAGTTTTTTTCCCAGGCAGAACCTCAAGGGGGGTAAAAAGAAAGGATGAAGATTCGAAAAGATGCTTGGGGTGCAGGAAGGGCCGCCCAGTTGGGAAGAAAAGTTCATACTGCACGGGCCTACCAGGGGGAAACGGAGAACGGGGAAGAGGGGGGTGTTTGGGCGGAAGGTTTTAAAACGACGCAAATCCCACCACAAAAAGGGGGAAATAAAATCGATTACCCAGGGGGGAGAGCGGACGTCCGCGGCACTTATTTGGTTTGTGTACAGTGTAAAAAAAGGAGGAGGTCTTGGAGGAGAGGAAAAAGACCAAAAGCGGGGGAAGTAAAGGGGAAATAAGACAGTTTAAAGGGAACATTCTCGGTCTCAGGTGGAAGGAAAAACAACAAAAGAGAGAAAAAGTCGCCGACATGAAAACAAAACGGGGGTTGAAAGAATTTAATGGGAAAGAGGGGAAAAAAACCAATTTAAACCCCCAATAAGGGGGGGGGATCAGAATGATCGTTTAGGGGGGTAGGGGGGGATTGTTTGGGGAAAAAATTTGTGAAGGGCCGCAACAGGGAAAGTTCCCGGGAACACGGCAAAAATGGGGATTTGACTAAAGAATAAAGGATCAAAACAAACAGTCGTCGAATAATATCTAGCGGAAGAAGTTGGGCGATGGTCGGGACTGGAGCGAAAAAAGGACCGTGCAACACATTGGTCACGAGCATGACACTTTGTCAACGAGCACTCGAACACACTGCGAAGGTCCACGTCGTAAATCGGCATACAGAAAAAGTCAGAGTTCGAATAACTACGGGACCAAGTCCTAAAAAGACCCCTCCAGGGAATGCTGGGTACATACAAGAATCACCGGCCGCGAAGGAAAAACCCCAAGGGAGAAACGTGGGGAAAGGGAACTGAAGTTTCCGGGGTGTTGGCCAGCGGGCTAACTGGGAGGAATCTCCAAATCGTCCTTCCAAGAAAGGTAAGTTAATGGGAGGGGGGGAAAACGGGAATGGGGGTAGAACAGAAGGCCGCAAACGAAGAAGAATGGAAGACCGAGGTTTCCTCGGAAGAGTGCTCGAAAAGGAAGGTAAGCACCCGAAAAGAAGCTACTTTCGGTGGCCGACAAGGGGAATCACGCGGGGGTCCACTTGGCAAGAACCAGACCCCAGGCACCACACGCTCAAAAAAAACCAGGAGGGCGGGTTGAACATAGGTAGGGGGAAAGAACAAAAAGTGGGAACTCAACCAATTTGTGCCCCGAACGGAAGGTAAATATGAGATCAATCGTTTCTCTCGGGACGAGAAAAGAAACCACGGAGATGATTTTGCGAAGGAGGTGAAAAAGGCCCCAGGGGAAAAAAACCTCAGGAGCGGGATCAAAACGAACAGGGGGGGCCTTGTCTCAGATTCGTTTAGACAATGGATCGGGGAAAGAAAAAGGGGAGGTTTGTCCGGGGGAAGAAAAGAACATCAATCGGCTTAAAAACTAGAGTCGAATGAGAAACACCAAAAAAGGGAAGGAGACAGTATACCCGTGAAACTCGAAGGAAGGCAAGGAGCTTGTCTCAGGTTAGTAAAGACTCTCTCCAACCAAAAAGGAAAAAGGATCTCTTGAATGCACTCGAAAAAAGCCTCAAAAGAAATCGATGGGGGGAAAGGTAATGCCTTCCCGAAGCGGGTTGGGCGTAAAGGGGTCAATAGAAAGAGGGAAAAAAAGGGAAGCAGAAAGGCATGGAGTAAACAGGGCCTCTGGGGCGAGACTCGTCCGAAAGGAAACAAAGGGTTTTTTGTTTGACCGGGGCCACGGAGACAGTCAGGAGTAAGACTTTGAGCCCAACAAGGGAGGCAAAAGCGATAGTCCAACCCGGGTGTCCAGGATAAAGACGGAGTCACCCATCAGAGCCAGGAGGAACAAGGGGGGCCCGGCCACTATTGCCCCAAGTGGGGGTTGAGTTCCACAAATGGAAGGGGAAAACCTCACCTTTTGGGAACGGGGAAAAAAAGATGTTCTTGGGGGGCTTCAAAAAAGGAAAGGAGTGGTGCGCGGTGTGGGAAAAAAACGAGGAATCTCAGTCGTGTCTTAACAAAAAGAAAAGGGGGTGAAAGAAAAAAAAGGGCGAAGGCACCTCGTCGTCTGAGTGAGGGGGGCGAAATTCGGGGTGGAGAGGAACTCTCGTATGCACCCTCAAAATCCAAAGACAAGGAAAAGAGTGGTGAAACCCCAGAAAGCGTCCAGGGGGGATACGGACAAAGATCGTATGGGCTTGAAAAAAAAAAAAAGTAATTGTGTTCAGGAAAAATCGACGGGAAAAGAGCGGGAATGCAAAAACCAGGGGAAGGGGATTGCTGTTCGACTTTGTCCCAAAATGAAACAGTCAGAAGACGACACTACGTGAATGAGAATAGAAAGGACCGCCGGTCACAACGGGGGGGAGCGAAAGTCACAAAGGTTTTTTCAGGGGTTGGGCAAGCAAATTGAAAAGAAAAAGAAAAGACAGAAACGATCAAGACCGACTTGGGTTGCAAAGGAGGAAATCAAGACAAGCGGTTTGGGGGAAGGTCCAGGATGGCGAAATCCCAAAACAGTGCCGTGTGCCGGGAAAAGGGCCCAGGGGGGGGTTTGAACAGGCAGGGCGGGCCCCGGTAAAAAAGTGAAAACAAGAAACAACAAAAACAAGTAAAAAAGCAACACCAGAACGATGAATGAGGGGGATGACGAATAGGTGGGGGAAAATTTTGGGCGGGGTCAGAAAACCAGGAAGGAGGTGTTGCTGAAACAAAGAGAAACTAAGTCATTAACTGTAGTAAATGACGATGGGGGGGTCACTCGGAGGAAAAAAGACTACTGGGAAAAACTCGGCACGAAAGGGGGGGCTCAGAAAGGATGAGTGAAAAGTATGCACGGGGGTGTATGCCGAGCCAACCCCAAGGAAAGAAAAGCTCTTGGCCGTTCTCAGAGAAACAAGTGCAAGGAAAAAAACCACATGCCGGAGGGCTTCCACGAGAAGGCATCAATGCATACTACTTCAGGGATAGTATTCATTGTTGGGGGGAAAAAAAAGATGGCGCCAACGGGACTTGCGCGGGGGGGCAAAAAGACGAGAATGTGGTTCATGCCAGACCCGGGGAAAAAGGGCAAAGAAGAACTATCTCACGGTGCCTACGTCAACAGGGGAAAAAAAACAAATGGGGTGCGGTCCATGTGTGTGACGGAAAAGGGGGAGGGCGACGAGAAAAACGGATGAGTCCCGAGAAATAAGGGCGGCGGGGGTCAAAGAAAACGCTGAATTGAGGATGGGAAAGGAAAGAAGTTGGCAACAGTCCGGTTTGCGATCACATGAAGAAGAACGGGCTGAACGAGGAAAAAGAGGCGGTAAAAAAAAGGACAAGAGTCTGGAGAGAACATTCGGAAAAGCCAAACGAAGAGATCAAAAATGCTGAAAAATAAAGAGGAAGGAAGACAAAAACTCAACTGCCTCATGAAAAAAAGGTGGGCACGCTTAAAGGTGGGTTCACGGTTCGGAAAGGGGAAAAAACGGGGCTTGACCGGAGCATCGGAATCATCGTAGAAGCAAGGGGCCATTGGACTAGGAATGTCCAATACAACAATCCAAATCGTTTGAACAAAGAAGCTTGTTCGTATGGCGACTGTGGGGACTGGGGGTGGTCCTCCAGCTGCGCAACGCAAAACACGGTTGGGTGTGGCCAAGATGAAAGCAAACGCAGGTTAAGACAGACAAAGGTGTTTTAGTCCCAGGTCAAATCGACTTTCGACGTAAGGTAGTGAAGGGGCAAGGGACTACAGGTTCTTTGTCACGTGCCCTGTCTATTGGAAGAAAACAAACAAGGCTGTGACGAAAGAAAAAAAGGAGCGGTCTCGGCTCGTAGGCGCCTGGACCAAAACTGAAAAGGGAAAAGGTGGTAATTCAAAAAAACTGGCGCCAGTTAAAAAAAAGTTAGGAACCACTTATTCAAAGGCCATAACAAATCTACGGAGAAAGCGATCGTCGTGGGACATAAAAAAAAAAAAAAACATTACCAATATCCACGGTTAAATGCAAAAAAAAAAACCAAAAGGAACGATCAACCCCAGAGAGCAGCGGACGAGAGAAAAAACAAGCAACACCTTCGAGGGGAACCATACCTGAAAACATGGAAAAAGCCGATCAGACCTGGAAAGGACGGACGGTTAACTAAGGTCACCAGCAAAAGGGTTCAAAGTCTCAAAAACGTAGGGAGTTAGGAAAAGAGAGATCACAAAAAACGGGGCGATGAGCTTTGAGGGGGAAAAAAGAACGGCAGCTCTACGACCAAGGAGGAAAGGGGCTAAACATGGGTTCGTCTGGTCCAAAGGGGGGGGAGGGGCACGTGGTCGGAGAATTGGTCCCGCGGGTCGCTTGCTAAGTGTCGTTTGGAAGATAGAAAGGGTCCATAAAAAAAAATTCTCTCGGATGGTAAATAGGTAGGGGCCTTGGCAGTGGGGTGTCGGGGGGGGGTTGGGAAACAAACTGACCAGAAGAAAAAGCGATGGGGGTTAAAAAGGTCGGCCAGATCCATCATCGACGGTTGAAGGGGAAAACAGGGGAAAAAAGGGGGGGGAGGGGTTTTGCCTGACATTCCTGAAAAAAAGGGAACTTGTGCTTGGGCTCTGGTTTTTGGGGAAAAGAAAGAGAGCATCGAACGCAGAAGTGGATGACGCGGGTTTTTGGTTGGGGTCAAAAAGCTACTCCGGTACAGGATTGCCAAGGAAAACCAGGGGAGTCACACCTTGAAAAGAGAAAAGTCCTTGCTGTCAAGAGGGCGAAACGCACAAACAGGTGGGATGGAGAAACACTCCGCGTGTGCAACTGAAAAGACAGGGGGGACCCACGCAACTTGGGAGTGCGCAGAGGAGGCAAAACATCCACATCACAATCCTAACGAAGATCCTGCCAAACGATCAGGAGAGGGAAGAACGCTTCAGGGCAGTTACTGGTGGGGAAAATCGCATGGGCAAGATCTCGGCATGCAAACAAAAAAACGGGGGGCAATCATCACTGACAATTGAAGAGGAAAAAAGGAAAACTCTCACGAAAAAAAAAAGAGGGTTAAAAAAAAACTCCAAGCGCCCCCGGGGAGGCGGGGAAAATTGGGGTTGGATCATATTGTTCTGGGGGGGGAAAGGAGACCAAAAACAAAGCAGATTTGAATGACAAAAAAATCGAAGAGTCAGCCTCATCGTCAACCAGAAAGTCACAAAAGGACAGGAAGGAAGGACCATAAAGATCCAAAGAAGGAAAAAGTGCCAAAAAGCCAACAAGGACGCAAGTCATGGGAACTTTAGGAAGCATGAGTTTGTCGAAAAAAAGAAAAGGAAGGCCTAAACCAATGTCCCAGACAAAGTACGTCATGAAGTGACCCGGGGGGAAGAAGGAAGTGAAGAGGAAATTCTAAGCGGAGGAAAAAGGATGGCCAAAAAATACAAGCTAAAAAGCCTAAAAAGCGCAAGGGTTCCACCCATGAAAACAACAGGTTTGAACTCAACAATGAAAAAATCGAAAATATAGGGGAGGGTCTGGGGAAGAAAGAAGAGTAAACGAAGAAGGCGAATCAAGCGAAGAAACGGGAAAAACAAAAAAAAAAAAATTCGACACGGCAAGCTGTTTTGCAGTTCCTGTGGTTAACTCGGAAAAAAAAAAGAGAACAAACCAGCAGGGTAACTGTGCCGATTACCAGGTGGGTCAAAGACACTGATAGTCAAAAAAAAAAGGGGGGGGGTGGACGGGCGTTTGGAGGAAATTGTCACTTGGGAGAAAAACAGAGGAGGATCGGACAAGGTTTCAGGAAGAAAAGGGGGGATTCCGTCATGTTTGGAAAAGCCAGGGAGGGACACACCAAAAAACGGGTGGCAAAAAGAACCGGACAAAAGAAAAAGACTGGTTTACCCCCCCTCTTGGGGGGAAAAAGATCGGGGGGGGAGGGACCGTTTAGGTAGGGGGGGGGGAGACCAAACGCCAGAAACAATTCCGGGCACACGGAAAAGGGGGGGGTTTCGTGGATTGTTCTCATTCACAAAAGCTTCGGACGAAAAGTCTTCGCGCAAGCAAAATCGAGTTGCTGGCGGAAGTCAGCAAGAGCTCAGCACAAAGGGACAAAAAAGTTGAAAATAAGGCCTTTTGGAACAAAAAGCAGACAAAGGGCCTCGGAGGAAAAGCAACATCGAAGGAAAATAAAACCTGGGGGACGTGGGAATGAAGCCAAAAAACGGAGGGAAAATCCCCCACCATCAATGACCTTGAGGGGGCAGAAATATCCCGACCCAAACTGGGGAAACCCTCAGACCAACGAAATATGCGACGGGGAAGGAATTTCGGGCCAGCGTTCGGTCTAATGGGACAGCGACGGTCAGAAGGAGGGGGGCAGGATGGGAACCATGCGGTTTAGTGAAAAGGTAAGACGAGGGAAAAAAAGAAAGGGACTGAACTCACTCATAATCGTACTACATGGAACTCGCAAATGAACGGAGGCAACGGAACAAAAAGAAGGGAACAAACCCAGGAGATTAGATAAGTGGCGTTGCACGACCAAAAAGAGAAAGACACCGGTGGAAAATGCCTTGGCCGACGAACCGCAAAAAAAAAACACAATCGCTCAAACGGGTCAGGGAAAGAGTAACCCCGAAGGGAAAAAAAACCAAGAAACCAGGCTGTGGGAAAAAGGCCAGAAATTAAAACTCACGTTGGTTGAGTCGATCAGGGGAGGAAAGCCAAAAACCAGGAACTATGAGCACGTTTGCGGGATGATGAGGGCCACAGGTCTTCCCGAAAAAGGGGGGAGGAGGAAAAAAATAACCAGTGAGCTGACTAAAACATAAAAGGTACTAGCTGAGTCCCCGCATATTGCCCGAGTGGAAAAAGAAGGACTCTGACTAAGTTATGAGCCATCAAAACTTAAAGAAGAAAGAAATAGTCAGCTGGAAAAAAAACAGGCTTAAGGGCTCATACCATCCTCTCCTCAACACCAAAAAAGGGAGGGTCTGGAAGCCCTTCACGAAGCCGGGGAAACAGATGGGGGGGGGGAAAGTGATGCTCCCGAGGTGGATGTCTCATAGAGAGAGGGAGATGGGAGGCGAACTCGGAAAAGGAGCATCAAAAAGAATCCCAGAAAACGCGAATGAGGAAGCTCAAAAAGGGGTCACGGCGAAAGCAGCGACGAGAAGACTTTTGGCGGAAAAGAATAAAAAAGGGGGGGACAAAAAGGTGGGGTCGCTAGCGAGGAGGGACGGATCCTCAAAAAGAGGGAACAGGTTACCGCCTAAGGGCCAAGTGTGGGTGTCACAAAAAAAAGGGGTCGCAAAGAGGCCCCGGCCCTCCCTGTGAAGAGGGGGTTGGTTTTGGAACCGGGAAAAGGGGTCGTAAGGGCAAATGGGCAAATTCCATCTTCAAGAAGAAGGGCAAACGGTATCTCAGGCCTTAAGGTAAAAAAAAAAACAAGGTCCTACACATTGCAAATCCAGGGACTGTCGAAGGCTGGAGGGGGGGAAAATGATTTAAACTAGGACGATTTCGTATGAAAAGAGGACCTACGAAAGGGGAAATCATGCCCATCAAGCAGTTGATAGAAAGAGGGACAGGCAAACAATGCTAGGATTGAGGCAAAAGCCAAAGAGTCTTGGGTCCTGATGCGTACTGGGAGGAAAAACGATGCAGACGCAGAGGGGAGGGTTTCGACAGGGACCCGAAGGGGGATAAACGACTACCTTGGGGGGGGGGGGAGTGAAAGGACGAAGGAATCAGGACCAAAATAATTGTAGCGCGAGGGTGAAGGTCATGGAATGGTGTAATGGTGCGCATGCAATGGAAGGAGTATCCAGAAAAACAACGACGGGGGAAAAAAAGCTGAAACGGAAGCTGGGGGGGGGGGATTGCTAAAACAGGTGAAGGCGGACTGAAAAGGGGTCGGTGCCGGGTGGCCCGGAAGGGGGACGTGAAAGGGGGGAAAACCCAAGGCACACCCGACCGGAAACCAAAAGAAAAAGCGGCTTAATAAGCATGGGAGGGAAGCGTTTTCTGTCCTCTAAGGGGAAGC
>Ga0179591_1266901_pt1 | contig 14872 bp, 12 predicted proteins | sample CZOMad2_1_08_16f_FD_182891 | JGI IMG/M metagenome (GOLD analysis project Ga0179591, IMG submission 182891) | Vadose zone soil fungal communities from Angelo Coast Range Reserve, California, USA - CZOMad2_1_08_16fungal (PacBio error correction) | ecosystem: Environmental > Terrestrial > Soil >...
CCCTAATTAAAACGATCGAATGCGAACAAGGAGGGGTCGCCACCGAGTGCATGAAGAAAAAATGGGGGAAAAACCTGGGAAAAACCCTGGGGGGGAGGGGAAAGGAGGGAGGAGAGCACAAGAGAGCGTCTGTGGGTTCAAATTACATTCAAGGCTTCATGTTGGGGGACAATGAGGGGGTGGACGAAACTGGACACGTCATCTGGAATGCACACATAGTGGCCTAAAAAGAAGAAAACTCATAGAGACCAGGGGGGACATCAGAAAGGGAAGGAAGATGAGATCGGCCGACGGGTTAAGCAAAGACTCATCATCCAAGCCTAGGAGCGAAGGAGCTTGAAAACTACCTGGAAGGAGGCTAGGCGCGGGAGGAAGACGCGCAAGGGCAGGTTTATGAAAAAACGGCGCCGATGTCACTTCACAATCACATTCTAGCCTTCCAGCGGGGAACCGGGGGAGGAGGACAGTTCGGGGGGAAGGTTTGGGGGGGTGGCCTATCAACTAAGAGGAAAGCCAGATCAAAACCCATGGTATACAAAGGTAGAGGAAAGGGGGACGAGAACGATTCGTGTACGTTCGAAACCTCAACAAGTGCGACTATTGTACTGAGGTGGGAAAAAAACGGGGCGGACCTGACTCAATCCGACGCCTAAGGTCAGGGGGGACGGAGGAGATAAAGCATTCAAGGGTGGGGGACCGAGGTCATTCTCTAACCCTAACCAAGCAAACCTTCTATTCATCTACGTGAGAGAGGTGAATGGTCGGGAAGTCTTTCAGGGACTCAGGATGACAAAAAGGGAGAAAAACTATCAGAGACTCCAAGAAGCGAACAACCTGCAGCGTCCTCTTCAAAAAGAAGGAATTTCCCACAGTACTTGAAACATCTATCGAGAAAAGCCGGGAACTCCTAGCAAATCATCACTCAGGAAAACAGGGGGGACGGGGAAAAAAACCTCTTCTAACTGGCCAGCGAACCACCGAGGAAAAAGGCGGGAGCATAGTAGAGAAGTCTTCGGTTTCCGCATAGCGGTTCAAACAAAAGTGAAAAACGTTATGCTTTCCAGAACCAAAAAAGGGGGTCCTCAAGGATGGCATCGCATCATCAGGGGGAGGGGAGATGGTGCAGAAGGTCTGCTTCTGTGGTAAGGAAGGGGGGGTCAAGACCACGTCAATACGGAGCTTTCATTCTAATCTCTTATCTCGACGGTCCATCTCAGTGTTTGAAGTGCAGGAGAGAAAGGATGGTCCCCCGGGGGCCTCCACATCCCAGGGGGGGAGGGGTCATCGTACGATGGCAACGCGTCTTGGGATAGACGATGCGGTACTAAAAAAAACGATTGGCCAAGTGGTGTCGGAGGCGGACTTGACGCAGGGGGGAGGGGTCTCATGTATTGGAGGGGTTATCATTGAGGATTCGCGGGAAGGGGAAGGACAGGGGAGGTCGTCCGATCCTCCATTTGCGACGGCAGGAAGCCGTTCCTTCGCGAAAAAGGCCCAGAGGATTACGGGTGCGCGGGGCCTAACTGTTCAACAAAAAAAAGACGGAGGGTCGCGCGGCCACCCATCCGGCTTGCTGTGGACTCGCTTTCTTGGACGAGAAACCGGCAAAATAACTGCGGCAAAAAAGTAGGGCCGTCTGGATGGGTGACGGGGAGTGAGAACTGCGATCATAGTTGAAGGGGGACGCGGTCCATCGTGGGGAAGGAAAAGGAAAGGAGAAAAAAAACTTATTAGGAAACTATATATATCTGGCAATTAATAAGGGGAAAGCTCAGGGAGACAAACAGGGGAGAAAGCTCCCGAAAAGGAAAAAAAAAGAAATACTGCGGTTGTTGCTACTCGCACTCTGAAAGGGGTCCTGGCTGGAAAGCGTTGCCGAAGTCTATAAAAAGAAAAGGTACGGCGGGTGGCCTCCTATTTCCGTCAAACTTCGGGGGGGGGGGGGGACAGCAAAGAGAGGAACAGGGGGGACTCACAACGGCAAGTTCCACGATTGGTAAAAAGACGCTTCTTGAAGTTTCAGTACGAAGTACACAGTCAAAACCCAACCCCTGGGGAGTTACGAGAGACGAGGGAAAGAGAGGGAGCTACGAAGGAGATATACCCGATTGCACAAGCATCATAAGCCAACTCGGACGTCGAGGCGACACAAAGGCGACAAGAGAAGGATCTCAAGGAAAAGAGAGGGCCCTTACGAAGAGGAACCTCGACCGAGAGAAGACGATGTGTCGTTGAAAATACAAGATCTGGCAACTGCAACCTGTCGCGTAAAACAGGGGGGGGAGGAAGGGTGGAGACAAATTCGCGACGCGCCCTGCACCGGGAAAGCTTAAGTTGTCGGGACCAGGCGGGCAACGCGCGACGGAGGACCAAAAGACGCCGCCCAAGGAAATTTCGGATCCCTGGGAATGAGGGACGATACTCAGAGGGAAAAAAAGAGGAAAATGCAGAGACTGGTCCGACATGGTGAAGGCGTCGAGCCGATTTCATACTCGACGAGAGCGAGATTCCGAAGGGGGGTCAAAACGTCCAAAAAGGGAGAAGGCGTGGTGTCCGAAATGAAGTCAAGGAGGAGAGAGGGGGGCAGAGGAGGGACAGGATAAAATCAGCTTTCAAGACTCTGGCGGAGCTGATGCGAGAAAAATCTCTGGGGGGGAATTCCTGTCTTTGAAAGTCGCGAAACCATAGCGGCGTGGGGGCAAGCCGACTGAAGGGGAGGTAAAGAAGGTCGAGCGGTATCTTCTTTTGGCTCAAGGAAGGAATCCTTAGTAAAAGGAACAAATTACATGACCTGGGAAATCTAACGTCACTGTCGCTGGATCAACTTGTGGGAGTTTAAGAGGTCTCAGGAAAGGGGGGGAAAGGGAGGGATCAGCCGCGATTCTAACCTGAAGAGGACCAGTCGGCGGCGGTCTTCAAATGGTGGAACCCGAAGAAGAAAAGCGGGATGCGTGATACAAATTAATAGGGGTCTGAGAATAAAACCCTTGCTGAAAACGGAGGCCGCTCTTACCAATAAATACACGGTAGAATTGGCCGGTTCTTGCAGACGTGAGGATCAGTTCTAAAGGATTGGTAAGGGTAGACGGCGTGGAGCGTACGGGGGGGAGGAGGGGGAGCGGGTGGAGAACTGGGGATGGGAGTAGGAGAGGGGGGGGATGGGGCACGGAGGGAGAGCGGGCGGTACCAGAAGGGGAGCGAACCGAAAGGAGGGTGGATGCAGGAGAGGAGGTGAGAGGTAACATAGAGGGAGAGGGAGAGGAGGCGAGTAGGGAATATCAGGAGGGTGGCGGCAGGGGGGGAGAGGGCGAGGGGGGAGGGAAGGGGGGGAAAGGGGGGGAGGAAGAAAAAGGATGGTGGGGAGGGGGGGGGCGGGCGTAAGAGGGGAAAATGCTCAAACTGAACGGATTACTTGAGGCGGGAGGAGGCTGGGAGGGTCCAGATGCTTCATCTTCAACCTGGAAGGCGGGGGGGGAACTTACGCGGGACCTTCTCTACAACCTGCTTCAGTGATAGCTGCGGCGACAGAAAGGAATACGACACCGAAACTGGGCTTCTCCAAACCCTGAACCTCCCGTCGGAGCGAAGTCTGGAAGGGAGGGAGGGGTCGGGCTTCACCAAGGATAGGTAGAAAGGGTGAACGCGCGGAAGGGATCTAGACGCTCTCTGACGGGGGGCATTTCTGCCCGGCTTAAACTTTCCGTTCCAGAGGGGTTCCTCGGGTAAAGGTCAAGATTGGAAAACCAACCATCAAGGGGGGAAAGAAAGCAGACCGCTCAGGAGAGGGTGGAACGCACTATCTTCGGGGGGATCGGTGAAGGGAAAGAAGTGTATAAGACCTGCTCGAATACAGGGAAGGCAGTGACAATAGAAACCACACGGGAGTAGTAACAAAAAAGGACGACAATGAAATGATAGTCAGGGCAAAAAAAAGAGAAACAGTCGTGCAAAGGTACCAAGAATGGGAAGAGAGGGCATTCAAGAGGCACGGTGGGGAAGTAAGGGAGAACGCGCCGAAAAAACACACTTAATTTCGGGGGGGTGCAACAAAACGAATCAAAATAGAATCACGCCGCGACCATGCAAGGGGGCCGCCCGAAATGGGGGGGCCAACCAGCAGACGCACAGAAGAAGCGCCCAAGAATTTCGGCAAAGGCCTACCTGAGGGGAGGGGGGGGAGGGAGGGGGAGGGGCGCGCGCCGCGCAGCCAGCCTTTGGGGTAGTTATCATGCAAAAAAGGGTCAAAGCCGCCAGCAGCAGGGAGAAGCCGGGGCAAAAGGTTACAGGGTATTTGCCCTTGGCGTGGCGAGTGGGACAAAGGCAAAGGCCGAGGACTCCATCTGCACCATAAAAACGCCACTTTTGCGAGGGTCCGGGGGGGGGAGAACAAACGCGTGGACTATGGTCGAAGACAGATTGTAGAAGAAGCGCTGGAGTCTGTTTAAAAAACAGGACGAGTGCCCTCCACGAAACGCAGAGGAAAGATCAGTGACGATGCATGAGAACACCGCCCATGACATTCAGGGGGAAGCATGAAAAAAAAGAAACAGAAAGCGATCAGAAAAATCTACCAGGGTCATCGTGAACGGTCTCATCCGAAAACAAAAAACAGGGGGAACAAGCCTTCACTGAATCAATGGCTTTGACGCACCCGGAAAGGGGGGCAGCTGCCCCAGACTATGTCCGCAAAAACATCAAGAGGAAATACGCCGAAATACAGGGAGAGAAGCAACGTCCGTCGGGCGCCGTTCGGGAAACCTCGTAAAAACTTTACGGGAGGGGGGGGGGAAAACGGAGATAGTCAGTCTGCCCTGATATTGAATCTTTGCCAATGGAGGTCAGCAGGAGGCACTTCGAGCATCGAGATGGTCAGCCGAAGTGGGTGGGGGGAAGGCCCAGGGATCGACAGTCCTCGCAGAAGAAAGAAAGGGATCGAGGGGAAAGGCAGGGAGTGGAGTTGGTGGAAGGTGGGAATACCACCCCCGGGAAATTAGCTTCGCGGAGAGCAGGGAAAAAGGGGCGGGGAGGCGGGGTTTGCAACTGTGAACAGGAAGGGGACAAAGTTCAAGCAACGGGAAAGTGGGGGCGGGGTCTACATTTAGGATAGCCAATTCTAAAAGTACGGAAGGGGGGGCACGCCGTCTTCAAGTGGGTGCATGAAACGGGGGGGGGAGACTGAATCAGGGGTTTGGCCTCGGCTTGAATTAGGAAGGAACTAGGGAACACCGGGGGCGGACCGGCAGAAATCGGTGCCACCTCTTGAAGTGTGCGAGAAGGGGAGTCGCGGAAAAGCTAAAAACATGCAGTTCTCTTCATTTCGAAGGAGGACCAACTCCACGCAGGGGGGGGGGGAAGGAGAAAGATAGGGAGTGCAAACCCATCCGGCTTTCTTAAACTCCCGCAGACCGGAAAGGTGTTCCGGGGCACTCACGTAGACCGTCGCGGGGAGGGGGGAAGTGAGCCCGTCTCGGCTCTCCAGTGCGAGGAAGAGTGGGGGGGACTGGGGAGGTCGCAACAAACTGATAGAAATCATCAAAGCTGGAGCGCGCACTTTTCGCACTTCTCAGGAGGCAGCCCTAAAAGGGGGAACCCCTACGAATACGTTTTTCAGGAAGAACCGTCAATAGAATGATTCTAGAGGGAAAAAGGGGAACCAACATGTCTTATCGGCTTTTGGGGGCCTCCTATATGTAAAAGAGGAGGAAAAAGATCGAACCTGAGGACATAACTCCCGGCGAAGTATCTTCACACGCAATGGATGAAATTCCTCGTACAGTGAGCAAAAAACCAGGATGGGGAGCTTCTCATGCTGCCAAAAAGGGGTAGAAAACGAGTTCACCGGCTCAGAATCGCACGCGAGTAAAAAAAGGACAGACTTCTGACAAAAAGCGAACAAATCGTACTCGGAAAAAAAAAAAAGTGACGCCATGAAATCTACAGACCTTCTCGACAAAGCCAGCCCACTAGGGCGTTGAGGGGGAACGGGTGGCCACTGACTACAAGTCTGCAAAGTCACGGGCGGGGGCGCTGGGAACACTTGGAGTCTACTCAAAATTGCCCGACGCTGGAATCAAAGCACGTCACCAAAGCAAGAGGAAAAAAGCAACATATAACGAAGAAGAGTTTTAGATGGAAACGTCCAGCTTCAGAAGAATGGATTCAAAACAGCTTTCGGGCCTACTGGGGAAGAGAAAACTCCTATTCTGAGAACCACTGAAAGAGAGGACAACACAATGACTGTATCCGGGGGGACACGAGAGGGCTAGTGTTAAAAAGTCTCCCTCCAAGAGGGTACGGCCAGTGTGAGGTCGGGGAGAGGCTAGAATTTCCTCAAACGTCTTGACTCCAATATCGTAGTGGAAATATGCCGCTGCAGGTGCGCGGCCCGGCGGGACAAGCTGAATAGATGTTACCCTGTCCTGAACAACTACTTCAGGACAGGGTTAACACTGGGGAAAGACTTTTAGATTGGACAGTTGCATCGTCGTCCAGGAAAGGTCAGGAAAGGGCGGAGTCTAATGGAAACTGAACTACCTAGGAGGAGGGGGCGGGGCTTGCGGATTTCCGGACTGAACTGGCCTAAACCGAGGGATATGACACGTTAGGTTATGAGGGGAAAAAAAATATCCAAGATGGAGCTCTACCCAACTTCGGAACGAAACAATTGGGTCTGGGAACGTGCCTATGAGTTTAAATCTTACCGTGGATAGACAGAGGAGACCCAATGTACTCCTATCCAAAATTTGAGGCAAATTCTTAGGACCTTTCTTTCTTCGAGGGGGACCTAACGGGAAAGAAGGAGACCGAAACCGGGCTGCGGCGAGGGTCGAGCAAGAAGGAATGAAAAAAAACAGGTCCTGCCTTGGGATTCTCGGCGCGCGCTCGTTAGGGCTATGGTAGTCCAAGTAGGCATCGGCTCGTTCATCAGGTCCGCGCTGAAGGGATCTTCAGAAGGAGGCTTGCGGACTGGTCAGAAAGGGGAAACTGGGGAAGGAAGTGCCTAGGTTTCACGCGGCTTAGCGGGAAACCAAAAAAGAAAACCACGGCAGAGCTTAGATCAAAAAAAAACGAAGAGGGGGATCGGGGCATCTTCACTAGGAACTTCGGCACTCGTGGCGGACGGGGGAGGGGCCGCAAGTCTCATCCAGCGCCGTCGTAGCTAAAAAAAAAAAAAAACCAACAAAACATGAGTAGGAAATATGGAGAATAACTACTGAAGGGAAGGGTGGGAGGGCAAGGTCACCCTCTCCACAGGCTGACTAAGATAGTGAAGGGGGGGGAAAGACCAAAATGAGTTTTTATCAAGGAACTATTTTGCCAGGGACCGGAGGAAGAAAGGGGGGGGGGGGGGGTATAAATGGATGGACGACACCGCACACGAGGAGGGCAAAGTATAAGAATAAAAAAAGACCATAGACATCCTGCTAGAAACTTGTTACAAAACAGCACAGAAGGAGGTCGACCCCTACTATTCAATAGGCAACTTAATGAAAGAGGGGGGGGGACCTAGGAGGCTCTGGGAAGACCGTGGGTCATCACGAAAGGGGTTAGTATAGAAGGAGGAGGAAGGTCAATAAATCATTTCGGATCAATACAATCAAAACAGGGGCTGAGCTTGTAATTTTCAGGGGGAGGATGGGTAATTCCATAACTACCCACGGAAAGCCAAGGGAGCGCAAATTTCTATTCCTATTTTGGGCAAAAACTCCTTTGACATTCGACGAACCGTGTGACAAAAGGCAAAATAGTAGGTCCGAGGGTGACAAAAGGTAGGGGAGGCACTCGGGGCCTAACTCCATACATAAGAGGTAAAAAAGCGGGGGACCTCAGCCCAGAATGGGGGGCCAGGCCTAGGAAAACGACCACCCTTAGTAGAAAACTCTCCAAGGTGAGTCAGCGTGAGGGTGATCCCCCTGGATCTTAAAAGACCCAATAGAGAAGGTCAAGCCATGCTTCTGACCAGGAAGCTCCCCATAATAGGGGAAAAGAGCCAAGCAAAGGGGGCTGGCTTCAATCTGTAACAATAGAAATCAGGGGGAAGCGGACAGGCCTTCTGTCGCCTTGAGGAAAACTAGTAAAGGGAAAGAAAGCAAAACCTTCCTGGAGAGTCTCTTGAATTGGAGGGTGCAGCATCGGAGGGGTACATCTTACATTCGCGTCGAAAAAACCCCTTATCAGGGATGCGATCCAGGGCTGCAGGAAGAAAAGAAGTCATGGATAGCCGCCGTCTATTGGAGGGGGTGGCAAAAGGGGGGGGAACCCACTTCAAAAACTTCCTTTACTAGGGCTAATAAGTCATTTCCAGAGGCCTTGGGGACGCGAAAAAGTTCCTGGAAGACGTGATGCCCGCTTTCAGGCAAAGGGCCCAGGGGAACAAAGAAAGGAAAGGGGTCCTTGTTCTAGTTAAGAATGGGACTACTAAAAATGAGGGACGTCGGGGCATAGGGGACGTTTTCGTCGAGGGAGGGGACCTTTTTTGTGCTATACTTTGGGGGAAGAAAAGGACTGGGCTAGAAAGCCGGGAAAGAGGGTCTCACCGTCTCGGCGCTGGGATAAACATTGATGAAAAAGAAATCCGCCAGCGGGGGTGGCGACGTGGTACTATGAAAACTCCGGGAGTGATCAAAGAATCTACCTACCTGCTGCAGGGGACTCTTACGAGGTGCGAGAGGGGGAGGGGGAAAAGCACCGCGGGAAGTATAATGAAAAACCCGTACTGGAACTCGGAAGGGAAAGTCCCTCGAGAAGGAAGAGCAATTCTACAGTGAAGACAAAATCCGCACCTGGGGGGGTTTCGTCTCCAAGATAAGCCAAGTGTGAGAACAGGAAGAGGAAACCAGCGGGTGAAAGGGCGATCTCCACAAAAAAAAACAACTGAGGGGTATAGATCCACGCTTGCCCTCGAAGGGGAGACGGCTCTAAGGGGAGGGAACAACGTCAAAAAGCCTCGGTGCATGGAAAAGGAACTCTTTCTGACGGCATCGGAATGAGGAGAGCCGCCGGGGAGACATCCGCCGGTAGCTTTTTTAAACCTAAACAAAAAAAAGGAGTCAGTAGGTTTCCCCGGATCGAAGGTTCGACTAGACCCGGAAACAGTAAACCCTATGTCTCTTCGTTAGGAGGATCTCAGTAACACGAAAAAATCCAAGCGGGGGGAGAGAGGACGTACAGAGAATCGCTTGCTCTACGCCTAAGAGTCCGTTGAAGATCACCGTTACGAATGGAAGAGCCAGACGCCACCTCGCTCGATCTACAAAAGAAAACACATCAAAACTCGCTGCAATACGTACTCGGAGAGAAAGGAACGACGAGGGATACCTCGCCCTAGACCAAAAAAAAGGGGTCGTGGGAGGGCCCCGGCTGGTACTGGGAAAGAATTCACAGAAATACTGTGGCTATGGACCTGAGCTCAGAAACCCAGATTGAAGGGGGAGTCACAGAGAAGGAAAAAAGCCAGATAAGGACAAAAGCTACGACCTTAGGAGGAAGGCATAAAGTCACGCCTCCGGGTCGAAAAACATCGAGGAACAAACCTCCTGAACTAGGACGGGGGGAAACCTGGTGCACTGACCAAAGGGCGGAGCAAGCGTTCATCCGTCAAAAAAGATCTAAGAACATCTTCCAAACGGGGCCGACAAAATTTCTCCTATGGGGTGTCCAGAAAGGAAGACAAAGAACCGCAGGAATTCAAGCAGTATCTGCGGACGTATGGAAAACTCGAAATAAGCACATCCTAAGGGTTCGGTGAAGGAATCGTAACAACGGATCGCTAGTTTTGCCTATTCCGCTTAGGGGGGAGAGACCGGCTACTGGCGTTAGGTTGTCAACAAGAACCCGGTCCTTGTCAGGATGAAAAAGAGGTCGTGACCTGTGACCGCTTGAAAGCAACTGAAGTCCGGATAGAAGGGGGCTGGGTGGGCCAATATTACCGGAAAATCGGAGGTGACGCCGGCACGGATAGTACATCGGCGCGAGGACTTAGGAGGAGAAAGTGGTAAAAAGGGGACCGAATGGGCTGATTTAAGGAAAGGAATGGCTCATCGTCACAAACCGGGATTTTGTCGAAACTGGAAGGAACAAAACCAATATAAAATCCGGGCCTATTTTCCGATTGCCGGTTCAGCGGAAAGGGGAAACGTGAACTAAGCAAATACACAGACCACGACGAACAACTGATATTCCCTAAATTCACTAAAGAGGCCGTGACCTACAACTCCGGGAAGAACCGGTCGGAATTCTCGGCGGGGGCCTCCGAAAGACCAAGACACCCAGTCCGGAAGGGGGCCGAACGCACTCTTCTGTCAGCAGCCAGGGGAGGTTAAACCAGAGCAGAGCTCTTTCATCATCGGAGGACGCGAGATGCCTCATATCCGGACTAGAGGGAGGAAGAGGGGGAGGCCTACATGGTGCGACAAAAAGGGGTATGCGCGCGGGTTAAGAAGAAAATGGCAAAAAAAAGTGAATAGCCACCATCCCCTAGCCAGAGTGGAGAGGAAAGCGTCTTCTTTCATTCCTCGAAAAATCGGGGAAGCATTCGAAGGCGACTCTGCTCGGCTAGCTAGAGAAAAAAAACGGATTGAGGAAAAGAAGAGAGGACGAAACGGCCTGAAATCCTCCGTCAAAAGAGGCGCCACGAGCTGGTCCAGATATCGTGCCTTTCACCTGGGAGAAAAAGATGATCATTGGATACAGAAGCCGTGTGACAGTAGGTTGGAGACCGAGGACGGGAGAAAAAACAGCTCCAGGGATTATGGGAACTCCCCCGGCGGAAAAAGGAATAGGGACATCAGCAGCGCTACCAGATTACTGAGAAAGGGAAAGAGGGTGAAGCCTAAAATAGCAAATCCTAGCTTCGGCACGGGAGAAGGGAGTGCAGGAAAAGGCCGGAAAATGATTTCTTGTCGGTCTATTCTCTAGAAAAGCCGGGCACCTCAGTTATGGGAAGAAGGGACGTGTGTCAGGTGGGGGTGGGGAGTCAGCAAAAGAAGTAAAAGCCGACCTCAGTTAAATATATCTAAAAAAAAGGGGTAGGGTTTAGAAAGTGGTGGCAATAGCACTTGTCCTATGAACAAGAGGGCACAGGTCCCCGGGGATCATCGGGTTAAATATCCGTGGGCACACTGCGGCAGTGTACGATTGGGCAGCTACGTAACCGCGCGAGGGGAGGAGGAGGGGGACAAAAAGGTCTCTTCAGCCAGTCCGTCCACTCCCTAATGAAGGTCCAGTCCCTTCATAAGGCTGCTAAGAAAAGGAACCAACCCCCCCAAAAAAGCCCAATGCATGTACAAAAGGAAGGACAGAAAAATGAAAAGAACCATCCCTGCTAGGCAAATCGAAAGGATTCATCAATTGAGGGAAACATGCGTCTGTGTACGCCTTAGTCAAGTCGGGAAGAACACGGAAAGGGAAAATTTACAGCGCTTCTACAAACAGGAAAAGGGAAACCAAAGAAGATAGGGTGAATCGTCAACAATCTACAAAAGCTATGACTCCGATCTCCCCCTAAGCTCTAATGAGCAAGGGGGAGGGGACGTTAGGAAAAACTACGAACGGCAACCGATTGAACTGGAGGAAGAGGTCAGGAGGAGCGTTACTTTGTGGCTAAATCTCGAGAACCAGAAACGTCGTATAAAATACGTACGGTCGCACGTGGGTGGAAGCCGTTGCTCTACGGAAGTGGAGGAAAAGCCGACAGAATAAAGGGAGATGTGGAGGAAGAGCTATTTAGCTCTGGGGAATGAAGAAACAAGTCGAGGGGAACTAGAGAGTTCCACAGCTAACGTTTCCAAAGAAGGTGGCCGGGTGGAGCTTAGAAGTGAAATGGGAAACACCTCCAAAGGAAACATGGTCTGAGGGGAGGGAGGTCGAGGGTAACCCTTCGAAAGCTAATGATGACCGTGAGAAAAGAGAAAAGGGGGGGCACGGCAAGGTGTTTTCAGTTAAAAACTGCGGCGGTAAAGGTTTTGATAATAGGAGGGCGAGGAAGGAGGACCTTTAAATATCTGAAAGAACGGAGGAAAATTCGATCGGTCGCTCGCACTCCTCAAAGGGGGTGTCGGGGAGGGGACAGTAGCGCAAACCAGCGTCAGCGGACAAGCACCTGTCTTAAAAAGAAGGGGACTCGTAGAAAAGGGGGGGGAAGCGGGGGCATGACCACCCGCCTGGGAGACCACCTCAGCTAGAGGGTTGATAGACGTCAGGGCCCGCTGATACTAAGATGCGGGGAAAAAAGAGTCCGTTATCAGATTTACGGCTTTCTCACTGATAGGACATCTTTCGACAAGGGTAGAGAGAGGACTGGAAGGAGCTTCTCACACAAAAGATTATGAGGGAAGCAAGTCAAAAAAGCACCTGGTAGACAGCTGCTCAGGGCAGGCGCAAGCAACGGTCACAATCAGAGGGAGACAGGGGGGGAAAGAAGCAAACTTCTTCTTCATAGGATTCGAGGTCAGGCCGAAAAAGAACATCCGCCTTATAGGGCTTTGGTGCAAGGAAACCCAATCTGAGTGGGCGTTTTCATCCGAAGAGAACCGGGGAAGGAACAAACGTCCGGGACCCTCTCCAAGGCGGTGATTGGATTCCTAGTAAAAGCTCACCCCTGCTGGGTAAGGGGCTACCTGTAGCAAGCAAGGAAAAAAACTCGCAAGAGTCAGGTTAGATCCCGAGGGGAAACAGGGAATCAACATCCAGCTAGGAGCCAAGACTAAAAGGACGACACAAAAAAAGGGAGAAAACCCTCACTTCACGGAAGTAACCTAAAACTAGGGAGACCGCGACCATTCTCTAAAGCCGACAAGGTTGAGGTGGAGGGGGGGACTTGCCACGGGTTAAAATTCTCACGCAAAAAAGCACGGTTCACCGGGAGATAAGTGCTCATAGAACACCAGGCAAGAAAAAAAAAGGAAACGGGGACTTCACCAGCGTTAACAAAATCCATCTTGAAGGGGGCCACTACGAACGGAGAGGCTATGACCAGAAGGCGGGCTAAAAAAGACGCTTCATAAAAGAACCACACTTCTTAGGTACCCTCAAAGAGAGGCGTTGCCGAACTGGGGTTAGGAAGGACGTCGAGAACCTCACTTTGGGGAAATCAATCGGGAGGAGGAAGACAGCAATTACTCAAGGGTGGGGTCAACGCAGAAAAACAGGCTGGAAAAAGGGTTGTGACCGCAAGGACCTACCTGGGACTGGTCAAGGAAGGCTGCGGAGGGGGGGTGCTAGGCAGAAAATGCGTTTTCGAAGGTAGTGTCGGGCGCGACCCCTATCGTCGGGGGGGAATAGAAGGGACAGTTGTGCTCAGGACCCGGGATGAAGAAGGAGAGGGCCGGTCCAGTCTTTAAAAATTAGCAGATGAACAGACAAGGACATGCCTGTTCCAGACTACGCACTGTAGATTCGGGAGCAACGGGCGGGGTTGACGGTATCGTCCAGTCCTACAGGAAGTCTGCTATGAAAAAGAATGATCTTCCTAGAGTCTTATGAAAAGAGACGGCTAGAAGGTGAACAGAAGAAACAAACGCGCGGAAAAAGGAAAAAGAGGAAAACGCCCGGATTGCCTCAAAAACAACATTTGAAAAAACCTAATAGGCTCATTTCCTCTTTTCCTAGGGGGGCGGAAAGAGGCCCGGTAAGCCACACTGCTACAAAGTAAAAGGATAGAGAGGGAAACCTGGAGACATCCATCAGGATCCAGTCTTCGTTCGGGCGGGAAAAGACTCTCGAAGTATCTAAGGAACGGGCTTTACTTCTTCGGAGGTCAAGGACCACAAGCCAATAAAGTAAGCCGACCTCTCATGAGACCTCGGACTAGAAAAAAATCGGCTCTTCTCTTTCATAAGGGTCTCGAGCTGAAAATTACGAAAAAAAAATCCTTGGGATCGTTCGGTTCGGTCCGACCCCGACTAAGGGGGAAGGCCGGCCGCTGGTTTCTCTTAAGAGAAAAACACGACTTGAAAAAAAAGAATCTACTGGGAGGGTCACATCCCTCGAAATCGTGTGCTAGGGGGGCAAAAAGGCACGAAGGTCGACAATCATTTGTCAAAATTGGGCAAGCAGACATCCGTCGGAGTCATTAAAACAAAGTGGAGGAGAATAAGAACGCGATTGCCGCGAAGGGGGATGATCGCACGGATCAATCAGAAACCGAAACCGGAGATAGTGACGACAACGGGAAAAACGAGGGAGGACTGGTTCATCTTCACGTAGGAATTGTTTACCATGGGGGGGAACCAGGGGAAGAGAAAACACGGAAAGCCGCACATGAAGGACCAACTCAAGGGGAACTAGCCCTATGGAAAAAGAAGCAAGCGAGGAAAAGATGAAAAAGGGAAGTCGCGCTTTGGCTAGCCCCGAATATCGAAAAAAAGGTCGGCAAGGGGCCTGAAAGATTGGGGGGGGAAAAAAGGTTCGGCGAGTAAAAACTCAGCAATTTTGATGATAGACGGAGAGGGGGCCTGCCTCAAAGCCCTGGATAAATTCCTCCTTGAAAATGTAGGACTTCTTGTGAGGTGGGCGGAGGGGGGAAAAGAAACGGACTGAACTGATTCAACAGGAAAACGAGCAGCCAAGGGGGGAGGGGCAGAGGTGTAGCCTCAAGTTCTGCTATGAGACTACTACTTGTGAAGACCCAGAAGAGGTTGGAGTCGTACCCTCTCTTAAAGAGCAAGGCACAAGAAGGGGAGAATCATGACCCTCCTCGAAAACTAAAAGGAAAAATTAAAAAAAAACATCAGACAGAAGAAGGGGGGCGTCACGGGAATTTCAAGTCATCGTGGAATAATTATGCAAGGGAAAGGGGGGGACAAACGGCCGAATCTCTTCCGACTGGTCTAAAACAAAAAGAAAATTCAACACTACGATGAGGGGAAAGACG
>Ga0179591_1311374_pt1 | contig 14871 bp, 9 predicted proteins | sample CZOMad2_1_08_16f_FD_182891 | JGI IMG/M metagenome (GOLD analysis project Ga0179591, IMG submission 182891) | Vadose zone soil fungal communities from Angelo Coast Range Reserve, California, USA - CZOMad2_1_08_16fungal (PacBio error correction) | ecosystem: Environmental > Terrestrial > Soil >...
AAGCTATAGATCTCAAGCACAATTGAAACAAGACCTTTTTCCTGCGTTGTTGGGGGGGGGGGGACAGCTATAGAAAAAAGGGAAAGGAGGGGCGCTACATTACAGCTTACGCAGGGGATAGGCACGGCAAAGTTAAAAAAATCAAAAGCGTGCCGTAGGGGAGATTCTCCCGAGTGACGTAATGGCCGGCCGGTGTAAAGAAGGGAGCCGGCGTCACTCGGGGGTTGGTCGAGTCTCAAAAAACTGGAATGTTTTCACGAGACTTGCATCCATGTAAAACTGGTGAGGTCAGGGGAGGCCGGATAGTAGCAAGGGGGACAAGAGGCCATGGTGGTCATGAGTGGCGTTCGCGGTGCTGGAAAAAAAAGGGTTAATGGATGGCCTCAGGGACGCACGGGGCCACTTATGATATAGGCTCGAAAAACCGTGTCCATATGATGGAGGAGGCGTTATAAGATGATATATCTCGGGGGTGTCTTATCTCGGGAAAGTCAGGAAAGATAGGTTAAGTTTAAAGACAGCAAAATATTACCGGCCTTCTCTTTGGGTAGAGACTGGTCGTCTGGGGCCAGGACATCATCAAGCGGCTCTTAGGAATTGTATAAGAACGGCGGAAAGGGGTGAGGAAGGATTCTGAGAATCGAATGTCTGTTTAGGGATCGAATTCGGGGAAGCTGAAGATTATCGGCGCGAAGTCTACTATTCGATTTTCGAAAAAAAGGAAGACGCATCAACCCAAAAGAAGAGGGGAACTGGCACCACCGAAAGATGAATTGAAGAAAAGTAATGAACGAAAGCAGGGGTTCAACTGGGAACCGGAATCAAATGAAAGGAGAAGACTTCCGTCTGGGTTCATCGAGGAAATGAAAAAAGCTAAAAAAAGTCTACAACGCTAGGCAAGGATGACTTCAGACAGAAACTGGGAGGGCCATGTCTGGCTTTCAGAGTCCGGATAGGGTAGCGGGGAAGGAAAGAACCTTCTCTCGCGGCCTTTGGACTGAAAGAGTAAAATAATGCGGCGAAAAAGTGACCAGCGAGGCGCACCGGCAAAGAAGAGGGCCAACATCTAAAGATCTACTGAGCGAGATAAAGAAAGAGGAGTGCGGGGAAGAAGTCTGAGATGGGCTAGAGAAGTTTAAGGGGAGGAGGACGGGGTGAGCTCACGACGACCGGGGCAGGAAGATAAAGGACAGAAGAACTCGAAAAAGGCTCAGGAGCAGACAAAAAAGGAAGAAGACATCTGTGGGCCGCTCCAATAGCGACCGTTCCTTTGGGCTAATCTGGTGCGACTTCTTGTGACTGCACTATAGGTACGTAGACCGGTGTCGCTCTCCTCGACCCTTATAGGAAAGGGACTTCCTTCCAGTCAGACTTCTAGGAGGGATCGAGGGCAGAAAGGGAGAGGAGAAACATATTTCCGTGTTGCCTAAGGGGGCGCGAAAGAAGTAGAGCCCTTCTCTGGGTCGAAAGGAAGCAAGCGAGGAAGAGCAAAGCTGCCGGAGAGGGTCCCTCCACTAAGTCTTGAAATGGAAGCACTTCAAAGATGGAACTTCGATCCGCGACCTCTGAGGGGAGGGGGGGGAGGCAAAACGGACTCCCAGCCTCTGCCCATCGCCGGGGTAAGAACCGTCGTAATTTTCGCAGACTGCCTAGTAGGTACTGCTAGACCATGCACGCGAATGGTCTTAATCTGTCGAGCACCAAGCCGACATCAGTCACCTGAAGTTGAGGGAAGAGCACGGGGCGAAAGGCTGTTCTCAATACTGAGGTCGCCCTCCTACCTACCGTTATGCGGGAGATCCATGCAGCGATAGAGAAGTAGTTATCGGAGGAAGGCCCAGTGCGCCTAAAAAGGGGCCCGAGCAGTGGGAGCTTTTGCATCGTCTCACCTCTGGCTCGAGCGCCCCGAAAAAAAAAAAAAAAAAAAAGAAAACAAACGCTGCTCGGTAAAAGGGAGTAGAAGCATTTAAAGGTTTTCGCGAATCAACGTCTCTCAAAGACGAGGGCGCAAGGATAGGGGACCCGAGCAGGACCGGGATCTTCCCCGCAGAAATAGCGGGGGAGGTCTGGGGCACGTTTGCCTAAGCCACGGGGCAGAGAAAGCGGGAGAGGAAGGGAAGGATGAAACTTGAGAATATGTCGGGGAGGCAAAAAACGCTTTTGGTACTGGGGAGGTGAGACTCCGCAGGAAGCTCCTCCTGACCCCTTCGGAAGAGGGTTCCTGTGAAAAGCTTAAACTTTCCTCCTTCCCTGCGCTCCATGTGGAAGATCACTATTAGAAGAAGGGAGAGAAAAGGCATAGTCCGCGGCAACCCATCCATCAAAAGAAGATCCTCGTGAAGGAAAATGAATAGGTCCGAAAGAGGGATTTTTTCCGAAGGACGACTTAATAGAAAGAAGCCGCGCAGAGGAGGAGGTCCCAAATACGCGTCGGTCCATCAGCGTTGACTTTGAATACTGGCTTCTGCCAAGAATACTATCAAGTCAGAGAGCGAAGAGCTCAGGGGAAAAAGTAGAAGACGAAAGCCATCACGAGCGACCTGCTGCCGCGGAGGTTGGGGCAGGAGAGCCCGGGAAAAGTTAGTGGATCCCAAACCATGGGAAAAAAAGCAAGACCCGGAGAAAGAAAAGAGAAGGGTCGACTCGGAAGAAGGCAAGTCCAAGCGCCAACTTACTCTAAGAAAAGACAGGGAATCTCCTGGAAAGAGAACGTTTACGTCCTCGACGCACGGAGACCAAGAGAAGGAGGATTCCAGCTGAACGACGAGGAAAGAGACGGTACTGAGGCGGAGTGGCAGATGTGGGAAGGAGCGACCAAGGGAAACCCGCCGGAAACGCCAGGATACCGGGCTACGATATCACCGACCAGGAGTCTAAGGGAGGGGAACGTGGACGAGCGTAGGAAGAAGACAGGCTTTCAACTGCCGTGCTCAACCTGCGTCTGTTGTGTCACCCGGAGGGCGCGGGATGCGAAAGAAAATCTCCGCGGTTGGAGATCCACGAAGAGGAGGGGAGACGCTTATTTCTACCTATGCCTCTGAAAAAAAAAGGGGGAGGAAAAGAGCCTCAAGCAGGGGAGGGAGGAGTGGTGTCTCACCGTTTTACGAGGTTCTCTCAAGCGCCATCCGGTTGAAACCCAGTATGAAAAATAAATCCGGGGGGGGCGGAGAGTAAAAGAGGGGGCTCGGGCAGAAAGAAAAAAGGGGGGAGGTTATCTCGTCGCATATACAGACGGTCGTGGGGGAGGAAACGCTTCCTGAAAGTCAACGGTCCTGTCCAACGATCTGAGGAAAGACCCACCTTCTATGAGGCAGCGTCAACAGCCTACCTATGAAGAGAAAACTAAGGAGAAAGACGCGGTTCGCCGCGAAATACCCTATCTTAATGATCGGGACTTCAGTCTGAAATTGGGACGGGGGGGGAAGAGGGCTCCGGTCCGTGGGGAAAAAAAGACCTGATAAGGTGACCAGCCGAGGGTCGGCGACCATTCGGTCTGGAAACTACGAAAAAAAAAAAAGAAATCGGGCTGGTCCCAGAAACACCGAAGGAGGAAAATCGTAAGGGTCTACAGGGGGAAAGGATCAATTCGTATGTATCCTAAGAGAGAGACTCGAGGGAGGGAAAGACCGAATTCGGACTTGTGCAGGGATACGAAGGGAAAAGCCGTCTTGTGGGGAAAGAAAGGGGGAAGAGGGACTCGATCCTCGACCGTCCAAAAAGACTGAGCTGCTTGCGAAAAAGCCCCTACTATTACCTCTCAGAGGAAAGGAAAGGTTGAGGTCAGACAACAATGTGGGGGGGGTCTTAAGTCCGGAGGGACGTTGCTCCTGTACCGCCTTAAGCTAAATAGGGGAAACCTACTTTTTATAGAAGGCCGGAAGTAAGGGAGGAGGGTCTACATAGCCGAAAAAAAGACCTGATACGGGTTCTTCGACCGGGGGGGAAGGGAAAATCCTTCGAAAGCCACTCCCGAAATCCAAAATATGAGCCGGAAGAGAGGGGGAACCCGTGGGAAACTGGCGCAATATCACCCATGGCGGAGGGACACCTCAACGTTACGAAATTGGCTCAAAAAAGATACTGCTCAGAAAAAAAGAACGGCTGTGAGAAAAAGTCTAAAAGGGCTTAAAGGAAGGCTGGGGCGCGATTCCGACAAAGGCCTTCGGGATCAGACCCCGTCATGCACGGTTGAAATCAGAAAGAAGTCCGCAATCAAGAAGGGAGAAGAGCATCCCTTGTCGGCCCCAGGTAAAGTCTCGCGAACGGACGAGCCCGATCAAGGGACAAGTCTCTTAAAGAGGCAGGGTTTCTGAAAGGGGGCGGGCTCGAGCAAGAAGAGAAGGAAAAGCCGAAACGGCTTTGAAAAGGCACGATCCTAGTCCCAACCATTTTTATAAAAAATAGATCCGCCCGAAGATAGGCCGCCTGTGTTAATAAGAAGATCGGGGGGGGAACCAAGAAGAGAGAATCGTAGGCCGATTCCGATAGCCGAAGGGAAGACCAGGCAGGCCAAGGGCGTTCTCTCCTTCCAAGAAGGAGGAGACGGACGGGGAAAGTCAGCTTCCAAGCCTCCAGCTCGTATTCGTATCTAGGGGGGAAAAAGCCGGAGAGAGCGGTGTAAGCGGCCTCTTTCATCTGAAAGAACGGAGGAGAACAGTCGGGAAACGGGCGAATGGCCACCGATCGCGAGGAATTTAAGCATCGAGACCAGAGGAGGTCTCTCAAAAAAAAGAGTCATCAGGAATGGCGATAAAGGGAACCGGCCGGACCCGGGTCGCTCCCCATTTATCGTTCTAGAGGCAACTTCAGTCCCGCGACACAAATCTCGGAGAAGGAATAGGAGCAAAGAGCCAGACACAACTGGGACGACTCTCGAACTCTCACACCAGTCTCAAGTCTTCAAAGAGGAGGGGGGACTGGCCGTTCAGGGGGATTGGGAGGCCCGTCAAACACTCTCCCAATGGAAAAAGGGGTAAGGAAAAAAACCTAAAGCGTCCTGAACAAGGAGAGGACTCTAGAATAGAACAGGACTTCCCTCGAGAATGTCCGCGCTAGAAAGGAGAGAGAGACGTGGAATGGGGCCGAAATTCTCATGCGCCTAATCTTGAAGGGCGCCGGGATCACTGTTCAATACACCCGCGAAGTGCTCCGCGAAGAGTCTGATATACAGTTCAAACACCCTCTTACTCAGAGAGGACCATTCGCTCACCTAATTGCCATCAGTTTCTGTGGGGCTCCTGGAGGAGAGTTGGGAGGACCTGCTCATCCGTGATATACTGTCTAAGGGGGGGGAGGAATCGATGAGGGAAACTAGAACGAGAGCAGGGTTCTGCCCCAGGATACTGTGGTCTCTACTCCTGATGAGGGCGTCAAAGAAGAGTAGATTTAAGGATCTTTGAATCATTGAAAATCGAGGCACACGATCTGGGCGCTAAACGAGAGGGGAGGGAAAAAGGAGTCGCGTTACGAGAAACGGCAACTTCTGAAGGAGGAAAAGCACCATAAACCTCACGCAACCAGGGACAAGCGCTCAGCGGGACTCAAAAGGTCCTGCTAAAAAAGTCTCGAGAGCACAAAAAACGCGCAATGGGGACGTGATCCCTTACGCTGCGCCGGAACTGGTGAAAGGCTAGCGTCGGCCGGAAACTTCCGCTCAGAAACCAAAAAAGCGATCTCCAAAAGGGCGAGGAGGGAGAGAAAAGACGAAATATGGACCCAGCTCCGCACGAGATTTACGACTGTCGACTGCAAAAGACCCCCTTTCCAATTGGGAGGGACCGACTTCAAAGGAGGGGAGGTCATCAATCAATCAAAGGCCAAAACAAGGGGTTCGATTGGCCTGAAAAGGTATCTGACCACCCAAGGCCGGAAGAAACAGAACGATTACCGAGGAAGAGAAGGGAGGGGGTACATGGGCTTGACAAAAAAAGACGGCGAAGATGACTATACCCTTGAGACGTGAAGGGATCGAGCACAGAGGAAACTGCTCCATAAAGGAACTTAAAGAAGCCCCCTGGCTAAAAAGACTTTAGCGAGCGACGGACAAGTTCCTTTTTCTTCTCAAGGAAAAAGGAACGAAAAAAAAGGGAAAAAACTCGGTCGTTGGGGCCAAGGGATGCGGGTGAAGAACTTGATCTAGATCAAAAAAAACAAAGAAGGAGAGGAGCAAAGGTCAACGTCCATAAAACGACAGGTGTACGTAGGTCTATTCTTCGCCGGAAAGGGTAGAGACCAAAAGTCGGGAAAAGAGAAGGGAAGGGGCTAAACGGGCAGGAATCATCACGTGAACAAAGGCACCTGGAGCGTGTGTTCAGGGGACGGGACTCCAAGAGTGACGAGACGGGTGGAAAAAGGGGGGAAGGCTATGTAAAAATAGGTGAGAGAGGTGTCAAAGGAGCCGTCGGGGGTTGGGGCTATTTCTGCAGGAGGGAGAACGCCGTGACTCGAAAAGGACCAGGGGGAAACCCCTGACGGCTGGTCTGCCGGTGATCCGTTGGAGGGTGACCGGGAGGGGTTCATTCCATTCTAGCGTGGGGGAGCATCAGAGGGGGGGCGGCCGCGACGCCCTCGTCAAATGGAAGTGAGGCGCTCGAGCTGTCCATCCTTTAATGAGGCGGATCGGCAAGAGAGGGGGGTGTGGGGTGATCTCTGCCGTGTTGAGGAAGGACTAGAGGAAGTGCTCTTTTTTAAGGCAAAGGAGGGAGGGATTGGAAAAGAAGGGAGGGGATCGGCATTATTCTCAGCCCATTCTCGGGAAAAGTCGAGGGCCCGAAGAGGGGGTCCAGGGGGTAGGACGGGACAAGGAGATTTGACGAGAAGGAAAATGGCAATGACAACACACCAACCAACGGGGCCTCGCACTACCACAAAAATCACAAAGAGCCACGAAAGGGGCAAAAGAAGGAAGGGGAGCAGATGAGAAAAAAAGCCCGAGAGATCGAGCCCACCAATCAGAGAGGCCGCAGTAATGGAGGGAAGGAAGAGGGGCCACCGACGTAAGAAAGGTGAACGTCGGCAGGCTGAAACAGGGTCTGGTGACCATCGAGGATGGGGAAAAAACGGGAGTGTAAAAAACGCGCGCAAAGGAATAGGACTGAAAAGACGGTTGGGGGGGACGAAGAGCAATCAGGGGGAGGAGGAACGAGGGCAGGAAGCGGAGAGGCCGTCTATGACGAGAAGGGACTAGCTGGACTGCACCGTTAAAGAAAAGGACCGTTAGCAGGGGAGGGCCCCACTCGACCCGATAGGCTAGGCGTCGTGCCAGAAAATAGACGCTCAAGTAAGAGCTCAACGCGAGAGGGCCTTCCGAGACTATCATATGGGGAGAAAAACTACTGTAAGGAAGAAGGGGGTGAATACCTAAGTTCTCAGCTGCTAAAAAAACAAAAACTGTTAGGGGAGGGGAGAGGCTGAGTACTCAGGGTGCGAGGGCGGTAGCCCTACGTACATTGGTTGCAAGTCGCACGGGGAATACGAGGGGGGTTCGGAATCGGGAAAGGAGGCCGGGACACTAAAGGGGAGGCGATCCGGCCGTACGATCCGACCGTTGACCAAGGAAGAAGTCCTAATAGAGAAAAAGGCCTTGACTTCAGAAAAATACGCTTTGAGAAGCAAAGAGAATCCGGCGAATGCAGATCGCCCACTGACCGTTTAAAAAAGGACCTGCAGAAAGGAGAAAAAATCGACACAAGAGAAAGGTAACCATCGACTAGAGGAGGCCGTGCTGTCCGCGAAAACTAAAAACGGAACGCAAGAGCCGTGTTTAACAGGAGAACCGCGCCGAAGATGCCCAGGTCGGGGCGGCGACATCAAGGAATGGCGGGCTAGAGAAACCTGGAAAGGGGGCACCTACCGAGAGCCCTTCCGGAGAACTTCCTAACTAAGCCCCGCCGTACGCGCGGGATCACCAGGGGGGAGTCTCTACGCCTGAAGAGAGTCTTGGCCCAAGAACTCGCTCCGACCGAGATCGTAGAAGCCAAGCAGGGATACGGGGGGGGTCTTTGATCGGGGGGAAAGGCCCCCTCCGAGAAAGGAAAAAAAGGGGGGGCCTCGAGAGGGCGCTGCTAGGGGTTACCAGAAGGAATGGGGGCTCTCTCACCGCAAGGGAGGGAAAAGGGCCCTTGGGAGGAAGAAAAACCTCTCAATGAGGGAGGGAGAAAGATCCACTGGTTACGCGCCGGGGTCAAAGGGACACGGAAGGAACCTGCTAAAATCGAAGGCAGCCGGGCACTAAAGAGGCAATTGCGCACCCCGTGATCAGCCACATTTGGGCCCCACAGGGGGGGAAAAAAGCACAGGAATCGTGTCGGGGAGCAAGAGCCCGAGAAAGGCTCCGGGAGGAGGGGGTTCTGCGAAGACCTCAAGAAGTCTGGAAGAAGAGGGGGGTCGATGAGGCGCCAGCCACGTATTATTCAAAAGGCCGCTTAAGGAATCCAGTTGTGGCAAAAGGAAAGGGAACAAGGGAGCCCGACATGCTCAACCCGTTATAAGTCTAAGCCAGACATGCGATCAGCGTCTTCGAAAGAAACAAAGGGAAACAGAAGAGGGCCCGAGGGAGGTGGAGCTATTCACCCAGGTCGAGCAGCGCAAAGGAAAATTCTTAGGGATCCAAAAGGAAAAAGGATTCGGGCAGAGGTAAGGAAAGAAAAAACGGGAGATTGGGAACAGACGAATACGAGCGCTGGTCAATTAGAAGGCAGCCAGGACTAAAGGGACAAAGTGCTCTATCCCTCCAATCACGGGAGAAAAAGGATGATCGGCAGGGAAAGACCATGAATCAGAAAAGGGTTCAGTACCGAACGGGTCTCCACCGCAGCGAAAACGGGCAGACTCTGAAAGGTCACGGGACTACTCGGCGACAAGGAGAAAGTCAAATTCAAAAGCCCCGCCAAGGATCGGAGACAACGTGAAAGGAAAGGGAGAAGACTGCTGCCCCAAAAGCCGGACGGTCAAGGGAGGGAAGAGGAAAGTCAAAAAAACACCCCTAGGATGCGTAGGGCAAGAGAGGAGCGGTTTTTTCTTTTTCGTTACCGGAGAAGAAAAAGGAAAGGGGAAGGAACCACACGCCCGTCTGTCTCCAGGGCCAAGAAGCTATACCAATGGGGATGAGACGGAACTATAGATCCGAAGCGGTAGCGCTCAGGATTCTTTGAGGGGGAATAAGACCTGTTGAAGACCCCGAATGGCTCGAAAGGAGGAAGGGGGGGAAAGAAAACACATGAACTCGGAAAGACGGAGGCGAAACGATAAAGCTCAACAAAAGGAAATCCGTCGCCTCCGCGTCCGAGGAAGTCGTGGTTATCCTGAGAAACCTGAAAGAAAAGAAGCAGAGGTCGGAGCCCTTGAAAAAAAAAAAAAAAAAAGGAAGAAGACGCCAGACATTGCGCGAACGCTAGAGGCTCGGTGAAAGAAAAAAAAGAGGCGAAGAAATATGGTTATAGATTCAGGTCCCTTATCCATACTTCGGGTACGATGGGGGAAAGGACCGGAGAAAGGGAAAAGAAGAGGCAAACAAATAGAGAGGGGGAGAGCAGAGCATGCCGGCGCGAGATTTTGTGAGGGAGAGTCGGGGAAAAGATACCCGCCGTGGGGAGTCGATTTACTTACAAGAGGAAAAAAAGGGGCAAAGCGTTCCCGAGCGAGGGGGGGGGAATATGATTGTCCGCCGAGGAGACCATCGGTGCAAAACTGCAGAAGTGTCGCGCGGGGGAGGGGAAAACTTCTTTAAAGGGAGCAAGAGAATTCGGGCCTTAAAGAAAAAAAGAAAAAGGGAATTGACATCTGAAATACGTTATTGAGGAGCTCGGAGAAACGAGGGAGGCCTCGTTTTCTGAAGAGAGAGACGTCGGGAGCTTCTTTAGACGCGCACCTACGAACTCTTTTGGAATCCATAGAACTTGGGAGAAAAGCGCTTTCAAAAAAGGGGAAGGGGGACGGCTGCCCTCAAGGAGAAAAAGGGGCCAAAACTGCGCATACTCAAGGGGATGGAGTGGGAGCCTTATGTTTGCGCATAAATAAAGCTCTCTAGCGAATTCTAGGGAAGAAGAGGGGACTGGGGAGAGAATGATGCAGTAGAGAAAAAAGTTGGCCGGCAAAGCATGGAAAGAAGAAGGAAGATGGAAGGAGAACTCCATGTCGAATGCAGGTATACTGAACTCCCGGAAGCATCACCACCTATAATAAAACAGGATTTAAGAGAACCCGCATGATAAAAGAGGAAAGAGAAGTGCGCAAATTGTACACTTTGCGTGAGAGTACTAGAGGGGATCAGCATCTCTGGAGGAGGCGACCATATCCATTCTTCTAGAAGGACTGGGCTAAAGAGGGGGGAGAGCCGCTCCGGAGACAAAACTCCAATGATCTGTCTGTCCTCAACGAGCGGGGAGGATCCCGCTCTCCATATGGCCTGGGAAAAAGAAGAGAAACCTGCTAGTCCAAAAGGGATGAAAGGATCGCTACGTGTAGTCAATCCCTATCACAAAAGAAGCTCGAGGGATTGGCTAGTCGTCGGGGTTATCTATCAATGTATTGAAAGGGTGCGCGAGAGAAAAGAACGAGGCACGTCTAACAGGCCTGGGGGGCAGACAACTGAAGGGATCGTTATTCTGGGACGGGGGGGGGAGGAAAGAATTCTAGGCGACTAAGTCAAAGGGCGCAGTGGAGGAAAGTATCATCTACGAGATTCCTATATTCAAAACGCCAGGGAAAAGAAGAAGCCTGCCCTTACTGGGAGGGAAAGGGGGAGGGAATCCTCAGGTCTGATCGGTTCAAGGGCCTGACCTCGCCGAAATGTTGCCTCAGGCTTCCTATTAAAGAAGGGGCGGAAAGTAAAGGGGGGGGGGGGATAGGCTCTTCAATCGCCTACGCAGCTCCGTGCAGGAAAAAACTCTAAGGAGCGGAGGATATCCTATAGTGAGGAAAAGGTGTACGGGAATAAAAAAGCGGGGGACAAGAAGCGGCACTAGGCAGTCCAGGTGCGAGGCTAATATATCGGGGGAAAGACAGGCCTGAACGTGCTCCCAGAAGAAAAGGCTAGGGGAGCAAAGGCGCCGTCGCGGAAGCTCACCTCGGAAAGGTCTATGCGAATCGAGCCTCCACCGAACAAATGGAAAAGGGCGCGACAAAAGAGCAAAAAAGGATTTGGAAGATTCAAATCTCTGGGGGAAATAAAGGAGTCTCTTTAGCGGGCTTCATAAGAAACCTTATGAAAAAAAAGGAGGAAGAGAAAGGACGAAAGCCTGTAAAAGCTCCACCTTATACTCGAGGAAATATCTAGGAAGCTCAAGATAAGAGGGGGCTTCGCGATGCCGGGGGGAACGGCTGCCCTCGCCGGGTCACTCGTTGAGCAGAAAAAAATTGACCGCTACCAGCCTCTGGGGCCAGAGAGGGAAAAATGAGGGAGGAAAAGCCCCAAGTTCAGAGACATGAGAGGAAAAAACTTCTTCCCTGACGCGCAATCAGAAATGCCCAGCAAGGGGAAAAAAAGGCTAAGGTCGCTGCTCCGGGGGGGGAGGCCGCTCTCTGAAATACTTTGTCAACGCCGTTCATCCGACGAGTGCCGACTAGAAGGAAAAAACACTGGTCAAAATGAGGGGGGGACAGAGAGGGGAAGAAGAAAGTTCAAACGCTCGGGCTCGTTTGAAGAAATGATAAAGGGATCTGGTATAGGGGGGAGGCGCTCTATTCGAATCTGAGGGCGGCATAAAGGAAACTGGGCTCGCAGACAATCAAAATCAGACTTCGCGAAATCTGAAAAAAGGAATCCGGAGCGAACAAAAACATCGACTGAAAAAAAAAAAAGCCAGGCTCGCGAATACACTTCCTCTACCCAGGCTCGACAAGGGGGGAAGACACTCAGTGAGGCACTAAGGGAAAATAAAAATGTTGTTCAACCGGAAGGAGCCAGAAAACTAAGAGGAAAGAAGAGTTCAAAGCGCGCAGACGGCCATAAGAAGAACCCCAAAACAGGCGAATCTCCAAGATCAATGCGATGGGGCTCTAGAATAAAAAGAAAATCATCACCGAGATCCAAGCTCAATAATTAAGAAGGGCAAAAAAGGGAGGAAACCGGGGGGGGACGAAAGTCACCAGATTGCCTCCAAACGCGACGTAACCGGCGAGGTGGTTCCCCAACAACAAGGGAAAAGGACAAAGACGAAAAAAAAGTATGGAAAATTGCATGCCATCGGAAACAAGGGGAAAAGACTGCAGCCGAGAGAAAACACAAGAGAAAGAGGAACAGAGAAGAGACGGCGGGAAAACTACCTTAAAAGAAGAGAAAGAGAGAAGTTGATCACAATTACTTCACTATCGGGAAGACAATAACCTCCACGGAATATAAAGAAATTGATCTAAAAACACAAAAAGGCCAAACTGGATCTACACTACCCATTCTTGAGTAGAAAGTCCCAGGAAGGACCCACGACAAAACCTTTAAGTGTATATGAGACAGGTTGTGCCCGGATAACCTGGGGGGGGATTTAGAAAACTGAGGAAAACGATCATTATTCAACCGTTGATAAGGAGAAAAATCTCATTAGAGGTACGGGGGGAAGAGAAAGACGGACTAAGACACTTTCAAGGGGAGGGGGGGGGGAGGTAGCTTCGTCATGGAAAAGAAAAGTTACCTTTCTTCAAAAAACTCGGCTTGGAAAAGAGGGGAAGTGGAGGTCGCAGGGACTAGAGGGGAGCTGCTCTTAGGAGACTGAACGAGTTGTGCACCGAATGTCGAATCCTTCTCTGAAAAAAGAAGGGGGGTTGTTAGAGGAAGAGGCCCTCCTGGGGGGGGGGGGGTCGACTCGAGTCGAAAAAAGGGGGGCGTGCTGAAGAAAATGATCGCGGGAAAGCTTAAACCAAATTAGGAGGGGGGGAGGGGCATCCCCTTTAAGAACAAGATGTCAGGAGGAAAGTCTGCGCCGTGAAGAGTGGGTCCAATGAGGTCGCTGGGGCTTAGAAGAACGCATTGATGTGAGTAGGGGGAGGGTGGTTTCTAAAATCGGCACGGGGCCTGGCCGACTAAAAGGTCGTAGTCGAGAGGGGCATTTATTTCCCAGCGCTGGGGAGGTCGTGAAGTTGAAAGGACCCCCGAGCGTTCGAAGGGGAGAGTGAAATCGTCCCTCTGGAAACTAGGGAACGGAGGAGTAGCTGGAGGCGAAGAATGCTTTTATGAAAAGCGGGGAAGTAAAAAGAGGCGAGGAGCCTGTCGCATGATCGTATCGACGGAATAGAGGAGGGGTAACAGCAGATCAGAGGAAATGCAGTTCATCCCCAACCGAAACGAAAAAGTCCGCACTCCTAGTCAGTCAAGGGCTAACATGGAAGAATGAGGGCGGAAAAAGGAACTGCGACCTTATCGAAATAACTGCAGACTACCATGAGATTCCGAAGAGGCCGGAGACTGATTAGCAAAGAACGGCTCTCTCAGCAGAATATTAAAGTCGCAAGGAACTCAAGGGACGGGGAAAATGAGTAAGAGGAGTCTGAAAAAATTCTAAAGGGGCGTAGATGCGCTGAGGGACTGGTAGCTTTCATTTTAGGAAAGTGAGCAAAGGAGAAAAAGCGTTCCTGAAGGAGAGGGGACATACTAACTAGAAAAGAAGACGATCGACGGAGAAGGGAACTCCTGGGGAGGAGACTTAGGACTTTTCCTATGATACTAGGAAAGAGTGGGTGCGAGGAGGGAAGGGAAAGCCTGCCCTGCTAAAAGACGTTGTCGAAACACGCTATTTGAAGCCGAATCCTTTTTAGAGGGAAGTGCGCGCCATGGGGGGAAAAGAAGCCGGAAAATCTCAAGATATAGGGGGCTGATTACGGAGAACGTAAAATGGGGAGCCATAAGAAGGGGAATGAAATTCTCGGCCGGTCACAGAATAATGCGCGGAGAAGGCACTGGTTTCGGAGGGTCGATCAAATAAAGCTTGGGAGAGGGGGGGAAGTTCCAGCTACGAAGGGTAAAACCCACTCTAAAATTACTCCCTGGAGGGCTGGGATCTGGGAAGACCAGCCTCGATCCGGACCGGGGACGGGTCTCTCCCTCTGAAGCGAGGTCGGGGAAGAGGGCCGCGCACGAATCCGCTGCCCAGCATAACGTGAGGCTATCCCGCCAGTCCTCCCATCCGAACTGGGAAACCGTGTGCCCGGCAGATGGGTGTCATTCTCGCTAAGAGAAATCAGGGGGAGAAGCCACTTGGATAGAATTAATCCCCTGAGGGAACTCAGGAGGAAAATACGAGTTCAGTTCTCAAGTGAGGGTCTGGATCGCAGGGGGAAAGTGTGATGTGCTAATTAAATTCTCTGCTCAAAAATCTGGTCAAAGGAAAATCCAGCCTCAAAAGGAGCTCTTCCTCTAATTTCGTGAGAGGGGGAGAGGGAACCCGGGTAGAGAGAAACGTAAAAAACAGGACTAAATAAGGGGCGATCGGTTCAGAAGAAAAGAACGGTGTATGACAAACACATCCGAGACACTTGAAGAGTGCAGCACTCTAGAGGTTTCTGGCTCAGGATAGCAAAGATACGTGAACGCACCTTGAAAATACTTGGGAACGAAGGGGGTAAGAGGGGGGAACTCGCTCTTTTTCTTAAAACTGGGAGAACAGTCCTGCAAGGCACGCCCGTCTGAGAAATGTCACCTATTATGGCGCAGGGTCTGAGCACAGGACCAGGAACACTGGAGGAGCACCCCCCCAAAAACACATTCTTCTCTGGGTGACTTGGGGAGGAGGTTTGGCTAAATAAAGGAGGAAGGAGGTTCGGCTTACCTGTGACTGCGGAGGCCGCAGGATGATGAGACCTTCGCTCAGAGTATGAGGACCTGGAAGAAAATAACATGGTCAGCCTAGAAGGGGGAGAGAACTAACCAGGTATTCGTCTCCA
>Ga0179591_1318020_pt1 | contig 14870 bp, 17 predicted proteins | sample CZOMad2_1_08_16f_FD_182891 | JGI IMG/M metagenome (GOLD analysis project Ga0179591, IMG submission 182891) | Vadose zone soil fungal communities from Angelo Coast Range Reserve, California, USA - CZOMad2_1_08_16fungal (PacBio error correction) | ecosystem: Environmental > Terrestrial > Soil >...
AGATCGCTGGCTTGTTTTGGGGAAGGGCCAGGGGTGTCGGAGAATCGTTACGACGGTAGGAAGAAAGCAAGGAAGGGAAAGAGAATGCTGGAGACGCCGTAGACGCGGACTCAAGAGGGAAGGCAAGAGAGAAGAGAGAATCCCTCTTCTTGAAAGAGAAACCAATGGTCGTGCGTCAAGTGAAACTCGCGGGCACTCAAGTCCAGCCTTTCAAAAGGGGAGGACAAGTGTCACGGGGGCACCGAGGGACATCTTCAGGACCTGTTTCTACGAAATGAAAGAGGGGAGCGACTTCATCCTGCTTAAGCAAATAAAAAAAGATCGATGCTGCTCTGGATGCAGGTTCTCTTATTAGGAGCGCTCATGAAGAAGACCAATGACAAACTGAATTCCCACGCTCGACAGCACGCGGGAAAACAGGGAGCCTTCAGCTAATATATCCAACGGAGCCCTAAGCTGCAAAAATTTAAGGGGAGAATCATCGCGAGTCTTTAGACGAAAACCGGCGAGAAGGTAAACCTGTTGTGAGCGGTTCGTCCGAAAAGAACTGAACTGTCCCAGTTAACAGCTTTACGTGGAAAGCGGTTAAAAAGGGAGTCTTATCGATCGCAAAAACTAAACACTCTAACAAGCGGGGAGGCGAAAAAACAGCGCAAGAAGAAACAGCTTAGGAGGTCATAGTTGCGAAGCCACCTAGCGTGAATCTCAAGGGGTCGAGTGTACGCATCACAATTGTGAAATGTGAGCCGGAGCACCAAAGATCCAGGTTTGCGAAAAACGGGGAAGAAAAAAACAGGCTCATCGCCCTAAAACTCATCGAGCCAGTGCTCACAGAAGAAAGTCCTCCTTAAATTAATCCCCCGAGGCTCTAAACCTCCATGGCAACTCGTGCAAAACCGAAGGAGTACCGCTGAGACTTGGTGGAAAGGGGGTGGGGGTCTGCCCTAGTAGGGTAATTCTGCTACACCCAAAATCGTATGAAGAACAGCCTGGGGAGCAACTCTCGGCCTTGGACAGAGGGTGCGGCTTCATTTTCGTATCGCACACTCAGAACACACCTGGGGGTTTTAACAAACAAGCAAGAAAGGGGCACGCACCACATTAGTGGAAAGCGTCAAAGTGCTGCCAGACGGGAGGGAGGCTGAACGAATGTCAAAAGGCCCCGGAGTCGGACGACAAAAGGCTTCGAGAAAAGAAGGGTAAAAGTGAAGTGCGCGCTCGGTTCAGTTTGAGTGCGAGTAGGGCAAAGCATGTCGAAGACGCAAGACCCAGAACTGCTGATCCGAGAAGCGGGTGGGTGCCAAATTCGCATAAAAAGAAGAGAAGAGCATCAAGAGTTTTTAAACAAATCAAAACGAGATCATAAAAAGGCAACCGGTGGGGGGGATTTTGGGGGGAATCAAGGTGAAGACCTCGGGGAATTTTGGGGGCGACAAAAAAAAAAACCAAGAACAGAAAGTGAGAACTTCGAGGAGGGGGGCCAGTCGAACATCTAAGGTTCAGGGCGCGTTGAACATATGGGAGGAAACTGGCTCAACAAAAGAGGAAGTATCGGGCCGAGGCTGTTGGAACAGAGGGGAGAAACTCAAATCAGAGAACTGGAAAACAGGAGCGATCCGGGTTAAAAAAGGCCCCACGGTGGGGAGAAGAAAAGCATGCGGAGACCGCAACTGGACTACCGTACGTGGGGAGTACTGTACGCTTATGCGGGAAGAGAACGACAATGAGCGATTCCCCAAAAGGCGCAGATCAGGAGTGGCTAGAACGGGGGCTGGTCACTAGAGACCACGACCGACGGGGGCATGGGGGACGAGTCATTTTTGTACCGTCCTCTCGGGGTTACAAGAAGGGCTAAGTCTCTGGACGAGCTCAATTCAGAAGTAACGGAAGGGTTTTCATACGCTAACGTGGGAGAAATGCACGCCAGCTTGAATCTGCAATTACATTTCTCTCATGGATAGGGAGAGAGGGACGATCGAACAATTCCGATGAGGTTCGTAGGGGGACTCCTCATGGTATGAATCCTTGAGAAGACATCATTCAACAAGAAAAAACACGCACAGGAATGGTGGGGATATGTCTAAAGCATAAAAGAGAGAATTTCACCTACGACTAATAGGGGGGGGGGGGAACTCGGGAACTCGGTCGGGTGCCGGAGCGGAGGGAAAAAAAAACGGTTTGATTTACACTAAAAAGCGAGTCAAAAAGCCAGAATCGCACAAGCATAACGATCAAAGGGAGGCAAGGCTGGTGCACGAGAGAAAATTTCCAGTCTCTGGAAAAATGAGGAAGTAAGGGAGGCGAAAAAACACGAGAAGAGGGAAGAGGAGTGTCATTTAGGGAAACTCGACGCCTAAAGGGTTGGAAATCGGGATCAAAGACCCGGCAGAACAACAGCTCCGGGAGGTAACTTTCTAAAAGGGGTGCTGGGGATGTTACGGAACCAAGTCTTCACATCTACTTTGATTCCTGCCCAAAATGATGTGGCGCACGGATCTGCGAGGGGGACTTCGGGGCTTCTCGTCTAGCAAGGAAGACAAACTACTTATTTAAGGGAAGGAGCATCATTCTCTCTCCTCTAAAAAAAACCCGGGAGAGAACCCTAGAGAGGCATCATGGTAGAGGGAGCGCGGGCAGAAAAGAAGAGGCGACTAAGCCGAAGGTACAATGGGGGGGAAAAGTCCACCCTCGAGGAAGGTAATACAGTCTGGACGTCTAGGACGGGAAACGGCAAGAAACCAGAACGGGCGAGGCGGACGGGGATCAAGCGGGTAAGCCCGTCTTCAGAATTCGGGCAAGGAAAAAGACGGGGACAAGAATCAGCGACGGAAAAGGCCATCAGAAAGGAGAGAAAGGAAGAAGAATAAAAAATTGAGCTGAGAAGAAGGGGAAAAGGAGCGGAGTCTGCTAAAAAAACCCCGTCAGGGGGGGAACCAGGGGGACGCTTCCCATACCGTCAGTGGACAGAATAGTGGAGGAATGTGGCACCAGCACTGAGGGTCAGGAAGAAGAAAAGGAAGGGGGAAGCGGAAAGAGAAAAAAAACGTAACACGGGTAAAATGCGGGAGTGAAGCCTGGGAGTATTGCTGACGGATCCTCTAAATCGAAACTGTAAAACCGGACTCTACAGGTATAACAGCAAATCTTAAAAGGAAATCATCCGTGGGGGATCCTCATACCTAACCCGGGGGGAGGTTTTCCGGCAAAACAAAAGACCACAATGAAAACGTCAAAAGGGAGTTTGAATAGCGAGAATATCGGTCTCTAGAGGGGGATACAGAGAAACCTACAAAGCATAAGATTGCAGAAACGCAAATGCGAGAAGACTTAAAAATAAATTCAAAATCAGTTAAAAAAAAACAAGGCTCTGTGGGAACCATGAAAACAGAGTGTAATGCCTACTCAAGCATCGTCCCCGGAAGATCCCCCGGCAAGGGTCGTTCTGGCAGCTCTCTGGGGAGGGGAGCTTATAAAACGCACTCCTAACTCGGTGCCAGGAGCACAGGGGTTAACTCCGATAGAGCCTTTCGGCGGAAAAGTGTCAAAACTGAGGGAAAACAGACTGAACGAAGATGAAAAAACGCGGAGTGGTAGGAGGGAGGTGAACAGAGAGACAGTATGCCAAACGCGAACAAGGTAGCAATCGGGAATCATATACGTCAAGTCTGTAAATGGGTCGGTTTTCAAAAATACCTGGAGGAGTACACAGCATGCGAAAAACAGAGCGACAAACGGTCGCTATCTATTTTGTCTGTTACCGACGTAATATAGGGAGAGCGTCCATATCACAATGATCTGTGCAGAAGTAATCTAGGGCTTGACTGGGGTCTTTCGTCATAGTCAAAGGGAAGGGACAAAATGACATCAACAACAGGGCGATCCAGAAAAGTGGCATCTCAAAGGAAAAACAAGGGGTGCTGCTAAGATGCAGTCTTGGATCCAGTCGATGGGAAATTAATCTGGGTTAGACTCGCACGAGCCGGGAAGTCGAAGTCCACTCTCACCCAGCACGTTTGTGGGGTTATGGTCCCCGTCATTAGCGTTTTTAATGGGGGAGCGGAGACCCGAAGGAAACCCTGAGTGGGCAAAAACCATATAGTAACAGGAAAGTGGTACGAAGGGGGGGAGCAAGAACCAAAGTCAAAGGGGACGGTCAATACAAAGCCACTCGCTGGTGAAACCACTATGGCTCCCGTGGCGCGGCTCATGGTGACTCAAAAACATGGGATGGACTTTGTGCAACTCTCTGGGAATAGAGCGAAGGGGCTAGAAAAGCTGAGGAAGACAATGAAGCAAAGGGCGAAAGAAAAAAAAAAAACGGAGTAAGTGGGTGATGGGTAAAAATGACGCTAACGCCAACAGGCGTTGAAGTAAACTAGAGTATTCAAAAAAAACATCGGGGAAAGTCAGTCAGGGGTGCTGAAGACAAGCGCCTTGGAATCGGGAATTTCTTGCGATGGGAAATGAAGAAACTGGTGAAATGAATCTGTCCCACTGCCAAAAGAAAACTGGATTTCACAGTTACCGGGAGAAAGGAACGGAATGGTCCTAGGAGGGGACAGGAAGGTAAAAAAACGAAAGTACGGAAAAAAAGTCCTAAGAGGGGGGGGCGATCGGGTCGAATAAGGAAACGTGGACGAGGGGAGAAACGCGTGAAGTCAACGCACAGGAAGGGCCGCAGTCAGCGCGATATCGAAACCGACACAAAAAATTGTGTACTGCCGCAGGTGCGCGGGGAACAGCATCCTTACTCAACGACGCGTCACTAAGAAAAAAGGGGGGGACAAACAAGAATCTGTTGGGACAACGGGGGTTGGGGGGAAGACAAAGGAGTGAACACTCCATGACAACGGGTCATCATCCCGCGGGTCTTCGTCGGAAAAAGCTATTGATGAGGCTCAGCAGGCGAGAAATAGGACTAAAGGTTAAGGCCTTAAAGGACGAGCAAAAAAAAAAGATCTAATAGCATAAGGTCAGTAGCTACAATCAAAGCAGAGGGAAAAAAATAAATCGGTATCAAGGCGGGTTGGGGGGTCCTATGAGATTCTCATTGGGCTTTACAAAAACATATCTCGCAGGGGGCCATCAAAAAGAAGAGGGGGGGCGTAAGAGTCGCCACTGTCAGTCTCAAGTTACACTAGCGGAAAAAAAGGATCAAAACAGGGGACCGGGCTGAGTGTCCACCAAATGTGAAGGCCGAGGGGGGTTTTGCGTGCCAAGAGCACCGCGCACGTCCAAGTCAACAGAGATGAGGGGGAGTCAGGTGAGCGGACGAGGGAGAAAAAAATCGGTCGGCGCGACGACGGCGAATGGAAAAAAAAGAAAAAAACTCAATGGAAACATTGGGGGGGAAGACAGAGCGGGAAGACGGAACAAAGGAGAAAGGAGTGGAGAGGGATCCTATCATGACTCCAACAAAGCAGCAAAAGAAAACCAAGTTGAGCAGTTCATGAAGCAACGAAGGGCGAGGTTAGGAAAACACAGCCGCCTTCGGGACCAGTTACGACTTGCAGATTCACGATAAAAGCGCCGAAAAAAGGGGCAAAAACGGGTGAAGAGAAACTCGCCCGAGAGAAAAGTCGCGGGCAGGAGGCTATCAACCCGGAGAGGGAAATACAGATCAAAAAAGGTCAGGATCAAAAAGCCAAAAGGAGGAATTGTGTTAAGTACAGGGGTAAACAGGTCCCGACTCGTTATAGTCTAAACGCCCCCATCAAGAAAATTATTTAGGTGACCATCCGCGTCTCGAAATGTGAACGTGTGAAAAAGATGAGGAGTGAATACTCGGGCAATGTAAGAAAGACCAGGGTTGTGTACTCTCTATTGGGTCTTGCAGGCAACCACTAGACGTCGGCGCGACCACCAAAAGGTGGTTATCCGGCTATAAACTGGAACCCGACGGGTGCGAAAAGGAGGGGTGCGGGTTGGGGTAGCATGCAAACCCCTCAGTTCGCGACCCACTTGGGGACACACCCCTTCCTCTGACTGTCAAACACCAACGCGGCGCTGTAATTGGGCAGGAATGCTTTATGTTCAAATAGGCTCGCAGCTATTAAGATCCACGTCGCGAAACCACTAAGTGGTGAGAAATGGAGGGTTTTGCCGGGGCGTTTACACGTTAAGGGGAGCTGAGGGGGAATGCTAAAATCGAACATGCAGAAAACAATCCCCAGAAAGAGTATCAGAATAAAGTTACTAATATCGGGGGAATGAGCTTAAAATACATTGTGTTTAAAATAAGGCGCGACTACTCAAGCAAAACTTGGGCGAGGGTTCGAAAAGGTTTGAACACTCAGTGGGCCTCAAGCCGAACAAACTTCTTATGGTAGCAAATATCGAAAAAAGGGCAAAACGGGGGGTGGCGGAGAGAAAAAAAAGATAAAAACATCGCATTTCGTAGAAGCGGGGTCAAAAAAGAGTGGCACGCCAGAACATTATGAAGGGGGAGCAAAGGCAGAGCGTGCAGAAAAGGTTCCGGGCACAACTCATCGAAAAGACAGACGCATGGACTGATAAAGGTACATTGGCTGCGTTCAAGAGGGGGGAAGTCTCATATCAGCCGGAAATTCGGTACCTCGGGGGGAAAGCAACCGAAGACCGTTCGAAGGCATTTGAGAAAAGTAAAAGACGGCTCTACTCACTAATAGATAGTCAGGTGTTGGGTAAGGGGGCAATAGAGTGTAACAGATCAAAAGGAAGAAATAAGCCCCGCTAGGACGGATTTGTGGTCATCAAAAGGGGGAGCGAATAGAAAAAAGGCCAAGGAAAAGAAAAGGCAAATTTAGGATGGACGATCTAGAGATCAGTTACCTTTATCCAGATGGACCTGCGAGGCCTTGAACAAGGGTTCGTGTCAAGACGAAGGGTCTGTAGGTAATCCAAGGCAGACTCCGGGCTGTCTCGCAGGGGACAGATGTACCCGCACAATGAAAGCAGTCGGGCATTTGAGGGTCGGTCGGAGTGAAGATGCTAAAACCTCTAGTATTGGTCCTGCTAAAGATCCGACTCCGGGTTCTTATGTCCGCTCGAAGGGCTCTAGTGCTGGGCTCCTAGGAAAAGGAGTTACGGGTACACTCGAAGTTTATGAAAGACGAGAACGATTTAGACTATAGGAGAAACAAGTCATGCGGAGAGGGGGAATACAGTCGGAAAAGGACTTGACTGCATGATCATATGGGCTACTCAAAATCATGCCCAAAAAAAAGCGTCAACATTTGCTACGGGAAGGATAAAATTGGTGGCGAAGACAAAAAAGGACCGCAGAACTACCCTCGAATTGAATGGTTTATCTGACGGAGTGTCTTGTAACATACACCGAGGAAAAGGAAGGCGTACCTTCTCCCTCCATCGATGTAAAGGGAACTAAAATGATCTTTAAATTGCTTGCTCAGTAAGGAGGAGACCGGTTCATCTTTGGGGTTGGCCCGTAACGAGAGAAAACAAAAAGACTACTATACAAAAAATATGGGAGGAAAGCAAATACTCGAGGAGAAGACAGATCTTCAAGACAGAGAGGTGTGAGGGGGTAGAATCGAGGGCCCCAGGAATATAGGGAACGAACCAAGGCCTGGAGGCTGCCTGACAGACGGGTCGATGATCGACAAAAAAACGGTATCAACCGTACCCTCCGTGGCGGATGGGGCACATTTTAGGAGGCACGCGCTTCTAAAAAAGGGTCGGCATTAAAAAAAGTAAAAGGAATAAGAAGAATATTAGAGTCAAGGGCGACCTGTGCGATAAAAGAAGTACTCTAAAAAGAACTTAAAAAAACTCCTCCCATTGAATAAACCTTAAATCTTCGTAGAGTTGATGGAGGGGGAAGCAGGACGAATACCTGCAGGGTTCCCTTCACACGGTTTGACCAAGAAATTGCAGAGGGGGGGGGAGGGAGGGTAAAGGCGGTACCGCAAGGGACGGGGAGTGGCAAGAACAAACCACACGTACTGGGGCGGATTAGAAGAGGAAGAAGCTTCTCAAGAAGGAAGGTGGTGCATGGCAGGACAGATTGCGTCCTTTTCATAAAGGTCCTCTCAAGTCGGGTCTGTACAAAGGAAAGGACCGGAGGGGTGAATAAATAGTCAATACATCAGATATGTAAAAGTATGGGGGGCCTGGAAAACGTGCGTGTTTACAGAAGGAAAAACAGAGAAAAAAACGAAAAGGGAGGAAATATTTTACGGACTCTCGGAGGCGGGGAACAGAAACAGCGATAGACATCAAATTCATAGACCCGTAGGGAGGGGTCGGGAAAGACTCTGAAAACCCTACTGGAAAACAGAACGAGAAGAAGACTCGCCACCTGAATATTTATGTCATAAGAAGTCACGGTCAAAACCAAAGGAACGTTAGTACCTTAAAAAGAAGCAGGGATCGTAGACATCAAGTGCGTTCTAAGAACGAGAACGAGGCACAGGGAAGAAGTTAGAACAGGCTGTAAAGGTCTACTTAACGAAACAGGTCGGGGATAGTTTTAACAACGCAATAGGAAACGGTCCCACGTGGGAAGATACAAGAAGATGGAACTAAAGCACTATCAAAGGACTGCTGTGATGTTTTGGGAAACCGAGCACAAGAACGGAGGGTCCAAAAAATTTGGAACTCGAAAAAAAATGTGCAGTCACTCACGAAGGGGGGGGATGGGGGGGGCAGGAAGAGAGAATCTCGGGGAAAGGGGGGCAGAGGACCCGCTCGGGGCAAGCATGCTGGGAGTGGAATTTGAAGGGAGGGCGGAAATAGTCCTTTAACGCACTCTCAAGAAAAATCAACAGGAACAGACACACCGCAAAAATGCACAGCGGAATACTCCAACTAACGCAACAAGCAAAGGCGGGGGTTCAAAGGAAGTCGGGGATTCTTCAAATGAGAAGAGCTTTTGCCGGATTCAGGTCAGAGCCTACGGCCGGGTCCGCAATACCGAATGCCGCCGGCGACTTTATGTGTCAATGGCGCCAGTAGGGGGGAATTGTGATTTACCCTGGTGGGGAGGGGGAGCTTTGGTGTTCAAAAGCAAAACCTCACAGAAAATCACATACCCTTCATGGGTTCCCTCAAGAGGTATGGGCTCAACCCGGCGGGACATCCTCGCAACTTTTGTTAGCCCAACCAATATCATCGGATCAAACCGCCAAACTCTATACGGAACAGGTGGCCCGAAAAAAAATCGTATCGAAGCGATTCGAAAAGGGGTGTAGGGTACGCCTCTCAAGGAATGGGGCTTAAGTCCAAATCGGGGGATAACTCAAAAAAGGGGGGACTGGAAATGAAGGTTATGAGTTTTAAAGAAACTTCTATCGTGAGAAACCGCGGGGGATGAAAAGGGGGTGCCCCGACCGAGTTATATCTGGGGGGAGAAGTTTTTCTCTGAGAAAGGGAAACCACCGGTAGAGGGAGAAGATTTGGGGAGTCAAAGAGGGAACAGACGCCCTGACCGCAAAAACGCATTGGAAATTTGACAAGGAGGGCATGGAGAGAAACGCGGGGAAAAAGCCACTGAGAGAAAGGGCGGTACGAGCCTCAGAGGGATTGGTAGGGTAAAAACGAACTCGGAAAGGTTTAACAAAAAAACTACTAAACAGGGCACGCTTCACACGATAAACGGGGAGGGGTACTCTCTCTTGAGGATCGGCCCGCAGGGGGGGCTACTGGTCCGATCATCAATGCCCGAATCGACCAACAATCCCGACCGCAGCGTCTGTTTCTGCGACACGGAAACGGGGGGAAGGCCGGGAAAAAACTAAAAGCTGCTGGGGAAGAAAAAATCGAAAGGACAACAACTCACCCCAATGCAAAAAAGATTTTGTATGTTGGGGATCGGAGTGCAGAAGAGATTCTCAACGTTTACGAAGGAAAAAAAAAAAGGGGCGACCTCGGGTAGTGGACGGCAGAGAGCAGAAGGCGAAAAAGAGGAGACGTTTAAAATTCCCTTCTCGCAGACAGAAAAGAAAGCACGCGAGGAACAGATGAAGTAAAAAAACAACACAGGAAAAAAGAATATATAGAATCAAAACACGAAAAAAAAAGGAACGCGTTCAGGGGGGGGGGGGGGGGGGGGGGGGGGATTTTCTCGAAAAGGGGGGGAGGGATAAAAAGACTAGCCGTACTCAATCACTCTTAGGAGCCAACGTTCTTTCGCGCTCAAAATGGGAGGGGAGGGAACCAGGTACAAAAGTACACTCAAGGAAACTTGAAAAATGAGGGTCACTGGGTGGTGCAAAGGAGTGAAGATGCGTCGGGTCGTAGGAGACTTGTAGTTTCGGAAAAAACGGGCAGAGGGATGGCAATCCATACCAAAATAAAGTATGCCGAGGGCGAGGGGCCCGGGGGAGATAAGGGGCACTACAGGAAAAGAAAAAAAAAATGTCAAGAAACACAACTCCTCACAGAAGCTGGTATAACGGATCCGAAGAGAAGTAAAAAAAAACTGTAAGAAGAAGATTGAAGTGTCCCAGTAGCGTTGCTCGGAAAAACCTCCTGTAAAAGGGTGAAAAGTGAATGTCGAGCGTTGACAATAAAAGAACAAACTTGCCCGCATCGTTAAGTGAAATGTTCCAAGGCTAGGAAAAAATATCGCATGCTAAAAAAAGCACGTGGTGAGGCAAGAAAAAATACGGAGACAGTTATAGTTCTACAAACCAAGCTGTGGATACTCAATGAGAGGTGACAAAAAAATTGGGTCTGTCTCAAAAAAGACTCACCTTTGGATTCTTGTTGGAAGCACTAAAACGAAATCTCCAATATATGGAAGGAAATCACAAAACAAATGGTCGTACCAGACGAGGAGCTCAATAATTTCGGTTGGGGGGGGAAAAAATTCACCAGTCGCAAGCAGTGGGCCGGGATCATCTCGGGGTGGCTTCAAACAATCAGAAGTCCAAACAGGGGAAAAGCTGAATTGTGAGGAGGGGCTGAAAAAAAAAAATAACAAACCTTTGGTCAACAATCAAGGAAGGTGGAAAAAACACAAGTCGTTAAGCGGGGAAGTCGTCCCTCGTAGGAGAGAAGGCAGGGGCTGACATGATCCTATATGCAGAATGGGGGGAAAAAGAGCGACACAATATGCGAGGGGTGAGGGGAGAGGAGGTGCTTAATGGGCAGGGGAAGGAAAATTCTTGTCACGCATAAAGAATACTCCTCAACAAAACTACAATACTAGGGCAAGGGTTCGAAGGGAAACGGGGCAAACGCCGCTCGAAAAAATTTTTCACGAAAAAGAAAAAAATGAGCGCGGAAACCGTGTGGGGGAAGGGTTGTCGCTCCGCATGAAAGGTCTTTGGAAACGAAAAAACAAAAAATCATGCTCCTCTGAACGTATGGCCATCGGAGGCAGCATAGGGAAGGGAGTGCAAGCTGAGCGGAGAAAAAAAGAAAAAAAATGAATAAGAATTAGAGAAAAAAAAATAGTTACCAAGGGGGGGAAAAGATGGGGGGGAAAGTCTCCTACAACGCTGGGGTAAAGCAGCACCAAGGGGATCAGGAAAGCAAACTTAAGAAGAAAGACAGTTACATAGAGGACGCTTACCGTCAATCGAAACCAAGGAGGCATTTATAACGGGAAATGGCTAAAGGGAAAGGGGGGCGATCCGGCGAGACCTAGAGCTTCTCTAGAGGGGGGAATGTGTGTATCGGAATAAATGGTACACAGGAGAGGAAGCGTAGGTGAAAGTTAGACTTAATCCCTCTCTTAAAAGGAAGGGGGATCACAGGCAAAAAAAGGAGCAGAGGTCACGCTCGGCAATCATGCAAAAAATTATCTATGCGTAAGTCATTTACGCGGTAGAAATGATGAATTTCCATTTCGAAAAAACTACTTTCGATATGACGGCGCGAAAATGTCAGAAAAGGAGGAAAAATTGGACTAAGGAAAACGTCATTGGGGGCTCGAGGAGGGGGGATGACCCAGCGTTTAAGGAAAAGCATGGGCTGGGGGCAAGCCGCGGGTCGGCTAACTCTGAAAAAAGAGGTGCGTCAAGGGAAAAAACATCAGGAACTCGGTCGCTGAAGACTGAATAATAGAGAAAAAAAAAGAAAGGGGAGACAGTTAAAAATTTCCGGGGGAAGTAGGGCAGTCCTATTGACCAAATTGTAGCAGAGGAAACGAAAAAGTGAATGTACGTCTCATATAAAGACGGTCTGTCGGGCATAAATGAAGGAAAGAAAAAAAAGGTGGCACGCTGTCCATAAAAAGAAGGAAAAAAAAAAGGGATGGTATAGGGGACGAACTGTTTGACGCTAAACACAAATGCTGAATCGCGGGAATTACCGGAACGCAGTTACTTTCAAACTGACGGAGGGGACTTGCAGGAAAAAAAAACTCGAGAGGGTAGGGAAAAGGGTATATAAGGCGTCTCCAAAAGAACAACAACACACGGGAGTTAGTAAAAATAAGAGAGAGAGGATCGCCGGGGGGGCCTCACTTCCTTCATTGATTAGGAAGAGGGAACCTAGGAGAGGAAGGAAAGCGCCGGAAAATGTCGAGCCTGACAGGGTGATGTACGGGAGGAAATAAAAAAAATCAGGGTCATCAAGTCCCTAACGAAGTCCCGAAGGAAGGAGTTTCAGTTGTCGTATCAGGGGACTAAGAGCTGGATCTATTCGACTAAGGGAAAAAAGGGAAAGGAGGAGAGCATAGGCGAGGTTTCAACATAGGACTTATCAGACACCCCCACGAAGGCCATGGAGTCTAGTCGAATAGAAAAAAGGAGGAAACAGCGCGAGTAATGCAGGGGGGGAGTTGGAAACCTGGGGAGTGAGAGGGGGGGGACAAAAAAAAATGAGTTAGTATAGAGAGGGCATTTAAGGGTCTATTTATATCCGTAGTCAGGGCTGGTGCTGGCAAGGAGGGGAAGGATTCCTAAAAAACTTGGAAAGGAACGAAAAGTATACTCTCGGGGGTCCATGAGCCTTCCTATCCATATGTCCAGCAGGGAAGGGACCGAATGGAGAAGAACCTTTGGAGGAAAAGGGAAAAAAAAGGTCCGCAGAAAAAGGGGGAGGTATGGAATCAAAGGTAATATTAGAAAAATTATGCCGGTAAAAAAGTCAGATACTGGAGAAGGCAGAAAGGGGGGGGGGGAAGGAATTGAGCACCGACTGAATCTCAGCTTCTGAGCATGGCTTATGAGCGAAATGACGAAGAGGGTCACAGGAAAAGTAGTCCGGAATTGGAGAGGGGGAGGAATTTAGGTAGAGGGGAAGCACTACAAGTGGCCGGGTCGGAATCGTTCCAGGGAAAAAAAGTGCAGAAAACGTTGAAAGTAACCAAGGAGAAAGAGGAAAATCTCACACAGCCGGACGAGGAAAAAGGGAAAAAGATTTGATCTGCAGTAAGGGAAAAAAAAAGAAAATGAAGGCTGCAGCGGGTCAAATCCAGAATCGTAGAATAAGGAAACCTTTTCAGGGTCGGGGGGGCAGGAACAGGGTCAGAGACCTGGGAGGGAGGACACAAATTGACACAACAGAAACTAAAAACGGGGCCATGCGAAAGGTTGTGATTTCTCGTTAACTCAAAGGAAGAAGCACGAAGGGAAGCCGGCACAGGGCGAAAAGCCGTATCAAATCGGGGGGGCGGGGGACGGTCTGAAAAGAAAGCAAAGAACTAGAAAGGCTTCCACAAGCTAGCCAAACTGGCCCAAAACTTGAAAAACCGGGGGGCTGGGTGGGCAAAATGGGTCAGGGAAAAAAGGACAGTGAAAAGGAGGGGAGTAAGTCTGGATCAGCCTGTAAATGGGCCGTCTGCAGGCTAAGGTTAAAAAGTAAACGAAAAAACTGGGTGGGCAAGGCGCTAAACTCAGTGCTGAATATAAGGGTGGAAAGGGGGTGCAATAACTAGCCAGCACGTCGGAAAGGACAGGGGGCAAAAGAAAAGAGGAGAAATACGTGGGAAAAAAATAGAGGAGATCTCGGGTCAGAAAAAACGACTGCGACTGAATTGGTGAAGAGCAAAAAATGGCAGAGAAATGGGGACATCAAATGGGAAAGTTCTTGTGTTCTCCGGCGCACTCGAAAAAATTTTGAAGGGGGGAAGAAAAGATGGCTCGGCGGAGAGAACACCTACCTTTACAAAAAATGTGCCGCTTAGGCAGTCCAATGGGCAATGTGATGGAAAAATGGGAAAGCCAGCTAAAACGGGGGGGGGAAGAGACACAGGTTATTGGGTAAGCAACAAAAACTCTGCAGGGAAAGAGAGGTACTGTACATTTTGGAAAAACACCAAACTGGGGGATAGACTGGGTAAAAAAAACCGAATGCGAGACGGGGGGGATCGAGGCAGAGAAACGCCTTGAGGAGCAAAAAAAAGGAAATAGGGGGAGCAGCCAGGCGGGATAATCCAGACGCCGCAAAATCCATACCAAGGAGAGGGAATAAGGGCCGGAGGGACCATCTAGGGAGGAGGAGCCGCGTCACGCCACGGCTATCCGGTTGGGGGGGAATATCGTCCAGGGGGAGACCGGGAAGGAGATGAAATGGGGGGGGGAGAAGGAGAAGTTTGGGCAATCTTTCAAAAAACTTCATTAAATCGAAAAAAGGAAGGGCGTCAAGTAAAAGGATCGCAGCACTCATCTATGCATGGGTTTGCTGGGGGGGGGGGGTGCGGAATACATCGTAGACTTGGGCGCGAAGAAGAGACCTGGCACAAGCGCGGGGGAGAAAAAAAAAGAAGGTCCTGTGGCACAAAAATCGATAAGGGGACCCTGTTTTTAAAGCAGGGCGGAGCTAAAAGAATAGGAACGGTGCGACCGACCAGTGTGTGAGAAAAAGCTGTTGCGGATGGAGAAAAGGGAAGAAAAACGGGCTGGAGGCAGTCACAGGGAACGAACGGAGAACCGCAGGAATATTAGAAAGCAAACCACACACGCTATTCGAACAAGTGG
>Ga0179591_1283751_pt1 | contig 14869 bp, 22 predicted proteins | sample CZOMad2_1_08_16f_FD_182891 | JGI IMG/M metagenome (GOLD analysis project Ga0179591, IMG submission 182891) | Vadose zone soil fungal communities from Angelo Coast Range Reserve, California, USA - CZOMad2_1_08_16fungal (PacBio error correction) | ecosystem: Environmental > Terrestrial > Soil >...
CTTGGGAGAAGGTAAAAACCCGGTCAGAGAAAGTAAACGGAAAAAAAAAAAAAAAAAAATAAAAACTAGAGTACTTAGGTAGGGCCTCAAGCAAATCCAACCAATTCAGGAGGAGCTTTGTAATTGCCGCGGCGCGGGAGGGAATCTGGGACGACTTTTGTAGTGAGGTTCAGGGGGGACTGGGACAAAGGGGGGAGGCAAAAGGCAATCTTTAAAAAAAATTAACACCAGATCCTGCTAGAGGAAGACTCCCCCGCCAGGGGTGAAAGCAACCCTAGCCAGAAAGAAGAAAAGCCGTAATGACGCGGAATAACTTGGGGGGGTGCTAACGGGGGTTACCTCTGCAACCGAGATTCCCGTCTGGGGGGGGACGTTCATGAAATGCCAGAATAAAGAAGAAAAAAAAAAAAGAAAGGGTGTGCTAGTCGAGAGGGGGTCGGTAAAGACTACTGCCGTTCTAATCCAGGTTGCGGGATAGAGGGCCCGTCGACCAAGTATCTCATTGGGGAGGGGGGCCTCTGGTATCATGGAATTGAATAGGGGGGGGGTGAAGAAGATGTGAGCCTCTCCTTTAAAAAAAAAAAAGGAAAAGCGCCGCAAAAGAAAAAAAAGGGAACAAGGTAACCCAGAGTGGATGCCAATCAAAAACAAGAGCATGGAAGATCACCGCAGTCTTTGCTTACCCAGAAGGGACCATTTAGAAGAAATGAAAAAAGGGTCCAGGAAGGAGTTGGGAAACCCGCCTGGGGAAAAGGGTTTTCGTGAGGGGAAAAAAGGGGTGCAGTAAAAGATGCCCGGGGAGAGGAGGATAAGGCAATAGAGGGGGTAGGGGAACCAAGACTCGTGACAAGGGGAGGGAGGGTCAAAAACGGACCGGAGGATTTCCAAAAAAACTCGCCATCATCAGCTGGGAATCCGGATTGGAAGGGGGAAATGCCCAGGAAAGGGGGGAAAAAATAGCGACGAATTGGCCGTCTCAAAGTCGCTCGGAAGTGAAAAAGGTCATGGCGAAAAGCGCGAGTAAAGGAGAAGGGGGGGGATAAGGCCAGTACCGGGGGGTCAACGGCACGAAACAATGTGAAGGGTAATCGATTCCAACAGGGGATCAGAAAAACGCCTACAAAAAAAAAAATTGAAAAAACCAAAAGGGGAAGCACGCCCCGGTTCCGGGAAGCACCCCTTTATAAGGCGAGTGACACCCAACCGCCCCATTGGGAGGTTGCACGTGGTCCCCTCAGGGGGCCATCGTAAAGTCTCTTGAAAAAAAAAAGGGATCAAGATCAAGACGAGGGTGCAATTGGGAAGATTTGCCCCAAGGTCAAACAGGGACCTCCCCAAGGTCATGAATCAAAGGGGCCCGAACGACAGCAGGCCTTGGCGTCGTCCTGGACCGTGGTATTTACCACCACGGCAAAACTTTTGTTGACAAAAAGAGTACCACAAAAAAGGGGGAATTGGTGAAGAGCGGGGGGGGGCGACATTCAGATTGGCAGGGGGGGGGTGTCCCGCCGAAAAAGGAATAAACATAGGTGGCGAGGATGGGTTTTTGGGCCAGAGAAAAAGAACTGTGGGGGGGCAAAAAGGGTTGGGGAGGGGGGGGTTTTCCTCCTGAAAAGCAAAGTTGAATCAACAAATAAAATACACAGAGGCCCACATTTTTCTTTCATAGCCTATATTGTTGATGTCGAAAAAAGGGTGGGAAATAAGGGGTACCGTTTGGCTGGGAATCAGTGAGCGACCAACTTGATAACCCGACTGCGAACTAAGATGTGCGGGGAAGGGTCTGGGTTAAAGAGAAAGTGAGGGAGTGGGTCTGGTGCCCCCACGCAAAAAGAGGGTTGGTGGGACAGCTTTGGTTGGGTGGTTGAGTTGGGGCCGACTAAATGGTTGAGTAGGGCGTGCCTGCAATGGAGACCCAGAGCCCGCCAAAAGAAAATCCGCGTCCGGTACGCTAATGGAACAAGGCACTGTGACTCAAGGGGGGGAGGACCTGGACATAAAATGACACTTGCTGTTAGTAGGAGGCAAAAAAAAACAGACAAACGGTCGTTTTTTACGAGTCCTCTGAACTCTGAGGCAAGAGTGACACAACATGTGGTAGGGGAATAGCGCTGGAAAAATCGCAAGGACTGAATGAAGAAAACTAAGGAAAAGAAAACAAAAAAGGGGGATTTAGGAAAAGAGAAACAGAGAGGGGTCCGAAATTGTGGGGGGAACCAGCGAATCTAAAGAGTCAGGCCAGTGGTCGCCCACAAGGGGTGGTCCCCAGATGAGTAAAGTAGGGTAACACTTGGAAGAGAGTAATTTCCAAAGTAAAAAAAACTAGAGAGAAAGTGAGGGAGGGGTGAAAAAAGAAAAGAGGAAAATCAGACAACATTTTGGACATCAGGAATGTGGTATGCCGGATGTAAACAAGCTGAAGGGAATCGGGAAAAATGGAGAACCGGAAGACAAAAACACGCACTCCTTCCCTCAAACAGGCCCCCGAAGAAGGGGAGAGCAGAAAGATGAGTAACAATCAAAGGGAACCCTACGGGGCAATAATGAGGAGTTGCAGGGGACTGCATGTCTGTTTAAGGATCTACAAAAAAAGGCAAGCGGCAAAAAAAAACGTTCGTGTGGGATCTAGGGAGGGGGGTTTTTGGTTTGTCTCCTTGTAGAAGATATAAGGACAAAAGCAAAGGGTTCACGAGTCGTGAAAAAGCAAGGGTGTAAAAGGGCCGTAGACCAAAGCCTTGCAGGGAAAGTAGGCTCACAAATTTAACAAGTAGGGAGGATAGTAAACTCTTTTACTGTTAGGGACGGCCAGGACAAGAAGGAAGTACTAAATACAAACAGGAACTATAAATCTCAAGAAACCCAACCCAAGGAGGAGGAAAAGAGAGCGAGCGAGTAGGGGGGGGGGAGTGAAAGGGGTTGTGGATACGGAAGGAGTTGGTAGCCGTACTAGAAGGTAAAGAGGTTTGCTACTCGGGAGATAAAGGTACTTGGCAAACTGGGAAGTATTGGTGGGTGGGGGGGCGTTATAGAAAAGCGCGAAAGGAAAACGTACGAATGGGGGGAGCACGAAGGAAAACTCCGCACTCAAGGGAAATTTGGAAAACAGTGAAAAAAGGGGGGTAAGTTCAGGGAACTACGGGAGGCCCAAGACGGAAAATTAAAACGAGCAATTAAGGGCAAGGGGAAAGTAACGGTCTGTGAGGGGGGGGAAGATACTATCGGGGGGGAGGGGGTGGAGAAGGTTGCCCAGGACGTTTTTTTTCAGGGATGATTTTGGGTTTCTGCAAAGATTTGGACCCGATGAAATAGGGGAACAACCGTCGAAAAGCCTGAGAAAAAGGGTCAAATGTTGTCGAGTCTTGTATAGAGAAACACGAAAGGAAGGACTATGGGTTATTACTAGAGGAAAACAAAGGGAAATAAAAGGTTGAAAAAAGGGCAATTGGAATAAGCGAGACAACTGCCGACGGGTTAGAATTCCGCTGGTGTCCAGGTTCAGGGGGGAAAAAAGCTCGGTTGGGAGAAAGTCCCTCAAGAAGAAAAGCGGGGGGAGGAGGATGGGGAGGGGGGCGTTGGTAATTCATTTGGAGATTAGCGCTATTGGTGCCAAAGAAAAAATGAAGGGGGGTGGTTTTGGGAAAGGGGGGGGAAGAAGGGGAGAGCGCAAGAAAAAGGCCGGTGGGGCCGTTGGCGAAAGAATTAAACAGCAGTAGAATGTTTTTACTTGGGAAGGGGGAATCAAAAAAAAAAAATTTGGGGGGGAACGGGAAGACGGCCAGGGGTTCGCAAGCGATGAAGACGCGACGGGAAGTCTCTGGGGGTAAAGAAGATACTAAAAAGAAGGTGAATTGCCACAGAAAGGCAAAAAAACACAGCAAAGAAAGAAGAAATGTCCGCCCAAACGTCCTCTCACTTTTATCGGGCCTCAGATCAGTTCAATGGGGAGAGAAAGACATAATGAAGAAAAACCCCGATGAGGAAAGGCTGTGGGGGGTATAAAGTTTGTCCGCTCAGCTGGAACAAGCAAACGTGAAATTCCAAAAGGAAGTTGAAAACTTTTAATCCGTACATTGATGCTGCAAAAAGGGGGCAGGAATGTGGGAAGGAGGGGTATGGGGGGTTAGGGAAGGCACTGCGGCAGGGCCACCGAACTTGTCTAACCCGGCCAAACAGAAAATTAAAAGTCCCAAAAACCAGACCTCCACTATGGGGAGGGAAAAGGAATCCATGCCAATCGGGGAAGGGGCTGCCCCATCGAAAGAATCCTCAAAAAAGCGTGTTTTGTTTTAAAAAAAAAGTATGGGACAGGGGTTCGGGAAAAACGAGGAAAGAAGGGGCGTGGGGGCAAGGGAATTTTAGGGGGACGGCTGGGGGGGACGGGGGGGGGAACTCTTGGGGGACCGGGGGCCTAGGGATGAAAAGAGGAAAGCTCGGAGGGGGGACATTTAAATGGGGGAAAAGTTAGGGGGACGGCAACCATCCATTGGGGGGGTTAAACGCCTTATAAATTCTGGGTTGCAGAAAGGTGTGGGGGGAGGGGGGACCGTGCAGGGGTAAGAGGAGTCGGGGGAATCGATTACGGTATGTTTCTTTCGGGTTCGACCCAACCTGGAGGCCTCCCAAGTTAAAGTTAAATAACTATTACGGGAGAAAAAAAAAATCGCCGGAATAGAAGGTCAGGGTCCGCGTCATCTCTCCAAGATGCGAACCATTTGTACAGTCAATGGAAACAAGAGAAGGTTTCAAGAGGGCGGGGGTTTGAACGGTCAGGGGGACAAAGGACTTTGTTCAGTTGAACACGACTTATTAGCAAATACACTATACTCAGGATCGAAAGAAGGAAATTGTGCATGCAAGGTTTGGAAAAAAGAAAAGAACGCCGCAGGCGAGGAAACTTAGAAAGGATTGCCTCAAGGACAGTGGATGCAGACGTTAGTCCCGAAAGGATAGGAATGGGACGCAAACATCAGCTTGATGGGAATTGGGGGTGGAACGTTCAGCAAAGGATGGCACTTAGAAAGGGAAGTTTAGAAAAAACAAACCCCACAACTATAAAAAGGGAAAGCGAAAGAAAGAAGACGTGCCAAGCCGGGGGGACAGCGAGGGCGAAGGCGTAGGCCGAACCTGATACTCAGTGGAGGAAAATGAAAAACGAGGGGGGTTGTCCAACCAAAATCAGGGGGGTTTTTAAAGGGAAGAGGGGCGGCAATGACAAGGCGGCAGCCGCAGGGTTGAGTAAAAAAGAAAAAAACGAGTTGGAAAAGGATTCGTTGGAGGAAAAAAAGGTCAAGAGGATTGAAAATGTCGCTCCGGGAAAGGAACGCCGTGATTTCTGGGGGGTAAAGATGCAGGACAGTTCAGACCATAGGGGGCGCCCCAGAGAAATTGGAAAGCAGAGGGAAAAAAAAAGTAAAAAGGAATTGGAGAAGAGGAAGCTGAGGCCAGACCGCGTGCGGACCGATGGAAAGTAGTGGTTTTGGAGAAGATTAACGTTTTTTTTACGTTCTCGGAAAGGGAGAAAGAATCAGGAAAAGGAGAGATATAGGGGGGGGAGAAAGGGCAAATGACCTGCGCATCAAGACAAAACTAGATCGGGAGCGGAGATGAGGGCCCCAGCGACTAGGAAAGAAATTAAAAAAAAAGGGGAAAGTTGGCGGGCGAGGAGGGGGGGGGGAAAAATCCGGGGGAAAGGAAAACGGGTTGTGACGGATTTCAGGGAGTCTGGCTTTCAAAAAGGGTCCGAAACGGGTAAATGGCAGAGGAAAAAAAAAAAGAGGAAAAACTACCAAAAAAGAGAAAGAGACATTCCTGCCTTGGGGCCTGCCACGACGAGACAAATAAGGGTAAAGGTGGGAGAAGGGGGTGGCGAGAAGGGGACCAACCCGGAACGGCGCCAGGAAGAAACGATACTCTTTAAAACCTGGGATGTGGACTGTAGGGAAAATAATGGAGGAGATTCTGTGGGGTAACCACTACTGGGGAAGAAGGGCAGGGAAAGGTTGCGGGCTCCTGGAAGGAGCCTAGGCCAATAAGCGCAGGAATTTGGAACTTCTTGGAAGTTGGGGGAAAGAAAGTAATCCGAATAAGGTCAAAGAGAATTAAAAATAAGGAAGATAAGAAGGCCGCATTTCAAACGCTTGACACGGGAAAAAAAAAACCGGGGGAAGAAACCGAAAAGGGAAATGGGAGAAGCCGGAAGCTCATTCATAAAAGAAAGCTTTGCGGCAGCCATAAAGGCGGGGAAAAGAAATTTGCGAAAGGCTCCAAAAAAGACATACACCAGAACTTTGGGCGGGGGCAAAATGAACAGACCCTTATGAAAGGGTGAACTTCGGATGAGGTATATTTGTAGTAGTTTACCTATTCCAGTTGTCTTTCAAAAAGGGCGGTTTGGAAAAAAAGAAACATAAAAAAACTAAACGACACGGTCCGGCCTTTCAAAAAAAAACCTGCCATACCTTAGGGGGAAATGGGAAAAAAAGGGGAAAAGGAAGGGTTGGAAAAATATTTTAAAGCGGAACTACAAAAGAGCATCAGTTCGGGGAACACAGCAAAAATTCGGGGGGTCGCTTGAAAGCATCTATCTTTCTAGATCCTCCAAAGGAAACAGGAGGTAATTGGAAGGGGCCAGTAAACCATGGAACTACGGAGACCAAAGGCACTAATTCTAGGGAGAATCGAAAGGAAAAAAAAAAAAAAGAAAAAAAAAAAAGGGAACACCGCCCGAATCACTACCAGAGGACTCCCCCCCGCCCTGATTCCCTTGCTAGTCACCAATCAAGTTCTGGGGGGTGAAAATTAACGGGGAGAGGAAAAGACTTGGAGAATAAAAGGCTGTCTCCGGTGCATTTCCCAAATGAGGTGGACACAGGGAAAGAAAAAGAAAGGTCACCAAAACGAAACAACCTCCTTAAGGGGGACCGACATGGGGAGGTGGAAAAAGCGACACAAAAAAAGGGGGCTGAAAACAAGGGGGTTGGGAGAAAAAGGCGGGGAGCACACCCACAACTAAGTTCGGTTGGGTCGTCGCTGTGCAAACCTTGGGGACCCCTGGGGAGGTTCACCAGCGGGGGGGGAAAAAAAAAGTAGGGGGGGGGATGAGTTTTCCGGGGGACGAAAGACCGCCTGGGGGCACGGGTACCACCTAGGATCTTGAAAAGAAGCAAACGAAAAAAAGGAAAACAGGGGCAGTTCATCCGACTCATGGCGATTAAATGTCGAACGATAAAGGGAGAAAGGACCTTTAAAAAGGAAAGGAAAGAGGACCAAGAGAGAAACAAAAAGACAGCTGCGGTTTAAAACTCCCCCGACACAATGGTCGTTGGGGAAATGAGGGGGGGAATCTAGGGAAAACGGGGTGCGACGCTAGTAAAGGTGCGAGTGGGGGGAGGGGTGTCCCCACTGAACTTGGGTGGATTTGTTGGGGGGGGGGGGGAAAATGAATGAGAAAGGAGGTTGGGGTGGAATAAGGCGAAAACGGCAAATTCAGCAAAAGCCTTCACTCAAGCGTAATGAGCCTGTTGGGGGGGGATGTCAGGGTCACGGGAAAACTCGAAGAGTAAGGGGAGTACAAAACCAATCTAAGTACTTTTTGAAGGGGAATTAGGGAAGCCCAAATAGAAAAAAAGGTCAAAATGGTTCAAAGGTTCTGGCGCGGGGGCGACCAATTTCGTTCGAAAAAACATTAGAACCCATTAAAAAAAAAGAGGGGGGGTTAGGGAAGAGGAGAAAAGGAAAGGGAAGGCCAAAAACGGTTGAAACCCAGAAAAAATAATAAGGTATAGAAAGAAGAAAACGGGGATGTACTTTAACGCGAAAAAACTAAGGGGGGGGAAAGGGGGGGGGTTAAAGGGCTCCAGGTCGTACATGTCCGAAACACTCCAGTGAAAAAATTTAAGTATCGGTTTAGGGGGGGAAAAAGAATAGTCAGGGGCAAATTGAAAAACCCTATCTATAAAGGGGGAAGTTTGGAATCTATGTAAGGGGGGATGTGGCTGTACACATTATGGTGTTATCCTATTGAAAGCTGATGTTGGTACGCGTCCCGTCATAAAAAAAAAAGAGGGGGGGAAGAACAAAAATGGAGCAAGACAGGAAAAAGGGAGCAATAATTTTCCATGAAAGGAAAAATTAGTACAAATGAGTCCCAATGACCAGGGAAGAAGTGAAAAAAAGAATGAGAAAGGGGGAATGAGAGTTCTTGGTCAACCTGTGTCCCAGAGGTTTACCCCCAAAAAGAAAATCAAGAAGGTGGGAGAAGGAGTGGGGGGAACAATTCTACTGGGTTCGGCGTCAGGGAGCTCATATTTCGACGCCCGAGAAAAAAAAATTTGTTCAAGGGGATGAAAGACCAAACACCACCCCCCTGGATAGACAATATAGAGGGACCTTCGCCAAAACTTGAAGAAAAAAGTTTGATACTCTCCCTAGTAAAGCAAACTCTCTTTTGAAACTTCCTGTTGACAATAATAAAAAACCAAAGAAAGACAAGACCAACCGGATTGAACTATCGAAATCTCTCTAAAAAAAAACAACAACAGGTGAGTTGGGGAGACGAGCAAAAGGGGGACTTGGGGGGTATGGGGGGAGGACGGATAGGAATTTTCCCCGGGGGGACTAAGGCAGGTTAAAAAGACTTTTTTGACATGAAGGGTGTAAAGGAAAGTTGAGAGAGGGGACATCAGGGGACTAAGCGGGGGGAGGTTTGGGGTAGGGTGATCGGAAAAAAAGGGAGGACCCTAACGTAAAGGGAAAAACCTGAAAAAAAAAGGGGGAACGAAAGGGGGAAAAAAAGAATGAAAAGTAATAGTTCCAAACGGGGAGGTGAAGTACTTTTGGAACGAGCAAGAACTACTAGGCGGAGGACAAGAATTATGAACGACAATGGTCGGGGGGGGGGAAGTGGATAATGGCTGGACTCTAATCCGGTTACTTTCCGTGGGGGGAAGGATTTATTGCCGGAGCGTGGTTTCATGATTAGGGGTGTTGCGAGTGGGAGATCAGTTAGGGGTTAGAATGCAAAATCCGATGGAACATCAAAGAAAGGAACAGACGGAATAAAAGGAAAAAAAAAGGGGTTAGGTGCATGCACGAAGTCCACTACCATTCCACTAAAAAATCGAAAAGTTTGGGGGGGGGTTTAAAAGAAAAGGGTTCTGACTAAAAGAGGGAAGGGAGATGGAAAAGGAAAACGTTGGGCACTTTCCGACGAGAAAATTCGGCTGGTTGAAGGACGTCACAACTTCCAGGGAAGGAAGGGGTCCTAAAAAAAAAGGGGGTTTAGGGCGGTTAGTCGTTCGGGTCACGTCAAAAGTTGGCGGATTACATGGTCATCGGGTATTAACAAGAGGACAGGGGTGGAAGAAAAAGGGAAAAAAATCGAGGTTGGAAGGGTCGCCCGTCTAATGAAGGGCCCCGGGGTGTTTCTTTGAACTGAAGAAAAAAAATCAATGGAAAAAAACAAGGGGGGGTGAAGGGTGCCCAGTCACTTGAATTTTCGAAAAAAGCCCACGTGTTTCCGACAGAACGAGGGACTAACGCGGGGACTGGGGGGGGCTTAAAAAACGCGAAAGAAAAAGGGGAGGAAATGAAACCCACAGATCAAAAACCAACGCGTAAACCGACAGAGTGTGGGAACCCATACCCACCTCATTCCGAAAGGGAGCGTAAAAAAAAGATTTCGGGGGGATAAAGAAGAAAGGGGAAAAGAAAAAGGCAACGGGGCATAAAAACGGACAGGGTTTAGTTGGGTCAAATCATAATGTCCAGCAAAAACTGGAAATTTGAAAAAAAGGGGGGGAAAAGAAAAAAATTGCGAAGGAGTCGATAAAAGCAATGAGGGGGGGCCCTTCCTTGGGGAGGTTTCGTGCCTTTCAAACCGGCGGCCAATCCAAGAACTGGAAAAAAAAAAAGGGCCGGAAAAAAAAAGGAAGAAAAAAGAACTAAGCAAAAATGACGCGGAAGGGGAAATCCAGCCCAATCGAATTGGGCGCCATCGCGCAAACGAGATCAAGCCGAAAAAAATTCTGTGTGGGGATGACAACGGAAGGGGGGGAAAAAATAAACCGAAGACGCCCGAAAGGGTCGCTGGGCGGTGCACTAAGGGGGTGGTCCCGGAATGTTACCGACGTTAGGGGAGGGGGACCTATGGGGTGAAGGGGTCAAAAGTGAAAAAAAAAGGAGGGAATTCAGGGAGTCAAGGAAAGAAAAAAGGCCCCGGGGCAAATGGGGCAACTCCATTATCACATGGCGGGGGCGACCCTGAAATGCGGCACGTGTGGGAAGGTGGAGGAAACTGCATTAGCGCCAAAGGGAATAGAGTTAACATTGGTTTCGAGGGGCTACCCCACCTTGGACGGGGAAAGAAAAGGGTAATGAAAAAAGGGGGCGCGGCAGAAAAGGCCCTGGCGAGCGAGAGGAAGACGGCTGAAGAACCATCGGGAATTCAGCGAAAAAAAAGATGAAAAAAGGTCCATGAACAAGGGAGACTTGAAAGGAGGAAGTCGGGGGGGGAAAGGCCAAGGTCAAACGTTTTGAAGGGAAGACAAGGCCTTTTGTTTAAATGGGGTTGAAACACGCGTATAGACTCCTAGAACCGAGAAAGAAAGAATCTCAGCTAAAAAGGGGGAAAAGACCGGAAAAGGGGAGGGGGGAGTTCAAGAAAGACAGAGAAACTTAGAACGTCTCACTGCCATTTGGGTGCCATGGACCCGGCAAGCTGGTATGAAAAGGTTCTCCGGGGGTACGGATGTCATCCAAAAAAGGTAGGGAAGGGGGGGGAAGAAAGAAACAGCGAAAAAGGGGGGGCAAGGACTTATATTTGCATGGGAAGCACGAGGAACTCAAGGAGGGAGAAACTATAAGCATTATCCAGAGATGTAGGGGGGGGAGACAAGGGCGCAGGGGAAGGACGTTTAAAGGGGGGGGAAACGGAAAACAGGGGGGAAATGAAAGGAGGACCAAAGTATGGCCTGTGAAAACTAAACGAGGCGGAGCAGGATTTTTTAATCCACCAAACAATGCAGTTGAGTTTTGAAGTCTGTGGGACAGAAAAGGGGAAAAGGAAATCTGCAAAGGACGAAGAGAGAGGAGGACCAAAGAAGGAAAAGCGTGAGGATGGGTACGAAAAGAATGGGGGCGGAGGCTTTGAAGGGGTCGCTCTGTAACTCAGACCGGAAAAAGGAGTGTGAAGGGGGGTTTGAAAAAAATCTAAAAAAAAAGACTCAAAAGAGGACCAAAAAACAAGGCCGCGAAAAACCAGTCGCCCGCAGGAATGTGGCCTCATGGAGCTTGAGGCCTCATGAACCAGTTCAGGGAAAGTCTAGTTTTTGGGGGGGGGGATAGAAAGGAATGTTTGAAAAAACCGGTAGAAAAGAAAAATCAAAAAACAAACGGAGGGGAAAAGAGATATCTTGGGGGGAACGGCCGAGCAATTAAACCTGGAGAATCCAAAAAACTAAGGAAAAGGGAAAATCGTCTGCACGAGGAGCCCCAAAAAAAAAAAGAAAACCAAAGAAAAGGGGAGGGGAGGGAAGTGGGAGGAAGGCAGGCAATGGGAAAATCCTGCGGAAAAATTTTCACGGGGAAAAATTTCTCATGGTCACTGGCGGCCAAGGAGTGGGAGAAGAATCTTGGAAAAAATCCGCGGCCCGATCGCCAGGGAATCCCTCAGCGCATTAAAAGGTAATTTCCTGCAAGCGAGACAATTCCGGGAACCGTTTGCTCCGGGGTACTCGCAACACCGCGCTGGGGGGAAAGTCCCGGGAAAGAGAGAGAGGCAGAGAGAAATCACCGAGAAGAAAAAAAGGACTCCGAAGGTTTCGGGTACCACCAATACTTGCCCGCCGGCACAAGATCAAAGGGTCGGGGGGACAAAGAGAAAAATCGCCAAGAAAAAAAAGAAAAATAGAAAAAGAAAAAAAGAGGTGGAGAAGGAACTTAAGGGAGCGCAAAAAAAAATCAAATTGAGAAGAATTATAGTCTACGGTTTAGTCCTCCGGGGGGAAGGAACTTGAAAAAGGATAAAAAGCCAAGGGAAGGGGAACAACAAAAAGTGAAGCACCAAGACTGGATGCATCCAAAACGGAGCATGCTTCAAAGAGACGCAGTCCCTTTCCCTTCAAGAAAATCAAAAAGGGAGGGGTAGCCGAATGTCGTCGAAAAAAGGGCCCGAGAGGGGAAGAACCTAGGAGAAGGAAGCAAAATTGCAGGGAAAACCCCTTATGCCGGTAGAGTTCTGAATCGGCAGTCTACGGTAGAGTTTGTAAGCGGAGGGAGTTGGGGAACAAAGGACAGGGGGAAAAAACAAAAGGAGACGGGGCCAGTTACTCGACCATCACCTGATTGGGGCCAGGGAGGGAAATTTGTATGGGGAGGAAAGGGAAAATTTTGGGAAAAAAAGTTTGAAAAAGAAAGGGTCAGGCGAGCGCCGGAACTCTCACGGACCAAAGAAGCAAGACCCGAGGAACACTAAGGGGGGAGGGGAAAGACGAAACACCGCAAAGAGGGGTTATCTGAATGGGAAGTGGAAAATTTGGGATCAACAGGAAAAATGTAGGAGACGATTCCTCGAGCGCCTCTCTAAAAAAAAAAACCAGGGTCAGGGGCACACAAAAGAAAAATCAAGTACGAAAAAAGGTAAGAGACGGAGAAAAACCCAGTGGCTGCGTGAAAGCTTTGAACGGGGTCCTCTGGGACTGCAGGTGGACGAAACTGGCCAGGACACAGAATCTCAAGGGGAGTTCAAAAGGGGGGAACTGGGAAAACCGGAAAAACCCCATCCGTCAACGTGAAGGGGACACAAACTGGGGGGTCAAAAAAAAAAGGAAACCGGAAAGCTTTCCCTGTTTCAGTGATTAAAAAAAAAAACAGGTTTGGTAGAAAACATCAAGGAAAGAAAGAAAAATGTAGGGGGGGGGGGTCGTCACAGCAGGTCTCTTGTCAAAGGGGGGTTCAGATTTGTCACCTGTGGTTGGTTGGTGGGGCCTCGAGGATAAAAATAGGGGGGGGGGAGGGTAAGGGGGGATGGCGAAAGGGGGGGGGTCCAAGAAAAAAAGGGTCCAAAAGGACGCTTGGGCCCAAAAAAATCACGAAACAGAAATAACAAATCCCATCCATTTTGACTTGAATGCGAGCGAAGGGGGGCTATTAAGGGGAAAAGTAAAGGGGAAGAAGCCAGAAGGGGGGGGCTGAAAGCGCAACTTTATTAAAAACGCTTCTTGTAATTCCAGGACCTGCAGGTGCGGGGGGTAAGTCTGGTAAAAGAGTCCAAATGAAAAGGAAAAATTTGGAAAAAGGGAGAAAGGAGAAAAAAGTGGGGGGGGGGGGAAAAGGGGGGGGGGACCCAAACGGTACGGTTTTTAGCGGGTGGTTTTTGGACGTGTGGGGGGGAAGGTCACGCCTTAGGGGGGGGGTAAAAGTTCCCAGGGGAAAGGCCAAAAAATGGAGGGACGGGGCGAGGGGCGGGAAAAACACGGAAAAAGTTGAAAGAGGTGAGAGTTATGGCACTGAAAAAACCAATCAAAACTTGCAGTTCATGGAGGAAAAGACAAAAAAAAGGGCAGATAGAGCGATTCTTTCCAAAAAAAACTTCCTGTAAAAATCCGTGCCGTTTAAAACAGTGGGGAGAAAAAAAAAGTACAAGCGAGTACTCTTAAACTCTGCGGCTGAATCCCTCCACAAAAAGTGGCCAGACAATAAGAAACTAAAATACTTTAGGAACGCCGAAACTGGTTTTCCCCAAAAAAGGTACCAGGGAGGTCCTAACCGTCAGGAAAAAAAAGGGAACCCCAAAAGGGCCAACAGGGGGGCTGGGATCAGGAATAGTAAAAAATAAAGAATAGTATGGCAAACAGGTAAACTAGCTATACGGGGGAATGGTAGTGGGGGGGCAGGGGGGAGCCTAGGGGGCTGGAGCAAAGATGTATGCCTGAGGCAAAGCCTGAGTGCCATCGGCCCCTTCATACAAACTGAGGGACACGGTCGAAAAACGAAAACCTTGAAAGAAAGCAAAAAAAGGAAAAGGAAGGATTAGTAGCCAAAAGAGTAAACAATCCCAGGAGGAGTAAAAGGGCAATAAGCAGTTGCAGTCAATCCCAACTGGAGGGGGGTCAGCCGGAGGTGATTCAAAAAACGTGGCTCGCAGTCACTCGTGGTTTGGAAAAAGGAGAATTGGGGGTGGGGGGGTTTGGGGTTTTTTTTAGGGGAGACTGAAGTCTCCGTTAGGCGCTGACAAGATTCGAAGGGGGAAAAAACGGGGTTGGGAAGATAACCGAATAAAAAGAAACTCCCCCCAATATCCACAATATAGCAGGGGGATCGCAACCTGAAAAGGGAAAGGGGATGAGACTAAAAAACTACTCCCAAAATTAAAGCAAACGGAACTCAAAAAACGGGGGGGGGAAATGAAAAAAAGGAAGAGAATAAAAGGACCTAAACATACACGGAAAACCAACACAAAAAGGATCGGAAGGAAACCAACAAAAACCGGAAGGGAGGAAAGAGAGAGATGAAAATATTTTCCAGAGGGGCGGGTTTATGGTTGTATGGCTAAGGAGAAAAAGAGGCGCAAGGAGGAAGTAGAAACTAGTAGTAATCAAATTGGCGACGGACTTGCAGCTACGTCAAATCCTAAATATTGTGGAGAGCGGGGGGAGGGGGGGGGGGGGGTTCTCGGGGTCAAACGACGTCGAACTATTGAGAAGCTGACCCATCATCATAGAATTGGAAAACAAGAAGAGAAACCGAAGGGACGACTCGAGAAGGGGAGGGAGACATGATCTGCAACGCGGAGTTATTGCAAATGGAAGAAAAAAAAAATCGGGGGGTGGTCAAGGGGCTACTAAGATTTACCGTAAAGAAAGAAATGGCA
>Ga0179591_1303614_pt1 | contig 14869 bp, 17 predicted proteins | sample CZOMad2_1_08_16f_FD_182891 | JGI IMG/M metagenome (GOLD analysis project Ga0179591, IMG submission 182891) | Vadose zone soil fungal communities from Angelo Coast Range Reserve, California, USA - CZOMad2_1_08_16fungal (PacBio error correction) | ecosystem: Environmental > Terrestrial > Soil >...
TGGGGGGCAATTTTCTAGCTTGGAGTTGGCATATAGGCTGCACGGAGGAGGGGGGCACACAGATATGTTGGATTTCGCATAGATTTGGAAGAATCCCGTGGGGGAGAGGTGACTCAGATAAGAAAACTGCGAACGAAGAAAAGATCGCCCTTATGCTTCGGATAAAGAACAGTCCTAAAGGGACGAGGGGTTTATGGATAGATATAGGGTGGCGTGATTCATAATCATATTGGGACCGAGTACGTGTACCGTGGGATAAAGAACCCCTGGGGCACAATGCTTTGCGACACCCTCTGAGCGCAGACTTGCGTAGGCCGCTTGCTGTGCATCGCCGGATAGGGAAAAATATTTTGTGTATATAAAGGTTTGCGGATCTGGTATTACAGGTGGTGCGATCATGACCCAAACTAAAGAATCAGACGATGTGGCTTATAATTCAACAGCATCGTGCAAGATGTAACACGGGGGAACGCAAAATTCCAGAAAAGCTTGTTCTTACGTAAGTTGTGATCGACATAGCGACTTGGAAAAGTGACCATCCTACGCCAAAAAAAAGAAAAAGAGAAGCCGAAAAGGAGAGATAGTGGATGTAGAAGATTTGGCTGCAGGGGAAGGTGAAAGAAGGGCGAAAAAAACATTTAGTGATCGGACAGCGGCATTTGGATTTAGGCGGTGATGAGCAGAAAAGGAGTCAATTATATAGTAAAACGGTGGGGAAAAAGGGAGAGTCTGGTCCCAAAAATGGCAAAGAGGCAGCCCAAAGAATCACCCCCCTTTTCTGATCAGAGAAAAGCACCCCCCCAAAACCCCCAACCCCGTGGTTTTTTCCTACGACTAAGTCAACCCCCGCAAAAGAAAAAAAAAAATGACCATAAAATTGGAAGAAATCATAGTCCAGAACTTCTCCAGGACTGAAGTCAGCTGATCGGGAAATATGTAAGATATCCGCATACGATAAATCCCCGACAATACCAGAGACATGCCTAAGCAGACCCAAATCCTTGAAGTATTCTTACCGAATCGATTCAAAATAGGGATACATGTAACGGAAATGGGTCCAAAGAATCGCGAGATAAGAAGAACCACTGGAAGCAAGAATGAGTGCCATGATAGGCCAAAAATGAAAATAGAAATGGGTCTTCTTCATTTTCAACACAACCGACATTATTTAACGACTGCTGAGGGGAAACCCCTTAGCTATGCGTGTGGGGGGGGGGGGAAAAGAAAAGCCGAATTACACTTACCTAAAAAACAGGGGCGAGCGGGTGATAAAAAAAGATAACCGCAACAAGACCGAAATGAGGAAACAGAGGTTCTAGGAAAAACTACTAACGGTGAGAAAAATACTTTAAGAGCATGGGGGGGTTGAAAAATATAGGGGAAAAAAAGGTAATTTTATTTCCTCCAAGATAGGTTAGAATAGCAACACCTATTATTTATTCTCCGGGCAGTGGGGTGGGGGAAAAGGGTGGATCACAAATTCTAAAAAGGATAAAAACCCAACGTCTTATTATAATAGTTCAAGGAGGAGGTGGCAAGGATCATGATTGGGCTTTGTGGCTCCTGGAAGGGGAAAAGTGGCAACCTTTCGAGGGAAGTATGGGAAGATAGTTCTCCGATAGGGATTTGAAACACGTAAAGATAGGAAGGAATCATTCGCTTATCTTAGCAGGATAAGTGCGACCCATCCACCTGGAAAAGAATATGTGTCCATTTGGGAAGTGGCGTCTAATAGGGAACGCATTGTATTGAAATTGAAGCGGACAAGTGATGTACGATAAAAATATATCTATAAGGAAGGGAGCTGACCTCCTCTTTGAATGGGTTATTCAGCCATTGTTCAAATTTTAAGAGCTGAGATGATTCAAGACTGGTCGTCAAAAAAGGGTTGGCGCGGGACCAGTACCCCAGAGCCGTAACACCATAAAAAAATAGATTGAACAGCGGAGGAGAAGAACGCTTGAGGCAGAAAGAAGATCCATTTCCAGTCCATATAAACTTCTCTTAGCAAGTGAGAGTCAAGATTTTCTCCTTACAGGTTCAGATCTAAGTTGATCAACAGGATAGCCGCAGTGATTAAGATGCATGCGTGAACAATAGAGAATGGTGGTGTAACTTAGGGGGGGGTTGACACATCCTCGAACATGGCCTGGCTTGAGTCATCTAAGATTGGGGAAGGAGAGGTGACCAGTCGCAACTTTGGCGAGAAACTTGGGCGTCCGGGGTAATCGAAACTCCCCGATTCAGGAGAATGACTAAGAAGTTCGAACGAATAGCACGTCTACATTTGGGAGCGGTCCCGGGCGGCAGAAAATAGAGAAACATTTGACAGAGAAGGATACGCGAGGTACTCATAACCTCTGGTAATACTTATGAGGTAGAAAGCAAAATCAGTGGGCTTGACGAGGGAAATTCTGCTGTTTATTATTTTTGGAAGTTCGTAGGGGGGGGGATTTGGTCAGAGAATCTTGTGAGAAACCCAGGGGAAGCAGTATTACGATCGCGATGCGAAGACCTTTTCAAATCGTTCAACTAACCATATCTGGGAAAATGTAATTGCGTTTGAAACAAACGAAACGCCTGGATAAAGTAGTTTCGAGTTAGGGGGGGGGGGGGGGGGGGGGGGGGGGGGGGGGGGGGGGGGGGGAGGGAGGGGGGGGGGGGCGGGGGGGGGGAGGGGGGGGGGGGGGGGGGGGGGGGGGGGGGGGGGGGTAGGCAGGGGGGGGGGGGGCGGGGGGAAAGGGGCCGGCGGGGGGGGGGCGTGCCGGGGGGGGGGGGGGGCGCCCGGGGGGGGGGGGGGGGGGGGGGGGGGGGGGGTTGTGGGTTAGTTTTTGTTCAAACCCCGGCACCCCAACCCACGCCCCCCCCATTCAACGCCCCTGGGTTGGTGGGAGTTGGTGGTTGAGTTGGTGTGGGGATGGGGGGTGAAGGTTCTATCAAGAACGTTGCCTGGTGGAAAATCAAAGGCTAAAAGAGAAGGACTTTGAAATGTATAAACTAAGCAGGGCCGTTTCCTTCCAGCAGGCCAAAGTTTTCAGGACAGGGTTGGATGGGTTGATGGAGATTGGAAGAAACGACACGATCCATTCGAGGAGAGTCAGGCTAAAGAGAGGGCTCCTGTGCCCTACTTAAGAGAAAGAGGGGGTTTAAATCCTGCGGGGGGGAAAGGAGAGATCAATTGGGCAGAAGAAACTGAAATGGTTCAGAAATAGATTCACAATACTGTTGTGGGGAAAACGATTTGAAGGGTTAGACCGGCTAGGGAAAAGGGAAGAAAAGAGAGACACCCACCTTGAGAGGGACCAACAAGTATTGGATCTTGGGGGGGGGAAGCGGAAGGGAATATAGAAGAAACCGAGCAAAAAGGCGCGTCTTGCGAAAAAGATTGGGAAAAAGGTACAAAAAGAGTTCGATCACTTCTTGGAAAGGGAGGTAAGGACTTTGATGCCAATATTTGTCTCTTGCAACTAGTAGGGGGGCAATATTGCAAGCCAAATCATATTTCTTGAAGTATTGCGCAGGGGGGTTGCGAAGGGAAAGGAGTCAGAGGGGAGGCACGATGTCGGCGCTAATTTAAAAAGTGAAGGAAGAAAAAAGTTTGATTGGTTTAGGAATAGGAAAAGCAGCTCCGCCGGACTGTTGGTGGGAGAAGACAGGCAATCAGCTCCGGTGACTTGGGGTGGTATCAGTAGCATTCAGGCAATCACTATAGAAGAAAGGAAAACAACACAACAGGAAGAGGGAGGGGGGAAAGCCGGAAGTTTATTGCTCAATAAAAGTCAACTTATCTGAAATGCCTTAAAAGGATCACCAATAAAAGTAAGAATGCCTGATGCCAGCACCATACTGGCCTTCCTACGGGTGAAGAGAGAATGGATGTCCATGCCGATATTTTCCCTCTCACTGGAAAAGGACCTTCGAAGGACTCGAAAAAGACAGATGCCGTTGCGGTCTTGAAGAAACTTAAAGAGCCTTGCACAACCAAATAAAGGGATGGCGCATGGGGGGAAAATGGGGGGGGGGGGAAGAAATAATGTAAATGCGGGAACGGGGTACCAGAGGGGAAAGGGAGAGGGGAACCAAGACTAAGGAGGGAGGGAGATATTGCAAGGCGATCGGTTCCCAAAATAAGAAAGAAGAGGGGGGGAAAAGGACCGATTATGGTCTCTACGTGAAGGGAAATGAAAAAGAAAATTGAAGATCAAATGGTAAAAAGCATTTGGTGAAAAGACAACAATTGTAACGAAAGCGGGGGGGAAATTCAGGTCCCGGGGAAAGGGTTCGGGTCCCAACTTGGATACTATTTCCGCAAATAGAAAGAATGGTAAAAAAAAAATTATTTCCTGGTAATAGGCAACAGGAGCTTACGCCGCGAACGAGGAAAGAAATGCGGGGGAAAGGAGGGGGTACGGAGCGAAACGAGACCACAAACCAAATTGATAAAAAAAAAATAACGTCATTGAAAGAAAAGGCATCGTGTTATAATAAAGATTAAGACGGGGGGTTTTACTACTGCCGGCTCACCTAACGCAGAACCCGGAGCGTATTTTGTAGATTCGGTCAAAAAAAGCATGAAAAGAGAAAAATAGGGTTGAGAACGTATAGAATAAGCAAAGAGGAGAGTTATAAGGACCTGCTTCTGTTACTCACAAAAGGAAGGACAAGCAAAAAAGAAAGAACTCCATAACGGGATTTGAAGGGGAATCAGCCCTCCTAGCAACTGGCGCGTGGGATATAGAAAAAGACCAAAGTGGCAGGAAGGGGATTAGTACCGAGGAGCTCGGAGAGAACCAACTCTTTTCGAGAAATAAAAAGAAAGAAGAACCGGCTGAAAAGGACCATAGACGTAAGCAGCAAGAGGACGTTAAACCTTTTAAATCGTGTAAAAGAGAGAGAGGGAGATACTGGGGAGGGGATTCCGATTGTAAAAAAAAAGGTGTTCCATTTTCGAATCGACGGCAGTGAGAGAAAAATAGAACGATAAAAAAAACAGATGTTAAAATCCAGGGGTGGTGAAAAAAAATCGACAAAAACTTCCTAAAGTAGAAGCCTTCGAAGGAAGCCGCAATGGGGGTGTGGGGTCTCAAATGAAAGAAAGAGTGTGTCCGGGGATGCTAAAGAGGTGGGAGATGAGATAATGCGCATATAAACGTGTGGATAGGGGGAACTGGGGGGTCATCTATTCCTTAAAAATGTGGTTACTTTCTTATGATCAAGTCAAACACTAACAGGGGAGTGGTTTGTTAAGTATGGAGGCGGGCAAAGAACTAAATGGGTCTTGCTAAAGAGATAATCTAGCTTCCGTTTTGAATTAAAGAGGGGGGCAGGGCTAAACAAATATGGGGTGAGAGAGGGGGGTCAAGCTTCCTTAAGGGCCTTGAAATCGATATATTTTTTAAACCCAGGAATGGGGTATCCGCGTCAAGAAGAGAAAGGGGGAACGAAAGGGGTCAGACATACCTAATTCCCACTGGAACAAAGAGCATAGGGGACTCAATTCTTTGGGATCATATCGCAGCAGGAGACGAGAGGTGGAATTTCAGGATCTTACAAGGGTCGAACTTCACACAGTATCCGTACGAAACCGTATTCCAAATGGGGGATAGTGTTGGGTTGGTGGTGCGAAGGTATTTCTGAGATTAGAAAGAAGAAAGCGTCAAAAAAATAATACATTTTCGATCCCGTTTATATCAGGCATGAAAAAGTGTATAAGTAGGGCAACGCAAGGAGAACGTGGGGGGTTGCTTCAGAAAGGGGAGGAAGGGGGGGAGACTCCCAAGCCAGGCAGAAGTAGACGTGCTCGAGAAAGATGGGGGAAGGGGAGCTGATGAAGAAGAAAGTAAAGGGGGTAATCAAATCATGCACTCACATTCTATTTGGATGGGAAGGTGCCAGGCAGATTGTTGAGGTGGCTGGCAGGCGAAGAAGGCGGATTTTTCCTGTAGGAGGGGTTGGGGGGCAACCAGCGCTACCGGGTTGCAGAAAAAAGACAAACACTCGCCGTGAGTGGGGGAGAACAGATACTATAGATACGGGTGGTACAGCTATTATCAGTCGTTAAGAACGATAGGTTATTCATCAAAAAAGCAGGTTAAGAGGGTGTGGGTTCAGGAATACCGGTGTAATAGGGCAGGGTGATCGTTCGGACATAGAGAGGGGGCGGAGGCAGGGAGGGGATAGCTATTGTGCATCAAGGCAAAATTTCAGCTATATGATAAGAGCAAGTAACGACAGATCATCACAGGATGGTCTTATAGGAAGCCTTCGGAAGAAGAGGCGTTGAGTGTCGGCGAAAGATAATTGTCCGCCATTCATGACAGATGAGAAAAATGTCAATCCTGGAAGGGGGGGTCAAAGGGCTTTAGCTCAATATGAGATCGATGAATTGGCTTATCTGTTGGCCGACACGGGCGAATGATCGGTGGGGCTCGAGGGGGGACGGATCTGGCCTGACCGCAATCGATCAAATGACAAACAAAAAAAGGAAAGGGGGCGAGAAATACACTTTCGGTCTATTCTTTATCATTCAACATCCTCAAATTGAAAAGTTTCAAATATCACTAAAAAGGGGAGGATTTCCGAGAAAGTTTGGGGGAAAACGGCAGGTGATCAAGAGAAAAAGGCCAGAAATTTTTTCATGATAAACCGTGTACGGGATAAAAACACGGAGAAGGAAACAAGAATAGACGGGGAACAGGAAAAAATTTGAGGGTCGAGAATTGTCCGATGATCACAAGTGCCAGTGGACCAAATTTGATCACCCCATTCCGAGGTGAACGGGGGAAAGGGGGATGGTTGAAAGATAGAACAAAAACGAAATAGGGTGTCTTTCAGCCACTGACCGGGGGCCCGGAAGATAGGACCCAAATACGGTGACGAACAAAGAAGCTAGAGACGGTTCTAGGGCATCAGGATTTCAGACGCAAAGAGGTTATGGAAAGGCAAACATTCGGTACCAACATCTTCCCGGAAGAAGGTAAGCAAATCACTGTATTTGCGGACAGATTCCTCGCAAGTAAAAGAGATTAGGAAAACATGCAAGTTTGAACGATACTACGGGGAATGATCTTTAGTTAAAAGCTGATCTCATCCTCTGAATAAAGGGAGAAAGTTTGATCGCTGCTAAGACAATCGATGGTGTAACGCAAGGAGAATTCCGGCAATAGATCCGTAAAAAGTAAGGGAAGTATATGCCTTCAATGTAGGCAACGCGAACCGCTTGGGAAACATTTAAGACAGGGAAGAGACGTACACCCGATAAGATCGGGTGGGGTGTTCAAACCACGAGTAATGTGGCGTTGATCACATATCAACTGCTATAGGGATACAAAGAAGTCACCAAAAAGAAGACAGTGGCCCTGGGGGAGGCTAACTACAATGTTGTAGAAAGAGTATTTTGATTAGGATGGGCGGGTGTGGTATTAATTTTTGGATCAGCGGAAGCCATGCCTCCACCATGGTTCTCTATAGAAAAAAACTGAGGAAACTCCATTGTGAAGGGGAAAAGATAAAAGGAGGGGCCACCGTCTTGATTTCGTGATGTGGGGAGGAGGAAGAAGGGAAAACCGAATCGTGATCGAAAATGTATTTTGGTTGAGACTTAATTTAAAAGATATTAGGTGGGCTGGTCAACGGTATAGTGATAGGTATAATATGGCGCCTATTAAGTAGACTAGATCCTGAATCAGGATATCCTTTATAAATCGCGTATCGATTCATCCAAAAAGGCGCAAATATGGGAGTATTGGCTTTTGCAAGAGTTTAGCGCACAGATAGGCTGAAAAGTAGCGGGGAAAAACAGCTATCTCTGGACTTAGTAGCTTTTACAAGCTAAAAGGGATTGTTTGGCTTAAGAGAAAAAAAAACTTCACTGAGCGGACACGAGATTATTCTCTTTCGGGAAAGATAGGGTGGTGAGAAAAAATCATTCATCATCATTAACTCATGCATGGGCATCGTAGAAGGGGTAACGCCTTTGTCATATGGGAATCAGTGGCTATCAGAAGATTCTGAAGGCGAAAGTGATCTACGTAGAATATCGCTTACAGGTATCAGGGATAGGATGGAAAATATAGGGTCTTTAAGTAAGGCGGTTCATATTACCCATGATATGGTTAGTGGGACTCTTTCTTTAGCAGCGGCTTTTTAGGTGATCGGCATGGGTTGGAAAACATAACAGGTCGAAACTGGGGGGTTTGTAGGGGGGTCAGGGAGAAATAATGAGCCTATATGCTTGTAAAATCGTAAAGGAATAAACGCCAAGTTAGCCGTCGAGTGTGTGAGGTTTCATCAAGGTCATTCCTCGTAAAACAGTTGGAAGAGGGGGGGGGATCATCACTAGGTACTCAATCTTTTGAAAAGAGACTTGGGAAAGGCATAACGAAAAAAAGCTATATTATTGAGATGGATGCCGGTTTCAAAGGGGGGTGGGGGGGGTTAGTTGAGGTTGTAGAGGAAGGTTCCTCCCGCAGGCAGGAAGGTAGAATAAATGGGGTTGCTTAGTTACGTTCTCCCCCCTCGGTTAGTTTGGTAGAATATTTGAATGTGGGGCATCAGAAAACTAATGGAAAAAATAAGTAAAAAAGGTAGTATTCAACGGGGAGTGGTTAGTTGCTATCCGGAAATACAAACGGAGCGGGTATCTTTACTGGGAGAACGATGACTGGCGCGTTTAGTCAGCAATTCCGGTTGTTGAAGACGGGATGGGAGTGGCTAGATTCGAGAATCATTCTTCGTCGTCAGGAGGTCGTCAGACCTTTGGGGTCCTTACTTTCGGGGAAAAGAGTGGTGGGGAAGTTATAAGGTTGGGGCGGAAAAAGTTAGTTGCATAAGAAAACTGAAAAATGGTGAAGGGATAAGTGGCGACAGGGACTCACCAAAGCCGGTTAAGGTGGGAATTTCTCAGTGGCATAGAAAGGCACCGAGAAAACGATTCAACCGAAAGCCAATGGGGGAAGAGGGTGGGACACCGAGAATTTTTCGCATCTCGATCAAAAACGGCGGGAAGAAAGAGCTTAAAGGGGCATGTACCCGTTTAAGCAGAGATCATGCTTGCCCACACAGATAAGATTCCTTTTTGCCGGAAATAAGGGGGAGACGTTGGTGGGTGATCGCAGGTATATTGAAAGGCCGGGGCATAGGTCTTGGATGGAAATCATCTTTGGCAGGAGATAGAAAAGATAGGGCAATGGAGCCAGGACCAGGGGGTGAAGGAATCTTACTTCCGCGTCGGAGGGGGTTAGAGTAGCATAAAAATCAATGACTTGGTGGGGGTTGGGTAGCAGAAGGCAATCTCATCGTCAATGGAGTGGGGAGCATAGCAGAAAGAAAAAGCTAACGTATCTCTCGAACAACGAAGGAGGAAAAGGAGAGCGGAATCTGATTGCCTATTCGACGTGCACCAATAAAAGTCAGACTAGCAGATGTTGGGCTAACTGCTAAAATAAAAAAAAGTCATTATTGGGAGAGACTAGCCGGCGAACCAAGAAAAGTCTAGCCGTAAGACTTTGGGAAATTAGATTCCATAATTGGGGGGGAGAAACGGCCAAAGGGATGGTAGCCATTTCTAGAACTCAGAAAAAACTGGCGTCTTTCAATAGGGCTGCCCCTGGAAAGTTGAAGGATAAAATTGAAGCGGCAGCAAAGGTGTGCGGTGGTGGCAAGAAAGTGATCGAACTGAGGGAGCAACACAAGAGTGATATAGGCGACGTCCGCCGGGGGTATCGATGTAGGATCAAAGCTGGTCCCAACAATTAAGGGGGAAAGGGGGAAGCGCGACGGTGAATGTATTATGACTGCAATGAGAAACGAGAAACCGAGTTGTGTGTTAAAAGTAGAATACAGGACATCGATTCTATTTCCGAAAAGAGGAATTTCTTTCTTCCATTGGAATGACGCAAAGATAGCGTTAAAAAGAAAAAGTAAAGTAAGGCAACGGATCTTATACTCAACACCGGCGATCGAAGAAAGGGAGGCTGAAGCGACTACAATCCCATAATTGCAACCTGCGCACCCCCGAGGTAAGGGGATTACTGCATCTTTTATAAAAGAAGCGATGAAAGCTCACGTTTGTCGAATGCGGCAAGCATACGAAGCCAGTTCATGAACCTAGCCAGTGTGGATTGCTTAAATCGCATTAAAAGATTAAAGGAGAACTAGGCAAATGTATTAGAAGAAATAATCTTATATCGTCCTGCCGAACAAAAAAGAGAAGACCCATCCAAAAAATCCAAAAAAGCATGAAAACCGCAAATAATTCCATTCCATAGTGAGGAGCCCACGGGTAATACAATAAGAAATGAAGTGCTGTTTAAAGGGTTATGAGTACCACCTTACCCGTAAAGGATAACGTCAAAGCGGGTTTCTGAAAGGCTTGAACCGCTGAAAGGAAACAAAAAGGTATGTCGAACGAACTCGGCATAGACACGTCACTAAAGAGACAGAGCGAGATACTGTGACGGTATTCAGCAGACACAAGTGCCAAGGTTCGACATGGGAATTGCACTACGATGATTGAAATGACGAAGAAATTTACGATCGGTAAAAAAGTGAGACCGTCCCCCAATTCGACAAAATGACGAAAGGCAAAGCCGCAAAAAATTTTGAGAAAAAGTCCTTGGGATACCGTAGGCGAAAATGTCGTGAAAATGGTGCGAGATGAGACGATAAAATTTGATCCTATGCCCTAAAAACAGGAGTTTAAAACCAGTCGGGAGGACCGACCCATGCCTATTGTTTTTGAGGGATGGGATGTATTACTGGCGCTGCAACGGGCTTGTTCGAATAAGCTTCAGTTGAACGATTAAAGGCCTTTGCAGTGCTAAATAAGTGATGAAAAAGCCTTTCCATCAAGTTATTATTTTTTTTAAAAGGAGAGAAGGGGGACCGCTTCAATATCATTGGAGGCAGACTCGGGAATACTCCATGGTAAATACAGGAAAGGAGTCTGTGAGTAGAAGCGTTGGTGAGCGATAATGCGATGATAAAGTATCAGAAATGATCTTCAACGTGGCTTCAAAGCAGGAAGGACGGCGTACATCGGAAAATTAACAAGTGGGGGTGGGACATACGGAGAGATTCGCCATTACAGGGATACATTTGTCGATCCGGGGTCGCAATGACCCCAAAAGTAATATGATCCGCAAGAAATTGTTGTTTCGGGAGACTTGGATTTTCGGTGAGACGACCTTCCATTAGATAAATGAAGTTGTTGCTAGATAAAGGAGCTTGATGAAGAAATGTTATATGAACATGGATAAGCGAACATCTGGAGGTAAAATATCTGTCAATGGATACATCTGGTGTAGTGTTCTATGATATAACGTAATTCTGGTTTGCGTGGGAAAGAGTGGTATAACCGATGACCGGGTTTGAATTGAACGAAGAAACCGGGGGAGGCGCTCTGATTTTTCAAACAATAGTAGGGTGTACCGGGGTTGGACTAATCGGAGAAAGGTCAGGGTAGTGATATAAGGGATCAAAAAGAGCAGTAAAATGAAGCTTGAATTTTTTCGGGATATGCACGTGCACTTCTATCTGTTAGTGCAGATTATTGGGAGCTTAGAGAAGGAGCTCAGTTGGAGACATCCCGTTCTTTCAGCTTGATGATAGGAGATCTCAAATAGAACCCTACCGTGTGGTGGGGGGATTCGTATGTCCCGCCTATTAGGGAAGATATAGGGAGTGGAGTCGTATATAAATGGGGTCACAGAGGGAAATTACGTTCGAGCGCCGGACATTCAGGTGGGAAGAATTTTTTAAATGTAGAGTTTATCAAGTCCCTCAGTGCTTGTTGGTCCTGGTTTTGCTGGGCAAGGGAACTGTAATTTATCTTTTCTGGGGAAGGATGGGCCGAATAGGGTGCCGACCCCCGTCAGTTGTATAGCAATACGATATCTGGTCTCATTGGGGTATTGTTCTCGTACATTGAACCCGCTTTCAATTCCACCGGAAACTTCAATTCAGTATTGTTCAGCGGAGAAAAGTGGTTTGGGGTCCAAGTGGGAAAAAAATGCGCAGAATTGCAGGGGTCCCGTCTTCGCTCAAACTTGAGAGAGAGAATTGTGACCATAAAAAATTTCTGGGAGAAATATGTCGGGCAGAATAATAGTTCTTGCAACCAGAGTGGTTTGAAATTTGGACTCACACTTTAGCGGAAAATTGACTGAGCGGGGAAATGTGAAGTGTGGGGGGTTTGCAATTAGAAGCACGAGACCGATACGTATTAATAATCCGGACCGGTGGGTCAGGGATCAAGCGGCTAAGAATACGCAATTACATAAAAACGATTTGGCAAAAAACAGGGATAAGCAAAGAGGATCAATTGGGGAAATCCTGTTCCTAAATTCGTGAAAAGGGGATATCTGTTCCGTGTAGAAGAAACAGTCCACATGGGGACATAGTTTCAAAGATAAGATTAACAAGGACAGATCCTCGAGGGGAAAAGCCAGCTACTGTGAGTCTTTCGGGTAGCGAAAGCTGTAGAGAAAGAAGATACGGGGATGTCTTCCATATAGCGAATCTCAATATCTCGGCCGACTTTGAAGGAGGGTATAAAATTCCTGAAAAAAGTTATGGATTGTCTAATGCTCGAAGGGGATAATGATATAAAAACTTCTAACGTTAACGACTGTAATAGGTAGTGGAAAACCCGAGAAGAGACCCCGGGATTTGTAAAAACCCGCAAAGTACGTGAGTTCAATAACGGGAGCTAGGTCGGTATACACCATGGTGAAACCGTACAAAAGAAAAAAAAAGAACGCATCCAACCTTTTAACAGACTGTCGAAAAAGAAGTACCACACATATAATGAATAGCACAAAGAAACGAGAAAGGGAGGACGATACACGGCCTTTAATTTGACCGCGACAGGCCTCCAGAGTGGTCTTCGTGGGTAGATTGGGATTTTTGGTTTTGAAGTGCGAAAGTCAAGTAGCAAAGGAAAAAAAAAACGTCTGGAAATTGGTTAATGCGGATATTGCAATGAGCATAACGATGGTTTTGGGTGGGAATGGGCGAAGCCTGTAAGGGTCTAGAGGTTGTGGGGGGGGTTTTGCCCAAAAGGGGAGACCAGAGTCGTCGTGGTATATGAGGGTCAAGATCAATGGGATTTGGGGGGGAAATCGGTAATGCTTAAGAATGTGCTATCCGGGAATCATCCGGAATTGAAAAAGCTTCTTATGCGAATATAGGTTGGGGGTAGCGTATGGGTAGCCAAAATTAGGATTGACTCTTTCAAACAAGTCATAAGGATAAAATATGTAATAAACGGGAAGCGGCGCGTGGAAACCGCTCTCAACTTTAAAGTTGGGGGGCATTCAGCCATGTTCACAAATATTTAAACTTAAGGTTAGGGAAGAGAGTCAGGAAAAACTTGGGGGGCTAGGGTTATAACCAATACTTAAAAATCATCAACCAATGGCACTTTTTAGATAAAGAAAAAAGGATAGAAATAGGAGGAACAGGAAAAATCTCCAGTCTTCCGAGAATTGATCTCGAGTAAGACTTAGTCCTCAAATATCAAGATCTACCTTTTAAACAGGAGACAAAGGCGGGATAGCATGCGCAACGTCAGACACAGGATCTTTTTTAGGGATGCAGAAAGTTTACCAGAACGAGAAGTTGATCGTCTCTTTAAGATTGGCTGTGGCAATACAGACAAGGGCGAAACGTGGGAGCGGGGGCGGTCGGAACTGTATTGTATTCTCTCTAGATGTACACTATCTTAAAAGGGAAGAGCGGGGGGCCAGAAGTCGTTAGAAGGTGTTGTGCTTCGGCCGTCGTCGTTTCAGTGGGGAAAAGGGAGTTGAGGTGATCAGAGATAACGGGTAAACTCGATAACCTGAGGTTTAAGGGGGGTCTTTGCCATCTTCGATGGGGGGCACAGGTACCTGAACAGAAGAGGGGGAACGGAATGATCGCCGGGGGTAGGGTGTTTGGAAGGGAATTTCGTTGGGGGGTCGGGGATCTTTACCTCATAGGAAGAGTGGATTGGCGTCTTCGAAATACCTTTTTAGAGTGAACACACTAACGGTCATCGATCACCGAGGTGGGGACGAACGACATAGACTCCTGGCTACACCGGGGATGAAAGGGAGGTGATAATTGAAGCGCCCCAGGTTAATACAAACGGAGCACTTCCGGGAATACAGCACCGCGGAATGCGGGATTCCAAAACATGGGTTGGACAGTCGCTGGTGTGGTGGGGGGGAGGTAAAGATGTTCAGGAATCTGAGATTTGCCAATAAACCCGATCGTCAGGCTTGCCGTGGGAAACATGAAAGTAATTTACCCGGGAGGAATGTTTTCTGGTCAAAGAAGTTCGTCTCCATGTGGTATAAAGAAAAAATGTCCCTGGTGAAGAATTCTATTGCTGTGTAATGCCGAGGAGTTTGCCAAGCAGGAAGTCTCATTGATAGATAATGGACAACAGGCGATTTACAACAGAATATTCCTAGATTTAATTTTTGGACTGTAGTGAATATTCATGCAAAGGGGATTTCTTCACACTCATAAAGGGGATGGATGAGAGAATGAGCAGGGACGGGAGTTAAAAGCTTTCGATCACGGTTCTTGGCAAATTCGCCAATGCCTGATGCCGAGTTGCTCAGCAAAAGCAGGGCATTTTTCTTGAAGCCGCCACGTGCTTAGGTGTAAAGTTGGAGGGAATTCTCGCCATGGTATCCACAATTGGAAAGGAGAAAAGGAGCGGATTGGAGACATAGAAAGATAAAAAATGACGGGCCTCCAGAGAATTGGTGTTTGTAGCAGGTAGAATTCAGGAGGCAGAAGGCAAGGGGTACGGCGTCGAGTGGATCAGGCAATCGACTCGCTGACTTTTTGATGGGGGGAGGTAGAAGAACAGCTTCCT
>Ga0179591_1303042_pt1 | contig 14868 bp, 12 predicted proteins | sample CZOMad2_1_08_16f_FD_182891 | JGI IMG/M metagenome (GOLD analysis project Ga0179591, IMG submission 182891) | Vadose zone soil fungal communities from Angelo Coast Range Reserve, California, USA - CZOMad2_1_08_16fungal (PacBio error correction) | ecosystem: Environmental > Terrestrial > Soil >...
CGTGGGTAGTGAGGGGGGGTCTGCGTGGTGGAAAAGGGTCAGGGACATCATTCGTAAGAGGGGGGGCTCGCCGGTCTTCTCGGGGGGGCTTCGGCTTCAAAACCGGGGAATTTTTCAATAACAAATTCGTCGCAAGGGTTAGTAGATCGGACAAACTTCCATAACATCCTGGAGTGCAACCCATTAGGACTAATTTGTCGAGGAGGCTTTGGGTGGTTTAGCGGGGGGTTTTGAGAGAAGTAATGGACTCCGCGCAGGGAAAAAAAACATTTTGCGTTGGGGGGGGGGGGTAAAAGGATAGAAAAAAGTTAATTGTCTGCAGACTGACGGGGGGACACTCACAAAAAAGAACGGGAGACGCAAGGGTGCCTCCAAAGGAGAGGAAAAGATTTACCGCCCCATCTTGGGAGGGCGCCAGGTTGGGAAGGCGCTTGCTGGGCGGGGGAATTCACAGAACGCAGAAGATGGGGGACGAAGCGGCGCTAGTATTCGTAAAGGCTGAAAAAACTTTCCTTCGACCACACGTCAGGGAAAAACCAAGGGCTCTTAGGCTTTAACGCTTTAACCGTCGAAAAACGAACCTCAGAGCGCCCTGGCGATGGGCGCGCCAAATTGACATAAAATGCATTTGCACGAAAAGAGAAGGGGGAAGAGAATAACCGCCAAGGGGAAAAACATGAACCAAGGACTGGGGTTTTTTGGCGTGGAAAACAAACAAAGGGCAGCGAGCGCATGAAAGCCAAAAGCTTTGAAAACATCACGGATTCATGGGAAAGGCATGTGGTGGCAGGAACAAAGGGCTGCGCTGAGAAAAACCAAGAGGGGAGACCCAAAAAGTTGAGGGGAAAAAGGGGTTGAGTTAAAAGCCGGGGGCTAAGCCGGTGTTGCAAGGGGAAGACGACTAAGAGCGAACACTAGCAGCAAAAGCTCTTGGAGGAACGGGGAGAGGCACGAAGCAAAAAACAAAAAAAAATTACCAAAATGGCAGTCCAGGCAAATTCAAGGGAGAAATTGAAGAAAAACTGATGTCCGTGTTTTAAGAACAAGGACCAAAAAAAAGGAAAGAGATGGGGTAGAATAGCGGAAATGGGAGAAAGAACGATGCAGCCAACGAGTGAAAAAAGAAATGTAAAAGCGCTAGCACAAGAACAACAGTACTGGAATGGGGGCTGCCGAAAGAAAGGAGGTAGCAGCTACGGAAAACTCTAACAATTTCAAGGGAAAAAAGAAAGGAACTCGAGCTTTTGTCAACTTCTGGGAAAAAACATTTAACTCGCGCGACCGGGCGAACGAGAATTTGCGAAGTGGCTTGCTACCAATTTCGTCAGATTTCACTGAAACAACACTTTCGTGGGAGAAACGTATTTAAAAAAAGAGTGAAGTCTACCGGGGAGGAAACAGAAGGGATACAAGCGTCCGTTGACATGATCCAGAAACTTGCAAGAAAACAGCCGGAAGGCTTGCCTTGCGCAGCAATGGAAAAAGGGTTCGGAAAAAAAGGGGAGTTTTCCTGAGAGAGTCCATCTTGGGGGGGGTGGGGGGGGGTTTTGATGTGAGCACAAGGCGGGGGGTGGACCACCGCCCATTTCAAAAGGGAAGGGGAAAGAAAGGGGGCACGATCTATCTGCCAGTCGGATTCGAAATAGGACGGGGAAAGGGGGAAGACTTGTGTCTTCACTAGGAATGGAGGATCCAGACTCCAACCGCGCGCAATAGGGGTCTATGGCATCGAATCACGGAAAAAAAGGCCGATAGCCCAGCAATTACCCACGAAAGAGGAAGGGAATCCTGCCTGTCAGGGGGGAATAACGAGGGGGGGGCGCTTCACACGCCAAATAATGAAAAAAGGAATCCATGCAAAAGGCAAGGGAAAAGATCTCAAAGTAGGGAGTAGATAATAGGGAGCAGGTAAAACAACCTCATCCCGGTAAGGGAAGGGGGAGGGACGATTCATGACCCAGGAGGGGAGAATATCCCACACATCCTTCTCACAGGGCGCTCGAGAATCTCACCCCTTATGAACGACGAATAGACGGAGTGGGACATGGCATGGCCCGCGGTTTCCGAAGGGGTAAAAAGTTACTCTAAGGGGGGAACCTTAAAACAAGGGAAGGGGGGGTTAATCCGTCCATAGGTGGGAACGCTGGAAAGACACTTCCTTCCTTTCAGTCGTTGAAGAGAAAAACTCTCCGGAATCAGAAGGGGGATTCCGGGCACACGATTTGCTCCCGGATCAACAAGGAAGCCGCCGTAGAACAGGCGGAAGAGAATGGGCCCGCTTGGGACCCGAACCAACAAGAAAAAAGCTTGATTGTAGGAGCTTGAAGTGTGAATAAAACTCTATGACTCGTTAAAACGGACTGCTTCAAGGCACTGAAAAAAAAAGGTTCGGGAACTGCTACGCGGGAGTACGCAGAGAGATGAGCCCGTCTTGGGCAAAAACCGTTGTCGAATCTGGCAAGGAAGGTCTGAGGCATAAATCAACTTCCAGAGAAGAAAACTTAGAAAAATCGCTCACCGGGACTCGCAACCAGAATGCAGTGGGGCAAACCAGGAATCCAAAAGGAAAAAAAAAGGAGAGGCGACGGCCAATCCAGGGGGGGGGGTATCCAGCGCTAAAACGGGGAGAGCGGTCCCGAATCGTCAAGGTGAGTTGCCGCGCAATGAAGGGAAGACTTACGAAGAGGCTTCTCTCGTATTCCAGAAGAGCAAGCCCATCACAGCCCGGCGAGTAATGGAGGTTAGGAAAACGATGTCCATTCGAGGATTGAGAGTCCTTTGAAAGAGGGAAACATCCGCAAAGTCTTTTGAGGAGTTTAGAAGACAGGCGGTCTTATACATGAAACGAAAGAAGGTAAAAAAAAAGGAAGTTTGGGACCTCGCGCCAAAAGGCCATGTGACGCGAAGCTGGGCGAACACCGCTATAGTCGACGTGTTTCGCATTGGAGGCATTCCGCTGATGACGGCTTTGCTACGTCTGGAAGGAAAGTGCAGAATTGAGAAAATAGATTCGTCCGGGAAACTTTGTAGAAAACCTTCATACACAATCGATAAACAGGGCCAGCTGAAATGTCCTCCGTCTTTGCGGGCGGAAAGTTCACATAAGGAAAAACACGGCCCCGAGGAGGGAAGAAAAATTTGTTGGCTCTGGCGACTACTCGCGTACTTAAGCAAGCGGGTGAAGATGACGACGATACCATCCGCCTCAACGGTCGGTTTTGCTGTGAGTAAAACAGGGGAAAAAAGTAGGGCTAGCCAATTGGGGAAGTAGTGGCGGTAGGCATAGGGAAGTTTTGATAATATCTTCAGATACGGGGGCATCGGAGAGCCTTCCTTAATACTCAACTTTGGAGAAGAAACGGTTATGCGGTAACGCGTGCCACATGGCTGAATGTGAAAGGGAGAACATCGTCTCACTGGGTGGTCGGGCATAGGAAGTAGAGGCCGCCCCAGAGCGACTAGCCATCCCGGTCAGGTGAATTGACCTTACCACTAAACGTCGTCAGAGGGGAGATCGTGCAAAAAGGAAAATCAACTGCAGAGGTTCCCAAAAAAAACCGGAACCGAAAAAAGGGGGGCCGGAACGGGGGCGCTGGATCGGAAAAAGAGTTTTCTATTCTGGGGGTGCAAGCAAAAAAGGGAAAAAGTTATGGGCGTACGCACAACTCTGGAAAAAGTAGACGGTCCAAAGGGTCATTTAACAGTTGCGGGGGGCGCAGACATAAAAAGCAAAGATGCTCATTCGCTCATCGCCCCGCAGAGGAGAAAGAAAGAATCAAACAGGATGAGAGAGGTCACACACCCGTCAAAAAGGAGGGTCAAAATTCTCAAGGAGGGAACCGTTGCGGGGACGCAAGTCAAGATCTGATTGCGCTTGGAACCAAAAAGATCCAGAGGGGGAATTCTTCTGCCAAAGCAAAACTTAAAAGGAAATTCCCGTCAGAGCCGTCACAAACGTGCGCAAAGAAACGAAAAAGTAACAAAATGTATTGTCCAGGCTCTCAGGGCCAGGGGGGGGACACTTATTGCCTAAACAACGAAAGCAGGCCGAGTCTCTGAAGACATCACGAAAATTCTGGTGGGTGATGGTGGCGATCTCGGCGATGACGCAAAACCTTACTAGAAAGGAGACCTCGAACGAATGCAGGGGAGGGAAGCCGCATTCCCAAGAAAGATGAAATGGGGGATAGTCCTGGCGTCGCTCTGTCGCGAAACGCAGTGGGTCTCCTATTTCCGTGCGGAGCAGAGGGTTTGGCTGTACACAGAAATAAAAAAAAACTGGGGGGCGGCCTCCAAACATACTTGCTTCTCGAATGGAAGGAGGGAAAACTCAGAACAAACAAGGGGGGACTAGGGGGGAAGTCCATAACTGCGAATTTTCAAATCATAGCTCAGTCTGTGGGGAGAAAAAACAACTGACCAAGCGGGGGGGGGTAAAGATCCATTCGATAGGGGGACGCAATAAATCGGAAAATGTGCGTGGAGACGCAGAGGAGAGGACAACGTCCTTATCCACGTACCATGCCCCTGGGGAGCAAAAAGCCTCAAGGAAAGGCGTTGGCCATAATCATTCAGGAAAGGGAGCGAAAACCCACCAAAAAAAAGAGTGGGGGCAGCGAATGCGAATTTCGGATGGAAACGGGATTCTATATGAGCTGATCGGGAAAAATAATTTGGGGAAAAAATAGGACAAAAAAGCAATAACCTCCATGGAAAGGGAAATGCAGCGCATGGGGTCAACAACGGGTGGAAAGGGGAATCAAATGATTCTTGAATGGAAGGTCTTGTCAGAATTTTTTTTACGGGATGATCACGGAATTTTTGTGTGTTCACAAGAGCAGATATCCTGAGGGCAAGAATGTCGGTTTGTGGACGTGTTGTGATGTGCAAGAAGAAAGAGATCCATCCTGAATGATTAAACCAAGCCTGAGGGATTCAAGGAGCAACTAGGAAAATGTGGGAGTCCCTGAACGGAAAAAGACTGACAGAATAGGCGAGATGTGGGCGTAAGGCTAAAGAACGTTATAGCGATGAGGGAACACATCAATCGAAAGAATGGTGGGAAAAGTACAAAAGAAAATCTTCGGAAACGTACGTATTGGGGTGAGGGATGGGCAGTTGATCGCCAGCTCTTCATCGACTGACGCAGGGGTCACACGAAAGAGTAGGCGATTTCAATTCAGAAAGGAAGGATGGAGAGAAAAAGAAAAAAAAAAAAAAAGGGGTGGAGGGGAGAACTCTTTAAGGAGGCGCCCATTCAGACAGAGGGGGGGGAAAAGGGAATCTTTAAATGGAAATCACCCAACGATATAAAACAGTAGAGGAGAAAGAAATACTGGGCAGCGCATCATAAGGGCCTACGCCTTCAAGGGCTAGAATAGTAATTCATGGTCATAAAAAAAAAAAATCATTGGGAAATGGTAGAAACACAAGAAATCGTCCACCAGAAGGCCAGGAGGAGAAAGTAAGGGAGGCAGATCGGGGAGAAGCCACCATTTAGTGAAGCTTGTCCGGTGCGCGTAAAAGGGGCACTCCGCCATCTGGAGCAATACAAAAGAACTGCACCTGTGCTCTGGGGGGGGGGGGGGGGGGGGGGGGGGGGGGGGGTAATAATTTTTCAGGGGGGGGAAAGTTGCAAACACGCTCGTTCTACTATGGCACCCAATAGGGGCTGCTTACTCGAAAGGTAAGCCGCATGAACTTAATTGAATGACAACAGGAGCCACATTTAATAATATATTTCAGGGGACTGACAGGAAGGAGAGGGCTTTTGAATCGCGGACCAAACAAAGAAAGTAGAAAATCGAGGGAGGGTCAGGAAGGAACAAGAAGAGGAGAGCGAAATCAAGGTCTTGCTCTAAAAGACAGGGGGGGACGCTGTACCAATCACTAATTTCCCTCCGGGCTCCATAAAAGAGGAACGCGATCTCCGGATTGAATCGGGAGAACAAAAAGGAAGCGGCTGGGAGGACACAGCGCGGATTCCCTTTATACGGAAGACTTCCACCGTTGGGAGGAACGATGGGGTAAACAAACGGGGAGACTGGTTCACTGCGACCAGTAGTGGGTGGGGTACTTATGCAAGGACGTCAAACCACACAAAGGAATATGGGGGGCGCAAGTAAGAGGGGCGAGTCGTGTACCTTCGGGAGGCGTGCAAGCGGTTTCCCAGCAGAGGGAAAATTCACCTCACGAAAAATGAGGGAGACTAGCTGCTGGAAATAGAAAGGCACCGAGAAGGGGGTCCGCAAGTTGAGGGGCGCACTCATCATCAGTACCTCGTCATGTCTGGCGGGAAAAAAAAATACAAATCAATCACAAAAGTTTGAGTGGGGGACGGGTGTCTCAACGGGAAATTTCGAAGCCGATGCTACCGGGGCGCTCCAGGATCCATTTAGGGGGAAGCCAATGGAATCGGGGGCCAAGGGACTGAAGGAGATGATAGGAGTAGGAGATCTTGTAAATATTGACTAAAAGGATACGGGGGTACAACCTTACCAGGAAAACAGAGGAAGGTTTAGCCCCACGGAAAGGGGGGAGGTTCCCACTGATAGTAAATAGAAAGCCTAACCATAAATGTGAAACTGATTCACGTTATATGCGTAATCGGGTATACGAAGAGCCTCCTTGGGCGAAAATATGTACTAATCCGATTGTAATCGTCAAATAATTGGAGGGGTATGTTCACGGAAAAGAAAAGAATCAAGGGGGGAAAAGTATGGGGAGTTTGGCCAGTTCAGAGAGATCTTCGAAATACCAAAGGAGGGGTCTACTCCATCATTTCGATGCGACTGTGGGGCAAGAGTTCAGGAAGGGGGCGGACGCCCAGAATCACCTTGGGGAAACGTGAAAAGGAAGGGTACAGTCCTTGGGGGGGAAAAGGGTCATTGGACCTCGAAAGGGGCACGCAAATCAAGATTGAGAAAGACAGAAGCGGGACTGGTCTTTAGAACGGGCTTCATAACATAGAAGCTTTCGTGCAATCGAATACGCCCATCGAAATTAGACGAGAGGAATCCAGCGATAAATGTAACAGGGGTATCGTAAACTAGGGGGGAACCATCAAAAAAAAGGACCCCGGCAAAAGTATGAAGGGGAAAGGACAGTCCCGAGTTTGTGCCAAAAAGCGTAAAGGCTGACGAAAGGAACCCTTGTTCTACCTAAAAAAAAACCTCCACTGTGGTGAGGGGGGCTAAAGGCCGTGTTCATTGCATCAGCGACTGGGAACGGACGCGTTGGGGACTACGGCGCTTGGGGGAAATCAGGGAGACTACATAGAATGTTGGCGAAAGAAGCCTGGATAAAGAAAGTTTTGATCTGACGGGGGAAAACGATGTGGGGAAACGGGGCGATAGGGGGGAATTGCCTAACGTCAGAGAGAGTGGAAATTGGCTGAAAAGGCAAAGTCCTACGTCGGCAGAGGGGGGAACCTACTTTTATTATAAAAAGAAATTAGCGCCTCTCACGTAGGTTAAACCCACGAAATATTTGAAGGACTGGGGGTGACTGGTGTCTCGGAATCGTAGGGACGTTGGCCATCGGAAAAAATCCGATTACCTGAGTCATTACCCCAAATATCTGAGGAAAGTTTGGAAAGGTAGCCAAAAAACGGACTGGCAGGTTTTCAAGGCTCAGCGGAATTTGAATCAATTGGGGGAGGAATAGGGGTTTTGGGCGCGCCGTTACGAACTAATTGGGTTGGTGCAAAAAGTGTAAGCGGAGAGGGCGGGGGGAGGACTATTAAAAACTAGTTTTCGTCGAGCTATCCACCTTAAAACCTCCTCGGTAGGGAAAAAACCCTGGGGGGGGGCGCAGAGTGCGGGGAGGTGAGCGAAGCGTTGGGATGTCCCCCTGTCAAGTAAAAAAAAGTCTGAAATCATGACCGGCAATTACTAGGGGGGGGGGGGGGACAGCAGTGACTCGGATGGACTGGGGGGTCGCAATTGACCAAACAAATTTTGAGGGCAGCATTTGGAAGAAGGGACCCAGGGGGATTAAAAAAAAGGTTCATCTTCAAGGAGGGGGAAATTGTCTTTAGGGCCTAGCTCAATCGCCTGTTCGAGTAGAAGTGAAGGACTGGGACAAGGGCATTAAAAGGTTTGGATGGAAAAGTGGTGTCTAATTGGTCCAATCAGAAAGAATCAATGAGGAAAAAGAAGTCTATCCGATTGCAGAGAGAAAGCAGGTAATGAAAAGAAAACACTCACGCTACACGGTGAAGGGGACCTCAAAGATTTTTAAAATAATCGGAAAATATGATTCCGGCCAAAACACCTTGGTAGAAGTCGCAGACAAGGGAAGGTGGGGAAATCCAGTGAAGGAAACCAAGCTTATCCTATCCTGTACCACAAAAAGCCACAAATGGTTTGATATGCTCATGAACGTTTAAAAATAAACTAAACCAAAGTGACAACCCAAAATTCAAGCAGTCAGGGAAATGGGAATGGGGGGGGGCCAAAAAAACATGAAATTTAAGTGTCTTTATAACCTGACGCAATGGGGGGTTTGGTATGCAACCAGTGAAAAATAGGGAAGGCGCTTGCGAATCAAGGAGAAAAAGAAGAGGAGCTTGAGAAAACCTGAAAAAAAAAAAACATTTGCCCCAGAAACAGAAAAACCGAGAGTTCATGTAGAGAGGGAGACAACACAACAAAGGAGGAGTTAAGAGATATGGTCCGAATAGTGGGCTTTGTATGGGGGCAAATTTTTTTTGCGGGGTTGAAATTGGGGGAAGGGGGACTCTCAAGAACAGAAGTGGCGATAAAAAGGGGCTTACTCCTGACTGGAAGCTCGCAAACCGAAAACCGAATTGTTTCTGAAGACCAACCAGAGGAACTGGGTCTAATATCTGACAAAGAAATTCCATAGAAAAGGGAGGGCCCCCCAGGAGAAAGGGGGACATGGTCGCGGAGGGGGTCAGAAAGGGGGGGGGTCACGGGTTATCGCCTAAAAATTTTTCTCTATGTCCAAATCAACACTTTTTTTTAGGTGTTGTTGCTCGCAAGTGATGTCTCTCTGACAAAAAAAAAAAAAAAAGGGGGACTCACCTGAAATGAATCTGCAAACGCTAAGAAAGGTAGGCCGCTGGAGAACTATGTGACGGAAGAGTGTTGCGTCAGCCATGATTTTCCAGGGGGCAACGGCTTTAAGAAATACCTCTCATAGAGGGGAGCGAGAAATCGTAAATTGCTGGGATGAGGTAAGGCGGGGCAAAGGAATCAAAAAGAACCTTGCGCCCCCAAACAGGCTTTCCACGAATAAAAAATCTACGCGACAACGCGATTGAGCGACTTCCGGGAAAATGGGGGGACATTGCACAGCATTGGGTTTTTAATAGGACCGGTGACGCACCCGACATCAGACACGGGCTGCCCGAGGGGGGTTTACTGCGAAAAAACAACCATGCAAGCGGCGCAAGATCATATATGTGGCCCTCACATCTATGATGTGAAGATCGCAAAAGAAGGTGAGAGAAACGCGTGAAGCGGCGCGGGATATTCCCAGCATAGGAGACCCAAAAAGTGCGTAGAAAAAGATAGTTTTAAGTTGAAAGAGGAATAACCATCGGGGGGGGCAGTCCGCCGAGAAGAAAAAGAAAAAAGAAATATCACAGAAAGAGGGGAGGCATCTTCAATAGCGTCCTCAAAAAAAAGGAGTACCAGACATGACCGAAAAAAAATTAAACTTTGCATAGATTGGGGAGAAAAGGGACAGATGTAGTGTTTGAGACCGGCAAAAAAAACTCGAATTTGGTGTTTAGGAGGGATGAAATTTTATGGGAAAAATGACAATACTAATACGAGTAGAGGAGATGGGGACACTCAACACAGCGGCGCCTTAGGACCGAACGACGAAAGATATTGCAAAAATTCATAAGAAGGTCACGGTGGGGAAAAAAAATGACGCCGAATTTACAACGGGGGGCAAGGGGGCCCCCAGCGCAGGAACGCGAACACCGTCGATACTAATTACTGAGAGCAAGCCGTGTGAGGGCTACTAGGTTGAAGGAAGATCACTGAAAAAAGCTACAGGACGGAGGGGGCAGACACAGAAACTGCCGAGCGTCAACAGAGCAGGGAGACAACGGACTTCCGTTTCCGATGCCAAAAAGGGGAAAAGAAAAACAGTCCGGAAAGAAAAAAAGCTTGCATTCAGGCCGTCGAGGATAAGGGACACATGAAAAGGGTTGCCGGGTCATCCTTTGAATTATTTGACACCAACGACTGAGGAGTCCAGCATCTTTGAGAAGGGAAAGGTGGGGGGGGTACAAGTGGTGATGGTTAGCTAAGGCAGGGGGGCCCAACGCAGTGGACGAGAGTTCAAAGCCTAGGGATTGTCGTGGGCGAGGAGGAAGTCGCTTCGACAGGGTGCTTCTTGGCCGATGTCAAACCACTTTTACGGGGTTCCTCTATGAAATCCAAATCCAGCATCAAAAAAGGGATAAAAAGAGAAGAAGGGGGCAAAACCTTCCCATAATGAAAACTTCAAGGCAAAGGAGGGTTTTGAAAGCCTTCCTGTGGAAATGAAATTGAAACCTACTTGGCTCTTTCTTAAAGCCAACGAGTATGGAACTCCGTGCCACTTCGAATGGAAGAACCTGATGGAGGGACCCGCAAAAGTTGGTATAGATATTATCCTATTCAAAAGGGGTCCACCAAAAATCAGACCGCGGAAAGGTTGGAGGCAGCGGGGAGACCGCCCCTTCAGGGGGGTCAGGAGGGAAAAAAACAATTCGCTTCGGATCCATTCAAAACACACAGCCAGGATTTCTCTCCACAGTCTACCCCTAGAAGAATTGGTCCAAAAGGACACCGAGGGGGGTCCGTCTGTATTTGTAAAAGGGTCCTAACCGGGGGCCCCTGTAAATTGGGTTAACGTCAAACATCCGGTGCATGGTCCTGCCGGGGAGCATCCTTTCGGTTGCGGATCGCTCCAAGCTGCCTACTGGGACGAGGGAAGTGGTAAGGTAAACCAAACATTAATTGTCCGAAGGGGGGATCCAGACAAAGAGAAAGTATGCTTATCTGAAAACTGGACAGGGGGAAAAAAAAGACCCCGCAACTCAAAATGCTTGATGGGTGAGCTTGTCCGTGGGAAATGACGGGATCCTAAAAAGGACAGAAGAACACAAATGGCACTGAGGGAAGGTAGAGGTATTGAACACGGGAATAGGCGCTAGGTCTCCATCGGGCTTTGTCCGGCGATCGTCGTAGAAAGACTACAGCACCGGACTCCGAAAGGTAAAAAAGGAGGACCTACCTAGGACAGCCGCCTAGCACGTCCTCATTATATGCATTTTTGCAAAGACCCGGACGGGCACCCCCATATGGAAGGGCAAAAACATCAATCCAGTTTGGTGTGGCCATCTGATCCAAAACGGGGGGAAGAAAGAATAAAGTAAAAGGTGAACGGATCCCCTTCTTAAGAAAGGGAACGAAGCTTGAGAAAAGAGGGAAGCGGAGGCCAATGACCAATCAATCCCATAGAGAAGCCGATCTTAGGGGGGAAACTGATGGATCAAACGGAGGGCAGCTATGGAAAAAAATAGGGCCAGTCCTGCAAAGAGGGGGGAAACCCCCCAGGGAAAAAAGCAGTTTTAAGAAAGACAGGGTCTTCTTGTTGAAAGGCATTACTCAGATCTTTTAAAGGGAGTTTGGGAAAGCTCAAACAAGGCCGGCGGGAGACAGAAACGTGTTTTGGGGCTAAAGGAGGCACATCTAGACTTTGGCGCAGGGGCTTCAATTAACTCTTGTATGCCAGCCATGAGGGAGTATGGCATCCAGTAATAGTGGGATCCAAAGTAGAAAACGGCGTTCAGGGTGAAGGACCAGTTCAACCTGCTAGTAATTTACAGACTAGCATATTCAAGATAAGGGGAGGGGAGCATTTTGGGGGAGGAGGTGCAAATGTCACCTAACTCGCAAAGGGCCAGATTCGCCTCCCGGTTGCAGTCTCCTCTATCCTACGGGGAGAATTAGTTAATAGAGATAGCACCGTGCTAAGAACGCCCATGGAAGGTTTTGATGGGTAACAACCATTAAGTGGGGCTAGAAGTTGAGAAGTATTCTGTGGAGGAAGAGGAGCTCTTCGCTCGAGACCGGAATTCCCCAAAGGAAGAGAAGTGGTTGGGGGGGGGGGGCCGCACTTTTACGAAGGGGTTCGGAACGCGTCCAAAAGCGTGAATTTCTCCGAGGGAAAAGAGTCCTTCTAAGCAACTGGTTTGAAGAAATATTACGCATTCCTTCTCCTGGAAGCAAAAAGAGCCCGCAGATCAAGGCATGTGGGGGAAAACCTTCAAGGCCGGGGGTATCTGGCCGAAGTACTGAATCTAACCGATCCGGAGACGCCTAATCAGGTTGAAGAGGGAAAAAAAAAGGATCTTCAAACATCTTACGATTCTGGTGGGGTATGACAAGAAAAAATCTAAGTGAAGGGGAGGTGCATTAAAAAAAAAAACCTCGTCTCTAAGCAGTGCAAGAGGCGTACGTGTTCGAAGCAGCCACTATAGGGGGAAATGGCGCATGACTCGCCGAAGGGGGTCAGGGCTTTGTAGAAACTGCATCCAAAAATCATGGGAGCGGAGCTATCTTGGAAAGACAACCCGGGAAAAGTTCAACAAACTTCTACAAGATCGGACCGGCTTTGCGCAGGGAATAGAGAAGTGCGCTTGGAACCGGCAAACGATCAAGCGAGAACAAAGTGAACTCGAAGGAGAAAAAAGCTTCTCTTCCCCGAAATGGATCAAGTAATCCAATTAGGGTGGAAACATGAGAGGGGAAAAGACGACGTACCCTGTGGGGGATTTCTGTCCAGGCTCGAAGGGGAAAACCAAAACTCCACCCCGATAGGAGAAGCAGAGCGAAGGAAAAAGATCAAAACATTCTCCTAGTCGAAATTCTGTGGGGGGGGGGGTGGGTCGGGTGAAGATAAGCACGGATTTAAGAAATGGGGGGGGATGAATCGCATGGGAAAGAACAGAAAAAGTAAATTGGTAAAAGCGGGATAAGCAGTGCGGCTCTCAAAGGAACTCCATTGCGACGAAGAAACGGGCTGCTCACGAAAAAGTGGACGGAAAAAGGAATAGCTACAAACTGGGGGTTCTGGGTGTGACCACTATGGGAGATCTGGAGGAACAGCGCAATGGGGGGAATACATCTCTCGAAAAACAACAACGTATTATTATTAAAAGATGACCATTCCTGCTAGTGCAATAAAAGGGGCAATGGTACCACCAATCCGTGGAGATCATTCAGCGTGTCCATAATTTCGAGCGCAGCCGAAAAAAGCGAGCAAATTGGGGAGCGCCCAGGGAGTAGCCGAAGGGAAATCCACCACACGGTCTTGGGTCCCGGGGGCTTACATTCTTCATCTCACCCTGTCAGGCGTTAACAGCTTTCATTCGAGAACGGAGGTGGGGGGGACGCCGCAAGGGGGGGAGACCCCACCTCACACAAAGGTTGGCGCTTAGTGAGAGAGATGGTCCGAATAACGTCTTCGTTAAATCGGGCGAGAGAGGGAAGAAGTTAGTTACCTAACAGGGCCGCTACGTGGAAAAGTTACAAATCCCGTGGAAGGAAAGGAGATGTTCGCGGAAGAAGGAGGGTTGTTGTGAGAATGCATATCGGGACATCCGGAAGGTTCCGCATTCATCTTTGGAAAAAGGCGCAACCGGGAAAGTCCAAAGACTTTCTCACGTGGTGGAATAGGGGAGGTTGGGACTGGATCCAACGTGAAAACCCTCCTTAGGGGGATTCAGTAACAGCTTTCGGGTCGAGAAAGACGGGAGAAAAAAGGGGGTTCTTCTTCGAGAACTTAAGAAGTGAATCTCGCGGCGGCAAAGAAGGGTTGTGGGAAGGGCCAAATCCGATAACAAACACCAGAATCGAATGTGGTTAAATCCGCTACAGCAGAAAGCGACGGAAAAGAATAGGACTCATGTGCATTGTATACAGGGCGTAAAGAATAGTCAGGACTCTTACAAGTGACGAAAAAAGGCAAATGACGTCGAGGCAGAAAGAACGTTATATGCCACGAAAACCAGTGATGAGGAAAACGAAGTTAAACCCACATGCAGAGAGGACTCGTACGACCAGCGGGTAGTGCGGAGACCACCAGGATGCGGAAGCCGTACTCGAAGAGGGAGGAGGGACTGACAAGGCTAATTCCTCAAAAGCTCTATGCTAGAAAGTTCCAAGGCTAAGCATTACTTCATTAAATGTTTGGAGATCACCGCAATCGAGGGCGGGGGATTGTACAGCTCATCACGGAAAAGAATGGGGACCGTTACAAGAGAGATACTACAAAGAGGTGAGTCAGCTCCTTTTCTCTTAAAGGAAAAAAGTAAGAATCAAAGCAAGTATCCAAAGAAATTCCCGAGGAGAGAGTGTGAATCCTTAAGGTTTCTAAAATGGGCGGAACACTCCTTTAGAATATTGGGGAAAAAAGGTCAGTCCTACATTAGAAAGCATGGAAAGAAGGGAGTGATATCCAATTCTACAAAGGTGCAAAATGGGAGGGGGGGGTGCCTTACCAGGTAGAAAGAGGACTAGTATACAAGCGATTTTGGCGTCCAAAACGGCCCGGATAAATCTCGGAGTTGCCGGAAAAAAGAGGTCTTACTAAAAAAAAAGAGCTTGGGAGGGGCTCGAATAAACAAGGACAGCCTAGGCATCGAATGGAAAGAAGGTGGCTACCAATCGCACTCTTTCCTTCGTTGAGCTATTTGTCGGGAAAGGGAAAACGGAATCAGATGTATAGTGAAAAAGTCAACAGGTGAACACGTTAACGGGACGATGGAACGAGGATTAAACGGTGAGCCCTATGGGATGAACACACGTTGAGACTTCTAAGCTCAGTCTGGGGGGTGAA
>Ga0179591_1319911_pt1 | contig 14867 bp, 12 predicted proteins | sample CZOMad2_1_08_16f_FD_182891 | JGI IMG/M metagenome (GOLD analysis project Ga0179591, IMG submission 182891) | Vadose zone soil fungal communities from Angelo Coast Range Reserve, California, USA - CZOMad2_1_08_16fungal (PacBio error correction) | ecosystem: Environmental > Terrestrial > Soil >...
GCGAGCACAAAAAAAAAGAAAAACGCGAGACAAAGAAAACCCCCAACGCGAAAAAACGAAAAAGAAGAAACTTGCGGCAACGAAGAGGAATTGCCATTCGGCGATAATGCATGAGAAACAAGATCGCATCGAAACCGCCAAGGCTATAATCGCCCACCCGATGGAGGAGTGAGGGGGAAATGTCGTGGAACGAAGTAAATTCTTGGTCATGAAACCTTATCTAAAACAGCCAAGGGAGGTAACCTACTTCCAGGAAAATCGGCGAAACACTCTGCGCGTACGAAGACTTACCCTCAGAGACTTGCTTAACTTCCGAAAGGGGACAAGGGGAACAAACAGGAGGAGGTAGGCTGGCAGGGGACGGGACTTAGGGAGGAACGTGTGTGCTCCAATCCCTGAGAGACAAGAGCTGGCGCCATTGTAGTGGAACTGTCATTTAGTGACTCGGCATGTCAATACACTTGAAAGTGGCGTGGAGTTGAGGCGACCAGATACGGGGATCGACGAATCAGTCCTAGAAAGTTATAGGTGAGACCTTTTTCTAGGAGAGAACGGTTCTTGAAGCACGACCTGGAACCTGACACTGGGGTTTAGTAGTCATCTCCTCTCGTTAGAAAAAATGACCGGATAAGATCGGACAGCGCAGTTGAAGGCGTGGGTAACTGTCTTTCTCGAAATGCTCAATTCCCCTATGACAGGGCAAGGGAAAAGGCGGTTCCTGGGCCTTTGATAGGAGGAGCACCAAACGGGCCTGAGCGTGAATTAAGGGGGCGAAAAGGGTGTTTTCTCCTCAGAAATGAGAGGAACTCAACTCCAGGGCAGTACGCTATCGAGGGAATCCTTCATCGCCTTCAGCTCGTCACACGAATCTTCTCGGACCGAGTTGATCTCGAATTGGGAAGGACCTCTCGCTCATCTACGTCACGCCTGGCCACAGGCAACATCGGGAAGGTTAAGGGGACTGCCTCTTTTTAGAGGATAGGTTCTTGGTACAAAAGCGGACTGGTTGGTGGTGAAAAAACTAACGTCCGGACTTGATACAGAAAGCTATAGAGCTGCAAGGAAGAGGAGAAAGTGCCTCTCGACAACGAATTCCGGAGAGAAGAAAGGCCGTGGCAAACTACTGGCCAGAGGAACAAGACTGTGTCTACGACCGACAGAGCTCTTAGAGGGTTGATGAAAAGCGCTACGGCCATTCCGGATAAGTCCGAAACCGGATCAAGGGGGAGTACTCACGATAGGGCTTGCATACCCAAGGGGGGGAGGGGGGAATCCCAAAAGGGGGCAGCTCTGCAAAGCCTTTTAAAGAAAACCGAGAAGGAGATGAGGCCAGAACAAAGCTCACCGGGTCGGCCAGATTACCTACACGGGAAGAACCTTAGGAGCTCAAAAGGGGACGTGCTCTATCAGATCCAATTAGAAGAGAGATGGGGATTGACGGGTAGCTACCTCTGAGGCCAGGAAAACCACCGACAGTTCGATTCTTAATAGCTGCAGGAAAGGGGTCAAGCCGCAATAAGGTACGGTCGGTCAAAAGGGCTGTCAATCCTTCGCTAAAGACCGGAGGGAGCGAGCGTCTATCGGAGGGGTCTACTACCGAGAAGGAATAAAAACAATTGCTCTATAGAAACGGAAAACACATCCTAAAATTATCACGGAGGAGCTCTACTAGTGAAGAGGAGAGGCGAGAACCATCGTTGGAAAAAGACCGGTGGAGACGGCGCGCGGGAGTGCAAGGGAGAGAAGATTAATTGTTCTCATACTTGACAAAAAAAGGCGCGGGCGTCGAAAAGGTTCAGCGAGCCTCGGAAGCGTAGAAAAGCCGAGCCCCAGTTCAACAAGCGGGGGCATGGAGGAGGAAACGGGTAAGGGGCAAGGTATAATTTTCCCGACTTTCTGGGATACGAAAAGGAAGGACTATCTACAAAAAAGGTGAGGGGGAAAAATATATAGGAAAGAGGAATTGTTTCCCAAGTCTTTTAATGAATCTCACCTGTCCGCACATGACTCGTCAACAGAAACTCTCGGGGAAGAGGGATGTTCACGCTAAGAATAGATTAGAGGAGCAGATCCCCTTAGAAGATAATAGGAGCGTCGGGAATCACCATTTCACGAGAAGGGAAGGAGAAGAGAGCCTCTCACAGTGCAGGGGATATAGGGTCCTAGAGTCTCGCCTTCCTAAACCGCCAAAAAAAGAGACGGATGCTGTTATGTGGTTGAAGTATGTAGTTCGAGGGGGGGTCGTCCCGGGATCAACAGGTGCCGTCGACCACGCAGGTGATGAAGAGCAGTAATCTCAGAAAAGGGACCTACTTGCGCGCATGGGATGGAGTGCAGGCTTTGTACCCTTTGGAATCCGGAAATGAGGATCATGACAGACAGTTGCCCTTTTATCACCCGCGCTTGATCAAAAGAATGAATTTCGTTGGTTGATAGGGTTCTAGGAAACCCAGAAGTACATTCTTCTTTAGACGGGGGACTCGCCTTTTTAAAAAAACGCCGGGGACGAATCCCTTCCTTGAGGAAAGGAAGGGGGAGACTTGATTCGTGGGGGGGAATTTGGGGGGAGCCCTTAGCTTGGGGCTGTGACCCTTTGAATTGATGAATCTCAAGTGGAAGGCGACCTTTAGCATGAAAAGGGTATGCGGAGGAAGGGAATTAAACAAAAGTCGGCGGAGGAGCTGGGGAACGTCCTTGTCCGGAAGAAAAAAAACTTCACGCTGCGGTCGGAGGATCGAAGACAAAGTCCTGGAGTGTCGTTCACGGACTTCCCACGCGCAGGACCGGTTGAGCGGCGAGGCACAAGGACCGATTGACAGACAACTGACTCTGCGTTAGCACAACATGCTTAAGGCATGAGCGTGAGGAGAACAGGTATGACCTATTCACGCGCGACCATCCGTAGACGAAAAGAGAAGGCGGATGCACGGAGGTCTATTTTGCCCGTTGAAAGGGAGATGTGCCGCAAAAGATGGGGGGGGGGGGGGGGGGGGGGGGGGGGATATTTACCGGGGGGAACAAAAAAAAGGCCTCCACGGGAGAAAGTTCGGGGGCGCAGCGGAGAGGCTTATGTTGCAGATGTCCTTCTGGAGTCCCGATTATTATTGTCACAGGAGAAAGATAGTACGTACCTTCAATTCGCCGCACAGGAGAAAGGACCAAGGAGCCCAGGAAAAAGCTTAACATGTATAGAGTGGAAGAGAAAAAGGGGAAAAAAGACGCACATGAATGGACAATTCAAGGGGGGCTCATCAAGGGCATTCGATTTGGAGCACCTGGGCAAGCGCGGAACACAACATTTTGCTGGGGGAGAGAGGCCGGTCCGAATCCAGACCCCGATGGAATCGAGGACTCAGGACAACGCGAGTCACCGCGATGAATGTCGTGAAGAGGAAACGAACGTCGGGGGGGGAAAGACTCACTCCTGCCAAGAAAAAAGAAAAAAACCAGACACGTAGGTGATTAAAATCTGATGTGGAAGAAAGAATCTTGCAGAGTACGAGGAATGCGCACGGGAGTCATGGGCCGTAAAAGAGGGGGGGGGGGGGGTGGGTGGGGGGGGTCAGGTTCTCATGGATCTCAAACAAGAAATTCGGTCCAGCAAGGATAAGATGAGGTATAGGGGGCTTGCCAGTAACTCCTAGAATGGCTTGCGCATCCATGATGGGAGAGCCTGCTTACTGAAGGGGTCTAGACCTTCAGGCCACTCAGTTGTGACAATAGGGGAGATATTATTCGCCCAGGATGCTGTTGACGTCTAAAGGTTCCTTGGATTCGGGAAGAATACCGGAAAAATTTAACTATAGCAGTAAAGGGGCCCTTTTCGGCATCTCTCGAATCCTAGGGAACGGCTTACGAAGATTATACTGACGCAGATCTAAAGTCTCAAAAAGATAGGAAAAAGTCGGGGAAAACGATAAAGAGAGGATCGCAACAGACGAATGTTCTGGATAAAAAAAAAGGAAAATGCGCTCCTCTCCCGGTAAGGGGCGGGGAGGCTGCGGGCTGCTCCTTGGTCCGAGAAATATCCCCTTTGGAGGGGAGAAGGGGATAGCATAGAACACAAAATAATTGTATTAAAAGAGAAAGGAAAAATGCTCCAATTAAATGAAACTCCTGGAGCACCTCACTGCGAAAGCCCGCCAAGAAAAGAGGACAGAACAATAACGCGCGGGAATATGGGCGCTTAGCAAAAAGGATCGTTTTGCTTCGAAGAAAGAAAGCGATGGAAAAAGGAAAGTGTGTTGCCCGGGGAGGAGAACATTCTTTGAAAGAAAATCTCTCTATCTCAAAACCGGGGGAAGACGGACGCACCCCAGCTCGAGAATCGGGGGGGGCGGATATCTCCCGGCCCCGGGAAAGGAGGAGATCTCTTAAAAAGGGTGTGATAGGGCGAGGGGTAAGAATCCGGGGGAAAAGGTACAAGCCTCTTGGTGAGAAAGGGGAAAGCGGGCACTATGAAAAGCTTCTACTAAGAAAAGTTCTCCCGGCGAGAAGGGCTGAGCAGAAAAAAAGTCTTCCTAGAGTATCCTGTGTGATTACGAAACGGGTGCCGAGGAGGAATGGGTGACGCTACGTAAGGGGGAAGAATGTTAACAAGGACGGTCCGCTCTGCTAAAAAAGAATTAGATATTCTAGGAGAGCTGCAGTGGGGAGGAACTAAAGCTAGCTTTTGAAGGAAAATGCCACAAAAGGTTATTGTAGTTAGATTGGGCGTAGTGGAATGCATTACTTGCTCAGAAAGGAAGAGTGGCCTCAGAGTGCCGGGGAGAGAGATCCGGACTCTGCAGCCTCATATCGGGTGTAGGGGAAAGTCCTCAAACAGTAGGTCATCCTACACGACACTTGGGAGTTTCTCGCAAAAGAGATGGTCAGTGGAGAGGGGCCAAGGACGATGAAGGGAGGGGAAAACAGAAGTAGCTTTTTTATCAGTTTTCTCGAGGGATGAGAGTTCTATTGGGGGGGGGGGGGTGGGGGGGGGGGGGGGGGGGGGGGGTGGGTGGGAACTTAGGCACAGCTCCTGAGAGTCTTCCGACCTGAGACCGAAACGGTTTCCTTTGTAAGAAAAGAGGGTGTTGGTATAAAAAAACAAGACTCATCAAAACGAAGGAAGGAAGGAAAACTCAGAAGAAGAGGGGCGCAATCATAGAAAGCAAAAAGGAAAGGGGTTCTCCAAACCTAATCGGAGTCTCTCCCATCCGAAGCTTCAGAAGGCCGTAACTCTACCAGAAGCTTACTGTCTTGCACGCAAGGCAGGAAAGAGAAAAATTATTCTAAGCGGGAGAAGGGAGCGCGGTTTAACAGGGCATCTCGGAATGTTTTTTCCTAGCAAAAAGAGAAAGACGATCATCTAACGGGTAAAAAACTCGATAGTAAGGAGGAGGGGGCGTCCTTCCTCTACTTGGCAAGAAAAACGAAAAAAGGACTGCGCTAGGTGACGGCCGGCAGACCTGTCCATCCAGCCCAAGAGGTGATCGGGCTAAATTCGAAAAGAGTCAAGAGTACTTTTGTGGAAAGCTAAATGCAAATAAAAAAAAACCCCGACCTACTGAGACGCGGAAAAAAAATTTTGGTAAGGCCGATAAGAGGGGGTGGGTATCAAGGGTCTCCGGCCACTATATGGGAAGAAAGAAGGTGATTGGAATCCAATAGGAAGAGAGAGTCCGACACAGAGAAGGTCTACCTATTGAACGCAACTTCTCAGGACTTCGGAGGAGCAAACAGGGAAAGCGCTCTGAAAAAGAGAGTACGTGGATTGGGTTAGGAGCGCGGCACTCCAAAGAAAAATAAGAAAGGGGACAGACGAGAGGGCGAAAAGGTCAAAGAAAAGCATCTCATCTTAGGGCAAGAAATACGACACCTCTGAACCGTATTGACGAAGTCGATCTGGAGGATCTAGACTATTGCCGGAAATACGACATTTAAGGGCTGAGTCATCCACGCGGGAAAAAATCGAAGAAAACCCACAACAGAGAGCTAGATGAAGAGAGAGGGTTCAGCTATCACTCGAGACCATAAGGGGAAGGGAACATAAGAGTCGTAAGACTGAAAAGCTCCTAGGAGGAAGAAAGACACGAGGTTAAGTTTTCGAATATCCTTATAAAAAGACGAGGCTTCTACTACTTATATGAAAAAGGGGTGGAAGCTAAGTCCTCTGAATCGTCAGGATCAATCCTGGTGGATGGCTAGTATGAGTCGGGACAGCTTCGGGGGGATACGGGGGGTGGAAGACAGCCACGGAACAAAAAACTATTACTCTCCAAAAAAAAAAAGGGAGTATTCACCTATAGAAGAAAAAGGAGCGAAAACCTTCCTTCAAATGAGGAGCAACCTTATCCAGCCAGAAAGTAAAAACCTCATCAAACAAGATTTAAAACTAATTTAAGAGTGAGGTGAACGACTGAATGGTGTGAAAGGGAGTCAAAAAAAAAGCATATGAATTCGAGGAATCCAGCGACTAGAAAAGCGTGGAGGAAGATCAACCAGGGCACACTAGCAGAAAACGCCGAAAGAGATCAATCGCGTATTACGACGAAGGGTTGCCGCAAGAAGGTACGTCGAGAGAGGGTGACGCCCCCAAGAAAGTGATATGCTTTATTTGGTGAAGGAGCCGCTGACCTTTTATCGAGTCGTGCGCGTTGTACTTCGTCAAGTCGTGAAAGGGGCATCGCCAGCAGAGAAAAGACAACATCCTTTCGGCCTAAGAGTCGGACAGCCTTTAAGCTGAACCGATAAGAAGAAAAAAGGGCGAGGTAGATAAAGAAAGGAAGGTACCGCGCTCGATCGACTCTTCTGGTGGAGGTTAAGGACTGATGAGAAAAAAAGAAAACAGACCCTCACAGGGAATATCCTGCTCATGGGAGGGCGAGAATCCTTGGAAGGACCGAAGGGAGCCCGGCTTGTATTCTAGGGAGGAGGGGGGGGGTCTTTCTAAGAGATCCACGAAGAGGGGTTAGGATCTCTTTGAATAGGGAGAACCAGATTGGCGACTAGGGGGAGGGGGGCATCGTTGGGAGTAATCTGAGCAAAAGAGAAATCCGTCTCTTTTAGGGGGATGCGGACGCAGTGGCAGGGAAATCGTCCCCCACGCTCCGCTGGGCAAGTCGATGGGGAAGAAAGTCTTGGGTGCTTTCCCAGTATCGGCCTTCCCAGACTCAAGAATTACCCGGTTATAAGGGAGCAAAATGGGCCGACTGTTCTAATGCCTTAGAGAGAGTTGACACCCTTTTTAACAGGCGGAAGGAATGAAAGACCACCCACCGTCTGACCGCGATGAATGGGGGGGGGAAAGGGCACCCCAGGACTCTCCAGAAAAAAGAGCCTTACTCGGGAGGAATGTGGCGGTTCCTGCTAAGTGAGAGAATGAAAAAAATACGTTGAAGAAAGGGGGAAGCTCGACACTGCCCAACTGGGAGGGTAAGATGAGGGGGGGGTACTCCTCGAGAAGGTCTATTATTGGCCGAGGTAACCGGGAAGACTTCTTTCCCCTGCGTTTGGGGGGGGGGGGGTAAAATGCTGACTTGAGTCGGAAAAGAGTGTCCTTAAGTAGACCACCATTATCCTTCCTAGGAAGTAGAAGAACATGAGCTGAAAGGGAAGTCTCCAGAGTTGAGTCAAAAGAAGCGCAAGGCGAAACGCTTCACCTTCAGGGGGGGAAACAGACATTCGGATTGGAAGCAGGCCGGCTATTCGGCAAAAAAAAGGCGTAATGATGCCAAGGTGATTGGGATCAACCCCCGAGAGGAAAAAGATGGCAAGCTCATTATCTCTAATCAAGGAAAAAGGCGGGCAAGAGAGGGATCGACTTCTCGCTCACGCGCAAAAAGCCAAAAAAATCAGAATCCTCTGTGGGGGGGACTCTATGAGGGCTCTGCGCCAATAAAAGACGATCGAAACGGTTCGCGAGGAGTTACGAGCAGCTAAGGGGGAGGGGGAAGCACGGCCGCAGACACTTATCCAGGAGACAGCAAAATAATGGAGGTAGCGTGGGTGGGCCTACAGAGACAAAAAGGAAGGTGCCATGCCATTATTTCCCATGAAAATGGTAGGAGGCTGCAAGCGTTTGTGAATGTCCGCAGGAGTAAGTCAAAAACGCTGCTTCTTTTTGTGGACGAAGTAGCCAGTAGGAGCCGCTCCGCCCGACAACTGGGTGAATCGGACGATCTGCATGTCCGTGGAGGAGAGGGACTAGCTGGAAGGAGTTCGGCGATAAGGAGGATACGGTCTCTCAAAAAGTCAAAAGAGGATCGTAAAGGGAGGATCAACCTGCGGTGAGAACTAAAAAAAAACAGCTGACCACCCCATGCTCAGGGGCAGGAGGGTGGTCTCGATGAGGAGGGATTTCGCGAGTCTCCTCACTAAAAGAGAACCAATCTCGGCCAGGATGGGGAAGGAGAAGACTAAAATGATGAGATTCAATAAATCTATAGAGAAGAAAAGGACAAACTGTTAAGGGGGGGCACTATTCTGACGCAATTCGACAAAGCGATACGAACAGTATCTGGAATTGGGCGCGGAGAGGTCAGCACGCGCTTTCGCCTTTCTGCGACGAAAACGAGGGGGGGGACAGATGGCAGGACTTTCCCGAGGAGGGGAGAGCATCCTAGGGGGAATTTTAGCCAAGAAAGAAGCCATTGCCCGACGGGCCGAAAAGGTCTATCGCAAGCGGGAAAAGCATTCCGCCGGACTGCTATCTTTCACGTGGAACGGGTCGAAGTTTAAAGGGGGGGACTCCCTTTCCCAGAGGTACCAGATCAACCTTAATCATACTTCCTCGCACGGAGTAAACAACACATAGTGCGAATCCGGTCTTCAACTTGTGTAGGGAGGATCGGCCAGGGCTTGCAATTGGAGGACCGGAGAATACCAGTCGTAAAAAGTCACTTCGAAGGGCTGATCCGGAAAGACAGAACAGCGCGCATCCTGAAAAGAAAAGACAAAAAGCACCGATCCGTTGAGGAAAGGCAGAATGGGTGGGAAAAAAATAAATCTTTTTCGAAACTGACGTGAAAGTAGGTGCAAGGGGGCGGGGAAGAGAGGAACCGTTCGCGACGAGTAAACGCAGTCATTTTGACGAAGTACCTTCAGAGGACGAGAGATAAGCGATGAAACAGAATAGAGACATATCTGTTGAAACTGAAAAACAAGATCCTCGCTACGAAGACTAGACGAACTGGGGGGCGGCACTCTCTCCGGCTCGCTTAAGACAACCGCAAGTAAAGAACCCAACACGAAGGGGGACATCTTTTGTGCGTGAGGGAGCAGGAGGCAATCGTTGCACTCAACAGATCTGAGCCATGGGAGAAAAAGAACCTGGGGATGGCTAAAGGACGCAGTGAGAAGAAGGGGGACTGGCATAGAAGCCAACATGGAGGGACAGTCGAAGGTAGAACAAACGGTCACTAAGGCAGGGATCTCAGAGCCAAAAAAGAAGAGACAGAGACTCTGCTCAAAGAATCTTCGAAAAAGAAGAAGCAGTTCAGAATCTCTCAAAGAGAAATCAACTAAAACCTCGCCAACTTGACATCTCATTAATGGGGGCGAAAACAGGGATATGAGATAGAGGGGACTCCGATCTCAAAAGGGGGGCATGAGATGAATGTGGTTGGAGAGCACAAACCCTGCCCTGAATAATCCTGGTATAAGGAGACTACAGCTGAAGGGGGGATCCCTGCAGGGCGAACAGGGGGGGGGGGGGAAGCAGGAAAAAAACTAACACAAGTCCAGCGAGGGGGAAGGGCCAAAGAGAAAAAGAAACGAACCATCAAAAAAAACAATTCTTCTACGAATCAAGGGGGATAAACTTGTTAAGCTCCTACTGCCCAAAGAGGCAATCATCCACACCGAAGAGAGACTTCTTATGTGAGGTTAACTCTTGGGGGGAGAAAGATGATGATTCGCCAAGCGATTGGATCAAGGGGAAGAATTAAATGGTTCAAAAAAAAAACAATATAAGGTCTCCTTCTGACAAAACAAAAAAAACGTTCCTCCCGGTACCGAAAACTATTAGAAGTGATGGGCGCGTGCCTGCCCAAGAGTGACTAAGAAGAGAAAGCGCCTGAAACCGGAATGATGGGCTTATCGCCGACCTGAAATCCTCTCATAGAAAAGACTCCGGAAAAAACTGAGGTTCAAGGAAAAGGGGCAATCAATTGTCTATTAAAGAGAGGATAAGGGGGGAAGGAACATAAAATGAGAAGACTATGACGCTGTCGAAGTCCTTTCTCGGACCCTGGACTGTCTGAGGAGAGGCAACGTTCTCATCGGACGAGGAAAATTCACAACACTCGGAAAGAATATCCAATACAAGATCGAAGAAGCTGATGGGACTACTCGTTACTGCATATATCGGGGGGGAGAAACAAGCTAAGATCGAAGAAGTTCTCTAAAGGGCCTAAGAGGGTCTCTATCAGGGGGGGGAAGGTGCGCATCTGCGGAAACTAAGGGTCGAGTCGGTAACGGGAGAGGATTTAGCGATATAGTAAGAAAGATCACTCCCTGCTTTCGAAAGGGATAGTTTGGAAAGGGGGAAAACACTCTCAATTCGGAGTAGGGAACGGTTAGCATCTGACCCTAAGTAGGGATAACGAAAAGCATACTAGGATCTCGATTCAAAAGAGTAGGATTAAAAGGGGAGAAAGAGTAATGCTTTGCGGGAGGAACCATCGCGAAGATGAGACAACCCGTACCCAGACAATTAAAAGTTCGTCGCTCACACCAAGAAGGGCAGGGGGCTAAAGGGTATTGGAGGGAAGGGGATATTCGATCAAAATCAGAGGCCGTCTAGGGACACGAACTACTTCGTGTCGACAAAGCAACCATTTCAATCGAATGAAGAGGCAGCTCAAGGGGCACTAGTCGTATCCGAAGGGGGAAGTCGGAAAGGAAGGGGGGATAGCCGTGTACGAGTCTTGCCACATAAGCTTACCAGTATGAGGGGGGGGGGTGGAAGGATGTCGTCGGTTTGCGACTGGGAGGCATGTCTATAAAAGGAACGGTTAGGACTGAAAGAAGCGCGTCGTAAAAAAACTGAAGCCTAGCTCCAGCTCACGGTGCTGCGAATTGTTGGAGGACGATTTACTCTACTGACATGAGAATGCTCCATGGCAGGGGAATTTCTATCAACCTGGGAAAAAAAAACTCTCTAGAGGGGACGTCGGTTTGGGCAGGATAGCGTCAAGCACCAAACTAGAAAGAAAGAGCTTCGCCTTTTATTGAGAGCTCGAGAAAAGGAGAAAGACAGGCCGCCAGATCGCCCTCTTGGGGGGGAGGAAGGGAGCTTGGTGTCCGGGGAGACTGACTTTGGGGGGGAGGAGCCAAAGCCTTGCAGATGCAGGCGATTTGGAAGGATGATTAAAAGGGGGGAGTCGTACTTCACTCATCTTGCCGGGATGTCGTGTGCAGTGAAAAAGGTCAAGGACGATTGGAGGGTAGAGATTTCTCACCACTGCCTTCCCCGGGAGGGGGAGTCTATCACCGTCCTTTGGAGAAAAAGGGGAAAAGATGAACAACCGTACCCCGCGCGAAGAATGGGGCCGTGAATCGACGAGGGCAAAGGACGAGTCAAAGGGGAGGCTTCTAATCCTGCTCGAGCAGTACTTTAGCACAAGGGAGCTGCAGTGAAGGTCAATGAGAAAAATCTCACAACCAACTTTGCGAAAAACGAGGAACAGTGAACAAGGGAAAACTCGGCGAAAGGACTCATCTATGTGCAACTGGGAAATTAAAAAGAAGGAAGAGGGGACGGAGGTGCCGTTGCCCCTGCTCTCACGGCGGGTCGCGAAGAAGTGGAGGAAGGGGAAGGACTGATTTCTCCTGAAGTACTCGGGCACGAGGGGGGAATGAGGTCGACCATTCGACTGACGTCCCCCTACCACGGAGTGGAGGTCTCAATACACAAAGAGAAGAAGACGTATCACCATGCCCATGACGGATAGGAGGGGAAGGGGCTCAAAAAAGACAATATTCTCCATCAATAGGGAACTCACGAGGCCCTCGCTCGCGTGGTCGCGTCTTGCTGGGATGGCGGTGTACAACACGGGACGGAGGGGAGACCCTGCCACACAAGTGTCTGAGAAATGCCTCCTTCTAAAGAATCCAGAACAAATATGTCGAGTCTGCGCGGAGAGGATCTAACCCACCTCTAAGTCGCGGCAATGAAATATACGAGGGGACGTGTCTTCACGCAAGGAAGGAAAAAAAAATAAAACTCCAAGAGAAAGGGATTAAAAGATAATGGAAAAGTCTCGCCCTCCATACTGAAATATCTACGACTTGTCGAAGATTTGAGGAGAAGATCAGGTCTTAGTTGAAGGAAAGAGGAGAGAAGACCGTGCGTAGTTTCCAATCGAAAAAAACAAAAAGAACTGGCGCTGTCCAAGGGGCGCAGAGGAAGAAGGAACATCCACATTAAGTGAATTCTCTAATGGGTCGAAGAAGTCTGAAAGGTTGTTCGCCCCGTACGACTTCTTCAACGCCACAAATGTCTGGTGGGACGTTGAAATCGACAAAGAACTTAGAGACCTGACCAAAGGGACTAGAGCGCAAGCGGAAGTTGGCTTCTCGATTCTCGATCAACAGGCGGTGAGGAGAGGAATTATCTCTCTAGAGTGAAAGAAAACATGAGGGGAAGTAACTCCAATAGTAAAATATCGGATCGGAAAACGAGCATGGCTGCGTTAAAGAGCACCCTCTCATGCGCTCCTAGGTCTGGGTAGGGAGGGTCTCTTCTGCCTTGATTTGAATCGCCTAAAAAAAGCGAAAGTAGTAGTCGTTGCTGAAACAAAACAAAGGTGAAAGATGGCTATCACTCTCTAAATCGATCGGGAACACGACCTCAGGAAAGCCCGCAGAAGACGAAAGAAAAAAGAATGGCCGGGCTCGGAGCGCCGCAAGCGTTCGGTGCGGTCGACGAGCCACAGGCGCTTGGACGGGGGTAGACTCTATTTGTAAATGCTAACATCCTAGGAGTGCGGTCCCGCAGCTTCAGAAGAAGACCGACGCAAGGGGGAAACTCAATCGCGAGATCAATGACCAAAGGCAAATAATACCTCATCAAAAATTGGGAGAAACTTCGGGCGACGAATTCCTGGCTCAAGTCGCGTAAAACTCAGCCCTCTTTCGCGCCTAATTCCGCGAACGACGGTTAAACGGCGCAGAAAGGGATCCGGGCTGAAAGAAGGGATGCGAGCGGGCGCGGAGGGGGCTACAGTGACCCGCGACGATACCAGGAAGGGGTGGAGAGGCTGGACATAAACGCTATGTAAATTTCGGACCGGTGCTGGAAACAAGAAGACAACTGAACTCAGGAAAAGAAAACCTCCACCTAGGTCTATTAGCAAAGTATTGGTGAAGAACGAAAAATCTAGGTTGGAGGACTCCACTGCCAAGAGTTCTGTGGCGGGGCGTGCAATACGAAGCTACGGGAGATCTGCTGCCATTCATTGAAGTTCTCCGATAATCTGAACTAGGAAAGAAGGCATCAGGGCTGATTGGGCCCCGACTAGGAAAACACTGGTGTGGAGGGGAGGGGCAGGCTCGTTGTTACTAAGAAGAATCGAAACTTGCAAAGAGCTGACAAACAATTGAAGCGTGGTAGCGAGGGAGGCTTTAACAGTGAACCTGAGCCAACCGAAGGGATATACGTCCCTTGCTGGCGGTTTCAAAAAAAAAGAAATCCGTGAAGTCTAGGGAAGGAACACACGAAGAACGCAGTCATCGAAGGTAGAAATCATCCTTCATGCGCCGCAGAAAGAATGGAGTGCGAAGAAGAAAAGGAAGGGGCAGCGCATCCACCCTAATCTTCCCTAAAGAGGGATTAACGTTCCGGAACTAGACAGAAAGGTCGCATCTGCGTCGGAAAACATACAAGAACGATCTGAAATTCCTTGAACTCTTTGATAAGCGTGGAAGGCTAGTCCTCTCAATGAGGGGTTACAGATAGAAAGCCTGAAATCATGAGTGATCCCGAGATGGCCGATGCCGAAAAATTAAGAGCCGATTGGGCATCCCAATTAATTAAGTGTAGAGGATGAACGCCGGGGGTCCTTAAGTTCCGCACAATAAAGGTGATAGAGAAAAGAGGAAAGCGGCAGCTGGTTAGAAAATCCACAAGACCCCCGAGAAAGAAGACCGACACGACAAACGGATGTAGCCTAAGCCGGAGGGCATTCTAAGGGACGGATTACAAACGAGATTGTGGCACAGAAAATTCCTTTTGAGGCGACAAACACAAAATCTGACCAGGAAAAAAAGGGAAAAAAAAAATCACCTGTCGTAGATGAAATAACTCTCCTTCTGGACGGCTCGTGATTAAAGCGCAGCGACAAAAAAAAATGCGCTCTGGACTTGAGGTTCAAGGGTTATCGAAGACCCAAACCAAGAGTAGCTATTAATAAAATTAGAACCGGGCAGCGCAATGTCCATTCCCGATTGCAGCTTCAAGTACGACGAAAGGAGGAGAAAGCCCTGTTCTATCTGGGAGATCTTCGGACGGAATACGAACTTCTGACTGCAACGTGCGCAGCTGTCCTCGACGTCTCAAAAATGAAGGAACTCAAAATCCCCTCATATCTCAGAAGCAGAAAAGGGACGATATATGAGGGGTCGACTATACAAAGGGGAGGAAAGAACATGATCGGGCAACAGAGCTTCATTAAGGGAGACTTACTGAGGGGGCCTAGGGAGAGGGGAAATACATCGTGGACCGGGTACAAGGTAGGGGCAGTATAATGAATCGTCCTTTGAGCGGAAAGAGCTTCCTCGTCGAGAACAAGGTCCCCGAAACCAAGTTGGGGGAAAGGGAGACACGCTCAATTCGGCCGGTGGGGGAAGAGAGTTCCCGACAGGGTGGAGGGTACGAAAGCGTA
>Ga0179591_1336786_pt1 | contig 14867 bp, 12 predicted proteins | sample CZOMad2_1_08_16f_FD_182891 | JGI IMG/M metagenome (GOLD analysis project Ga0179591, IMG submission 182891) | Vadose zone soil fungal communities from Angelo Coast Range Reserve, California, USA - CZOMad2_1_08_16fungal (PacBio error correction) | ecosystem: Environmental > Terrestrial > Soil >...
GGTGTATCTGTAATGGGCCTACGTCCTGCTACAGATAGTCGCCGTTTTGTGCAAAAACGAAAGGGAGGTCGCGCAAGGGATTCTGAAATTGCTGAAAACGAGCTAAAAGATGCCATCACGGTGCAAAAGGTAGGGTCGCGTATGGCGACCGGCTATGCCCACCGACTCCGTGTCAAAACCGCTACCCACCACTGCGCTGCTGGGCAACCGCATCGTGTATCACGAAAACCGAAAAGAAAAAGTCGCGGGGCGGAGAGAAGAAACTCAGATGAAACTAGAAAAGACAGCGAGGGGAAGGAGGGAAAAGGATTCCAGCACCGGGCGTGTGCCACGGTCTCCCCAAAAGATCCGACGTACTATTGTGGGTAGGGGCAAACCAGTCTGGTGAAAGGAACAGAGGGGAAAGGAGAAGGGGGTTGGGGCGAGTCGACGAGGACTTCTCCATGTTTGGGAAGGTGGTAAGGCTACCAGTTTTGAGGGAGGACTCGCTCCGGTGGGGTGGGAAGAAGATTGCGGACAAGAACACCTTTGCCAGCAACCAGGGGGAGGGTATCATCGAGGAAAGCCAGAGGGCCAGACTTCACACATAAGGGGCTTGGCCCTATGAGGGACGTGGGGGGCCATCGAACCTCGTGGGGACACCATCTTGCCGAGGGAATTCTTTATCGAAAAGTCCTTAAATCTGGAAAACTTGTCCCCGAAGTAGCGTTTCTTTGGCTGCTAAAGAAATTCAACTTGGCGGGGTAATTGCGTGTAAAAGGTAGGATTAAGGCTAGAAGGAAGGATTTTTCAGTGTTTTAGCTGTTCTGTGCAGAGGTTACCCCTGGGGAAAAATTGGTAAGGTGAAGGTTTGAGGAGGCATTGCATTGAAAGAAGGAGAGGCTTGGGGCGGGGGAGGGATGAAGTTCCTGGAGGGAAAGCGTTGCCTCCATTTGGGGGGAACCATCTCTTCTGAGGGAAAGGGCTTGAATAATCGAAAGAGAAAAACTGTCTGGGAAAGGTAAAGGTCGCTCAGGGGGGAAGAGTTGTTCGGCTGCGCAGCATTTGATGGAGGGGCTGGCTGTTGGAAGAAACCACACCTATCCGGAGATCTCCAAGGAAGAGCTACAAGGGGGGACACGGTACCGCCTGTGTTGTCTCTATAAATAGAAGTCGGGCGCGGAAGATTTGCGTTGGGACTATAGAGTGGGGGGGGGGGATGCTGGTGAGGGTTCTTTGAAAGAGGAGACGAATCTTTTCAGATAGAAGTCCCCATTGGGGGGATTCGGTCGGTTGGACTCTCTGGGAAGAGAGGGCATGGGAGAATCGGGGAGTTTAGTCCATACCTGCGTGATGAGAGGAGAAAAAGTTGAGCTTTTGAGGGGGGTGGGTTTGCCCACGGAGCGGGAAGAAGAGGACTGTTGGTCAATAGGGGAATTGACGAGGGGAAGAGGGAAAGTTGCTGATCGAGGGGACAAAGACGTAATCAATTGCCGGCTTTTACGCGCTATTCGGAAATTGAAGTCTGACGAAAGAGGAAAAGGGTGGGAAATTTTTAGTGTGTCAAAATCATGGGGTTCGTGGGGAAAGCTGGGCAGAAGTTCGGTGGTCAGCGGAATGATGGTCAAGGGAAAGGATGCCCCCGCTATCAGACGCAGTGAAAAAGGGGAACATCCAACCACATTAAGGGAATGGTCAGCTCCTACTACAAGGAAAGGGCGAGGAAAATCGCCAAGGAAAAAAAAAGAGGGGAGGAACTAAGCGCGCCCGAAAGAAAAGAGATAGCAAGGATTAGGTTTGGAAAGGAGGGCCGCTTCTTTGGGAGGCTTTTTTTGTGGAAATAAAATTGTTCTGAAAGTAGGGTGCATCTTAAACCAGGGAGGGGTTAAGTTAACGTGAAAGTTGGGACGGGAATGTTTCTGCGAATGTCGACAGGGGGGTACTGCTATTTTGGGACCGAAACCTTGGGGCACTTGCAAAAAAAGAACTCATCGCCGCAGCAGACCTGCCAGCTCGAACCTGTGCGTATCTCTGATGACGAGGGCGGGCACTCGCTTACCGCTCAAAAAAGGAATGTTATGGGGGAGCGTGATACAAAGGAACTGATCGGGTGAGTGAGCAACGTCTGTTGGGAAGGGGGAGGGGAAGGCACCCGCGTACGGGAGCCCGCCAGAAATGTTACGCGCGAGCCAGTCAGGTTCGCGCCTTCTACTCTCAACGGCCGGGTGAACATGAGACGGGTACGAAGTGTGTCGAGAGCGGGGACACGCGAGAAAGCCGGCATCAGGGATCACAGGACCTGGAATAAGTCTTTGGGTCCTTGAAGGACTCGCCGAATTCAGGATTTCTGGTTTCAGCCCCTCTTACGTCTTGGAACCCCTTCTGGGGTACCACGTGTGTTGCCGATAAAACCTACTACTGCCCTCCCTATATTAGTTCCTCAACGTAATAATTGAAATCCCTTCAGGAGCTTTATTCCTATTGGCTTTCCTACGAAGGAATTCCCACTTGTTTCGGTCAAGAGGAGGAAAATTTAAACTGCTTCAAAAAGGTCTTGAAGCTGTACAACTTCCTCGAAGGATCTTATTTCCTAGTGTTCTTCTAACCAAAAGTAGGAGACTTCTTCCAATTGGGATTTAGAAAGTCGATGGCTTGCTTCCGATTTTTTTCCTGCCATCGGCCGCTGGTACATCCGTGGGATCGGACTGTTTAATCCCGGGGAGCTATGGCTCGTCTCGGCTCGTTTTCATAACCTTCTTTTCTGTGTTTGACCAACACCGTACCCAAAAGATCAGAGCCTCTTGACAGTCACTCCTGTCTTCCAAAGACTTCTCTGGGAAAGTCGTAGGTGGGGGTTTATACACGAACTAATTGATTCACGTCGCCTCTGACCCTCTACCAAATTACCTGAAGGTCTAACTGTTCAAAGCCGGGGGGTCGACAGGCTCATAAAAGAGTACAAAACTTCTCTCGAGACTTCAACAACAACAACTGATGAAGATAGATATGCGCCGTTTGGGCGAGGGGATAGGAAGCCTTTCCGTCCCCAATCAGGACAAGTTTCGCAATTGGGACCATTAAGCTCGGCAGTCTCAGAGGAAGAATAAGAAGAAATCACTATGACGATATGATAAGATCCGTTCTCCTCTGGAGAAGCCTTCTTGTGTCCGGTGACGGTCCCTGCAAATCCGGGGGGGTGCGTGCAAAGACGCGAACGCCGATAAAGCGCTCGCGCAAAAAGTTTCGAAAAAACATGATCTCCCGTCCGACCTTGAAGTCTCAATTCGGAAGAGCTAGGAATCGACGTAAAAGGAAATGAATTCTCGATGGGTGGGGCCGCCCACGGGCCCTAATCTTTCGGAGGGACTGTGCCCGGAAAGCCCTTGAAGCCGTTTTAAGTCATCCCTTGGCCACCCGCCAGGTCCCTTCCGGATCTGCACAGTCCAAGTGCTGAATCCAGCTCCTGCAAGGGATACCTTCGAAGTGAGAACTGGTCGTGCGGGGGAAAAGCCGTACGGAAGGTCTCGGAAAAAAAAAAACGGGAAAATTATTGGGAACTCGTAATCGTGCGAACCAGCAGATTCGGCGTCGCCGGGGCAACCTCCAAAAGCCGATTAAGGGATCATGGGGGAATGGGGGGAGAAAAGTAAAAAAAAAAAGCTCGACCCATTGCGGATCCGCAAAAGTTGCCGTTTCAAAATTAGGACAGGCCTAGAGAATCGCGCGAAACAAACCTCGCGCGGGATCGAAGGGGTGCTGTTTTGGCGGGGGACCAGGGGAAATTCCCCACGAGGGCTGCCGAAACCCGGCGGAGGGTTATCAGGACGTGACCCCCAGAAAAAGAGTAGCTTCGGGCTTTGGGCGGGCCGGATGCTCTGAACAGTGAAAATGGTCCACTCCCGAGGCAGGTACGGGCAAAAAAAAAAAAGAGGACACCTTGGTGCCCTGCACTTCATTCGATGAGTTTCAGAAACTCCTACCAAGCTTTCGAGAGGCACACAAGACTACGCATCCCAACTTCTACAAAGGAAAAAACAGCAGCACCTTGAGTCAAATGGAACAGGGTCCCCCAAAAGCAAATTGTTGTATAACAACTACTTGGGGGGGGGACCAGTGTCGGCAAAAAAAAAAAGCCGCTGGGGGCAAAAAGACGGCCCTCAATCTTTTTCATATCCTTAAGAGGGTGCGATTCTTCTTCTTCTTTCCGGGGCCGCCGCTTCGTGCCAAAGCTGGGTCAGAGGAAAAAGACTTCGACACGGTTTCGCGGAGTATAAAGTGACAACTTCAGACAAAGGATGATGTCTTCGTTTGGCGGCACTTGATCGAAGGGGGGGGGCAGTTCTCCAAACGAGCCCAGGCATGAACTGGCCCCGAGCATCACGAACCATACCCAAAAATGAAAGGGCGAACAAGAAAAGGTCTAATAACAACCCTCGTGAGGGAAGTCGAAACTAAGGAGAAAACAAAGTGTAAGCGGTGAGAACGATGATGTTACGTCCGGGAAGCGATCAGCAAGCAACAGTACCGCCAGACTTCGTCCCTTAGCAGAAAAAAAGTGCCTGTTATGATCAAAGGGGCATGGTCACACGAAGAAAAGCTCAACTTTTTCTCAAGAAATCAGGAGGGGACAATTACTAATCGAGCAGGCCGCTACCCAGGGGATAAATTCCCGCAGGAACCTCGATCTAAAAAAAAAGTCTTAGACGAGGATGCCATCCCATCAAAGCCTATACATATCCGATAATCCAGCAATCTTCCGAGGCCCGAATGGCATATCCTAGATCCCGCCGATACCGCGTTGAGCAGTTTCTCTCCCCCCATCCGGATACTTCAACGGCACGTCTGTTTTGTTCTCAACCTCCGGACTACCACCTAAGGAGTCAAGCTGAACCGAGGAGATTGGGATTAGCAAGAGGAGAATTCAGGAGGAGGTCAAGCAAAGAAGGCCTCGCCGGTGATTTCTCAAAGGGAGGGGGCACCCAGTTGTACCTACGGGAGAATTCCGCAGCACACAGAAAAGAAAAAAGCTCACTTAGGCTCTTCATGGTCAAGCCCCTCCAGTCAACTAACGAAAGTCCCAAATGACGCTAGGAAAAGCCGCCTACCAAGGCCATTGGGGGTCTTGGCTTTCCCGCAAGGGAGAAGTCTCAGAAAGAAACGGGACCTTATCGCAAAAAAACGACGCGAGTGCTGGGGGAAAGAAGCTTCAAGGTGGGTTTCGATCAAACGCCGACAAGGCTGCTCTGCAACATCGGGGATCTGGGTCCGAAAAGATGCCAACCCTCTGGGTGAGCCTCCTGGCCGGGCCTGCCACTGGTGATAACTCGGCTGGAACCAAGCGGTTGGCAGGAGACCGTGGCAACCAAAAACCGAGAGATGCAGACCCTAACTCACCCTGGTCCTCTCCCCTCCCCGTCCACACATTTGGGTAACTCGTCGCTAATGACAAAAACCCACACGCCAGAACGAAAAGGCAACACCTAGCCGGGGAGGACACGTCCGTATTATAAAATAGCAAAAAAGGTCGCTTTGCCCAGTGATAGTGGGCAAAGCTCAGGGGATACATGTCCAGAGCTGTGAAAGAGAGGATCTTAGTGGGGAGGGGAGGCTTACTGTGATTTTTACATTTTTTTTGGGGAAGAAGGGCTTGCCCTGTACGGACAGGCGCAGGGTTGGTAGACGGTTGAAAGAGTCGGTTGGCATAGCAAAAGAAACCCTACCACGAGGGACGGACAAGTGATGCGAATACTGAGCTCCATTCAGCATTAAGGTAAGGAGACGCAGGGGTAGAAAGCCGGCGCGCCAGCCAGGCCGTACACCGATACCAAAAGAAAGGCCTGTAGCAGGGATAGAAAATAGAAAGAAATACAACCATAATACGCAACAAAAAAAAGGAAGTAGTAAAAGATATAGGATTGTCTTTACCGTCTTCGGTCTTGGCCGGGATCCCTTCTACATGCTCTTCTCAAGGGGGGGTCTCCGGGGTACGTAACGAACGCAGGTGCAAAACGTGGGCCCAGAACGCCGAGGAATTTGTCTTGAAGGAGAAGCGGAGCATTCACTCACTGGTCTCCTCGGATCGTCGCGTAATGGAACCGGGGCTATGCCTCACCGAAGGGTTCAAACCGTCCTACAAACTGCGCTTCTCGCCAAACACTTAAGTATAAAAAAAAACGAAAAGTAAAATAAGGAAAAAGAGACTTTTAACCCACAAAAGGACGCCTCTAAAGGCAAGACACAGCTCGCCATAGAGTCAAATGACTCTTTGTCCCACGGAAACGTCGACCAATGAAAAATCAAGAGTTTGGAGGGCATTCTGTCCAATAAAGGGGAAGAATGACCAGCATAGGGTAAAGGGGAAACGGATGCTGGGGGTTGGTTGTGAGCGACTATTTAGAGAATGTTTGGACAGATGGGAGAGGGGGGGGGGGCATGGGAGGAGGAGGAATATCTCCGTTTGGAGGAAAACCAGGCCAAGCAATCATCCAGCTCTGGCCAGCCAGGCAGGGGAAGGGCATTCCAGGAACTCACCCATTGGGGCCCTATTTAGGGAAGAGGTTCAATCCGATGTATGAGCAGAGAAAAGCCAGCGGGTCGAGCGCGTCTTGTCAGAGCACTTCAGCAGGTTCGGTGGGAAAACCAGCCTCGCGTCGTTTGCGAGGGATCATGTCAATGTGGGAGGGAATGTCGACTAGCAAATGAAGCCAGACAGTGCTGGGAGGGCTTCGGTAAACTTTAATTCAGGAAAAGAGGTGTGAAAGAATGGGGCGTGGCTTTAGGGAAAATGCAGTCCATAATAAGGATTGATTGGTGGCGGTCGGAAGGAAACTGGAAGGGAAAAAGCGGGGCAGCCTTGGAAAGCACTGCGGCGAGGGGGGAAGGGGCTTGGAGGGCCGTATACAACTGTAAATGAGTTCAGGGCAAAAATCGAGGAGGGGATCTTGCGCAGCTGGGGTGAGGTAGGTGGCGTTGAAGCGGCAACCGATGAAAGGCAAGGTCCGCGGCGCGATCTACCCTGGTGTGCAAAAAGTAAAGGGCGGGCTTAGAGGAGCTCAATCGAGCAGCATATCTTTCAGTTGTTAGATGAATTAAGATTATCGGTTGGGGTAATTGTCCAGCTTTTGGGAGTTCTCAAACAATCTTGTCTACCTTCTGCACCTAGGTCATATCTCGTGACAGGCGGAGTGGAAGCGTTCTCAAGGAAGGATTCTGGAATTCTCGATCTAGGGCATTGCCGGGAGAGAAGTACAAAGTGAAAGAAGCTTTTTTCACCAGACGGGTCCGAAAACCGCACTTGGATCATATTCTTTGGGTGTCACGGGGAATTTGACTGATGGAAAGTGTTGATTTCTGGAAATCGAAAAAAACGGACGTAAAAAATCGTGATCGTCATACGTGTGGCAGGCATAGGTTCGGCTGAAGATCAAGGGTGTAACGGTTTTAGGGGTGTCCCATCATGAGGTTCGTGGGGGTCGAATTATAGGCATGAGGGGAGGGGGGGGCAAGGAAGTTGCAGAGGACGGGAGGGGAGTAATGCACTCACGATTCAGTGCAGGGGGTTAAAAGGATCGACGAAGATTAAGGGAAGTCAATCACTCACTCCGAATAAAGAAAAATGAACCGGCGAGAAGCAGGGGAATGTAAACACAGCTTACACAAATAAAAACACAACGCCCGACAGCAAAGACATTGAATGGGCAAAGACGCCGCAGCGGGGGGGCAGCGGCTTGTTGTGGGGGGTGGAAAACGAACCCTGGGGGGAAAACACAAGTAGTTTGGAATCATAACCATGCTTGGAAAGAGGGAAACGGGTCCATTTATGCATGGAAAAAGCTGTGCAAATGTCGACGGGGATCGCGCGGATAATGGGGTTTCCTGCGAAACTCTGATTGGGGCTGAACATTTGCAAAACGAAGAAAAGAGATCGCGGGGGCACGCAGGTTCCTGAAAGCTCGACAGTACTGTGGTCGGGATCAAACAGCGGGAATCCCGTGTCGAGGCACACGAAGAACTTCACACAAGCCGATGGGATGTTCTGGGGTCAGGTGTATACACTAAATGATCTCGGGGGGGGGCATGAATCGTGGGGGGAAGGGTAGGTCAGAAAAAGCTTAACCGCGATCCTCCGCGAGGAAGGTTCCGCGCGTCCATCTGTAACGCGCACCTTCTAGATCTAGCTTTGCGGAAAATGTGGAAACATGAGGAACTCACTGGTGTCTAGAAGGAAGGCATCTCGAGACCAATCAATGATCACTAAATTTGTCGGCTTGGTAGGTGAGGCTACGTGTTGTCCTGTCTATTTTATGTGCACTTAAACTAGGGGGCAGCCCCGTTTTACCACATTTTGTGGGCCTGGAGTCATACAAAGAGTTTTCTAACGATATGAAATTAAAAGTTAGTAAAGGACGGCTTCTCTTGATTCCAGACGTGAGGTCGAAGAATTAAGGAAAGGTGGCGGTGACAGTGGTAGAACTTTAACTGGCTCCTTTCAAGGTAGGGAACCGCACGGGAAAGAGACAAACGAAAATCTAGTGACCAGGGCCTTCTGGGCCGGGGACAAAACCCTACACCACACACAAGACCTGAGGCACTGCTCGGCGGGGGGGAATTTACTCGTCCTAGGAGTCTACGAATGGGGGGGGGGAATACTCGGGGAGTCGGACAGGATGACATCATTTGTTACGCAACCTTTTAGAAAAAAGGAAGCGCTAGCTGCTTTAGAAAGCGGGGTAATTGGCCAGCTTACAACCTGACTTCCTGGGCATTCATGCAGTTAAGGGAAAGAATCTCTCTTAAGAAAGATAGACTGTCTGGTCCATCGCCGGAAAACTGAGTACGGGGGGCTCCGCTGACGAGACCATCTTAATCTCTGCTAAACGGGAACTCTGACTGGGGCGGACTCTCGATCTATTCAATGCTCATAAGCTCAACAAAGCGAACGTATGATTATGACAAGAGAGAGGGCCGTTGAGAGAGAGGAGGCAATTTAACTCCAAGCGGTCACCCGTGATCATGCCTTAATGTGCGAGGTGTCAGTCTTTCACGTCTCAGTCTTATCAGATTACTAGGAAACCGCTCCTTCTCCGGAAGATCCTTCTTGGAAGCCCTTCTGAATGCAAGGTGTCCGTTGTCTTGCCCATGAAAGTGCACCGTATGCCGGGGATACAAAGGGATCGCCTCTAAGCAGAGTATTAGTGGGACATTAATTCCCTTCCCGAAAGGTATGCCTGCATTCTGAGCTGATAGACCTCCTTAAGAAAAATTAGAATACGCCTGGTTATCCTCCCAGCTCGGAATAAGCGGCGGGGAAGTGCGCTTCCCAGCTTAGCTCTTTAGGTTCATCCCAATCTAAAAAAAAAAATCCCCAACACGCCCCACACGCAACAAATTCCGGATCCTGACCAACGGAATCCACGCTCCGTGCTCCTGAAAATTCACTTGCGGACAAGGTCTCGTTGGAAAAGTAGTCTGAATGTCTCGTCAAAAAAAAAACGGGGGTACCAGACGGGGAAGGACTCGGCTGCAACATCACAAACGACTTCTGCAGGTCCGTCCAACTACGCCACTCAGTTATTCGTGAAAGGAGAGGGGGGGGTCACGAGGAGCACCACGCTCTGGATCCCAGTTGTAAACGGGAGTCCCCCGTTGCGGGGCAAGTAAATCTTCCTAGGCAAAGAAGAAAGAGACACTCGCGTACACAAATTAACGTAACTCGCTTCCGGGGTCTCTTCGCGTGATACTTCGGGTCTTCCCGGCCTTTCCACCACCCAATATTGCTTCCCCCGGGGCCCCCCCTATCATCAGCTTCTACATAGGTCCTACTCGACCACAGCAACATCGAATGTCCACTCTGCTGTTTTTAGGGTGGTAAGTCGATTAGCCGGAGTTGGAGGAAAACGATCCCGAGGCAAAGTAAAACCAAGGGGACTTTCTGAGATGGAGTAAAACCTGTGCGATGTAGCAGACTCCGCGAGCAGAGGTTCGCGGACCGGAAACACAATAGCGGGAAGTCCGGGGACATTCCCAGAAACACCTTCGGCAAAAATTTAACGTGAAAGACAACACCGGTTTAATGAAAACTACTTTGGAAGAAAGCAATCGTGGAAAAAAAAGCCGCTTGCCCACACCCCCTAATCGTTTGGAACACCTAAGAGGATCTTGGCGAATTTCTTTCACGCGCATTTCGTGCAGGTTGTTGAAGTCAGGTTCTCGAAACGGTTCAGTATTGGGGAGGGGAAGCTTCATGAAGTATTATGAAGGAACGGTGTGACACTTTCTCTGGAATCGACGTAGGTGCAGGCTCCAACGACTCGAAAATATTGTCAATGACTTCAAGAGAAATCAAAGCCCCCAGGAAAAAAGACACACTAAAGACAGGGGTAACCCTTCGAGGTTTCCGGGTAACTACATGAGAAACCGGTTGTGCGTGAGGGGGAATTTTTACTCTGTCGAAACAATCACCAACGTTGGACCTCGTAGGCCCTATTGACCAGCAGGGGATTATCCCGGAAACACCACGGAGCTCAAAATTTGGGAAGCAATCTCACCCCAAACAGGAAGAGGGGGATACCAATACCTACAGGCCGAAGAAGTCCATAAATCTCCACCAAGCTTTGCCCTCTAGCGGAAAATTCCTCGGCCCGAGATTCCTATCAAAGCCAACAGATCCTCTGCATCAAACAGTCTTCCTATTGCCCACGAGAAATCCTCGAGCCCTCCGAGCACGGTAAGACTTTGACAGAAAGGTATCGGGCACGAGGCGGGGATAACGGGCCGTAGCGCGTGTGTCGTTTCTAAAACCAAGAACAGCCGAGTCCATGAGCCACTGACAAGCGAACCGCGGTGACCACAGTTGCCCTACCAACGACAGTGTAGATAGCCGTATTTCACCAAGAACCGCTCCCCGTGAAATTGCCCAGAGGCCTACCGGGGGTCCTCCAGGGACATTCCTACATCACACCGCCAAGCAGGAACTTGAAATCGGCCGCACAATCCACAGGCCCAAAGGTCAACTAACAATGAGCCCATGTGAAAGAAGCCTCCTAAAAGCAAAGCCAAGACAACTTTCGGGGACTGGCAGCGCCCTTGCATTATGGTCGTCAAGCAAAATTGACCTTGAGACTGCGCAAGACGTAGATGGCTGTTGGCAAGAAAGCTGACAGGAAGTGTTCGGGAGCGGCGAAAAACTCGAAACCGCTGTCTGCGCCCTGCCACGGCAAACTAAGAATGCTGCGGATGCGTCCCCTTCAACATCGGCACCTGGTGAGTGGCCCTCCCTGGCCGCCACGTTATATCCAGAAACTAACAAAGCAACGACCCTGGGGTGCCAAGGCGAAATTAGATGACTGACGTTGGCCCTCCAACACTGGAGAGAGGTCCTGGAAGAAAACTCAAACACCCGTTGCGGTCCACCTCGTCCTTAAGAAAATTTATTCTTGGGATCTCTGTCTTCAAAACCGAAACGACAAACGCATCAAGCGGCAACACCCGATCTTTTCAGACCACAACGGGGAGAAATAGCGGCAGTAGAAGGGGAAAACGACTTGGATGAGAAGGCCCAAATCGAAAATTGCTAGAATCTATGTCAAACATGGGGGGGCCCAGTGGAGGGATCCTGAGTTTGGGGGGGAAAAGCTCAGCTCTGAATGTAGTTTTTTACTTGGGGGGCTTTTTGGGAGTACCCACTGTGTGTTAATCAAGCAAAAAGTTGTTGGTAGAGGTTTGAAACAGGAGGGGGGGGGCATTAGCAGTCGCAGCGCGACCAAACGCGCGAACGGGGTGAAGAAGACAATCTGATCGACGCGCGCTTCAAAATTTCGACGCCGGGGTAGAACAGGGCGCGCAAATCCAGGTCCGTACCTGAAAGTAGGCCAACCCCCCGGCGCGCATAGCCCTGGGGGGCAGTCTGCCTAGGAAACAGGGAACATATCAACCATCTCGAAACCCACACACGTAGGGGAAAGAGGGATGGTGGGGAGGGCTTCGAGGGAAGACGTCCTTGCATAAAGTCTCTTACTCCGGTTTTGTTTCCCGGGTACGGAACTGGAAATCTCATTTGTTCCATACCAGGGAGTCTGTAAATGGCGATCGGAGCTAATCTCTCACGGTGGACAAGCTTCTTGTTCTAGGCGGGACCAGACACCGAGTGTCAATACATCGACCAACAAAAGCGCTGAGTAACGAGAACAGCACGACAGGTTATCAAACAACCTACCCCCGGACTAACAGGCAGACAGCTCGATTTTGCCACCCAACTAATCCCTCAGCCTGCCAACACGTCCATAGAGTCGCACAAAAAGGGAAACTTTCGGCCCCGAAGCCTCCCTCGACCTTGCGTATCAATCGACGAGGGGCGATTTTCTCCAAAAGAAATCGGGGGCAGGCGACAGCGGTGCCAAGGCGAGTTGGGTGGAAGGGGGGGGAGAAAAACGATTTAAGTCTCAGTGGAAAGGAAGTAGGAGACCACGGGTTGGGGGTGTGGGAGATAGCTCAGGTTTGGAGGGCCCTGCCATCATCGAAAGAACGGCTTGGCCATGGGTTTCTCATTGGGCACAGTGTCGATACAAGAAGGACCTTCCACCTGGGGAGCCCGAGGAGCAACATCTTCAGAGATTTATGGCCAGAGAAAGAAAAGCTTTCGCGCGCGAGTTGATCGACACTTCCGGAAGAGTTTTTACGGGGGAAACCCTACAGCAAAAGCCCGTGTGTTAGCTTCGAGGTGGGGCATGTCAATGTTTTTGAGCCCGCATGTTCTTATTGGGCTGCGACGTAAGAAGGCGAAAAAAGGGGATTGCTTTGTTGGCGCTGCCTTCGGGCGGGGGATTCATCATTTTTTTGAATGTTGGCGGGGCTTTGATGGCATGGCGGAATCAGTGAGCCTGCGGAGGTGTGTGCTGTCTGAATCCCCTGGATGGGAAGCGGTGCCATGAAAGGGGGCAATATCGGATTGTCAGATGAATACTGCCTAAGGTGGACACTGGGAATTTTCATGGAAAATCGTCAAAATGTTGAACGCTTACAACTAGTATGTTATAGTAGTCGCGGGTTAGGGGTGGAGCACGACCACTCCTCGTGCCTTCCCTTCTAAGAGTCGCTCTGGACTTGCAAAGTTCCTTACTCCATCGGTTGCCTCTGTTCGTCTTATCTGTTTCCCTCTGCGTCTCGTGTTAGGGGGGTGTTGGAAAGGGGGGAGTATGCTGGGGCTGGCTGGATGCCATCCGTTATCGGCGAAGAAGGGTCAGATAGGACCGCGGGGATTTCGGTCCTCGGCCGAGGCGGGCCTGCTCGATTTAGGGGTGCGGGTAAAAAGGGGGCGGGTGACTGCTTGTTATGAGGGGGGAAAAGTTGAGCTTTGGGGGTTGCAGCACGGATATAGTTTAGGGGGTCACGAGGGTGACAATGGACGAGGGAACGGGGGGTTGGCCTTGAGCGAGGGGGGCACGACTTAAATCGTTCTATCCATTTACCGGTAGTTCCGAAACGAGCACGAAGGGTGGGGGTAACCTTTGTTAGTGGACCTCATGGGGCGGCGTGGTGATGAGCGTGCAGCAGTCGATTAGGGTCTAGTGAGAATGCCCTCCGGAGAGTCATCGCTGGGAACTTGAAGACAGGAAAGTAAGTAGAGGACTCCTACTAACCTGAACGCTCTTTCGAAGAGAGCCGACTTGAGCATCCTTGGGGACCGAAGATCGAGCAGAAAAATAATAATCGCAAAAACCAGATTAGTTGGGAAGAGTAGGACGCTTCTTGTTCGGGCTTTTTTGTGCACTACTGTGTGGGAGAACAATGTAGGGTTCAGACGACATCCTGTTGAGGGGAAGGACGGACCATGTTTCTATTTGCAGAAGGGTTACTCGCTGGTGTCTACGGACGCACACTATTGTGGGAAAAGCACCTGGGAACGAAAGGGCAAACTCAAATAGCGCCACAAGGAAGTTCCTGCCATCGAAGAGAAACCGGCAAGGATGGCTGAAACCTTTCGAGGGCACCTGGCCCCTCAAAAGCGATACGCTGGTTTTCTGTTTGCGGGGTCTACTGTAGGGGAAACACGCTGATAGCGGGGGAGGCAGTAAACGGCTTTGTTTAAGGGCCGGAGGAACCCGAGTTAACTGCGATCTCTCTAAGGGAGTTTCGCGTACAGGGTCTTGTGTCGGGGGTCTAATACTCGTGCAACGTAGAATTTTCTGACAGTGAAGTACTCACGGTGGGGAGAGCGTTTTGAATAAGAAGACTCATCCGAAAAGGATCAAGGAAAGGGAGTGTCCCTGAAGTTTTGTCTACTGGCCAGGGCAGTCGTGGTGGTTTCAGAAGATTACTCGGGCGAGTATGTACGCTAGTTTTTGCCGAAGCCAGCAGACGGGCGTCTCACGTAGCGAAGGGTCACACTTTAATAAGAGGAGAAAGAGCGCTGCATTCTCTTGTATGAAAGGGGGGGAGTTGATGCAGAGCCAGGAGGAACTTTTGGAGGTGGGTCTACAGGGTAGACTGTTAACGGCTTCTCAGAGGGAGGGTCACGGAAAATCATCCCGAAAGCTTTAGGTCGAAGGAAGGGCTAACACAGTCCGTCTCGGATCCGGGGGGGACTTATTGAGTCGATCGGAATGAAGAAATTTCCGGGCACCCGTTAGAGGGGATCATGGCATACAGACGAACCTTTCGGCGAGACTATCCTTCTTGCGAATGACTGCTCGTGTTCGGGGGCAAACTGACAACACGGCAACGCGGCATCGAGAAAATGGCATAGAAGTCTTCTTCCCGGTCTCCAGGCTGGGTCAGTCCGATCAATCGTGCGTGCGGTAGTATCGGATTCGGGGGACTTGCACGCAAGAACTCATAATCGGGGAACCTTCAGCCTTGGGGCGGACAGAAAAATCATATCTAGTGTGACA
>Ga0179591_1293382_pt1 | contig 14865 bp, 17 predicted proteins | sample CZOMad2_1_08_16f_FD_182891 | JGI IMG/M metagenome (GOLD analysis project Ga0179591, IMG submission 182891) | Vadose zone soil fungal communities from Angelo Coast Range Reserve, California, USA - CZOMad2_1_08_16fungal (PacBio error correction) | ecosystem: Environmental > Terrestrial > Soil >...
AGTCCTCCATTGTTCCAAATCCTGACAAACCGCCGGCAGGCCAAAGGGAAGGGACCTCTTGGCCTTCGAAATACGTGTGAGGGGGTGCGAAAAAAGCAAAGGAAAAGGAGTAGCGATAGCCGCAAACTTCATTCTCATAATAGGATGGGAAGGGGGTGGGGGGGGGCGGAGAATGGGGGAACGATTTTTGGATTACCAGATAGAGAAGGTGGCGTCGACATGGGCAAATCAGGAAATATTGTGAAGGATAGAGAGGGTAAAGTTCGAGAACCTAGCGCTGCTGGCGCGCAGAGCACGGCATTTCAGTAATGGAGAGCTGGTTAAGATGGCAAAGATCAGTAAGATGCATCAACAATCGTGAGCCGCCTACGTTACCAGCGGTGAAAATGAAATAGGGGTAAAGCCGAGAAAAAAGAGGACAGGAGCGGAGGGCTGCAGAGGAGAAGCGGCCTCGGATCGAATGATAGATCACTCTGGAATGATGGGGGTTTTGGGTAGGAACAAAAAGAACGCAGGGTACTAGAGCTAGAGAAAATAGCTGTTGGGATCAAAGCGGATTCAGCCCACATCGGCACTGACCCGGGGACTACAGTCAGTGATAAGGGGTATGCTATTCAGAAGGAGGAAGTAAAAAGGGTAAACGTTTGGAGGAGGGGGAGAGTCATTAACAGATCGTCACGTTCCGCGGACGAAGAAAAAATAGGGGGAGACCCGCTAGTCACAGAGGGCATTCTACTGAAAAGAGCATTCGACGACTGAACTGAATGGATCATTCAATCAGGGGGGCTAAACGGGGGACCAGTTATTTAGAGGCAAAAACGGCTCCATGGTTAGTTCGCTCTCCGAGAGACTGGAAAGGATAAAAAAAATTAACCGGGGGGGAAGGAGCTGTCCTAAAGAGACGCGCATCAAAAGTAGAAAAGGTTCACTGATTGAGGATGACGCTGCCCTTCAGCGACTAGAGAAAAAAGCTTTAGGGAGAAGAAAAAGGAAATGATACGAGGCCGGAAGACTTCGGGAGAGGACGTGCGACCCCGATGGAAGCCGGAATTGTTATCATGGATACTTCCAAGAGGTTTAGGGTCAAGGATGCCGACAAGGGCTAGACGTGGATCGTCACCTTCCACGCCGCGGGCTTCAGTTTCCGTGCCTGCACCAGAGGCTCCAAGGTGAGGGGGAGAAAAAAGGGATTCAGAAGCGCGCAAAACCCAGAAAAAAAGAAACCCTATTCCAAGGGAAGACCAAGTGATAAACCGTAGTTGGTCTGTCAGATAAGTCAACCCCCAGATCTCCAAGCACAGCAAGAATAAAAAAATAGCAAATTTGGGAGAAAGAAGAGAGGACACAGGGGGGGGGGAAGAGTCCAAAGGGAAAGGAGAAAGAAGTTTCATTATCTCGAGTGAGTGAGCCACGCAAGGCGTGTGCGGGCGGGAGTAAATTCTCGGCTGCACGGACTTCGAGACGGTTTTGTGCATAGTCAACCGGCAAGGCGCGCAAGAATCCAAACGGGTGCCGCAGAGGGAGGGTTCTGATATTGCACAGAAAGCTTTCGCCGGCTATAGACAGGGCTGAAGTGGAGAAAAAGTCTCGGAAGGTCGGCAGCACTGAAGCAAAGGCCGATGATCTCTAAATTTCCTTCCCCCCACTTAAACAACGTCCTAAAACCTCAAAAAAACGGGAGAAAAGAAAGGAAATCTGAGATAATTGCAGGACGCCTAGGAGAAACGGGAGCCCCCTTTAAGAAAGCGAAATCGACAGAGTTGGGCCATCATCCTGAACGACTACTCACCGGGCAGCAAGAAGAGGAACTGAAGAAGAGAGGGGCTAGAAAAAAACAAACAGAAATCGCGAAGTTAGAAAAACGAAAAGGGGGGAGGCATACTCTCTGGAGAAAAAGTCGAGAAGTGAAGTCTTATGTCCGCTAACTCTGTTTTGCCGCGGCGCCAGTGTGCGACCGTAAAAGCAGTAAGGGGGAATGGGAAGGGAGGAAAATAAGTTCGCGGAGACGCCGCGCGAGAGTTTAAAAAGAATTGGGAAAGAAATTCGAGATTTCAAATTCTTGTTGGCTTCAAAGACCCGACATCTACGGGGGGTAAAGAAAGGAAAGGGAGGCAAGAGAAATAAAAAAAAGAAACGCTTTCTTGAGATCAGACAAGACAAAAGATAGCAACACCTTTACGGGCATAGCGCCGCTGGTGACCGGAACCGGATCGCCGACAAAATGCATCAAGAGTAAAGAGGAAGCTAAGCAGACTCAAAAAAGAAGGGGAGGGCGCACAGAAGGAAGTAGAGGGAAGAGACTCGGAGAACGACCTTTGGTGACTTTCTCCCGCCTTCATTGACGAAGTAGCTTGGTATGCAAATTGAAAAAATGATATTGAAAAGGGGGTAGAGAGGGTGAGCTTAACTAGCCAAAGACAGGGGTTGGATCACTGGGCGTCCGAAAAATCGGGCTTGCCGGGGGTTTTTCCTCGGAAGGAACAGCGTACCAAAAAAGGGAAAGAAGAGGTGAGCACACCCTGAGCACGAAAGGAAGGAAGGGTTAACTAGGCCACGCGCATCGACTGTCGAGAACTCAATGGGATAAAATCGAAGAAAGTGCAAGAGGGGGGATCCGTCAAAATAAGACACCATAAGGGGGGAGAGACTACTGAAGAGAAACGAGAATTTCTGTCTGCTTCGATCAAGGGTCGGCTACACTCAAGATTAGAGAGACTCGGTAATTAAGGGGGAGATCCGAAAAGAAAGCCGGTGAGTAGGGAGGGGGGGGAGTATCAGATAGTGAGCCTAACATTCATGCGGCATGATGTCCTTCAAAGGCGGCGAGACAAACTTGAAGGGGGGAAGAAGAGGTTACGGTGAGAAAAACCTATCGAAAGGGAAGAGGAAGGAAATGGCAGAGGATGCCTCTTCAACCGCTTTGAAGATCGTTCGCAAATATCAACCGGAGCAACCTCCGGAGGAAGGAAAATAAAACTTCGCGGGCCGGGAAGATCCCAGTCCATAAAAGGGAAGGTTTTTACCATCGACGCATCGCTAACGCGGCGCCTTATCTGAGGCGAAAAAGCCTTTAATCCAAAAAAAGCAAACCTCAGCACTAGGGGAACGCGCTAGGGCAAAAAAAAATGCTTTCGAGTAAAGAAAAACACAACACATCGAAAGCCATCCCTCTGGTGAGCGATGATGCTTGATCGAGGTCGAGTTGAGGGAACCGGAAGGGGGGAGGGTAGGGGGAGATTTCTGAGGAAACGGCCATGTGACCGGGAGAAGAACGCCACGGCGAAGCAGCTTGTGAAGAGGCGGCGTCAATGCAGCGGGAGATGATCTTCCTCAGAGGAAAACCAAAACAGATCAGACCTAGAAAAGGATGGGAAGGGGGGAATGGTGCTCCAAGGCGGTTGAAAGATGCCCGATCTAGAAGAGACCGAAAAAGATTGACAAAGAGGAGCCATCGGCTAGGACGGCTATCATCTTCTGGTCAATCCGAACATCCCTCATTATCCTTTACAGCGTAGTACCGGGCGGACTCAATTGAAAGAGGAATTGTCTGGGCAGAGTGGAACAGAACAGATAGATATTGAGGGACGACGGAAACCAACTAGGGCCGCCGAAGAGGTCTCTCTTCAGGGGGAATGTTCTCTGAAGGAGGCGGAGAATCGGGGAAGGTGTTCGCGGAGGAACTTGTTAGAGGAATGTGCGCAGAGACCATAAGGCTGGGCGCGAGTAGGTCCCCTCTCGCCAAAAGAAAACTTGGGGAGGAAAGAAAAAATTTAGTTCCAAGGTCCAAAGGGTCGAAGAAGAGGCACAAAAGGAGTATATCGGGATGCGACTCCGAATGTACACAGAGCTGCCGGGAAGATAGAAAACAAGGGGCAGGGGGGGGCTGAAAAATCATCTTCCGGAGTAAGGCAGAATAGAGGCAATGCTATCAGGCCTTAAAATGGGAAGCTAAGGGAGGGGGCCTGATAACAAAACAGATCTGGGAAGGGAAATACGTTAAGGGAATACCTCCGTTCCGTCCGATAGAGTTCTTCACAGTCTCCATTGAAACTAGAGGAGCCTCCACACGCAGAGGGGAGGGCCATGTGAAGATGGAGAGAAAGATGGAGGAAGCTAGGTGGAGGCCGGCAATTCCACGTACTCTTATCATTTCTTGGGAAGAAAGGGGGAAAAAGATGCTCGAGCAGAAGAAAGGGCAATAGATGCGTCACACACACCTGCGCGCGCCACTCGTCGTATGAAAAGAAGGAAGAAAAAAAAAGGAAGGGAAAACTACTATAACCGGCCGGGAATATACTGGTCTCACGGACAAGGCCAACTGGAACAAGGCTCTTCTTGACAGGGGAGGGGAGTGCTGCGCAACGACGACAGAGTCTCGCGCTCTCGGTCGGGGAGTCTAGTCATAGAAAAAAGAATAACAAAGAGAAGGAGTTATTGGAGGGGAAATTCTAAATCATGTCGAAAGGTTAATTCTACAAATGCTGGGCTGGCGCAATCCCCAGTTCCAAGGATCTCTGAGCAGGCTGGCAGAAGTCACAGAGAAATCGACAAAGGAGAGCAGTAGAAGACCATGCTCGTTGTAAGGCCGCGCCCGTCGGTCGAATGATCTCTAAAAGGAACAATGAACTTTACAGAAAGGGGGGGGGGGTGAGGCTGAGAATCATTGTAGGTCAACCCGGCAAAAAAAAAAAAGAGAATAGATTCCGGCACAGGCTTTCGGTCTTCCCCAAACCGAAAACCCTTCAAGCAGAAGCGGAGGAAATTTGTCAGAGGAACTTTAGACGAGTAGAGTAAGGAAAGGGGAGCCGCGCGATCCTCGCCCTGTCCGGTCCATATCATCGAAATCCACCAAAGAATCAGGGGGGAAGGAGAAAAGAAAGAACGGCGATCGGAAAAGAAATTAACAGTTTTAGGGGGAGACTCGCGAATAGGAGCGACTGAAGACTAAAGAAGGAAAGAAAAAAAAAGGACGGTCGAGATGAGGGGACTGCGTCCAGGGGAAAGGGTTCCATGAGCGGTGTGAGGCGGCGGACCGATGCTGCTGGCATACTGCAGGCCCGGCAGAAAAAAAGAGGGGCATAGAGAAGAACTCGAAAAAAACACACGAGAAAGTTCTGGCGCGACGGGTGTCATGTGAGGAGATCTAAAGACGGGGGGGGGTCAACAAAGGGGAGGAACGCCGAAGGGCAGGACTTGGGTCCATCTGCGCTGATTGGAGCATTAGGGAAGAAGACAAGGGCGCAGTGAATGAAGTACGCGGATCTCGGGCCATCGATGGGCGATCCGCTCCGTGACGATTCGATGGGGAAAAGTTCAGAGGGGGGAAAAGCTCAAGAGTTGCGAGAGGAATTCCCTTAGGGGCAAATCCGCTCGTGCATTTGATGCGCGGATCGTCAAAAAGAGGGGTTACAGAGTCGCGGAAAGAGCGGACAACCAAGAATCTTTGGGAGTCAACCTGGAATAGAAAAAGGAAGAATGGAAGCATGGATAGAAGGTTGGTGAGAAGGGGCCAAACCGGACGCGCCTCATTCAGGACGGCGTCGAGCTGTGCTTTCTCGAGACTGAGAGAAAAGTCCACTGAAAAAATCGATGAGAGATAAAGTGAAGGAGGTCAAGCGTCATCAGTCGATCCGACATCCGTCGTGTTTACGGGTCTGAGGGAGGGCAGAGGATAGTCTCTCATGAGGCAACCTGAAATTTGCCTTGACGCTGGCCCGGCCGCTTAAGACGCTCTCACCGAAGGAGACTGAACTGTCGCAGGTGGTCACGGGAATCAAGAAGGTCGGGAATGAATGATTTTGTCTGTCGTCGCGAAAAAGGGGAACAACAAAAATCAGAGGAAGAGAAAAAGAGAAAGGGTTAGGGAGGGGGATATGCTTGAAATGGCATCGCCAGACAGTATCAATCATTCGAAGGGATACCGCATTGTGAAAGCAAAAAGCAAGGCTTGCAGGGGGGGGGGGGGGAGGGAAAAGAAGACGGGGGGTCCGCCTCGGGACCAGCGCCAAACATTGACCTGTTTCCTCAGATCGGAAGCTTACGGCTCACCAATACAGGGAAGGGGCAACGGGAAGGGTAGAAAGAAGTATATGAAAATTCGAGTAGATAGCTCCGATCGAGGAGGGAGCAACGCGGCCGCCATCCGGAAGAAGTCGGCTCAGCTCTCTACTGAAAAAAAGCGCACTAGGGAAGGAATTCAACTGATAAGATCAAGAAGGACCTAACGTTCTTTGCCCTGGATTGCCGGACGAACAGGGAAGCCTGTCCTCCTAAAGGGGAAGATTAAAAGGAGGAATTTAAGTCGAGATCCGCAAGCCAAAGCCCGACGGCTTCTGCGCCGATGATGCCGACTGCAACCTGACGAGAAAGGGGGAAACCGACAGGGAACGAAAAAAGCAAAGACGGAGGATACCTTATTCCGAGAGCGCCGGTAAAGGCTCTGATCCCATCAGTAGAGAAACTTCTGGAAAGAAAAGAGGGGAGAAAAGAGAAAACAATGATCAAAAACAAAAAACGCGTGTAGAAAAGATCCGCGAACCCAACTGATTCGATCTGACCCGCCGACATCAGGGTAAAGGGGGAAAAGCGGGATTTCGAGAATGAAGGTCCGAAGAGTCGGCGTCAAAATCGCGCCCGGCAAACCAGTCAGACAGATTGGCCCGCCGCTCTTTCCGAACCGAAACAAAAAATAAAATGAACCCGCTCACGCTAACCTGACCACATCGCCTTCGATCAGCGCAGCTGTTGACAGCGCGGGTCAGTCAGGAAAGAAAGGAAGAAAATACGGGGGAAAAGGGAAAGGGGGGGAAGAATCGGAGGGGGAGGCTGGAAAATGCATCGGATTCGTGGGGAACAGGATTTTGAAAAGGGTCGCATGATCTGGCCCGGCACTCGCGAACGGGCTGAAACCTCGAAAGGAATGAGGGGGGAGAACAGTGGAAAAGAGAGGCTACCTACACGAGGTGAGGGTGCCGGTTTTGTGAACAAAGCCTCAGGCCATGGTCGAAAAGCCTTGGGAAAAGAAAGGAAGATGACCTAGACCGACCCATGGAGGCAACGTTCAGCGGCCGTCAAGCCCTCCTCTTCGAGTTGAACTACTTCCGGAAAACCCTCTCCGGGGAAGGGAAAGTCGCAGGAGGGAGAAAAGGGGGGGATATTCAATGATTCGGCCAGCAGCGATATATTTTCTGGAACGGACCCGCTTGCCCCCTAGACATTGGCCCTTTGCTCAGGAGTGGCGGGGGGTGGGGGGAAGCAACAAAAGAAGCCGGCGATATTCTAGAGACTGCAGCAATAGCTGAACTTACGATGAGGCATCTTTCTGGAAGAAAAAGAACAAGGGAATAAGGCCTCCCATGATAGCCCAAGTATATGTTCCTTGTCATCGAGCACGTCGACTTTATCTGAGAAGGCGGCAATCAAGAGAAAAAATCAAAAGGGTATCTCTCTCGGGTATGCAGCGATGCCGGCCTGAGGAGAGAACTGCGGTTCACCCAACTGGCAGTGTGAAGCGATGAAGGCATCTTTCCGGAAAGAGCAAAAAAACTTCAAAAAAAGAGATTGTGTGATACATCGACATGAAAATCCCTTTAACAGAATTTGTGCGGCGGCAGATCGTACGTGGAGCCATCGAGAAATCCGACATGAGGAGAGAACTTAGCTAAGATCAAGTAAAGATGATGATGACCTTAAAACGAATTATCGAAGCCACTTGTTTGATAGTGCCCTGCCTGATCAATTACAAATTCTCAGGAGAAAAAGGAAGACGAAGAAGAGAGGTTGAAAAGAAAACAAAATTGCGCGAGGGAAAATCGGGCAGCGCAGTCCTGGAGCGGCAGTCGGCCCGGGCTGCGGCGAATCTACAGGGGGAGAAAAAAGAGGGGAGGGAACGAAAATCCCAGAAAAAAGCCGTGCAACGACACGCGAAAAACCGTTCGGTCTGCTCCAATTATAAATCTCTGGAGAAAAAAAAAAAACCTCTAAATGCAGCTCCAGGAAAGGAAATCTCTCTATACAGGGAACATTCGGCGCCACCTGCAGCCCGGTGTGTCCTGGCGATCGAAAAATCTTGGGAGGAGGGGAAAAAGAGCTCAAAAAGAGAAAACGCACTGGAGATAAGGCGCGGCTTGTGTCACGTATACCGATCTGATTGGGTTTCGAAGAACGGATAGAGTACAAGAGGGGGAAGAAAGAAATCTGAAGGGGGAATTACAAGCGAAAAAAAGCCTTTAGACGGATCGTAGATCGGGTTTCGATAACCTCCAAGCTCACCTCGAAGACAGTCACGGAAAGGGGAAAAGTTAGGGAGAGGGGAGGTCAGCTTGCAACGGCGCGCGCAGATCGCGCAGGTTGACGCCGCCTTCGTTCCCACCAGCTCTGGGAAGAACCTTTCAGTTCAGAAAGAGACCAATGGAACTCGAAAAAAAGAGGGAAAATAAAAAATTCTGAGGATGACTCTATCGACGAATGGCATCTCGCTCACCGGGATGGCTTTCGATTGTTTGTTTTTCTTGACGAGAAAAGATCAACCTCTTGGCCTATGCGAGAGGAAAGAGTCAAGCAGAGAAAGGAAAGAAAGACTCCATCGGGGCAAAAAGAAGAGCCGCGCGGCACGTCGATTGTCACCACCGTCCCGTGGTAGTCCTTGGGCGAGGACGTAACCGTAGGAGTTCCAACGGAAAAAAAATGGGACAGTGGGAAGGAAGGGGGTCGAAGAGGAAAAGACGGAAAGGAGATAGATTCGGGGCTTGGCATTCATGATCTTGTTTCTATCTTTGGAGAAAACCGTATTTACTGACAACGAAAAAAAAAAGGGTTGGGGAAGGGAGAGGAAAGAAAAATCTCCAGTGGGAAAAGGAATAAGAAGGAAGAGACGGCGATATAGCAGCATCCCGTCATCACGATGCCGAGGTGTTGGATTCCGCCTCCTTGCACTCCTCTTATAAGAAGACTCTACAGAAAGGAAACGCACTTTCGAGTCAAAAAAAAGAAGCCCGCCGTCGGCGGCGAGGACGTCTCGTCCTTTATTGAGAAGAAGGGTTTGGGGAAAAAAAGAAAGACAGGGGAGTAATCGGCCTCGGAAGGAAGTCCCATTGCTGCCTACAGAAAATCGCTTTGGGGAGAAAAAAAGAAAAGGACAGGGGGGGGGCTTCAAGGTTTAAGGGGGAACTGAGCCGCCCTTTTGAGTGCTGCAGAGGGGAGAAATTAAGGGAACAAAGAAGCTACCTAAAAAGGTCCTGAACCGTTTGTGGGGGGATAAAAAAACGTCGTGTCTGGCTAATTTTCCCCATATCTCCATGAAATATACATGGAAGTAAAAGGGGAAGAACCAAAGACGAAATAACAGGGCGAAAAGCAGACTCCCGGGGAGCAGATGGAATTCGCGCATGGTTAATGTGCACGCTCGTCTTGGCTGAGGGGAGAAGAAGAAGAGCAGACTGGGGGGGGGGGGTTGCAGGAAAAAGAGGGTTACGGTTAACAGGCATACGCGTAACCCGCGGAAGTGGCCGCCCCCGGTTTAAAAGCTTTCTTATCTTAAAAGGGCAAGAAGCGAAGAAGAGAATCAATGTCACGAAGTAAAAAATCATTCGCCGGCGACGCCGGAAGCCACAATACGCTGGAATCTTAACTTTCCGGAAAACTTTTTCACCTAGGGAAGGGGAAGACCTAAGGGGGGAGAAGAAAAATTCGAGTGGGAACGGCAAACTTTCACCGGAGAAAAAAGAAATTAAGAGGGAGAGGGGAGGTGAAACCCTGCTAACCGCTGCAATGACCAATTGTGAACGAATAAGCCTTAACGCATCCTCACCTCGACGCCGAAGCGACTGCGCGATCTCTCTCTCAATTGAGGGAAAAAGAAAAAGAGGTAAAAAACTAAAAGGAACGGTCGTCGGTTGTCTCTCTGTAAAAACTTTTTCTGGGAGGCAGTAGGATCTCGCTGCTATGGACTCTAACAATCTTAACAAGGAAGGAGGAAAACTTTGGCTTTTTCTTAAGGGTAGGTTATGAGACGTGGATAGGTAGTTCTTATCTGGTGACATAAAAGCAGGTTGCGTACCGTCCGCGCGCCAAGAAAGAGAAGGAGTAAGAATGGCCTGTTGAGGCCGATACTCGCAACTCAAGGTGCTCGAGTCTCAGGAAAATAGGTGGGAAAACGGGCGCAAGGACAATCCTGTGAAGTGTCAGAGATTTTGTGGAACAAAGCAGACTTAGTGGGGGAGAGCAAAGACCAAACATCGACGTGGTTTACGACAAGTCAAGTTCCATGCGATAATGAATAAAAGGAGAGAAAGGGAACGGATAGAAACCAAGACGAAAAGAGATTTCGGCCTTCGGCCGAGGTGACGCGTGGCCGAACGGTAGCCTACCAAAAATGTGCGAGATCACGAGGAAAGACATGACAGGGAGAAGGAGGGAAATATAAAGATCGTGGTCACTCTCACACAATCGTCTCATTTAAAAACACTAGCGGAGACAAACAGGGGGGCGTTGAACCAAGATCGCCTTCAAGGAACATCGGCTCTTGGTAAAAGGAGGCCTTGTATAATGATGGCATTGGAGAACTGGCGTGAACTTAGAAAGCGAAAAGACGGGGGGGGGAAATCACTGTGCTAGGTCGGGGGGCTTGCGAAGGAGGGGTTTGGTGAACGGACGGAAGAGGACTCGAAAAAGCAACGGAAAAGGCCAGGGGAAGGACAGCAAGAAACCCGCCATGTGAGGTGGACGATCCCGCGCATGACCGGTCGACACGTCATCAAGGTAACGAATAGAAGGGAGAAAGGCTCTCTGAACTTAGCAAATGAAGGCGACACATCACCGCCGGGCGTCTAAGGGACTCAAAACCAGGGAATGTAGTGAGAAAAGGCGAAAAGGGTGGTGCTCATCCGCCTGTTCGAGTCTCTAGGACAGGAAATGATGGGAGGTCAGAATCAACAGCAAGAAAAAGGAAGTGATAAGGTGCGAGATCGTCAGAAACAGCTCCCCCAAGGCAATAGGTAACTGATGAAAGTCACTCAAGCGTCGCGGCGCGAGCCTCAACAGCGTCCGTGTCGGGGAGCCGTTCAAACCGGTAAAGGCGCCACGAGTGCTCAAGATCAAAGTGCCCAGGAGAAAGAAGAGGGGGGGGAGAAAAGCTGGGAAAGTATTGGAGGATCCGGCAGCGTTCCCGCCACCGAAAAAAAGCGATCATCGTGTAGCGTGGAACTGGAAGAGAAAAAGTAACTGGAAGTCAAAACTGTAAGGGTAGACTGAAGCGGATACCGACCCGCTCTTCTAAAATTCGAAGGCCCGGTAGGGAAGGGAAAAAATCCGCGTCTCTTATCGAAAAAGGTTCGTGAGCAAGCAAATTAGGAGGGCCACTCAACGGTCTCTGCTGTCTCGGTCCAGAACAAAAACCCGCAGAAAACCCTCTTGGGGTGGTGAGGAGGAAGGATGGAATTCATGAGGCCGGGTAGGTTCAACTATTCGCCGCTGCCCACATAGTGGGGGGGTGTAGGGGGATTGAGGAAAAGCTCCATTGTGACCTAGACTGCACTCATAGAAAGACTTTTGGAAGGAGGAGTCGAATTCGAATTCGATATGCCTCTAGCTTTTTCACCTTTCACAAACACAAAGAGTCTTCAAAACACCTATCCTCCATTTACTGGACTTTAAGGAGAGATCACAAAAGGGGTCGGGATGTATCTAAATCCCGAATCTAAGATCGAATTTCCACAGAAAAGTCGAAGCAGGGAAGAAAGGGTTGTGAAAAAAGAAAGTTTCAAACGAGAGCACGGCTAGAATCATCTCTGTCGAACCAACCAACGCTAGGGAAGAATTGACATACCAAAGAGGAGACAGTTTGCTGGCGATTGCGTCAAATCTGAAAGTATGGAGGGTGCGAGTCTGGGAAAAGACGGGTCTATCGACCTATGTCTGGGATAAGAAGTCCACACCAACAAGGAGCCATAAAAGCATCGTCTCTGTATCTTTTACAAAATGTCTCTCTTATTGAAGGCTGGGCTCAAGATTTCGTGTTCGATCTGCCGAGCTTCAAGGATGAAGGGGGGAGAGAACACAAGAACGTTCTTGTGTTCTATGTGGGGCCTGGCTACATAGAGAAACAAGAAGGGCTGTGCCTTAAAGAACCTAATTGTGAATGAAGAAAATGTGCCGAATTTGTAGGAAAAACGCAAAACAATATATCCAACCGAAAGACCCCTGGGGGTACTTCCTAGATCGCCTTTCACTCGCGATGAAAATGACTTGGGGCAGATTTTGAACTCGCACGGCAATTTTCTTGGGCTTGAAACAAAGAGGAACTTTCAGGAAGGAATCTGCGGAAAAGAGATCGCCGGAAGGGGAATAAAGATCCGAATGAACATCACCCCCAGCCTCGCGAAATACGTGTAGAGGAAAGGATTGACACCAAGGTGGGGAGAAGATCACGCGCACGGGGAGAACGCATACGCGATGGGGCAAGCCGGGGGGCACGCTGAAAAGACTAAGTGAGAGACGATGCGCAGTAGGAGTAGGAACAAGATCATGACGGGAGGCGCATGCGGGAAGGATGGGAACCGAAGGACGTGAGGAGCGCCGTGGGGGGAGGGCCGGGGAGACGAGAAGAGAAGAGGAAATAGGCGAGGGGGGAACGTGAGGTGGAGTTGGGCAGATCGCCGGCTAGGGAGCGTGACCAAGAAGGGTGGGGAGGGGAGGTCGGGGGACGGGCAACGGAAAGTGCAGCGGGCCGGTACAGGGAAGGGGAAAGGCGGGGGGGACGAGGCCTAAAAGTTAAGGGGATCCAGGGAAACGATGAGGAGGGAGGGGGAGAACGGCCGGAAGGAAGCGTAGAGGCGGGCTTTAGAATCCGTGCCGTTCCGGCGTCCTTGACTATAAGGGAAAGCAACTCAGGGAAGGGGTAGTGGGGGAAGTAGCTCAAAGCAGTAAAAGGAGGCCGCCGCAATCTGAAGATGTTTCCCAGTCGATAACACCATCGGAGGGGAAAAGGGCACTAGGGGAAATGAACTTAAGGGCCGAACGCCGACCTCTTCATCCGATTCGGGAGCAAAAAAAGAGCAGGGGGGGGGACAAGAAAACTTATTTCAGCCGCCTCATCCTTCACAAAAACTAGACCAGAGAAGAGGCTAGCTCCAAAAACAACCTTCTTATGGGAAAGAGAAAGAAGGACTGATGGGGGGAAATGGGGCCGCCGACTTTTTTTGCCCCCGTTCCGTGAAACTCTCCGAAGGGGTAAAGGGAGTACAAGAATCCCATAACGTCGGGCTCTCTATTTGGCGGGAGGTAGAGAGTTTAGGTTCGAGAGTAGGTCACTACGACTCACGGGGCTCGCCGGCAAAACGGGGAAAAGGAACGGCGATTGTCATGAAGGAAAATTACCGATTAGATTTTCGATGCGCCGCGAGGTGCGACCATTCGAAAAGCAGGCGCAGATTCGAAATAAATTGTGTAGGGGAGCAAAGGGGGGAAAGCAAAAAAAAGAGACTGGGTCGATGCCACATCGCCGCAAAAAAGTAGGGGGAGGGGAAGTAAAAACAATCAGCACTTACAGGCGCGGCCGATTCTAGGGTCTGCAGAGGAAAAACTTAATGAAAGGAAAGGGCCGGAAAAGGTGTTGCGAGCAGACGATCATTGTCTGCAAACCGCGGCTCTTCCTGGAAGAAGGCATGGAAAAGAAGGAGTCCGGAACTGTTCGGGAGTCAGTCTTCCCAACAAAAAAAAAACAAAACCTAAAACGCTCACCTCGAGACCGGCGGCTTCATATACTGAAAAACAAGCAGGGAGGCAAACCTCGGCAGCCGGATCCGCGCGCGCTGCCGGCAATCTGCGAACCCAAGAAGAACTTACCAAGTCATGATGGAAAGTTTCGCCTAAAAAAAAAAGACCCGAGGGAGAACTATGGGTAAAAGGATGCGCTCCGCCAATGCTCGAAGGACTGAAAGAGTCAACGCCAGAGCTGAGCGAGAGAATCGTGGCACTGCGTCTCTTGGAGGGGGTGGGGGAAGAAGGGAGCGTTGGGGAGGGCGGCGACAGATGGGCCGGGGCAATACTTTTGCAATGGAGTTGTGAACTGATCGAGCGCTAAGAAGAAGCCCTATGCTCGTACATTCATCGGACAAAGACCCTCCCTTAGGGGAAGTGAAAAGGTCGACTGGGGTTCTGGCCCTCACGTCTAGTAGTGGGGTGTGTCTCTTATCGTTCTAAACTCCTCTTCGGTAAGTAAGAGGATGGCGAATGTATGACTAGTAGGGCAGCCGGTCGCGCCTGTTGATGGAAAAAAAGAAAAAGAAGGAACTAGGACAGCATCGAAAAACGCTCCGGAGGATGGAGGAGGTTCAATACAAAGAGTGTGGCGCAGAGATCGGTTTCATTGAAGCATTGCAAAGTCTGGAAAAAAAGCCGCTAGAAGCCGCGCGAACCGGTGGGGAACCGGAGGGAAATCCGACATGAGCAGGGCCAGGGCGCTAAAGGCGGAAAAACAGTTAAACTGGGGAGTCAACCCGGCTCAAGTCAAGTAAAAGGAGGTTTCAGGGAGTGAAAATCTCCGAGGGGTCCACCGCATGACAACTAGGAAGGTAAAAAAGGTAAGGGTATCCGATGGAAAGCGCGGATCGCCTCTCCATTCCGAAGTAGAAGGAGATAAGGAAGATGGGGAAAGTGGTCCTGTCTCCGAACTCAGTCGTTTGGTACGGAAATGGGGAGGGGAAGCTGGCAGAGCGATAAGGCACGACTTACAAGTGGAAAATGGACGAGGAAGAGCGCAGCGCGCAATGGCCACCGGCAACGCCGCAGAGCGTCCCGGTATGCAGCCGGCAATCCGGTAGAGGATGTGGGGGGGGGGAAGGCATCGTCGAAGAATACGCACAACCC
>Ga0179591_1311040_pt1 | contig 14865 bp, 22 predicted proteins | sample CZOMad2_1_08_16f_FD_182891 | JGI IMG/M metagenome (GOLD analysis project Ga0179591, IMG submission 182891) | Vadose zone soil fungal communities from Angelo Coast Range Reserve, California, USA - CZOMad2_1_08_16fungal (PacBio error correction) | ecosystem: Environmental > Terrestrial > Soil >...
AAAAAGAAGACCGGGGCTGGGACCCGGAAGGTTACTATCGTAAACCGGGACCATAAGCAAAAAAAAAAAGAGGCCTGGAGGAGTAAACATTCAGTAACTGTCATACGCCAGCTCGAACTTCCCCAGAAGAAGAAACAAGAGCAAATAAAAGGAATTTGCGGGCCCGGAGGAGAGAGGTATGGAGGGTTTTGGAATCGAACAGAAAAAAAACATCTGGGTAAAGAGAGTGTCGCGTGTTGGGTCCAGGATTTAGGGGGCAAGTTACAACAAAAAGAGGGTCGGGGGAGCTTGGTAATGGAGGTGTCTCTCCCATCAGTCCATGAGAGCTTACACGCATTAAAATTCCACGGGGGGCAAGGACAAGGGAAGTACCGATGGTACCGTCTGGTAGGTAGCACCAAAAGGAAGATCTGACAAAAAAGAAGCAAAAAAGAAAGAAAGAAATCGACCAGGAAGTACGTCCGAAAAACTTCATGACGGGGGACCTTTGAAGGGCAAAAAACAAACCAGGCGATGTCACACGGTCTCCCTTTTTAAAAGAGGGAGAAAACCAAAAGGGGATGGTTTAAAGAAGCATAGACCGCAACTCAGAGGTCCCTCAAACAGCAGAGACTCCAAGAAGATGCTGCTTTTTCGTCCAATTAACAGGGTGGAAAAGGACTTGAAATACTTCCTTGCAGGGTTAACGGCGAACCACTGCTCAAAAAATTTCTACGACACTAGGGATCGGGAGAGACCACGTCCATGATGCGAGTCTCTGTCAAACGGATAGGTCAGAATAGTTCCGTATCGTCATTAATCTAAGCTGCTTCAAAAGGTTTCGGGGCAGTTCGTCACACAAGGGGAAGAGAAAGACTTGACTCGCGGTGCGTTCCGACTCGCTGCTGAGCTGGCCAAACAAGACAGCAGAGGGGGGGTAAGAGAAGAAAACGCTATTCTTCCTTCTAGGTGGAACGGATAGATGGTTTCAGGGCCGACGCGCAGCGCGACAAACTTTTCACAGAAAAAGCGAAAGCAAGAAGAAGGGGGTGGGTGTGGTCCAAAGCCATTTTGAAAAAGTGAAGTGCCTGGATTAAGTCCGGGGGGAACGGGGGTGGCGGTCTACTCGGGTGGTCATCGCCAAGCGCAACAGGAAAGATGAAAAGAAAAAGGATGCAAGGGAGTAAAAAATTTTTCGAGTCGAGGGGGGGGAACGTTGTTGGGGGTTAACCAACCGTTGCAGTAGTCCATCGTACTCAAGGAAGGGGGGAAGATAAATGACGGGATGCCTGGGGGAGGGAAAACGGTCGTACACTTGAGAGAACATTGGGTAGGTCTATTTTATCCACCAAAAATGAGAGGAACGATAAAGTGGGAAAAGCTGTATGTAAGGGGGGGAGCGCCCCTCATAGGTGCAGGGGGCACTGAGACACGTGAGCCCAAATCAGGGGACCAGCTAGCGCTGCATGACTGAAGGAGGGGGAGGGGGTGAAAGGTCTAGTTATTTGACTTGTTAAGGGAAAAAGGGAGAAACCTTATTCTGCCCACGACGCAAAGAGTTCAATCAATCCGCAAGTCGAGGCGGCTGGTCGCATTCGGTGTCCCATGACCCTTTCTCGTGGAAGAGGGGGGGAAGAACCGTGCACAGCTCAAACAACAAAGAATGGTGCAGATCGGCTTGCTTAGAAAGGGGGGGGACACTGACTAAATTTCAGTAATGTCCGACCTCATCTGGGATTCGTCGATATGAACTATAGAACGGATAGTGACGTAAGATCATTTCCTCATGGAGGGGCACCAGATCAAGCGCTGAGAACTATCGCAATGACAATAGAGGGTCTTAACATAGGCCCACTCCGGAGATTCGTCACCGGGCTCGGGGAGGGGGACCAAAACGCAAATTATCACTCCTCGGGTTTTTCAGGACTTTCGGAGATTCGAGAGGCCTATACCACCCGGCAATGAGGGGACGGACTCTGTCGGTTACGGGGAGGAAGCCTTAATGGGGGTAGGGGGAAGCAACAAGGTCACCGGAGGAGGAAAAAGAAGACGAACGGGTTGGTGTCACAAAAAAAAGGGTTGCGTCACTCAACGACGAGGGGGGGAGTATAACTGTACTTGGAATGAGGTTGGGATACCAGGGGGGCCCGTGAAAGAGGGGAGTCGGTACGTGTACAAGAACCGCACGGTGTCGGGGAAAAAAATCGTGAACCGAGGGTCACTGGAGAAAGGGTGATTCCTCCTGCAGAAAAACCCCTCGGATCCGCCGCGGGCGTCGATAAAATGGAACTCCTCCTGACATCAGGGAGGGAGGCGTCTATCTATCTGAGACGCCCGGTTGGTCGAAAAGAAGAGAAGGCCATAACGGCTAGACGGGGAAAGAAACCGGAGTCATGGTATTACCTAAAGAGGGAATTCCGCATCTGGGTGATGGTCATTGAGGTAGGGGGGAATCGAAATGACTCCTCTGCTATTCAAACGTAGGACTCACGGCGGATGATGCACTAAGACATCCTTACAAATGGGAAAACCGAAGGGCAGGGACGCAAAAAGGGAAGTTCCTGACCTATTTAGGGGAGAAAACCTAGAGTTGGATTCGCTAAATGGTGAAGGGTTGTGTGAAAGAAAGGTCGGTGGGTAATTCCGGCACAGTAAGGGAGAAGCCCCAAAGGACAGAAAATGTTCTAAGGTGGGGGAAAATCCTCGACGATGCATAACGCGCGATCAACCGGCCGGGATAATGTTATCTTGAAAATTAATGAGGTGCTAAAAGATTCTGGCGGCTCGCGTAGACTAAAAGGATACAGGTGGCGACTGGGGTGACAGCTGTCGGATTGGTCTTTGCGAAGGAGCAAGGGAGGCAAAGTCATATTTTCTTCTGATGAGAAAGAGGAAGGCTCCTCACTCGGGACCAAACGAGGAAAGACTGCGGTGCACGGAAATTCGAAGGTGGAAAAAGAGTGAAATACAGAAGGCCCGAGTGCACCATTGGGGGGGGATTCAAGGGGGTGATTCCCGTGAGGACGCGGGCTAATGGGCGAAGCGAGTGCCTATTCTCGCCGTCAGTGGAAAGGGGGGGGGGGAGATGCGTAAGCCGTATAAATGAGGGAAAAGACAAGAAAACGAAAGGGCGTTACAAGTCAGACGAATGAAGAGCGCCGCAGAAATAGGATTGGTTGCATGGAATGGGCGGAAAGAAGCGATTGGTATCCACGTAATGAGTCAAGAAATCTTTGTGCCCCAACTTTACCTCTCGACCGAAAAGATCCTAGGGGGGGGTCCGGACAGGACTCAGGGGGCCGCCTGAAGAAGGGTGTGTTGGTAAAAAACGGTGCCCCGATTCGTGCCGAGACTACGCGTCCTTATGAACAAACTTGGGGGAAAAAGTTGCTACCCTAGGGAAAAAGAGGGGTGGATATTCGGCATCACATAAGGGAGGGTTACGCGGGATTTCGCTGGTTCGTAAGGACCACAAAAACCCTCGTATAGACTCTCGAGAAAGGGGGACTAAACATTATCAGCAGAGGTTAGGGTGGGGCTGAAACCCTTTTACGGTGTACTGGGGGTCGCTTCTTCTTAAAACGGGAGCAGATGGACTATAGCATCGGAAAACTGATCAGAGGGAGGTTAAGCGGAATGGGCTCTTGAAAAAGAAACAGAGGTGGGGTGAATTTGGCCCGATAGCACAGGAGGAGGCCCATCAACGAGAAGAGGGGCTAAGATCAATCATTGAAGGAACCCAAGACTTATATTAGAAAAGGGAAGAAGTGAAAATTTAGAAAAGTCGTTTGGCGTACTAAAAAGGGGGAAGGGAACGTGGCAAAAAGCTAAATATGTACGAGAAAGGGTCAGAAAAATCCGATTCTCAAACGGCCAAAGGTACTTCTGTCTCTATACCAAGTGAGAAGGAAAGCTTTAAAATCATATCGAAAGCTGGGGGGGGGGTGGGACATGGGATATATCGTAGTTCAGTCTCTTGGTAAAACCTCCATAAGGGGGGTTGGGTCCGAAAATGCTGGGGAAAGTTCGCAACTGTCTTGACATCGCCGGCAGCGGGAGAAAAAAGGGGCATTAGGAATGCCTAATCTTGTTTCAATGGTTGTTGGCTGGCGGGAAGGGTCCTTGGGGAAGGTCTATTGGGGGCGAAAAAGGGAAAACACGGCAGGACCATCAGTGAAAATGGGAAGGAAAGGGGCATTGAAGTGGGAAGATTCTGGTCAGAAGAAATCAGGGGGCCCCAAGTTACTACCGGTACTAGAAAGGACAGTTGGTAAGGGACAATCACAGGGGACAAGGAAGGAAAAAAGTGACCATAACGCGAAGTAACAAACTGTTAGGGGAGGGGAAAAAGAGGAACATAGAACTACAGTCGGTAACTGGGTTCTCTAGCCTAAATGAATTAAATGGTCTTGGCGTATGCGGGCGTAGGGAAGTGGCGCTGGGGGGGGGGGGTTTTGGAAAAAGAGAAGGGGGAGAGTGTCGCAAAAGATCCTCTGGGAGGAGTGTCTGAAAGGAAAAAGGGAACGACCATTACGGGGGTGTCTATTATTACAATGCGTTCAAGCCCAGTCATTCCAGCCGGTCTTATGATTAAGAGAAATCTCACACAAACTGAGATGGAAAAGAGGAGATAAGAACAGACCGTCTTGGAACCGGGAAAAGAATTTTACAAAGCGGACAAGTAGCATGGTGCCATTGTCGTTCAGCACCCTCCTCAGAAAGAAAGAAACATTACGAGAAGGACAGTCTTTAACTTGCAACTCCTCCAGCAGGATCACAGAAGAAAAAGGACAAGACTCATACAAGCCAGAAAGCATGAGAAGAGGGGGGCCCGGAGAGAGGACCGGGGAGTATAGATGTTGACTATCGAAAATAAACTCGGTTGGACGGCGCAAGGGGGGCCAAGGTTGGTCTCGCCGGAAGGAGGGTAAGTAAAGATCATTACCCAATCTAATTTAGATACGGGGGTAACTCTGGGGAGTGAGGGGGAAAAGATCACGCGAAGCAACATGATCGCTTCAGAGTAAAAAGGACCAGCTGTAGTCCCCATTCGTCCCAATTGAGTGGGTAGACGTGGGTGAAATCAAAACAATGGGAGCTCGGAAACATTCATGGGGAAAAAAGAAAGAAGACTCCAACAGATCAGGAACATAGATTAAGTCAGGACAAGTTTTTCTGAATGTGCCGGGGAAGATTTCAAGAGGGCGACAGTTTAAAAAAGAAGGTGGGTCGAACAAGAAAAAAACCGGTAGGGAGGGGTAACGGAGATACTGCGGCACTAAAATAGGATAAAAAAAAAAAGAGGCAAACAACATCAGAGTATCTGCAGTGGGGGGACAATATTTAACGCACGGGGGGTCTATGGAAGAGAGGGGCGTGCCGAACTTCTTGTCAGTTATAAGAGGAACCTGCCGGGGGTAGGGAAGAATTTAGTTAGCCGAGAGATGTACTGGATGCTGACAAGGTGGCCAGGAAGGAGGGTCGACCACCCGAAAGGGGCGAGAAAGAGGTCATCATGGAAGCCGTAACTCTTCATGGGGAAAAAAAAGGTTCTCGGAGGGATGCACTAAAGTGCGTCAAGAGGATGGGGCGAAAAGCGCTTTTCGTTCCGAGAGAGGAGCCGCGAGGCAAAATGTCCAGAAAAGGGTGGTTATACCGAGAGAGAATTCAGAGGGAAAACGGAAGGGGGGGGGAAATCTATCTTTCAAAGTGGGAGCTGCGCACTGTAGGCACGGGGGGTCAGGCCATGGACGCCTTATCCGAGAGGGGGTGTTGGAAAAAACAATGGAAAAGCTTGCCGTTGACTGGGGCGGGTATGAAGGGGGAATGAGAGAGAGCTCTTACCGCGGGTGGGGGGGGGAAATACCGACGAAGTCCATAAAAAAAGATGCAGCAGAATAATCCTTCCAATCAGATGGGTCGGTTTATTGCAAGGTTTTGAGAAAACCGTTGCATCCATCGTACGTCCCAAAGCCGAAAAGCGGGGAAAAAACCCGTGCGGGAAAAGGGAGACCCAATTCGCAGGCGATCCTTTTAGTCCTTGATTTTAGAGGTAAAAATGTTGGCGACAACCACCGAAGCGAGTGGGACCATGTTGGTGCAAAAAAAAAAAAAGACCGAAATTGATTTAATGGGGGAGCGGAACCGGGGTGGCACCCTCCCTGAGACCAAAGACAGGTGTGCCCGGGTATGCAGGTCTTAGTTAGGGAAAAAGGGGGGGGCTCGAATACAAAGTGATGTAGTTGGGAGCCAGTGATAGAAGAAACATGCGCCCAGGAAATCCTTCAATCACTTCTTCTCAGCCGGGGGCAAGTCGGCCTCTGAAAGGATGACAACCCGCGGAGAGAACTCTAATACGAAAAAAAGGCCGTGACCAGCCACAAAGAAGGGGATCTCGGGTCTGACCTGACTCTTTGTTTACAGACCTTCGGAGGAGAGGTCATGGGAGAAGCAGATAGCGCACGTTTCCGTCGGAGGGAAAGAGGCAACTCCTCTTTCGAAGAGAGGAAGGATGTCTTGTGTTCGCTACAGCTTCGGCCAATAGAGACACTGAGGATCGTACAGCGGTCCATCACAGAAAAATTATTAAAAAGAAGAAGAGTGGACTACTACCGGGCGAACTCGCAAAGTCAGGAGGAGCAACTTGGAAGGAATTTGCAAACAAAGGGAAATTAGAAAAAAGACAAGGGGTTGTGCTCGCGCGCGTGCTGGACCATTCAACGGCCTAGCAAAACCACGGGAATGGAGACCGACGGGGGGGGATGCGGCAGGAAGGTCAGAAGAAGTTTCTGGGAAAAAGAAATCGACAAAAGACCTCTCGAATAGGAAAAGATCTGAAGGGGGTTTTCAAGGAGTAAAAAAAGAAACTGTTCAGATAAAGCCGGCGAGTCATCTTTGAGGATAAATTGGGGGGAGAGGGCCAAAGCTTTGGTACCGCCAGTGAAGATGTCTCGGGTTCGGGAAGAATCACACTGGTGGGGACTATTGAATAGCAGGGGAAGTGTCGATGGCCTTCCTCAGAATAATATCACACCAGCTTGCCAGCGCCGGGTAGACTTATCCGGGGGGGGGCAAAAGCGAGGAGACGGGGTTGATCTCGCAAAAAAAAAACGGTGGGAAGGGGAATGATCCGGAAGAAGGAGTAGCGGCAGACGATGTATCGGGGGGAGCAGGACAGCGATACTTGCCAGATGGTTATTAAAGGGAAAGGAAGGGAAATTCTATGGCTTCCAGCTGCTATATAGCTCCCCTCCGTGCGGATGGAGGAAAAGTACCGAGACATACTGATCCTGCGGGGAGAGGGGTGCAAGCTGGCCAAAGGGGGAGAATCAAAAGGGGCACGAGAAGGATGTCCTGAGTAAACCGGGATGTGGGAGACTTTGACACCGTCATTTTGGTCGGAAAGGAGGGGGGGGGAGGGTGGAGATGAGGGGGGGGGAATAGGCACAGGGATAGGAAAACAACGTCGTGGAAAGTGGTGTGTTTCGGTCCGACCCATGGGGGGGGAGGGAGCCGGGTCGAGGCGGGGAAAACAACCGGGGTAGGGGTTATAGGTGAATGGGCAAAGTAATGAAAGCGAGTGCTAAAATCTCAAACTGTAGAGATAAGGCGGGAGCGACCATCTGGACATCATGTGGCGAAGCGGGGGGGGAGCACTGCGAGGGAGGGGAGGAGGAAGGTGGCCGCCACCTCCATGAGAGGAGGAGGTATCAGACGGGGAAGAGCGGTATCGCACAGGGAGTTGAGACCTCGGACGTTAAACTTCTGCGTCGCACAATTCATGGAGTTCTAAAGAAGGAAAGAGTTAGAAGGAGGCAGATCAAAATATGGAACCACTTTTTTTTAGCAGGGGGGGGAAAACTGGTGGTGAGATTACCAGAGGGGTACCAAGAGGGCATGGTAGAATTTCTCAGCTAAGGGAAGAGATATGCCTTCGACTTATTTAAGACTTCATAAAAGTCAACGGAGGAAAACTGGGAAGGCCACACAGAAATTAAAGGAGAGAGGTGAACAAAATCAAAAGGAGCATTCTTGAGAAAAGGGCCCTGATCTTGGGTTGAAAAGTATTTCGGGAGGCCTACCTCGTAGGGGGCATCCACAATGAGCTCGTTCTTTTGACACACATTGACGAGACCCGTCAACGAGGAAAGTCTTTTTGTGATAGAAAAGAAGGGGGGAGATGGGTACAAAGCATGAAAGGGCACTGAAAGTGGGGGAAAACTCATTCCGGATAAAGGAGGAATCCCTCTCGGTACGAAAGACGGGAATAAAAAGGGGGTGTGTCAAAAAAGTTTTCGAAGGGGGGGAAAAGAGAAAAATCTGGGTGGGGATTACTGCATAAGGACTTTTATGGAGCTGGGTTGCCGTTCGATTCGGCAAACGGATACGCAACCCGGGAGGGGGGAAAAATTAATAAAAAGCGCCAGCGGGGAAATTATATGGGCGACACCACTGACTGAGGGTACAGTCGGGAGACTCGGAATACTCGGTGCCGCTGTCGCGCTACGGGACAGAAGTGAGGGGGAAAGACACTTGAACGGGATTTCAGAGAAAGCGGAAAGCTAATGATGAGGAGGAGGAGCGAGTGGAGTCGTGGGGCCACGAGACTATCTCTCATCACCGCGAAGCAACAGAGGGATCGCATAATTCGTGAAAAGCACTGAAACAAAGCAGACCGAAGCCTCCGCGGGAGAATTAAAAAAGTATTAAAATGTTAGGCAGACAAATATAGTGATAACTTAGAAGGACTGTAAAAGGGGGGGGGAAGACAAAATCGGTGGCTAACGAAGAAGGGAGGAATCACGGAGAGGCAGAGAGGAGAAGGCAAAGGGTTCGTCGCTGCTCCAACAGGGGAGAGTTAACTAATGTGAGAGAAGAAACTCGGCGGGGAGGGGTTGGCGGGGAGGATGTCTAGAGCGGAGCAGCTTGGTTAAACAATGGGAATTCTTTGGGGGGAGGGGGGGGGAGTAAGTGTCCTTGTAAGGGGAGCCCTGTACTTGACAAATGGACATTGCATCATTTATAAATTTCCTTACATTTGGGGGAAGACTTACTTTTTGGGGGCGAAGGGGGGGGCGCTGGGGGGAGGGGGGAACGCTTGAAGGTGTTTCAGGCCAAGCCTATTGGGTGACCAGACAGGCAAAACGGAGAACAGCACTTTGGAAAACCTGTTAAGCAGGGTCCGGTGAAGTGGGAAAGGAAAAGGGGGAAGGTCTTTATTCGCCGGTGGATACAAGACTCCAAGCGGGAATAAAAGGGGCTCCCCCCTACTAGGGGGCGGTGGGTAAGGGAAACAAAGAAACCATCCGGAAAGTGCCACCTCTTGACGAAAGAGGCGACGGAAAAAAAGGGAGGTTGTTATTTGCAGAGAAGATAGCATCAACTCTGTACGGTACCTGGTAGTCCGGATGAAAAGGAAAAAATCTCAAATGCCTGTGATGGAGGGGGGGTCTTAAGTCTGGGGGTTGAGATCGCAAGGTTACCTTACACGTTCACCTCGGTCCTTTCGCAGGCGAGCTCTGGGAAGGGAGGAAGGTGTGCTGAAAGGGCACATGACCAAAGGTTGTACATTAAGGAGTAAGATTCCCGTTCAGAAAAGAACCAGTCTGGGGTAATTGATAGAGATCCAGAACCAAAAAGGGAGGGGGGAGGAGAAGGAGATAATCCTAAGGAGGATGATTTGACCAGCGGAATGGAAGAATCAAGGAAGTGATTAAGGGCCATTGTCGGAAAAAAACCCCTCCTCCAGAGGAGCGAAGGGAAAAGTAAAGGTTAGATGGTACAGTCGTGTGGAACTGTATCACCACGCCAAAGAATGCCACCAAGCAGCCACATACCGAGTCATGAGATCTCAACAGTTCCGTCTGTTGGGGAAGGGGGAATATCGAAAAGAACAAAGGGTACTTCAGGCGTTGGGGGGCAAGGGGGGGAGAAGAGGACGGTGAGGGGGAAGGTTCTTATCACTACCAATTACTCGCAAAAATTACCTTTAGTATCTTGTGGGGGGTTGTTAATCAAGAGAGGAGCAGCATTCTAGCTGGACACGGAAAGGAACCTGCACAGTCAGGGGGGTATTAAGGGGGAATTTGTAAATGTCGGTCTCACCCAATAGGACAGAGAAGCACTAAGGAAACGAAATGCCCTCAACAATATCAATACACAAGATAAGGCGAAAGGGTAAGAACTTTTTTTAAGAGGCCGGCGATGTCAAGGCCGTTACAATAAGGGGAGGGGAAAAAAAAACCACAAGGGAGGGGTACCAGGAAAAAGCGACACCATACTTATCCATGCAAAAAAAGCTCGTAGTTGCTGCGCCCAAGGAACTCGAAAAGGGGGGGGGGGGCTCAGCCATCTGAAGGAAAGGACTTGGCAGTTGAGACGCTTAAAGGCCGTGTCAAATTCCTTTTTCCCTATCCAGCGGATTGACGTGGAAGGAAAAGGGAATAAGTAGGAAGGTCGAATGCACACGGAATAAACGCTTGCAGGGAAGGGAGGACTTTGAGAAAGGAAGGTTGGAGCGGTGGCTCGCGCCTTCACGCATTTGCCTCACGATGTGGCGCAAACCTCGGTGTGCGTGCCGAGCGCGTGAACCATCGATGGGGGGAACAAAAGTACCAGAATCGTGTGTAAGGACAGAGGCGAACCCGCTTAACTCTGGACGAAATCCGGACGTCGTTCCGTGGGATGCGGGGCGCAAGGCGCAACGGGGGTCAAATCCAAAGACAGAAGCCAAAGAAGGAGGGGTGTGGGGTTCGCCAAGAGTTAAAAAATCGGGGGCAAGGGAACCTTGGATCAATTCCTGCAATCGCGAAGTTCGGGAGAAAGCGGGTTGGGGCCGAGACGAAAACACAAAAGAGGAATAAAACTTAGGCGGAAGGAGGAGCCAAGAAAGTTGGGTTCGCGTTGTAGATGCGGTTTTGGCCAAACAGTTTTTCAGGGGAGGCAACTACGTACTCCTAGAGGCGGAAAATAATCGGGCCCGGGATGGAAAACGGGAGGAAAAGGGAGGGCAAACGAAACCGTTGAGTCCCTTTCAGAACAACCATCTTCAGTTTGAAGCCGCGTAGGGGGGAAGAAGTAACGCGCTTATGACGTGGATCGCAAAACATCTAGTTTAGGGGGAAAGAAGGGACATGGAAAGGAGGGTGGGCAACCCAATATCAGGGGTACGGGAGAGACACCCATGCAGTAGGGTCTGATTTGGGTCTTGGGTAAATTCGCGTAAGTGATGTATTCAAGCCAGAACTATTCGAACACGGAGCGAAGGGCTCATCCACTGGAGAAAAGCGGGCGAGGCCTTGTGGGGGCGGGTAGAAAAATGACCGCGTTCAGTGGATCGAACCCAAATCCGGGGGGTGGAACATCTAACGGAAGGAACTTGTTCATCTTGGGGAGGGGATCTGATCCTGGAACTTTTTTCTCTTCGAGAATTGTAAAATGTAAGGGTGTAGAAACTCAGCTCGAATTGAAAGGATAGTTCGAACTCAAATCATCTATAACGAGAGGAAGGGTACCTTTGCTGAGTGGAGGCGCAAGCAGCTAGAAAAAGGAGACAGGAAGGTCATCCCGAGTCGCAAATGTACAGGATTGTCGATCTTATCTATCGCTCTCTTCGTAAGGGAGGGGCTTGCATGAATTGTACCCAGCCAAAGGTATCACGCATGTTGGGCTCGAAGCTCGTTAAAAGGAAGAAGACAGTTGAGAAGGAAGAGACCCACCCACAGGTCGAATTGGGGACCAGGGGGAAAACACGTGGAGGGAGTATCATAATGGAATGGGATTGAAAAATAAATAGCCACCGGCAAAGCTTCTCGCATCTCCGAAGACGGCGGGGGTCAAGTCGTCTAAGGGTCGCGTCAGGGAGACAGGCAGAACTTTCTAATCTCGGGGAGGGATAACTTTGTGCTCTTTGCCATTTCTGTGGGAGAAGCAAGTTGGACGGTTCGAGTACGGGGAATCAGCCGACACAAGTGGCGGGGTCGATGGGAATACAGCGGAAGTATGGCGGACGAAGAATTCGTCTGCAAAGGGCAGAAAAAAATTTCAGGAGGGAAAAAAGGGGCGTCAATAAATTCCTACAGGAGAGGGACAGCAGGTAGAAGGAGGATAGATCTCCAGAAAAAAACAACATAGGGGGAGGGGAAAAGAGAGGGCCGTCAGTCTCTTGAATAACCCTGTAGTAATGTCATCGCGCCTACAGCGGACGGGAAACAGCAAGGGGGGGGGGAGAGGGGACATGGGTAGGTAAATAAACGCATGTACTGTCCGAGCTATTCAATTCTAACAGAATGCGGATGATGCCGGGAGAAAACGAGAATCCTTAGCACTTCTTTCATCACAAATGCAAACGGGAACAAAGTAAGAAGCCAAAGGTCGAGAAGGTCCTGAGTAAAAGTTCTTTGGGAGGGGAACCCGTAGGGAGGGTCGATCGAAGGGGGGGAAAGTGGAGTGATTTTTGCACAGCACGGTGCGAATAAAGACAAGCTGCAATAGGGGGGTTGGAGAAGGGGACGGTCTCCAGTAATGTTCGTAGAAAAAGCTAGGGGCGAGAAAAAGTCTTGTAATGGGAAGGGGGGGGGCAAATTCTGTCAATCCTTTTGAAAAGCGAGGGGTGACTGGGCTACGCGTAAAAAAAGAGTTGGAAGACTGGGCGACGCGTATTACCGGCGATTCTGGAGGATGGCCGCCCATCACAGCAAGATAAGTTTACGCGAGAGGAGGGAGCAATCATCGGAGGAACATCGAGTAGCTGAATCCGAAGAAAAAAACCACCCCAAACATCACACACAAAACAAAAAAAACAAAAGAAAAGAAAAAAAAAGAGAAAAAAGCAAACAAAAAAAACACAAGAGAAAAGAGGACCAAAAAAAAGAAAAAAAAAAAACACAACAAAAAAAAAAACAAAGGAAAAAAACAAAAAAAAAAACAAAAAACACAAGAACAAAAAAAGGAGGAAACAAACACAAAAAAAAAGAGCGGGGGGTGGGGGGAGTTGGGGAGGGGGGGGGGGGAGTGGGGCGGAATGACACGGCAAGGGAAAGAGTCACCCTCGAAAAAAGGAATGAAATTCATTGTAAAGGGGGAAAAATTCTTTCCCGGGAGAAGATAAAGCCCGAAGGCCAGATGTTGGGGTTGCGGGGACGAAAAGTTTACGATTCCATCTGGATCCCTCGGTTGGGAAGGGAATTGCGCATTGACTTGCCCTATCTCCACGTCGCAGTGGAGTGGAAAGATGAGGGAAAGTGGACGCATCCTTTTTCTCTCACTGGCGGAAAAACACTCAACTGTTCTCACTTTACAGAATCAGAGAAGGAAGGGGAACGGCTAGGCCAAAAACGCGGGATCTTTGGTGGAAAGGTCATTGAAAAAAAGGGGGAAACCGAAGGGGCGGATCCCCCCTTGGGCAACAAGTCGCGTTATTGGGGCAAATCCGCGCTCAACGTCCCCGGAAGGTCTGGGGGAGGGAGACCGGCTCAGGGGTATCGGAAGTTCAGGGTGACGAACGTGAACCGCACGCTTCATTCAGGACATTCGAATCGATACGGAGACTTGACTACTGAACCACAAAAAAAAAAAAGAAAGGGGGGGGTTTGGAAACCGGTTGCGACGGACAAAGGGCAAAAGACGTGTGGGGGAAAATTATTCGCTGCGCCTATTATACTCTGGAGGCGAGGGGGTGCATGACAAAACCACACGCTCGAGGGAGTGCGGCTTTCCAGACAGGGAAAAGCTCAAAGTTGCTGTCGAAACACCAAAAAGGCCCGATTGTACCAGAGATCTGACTTTCTGTAAAACAAGTCGGCTGGGCGCGCTAAACGGCATCGTGACTGGACTGATCGATTTGGAAACAGGAGGGAAGGGACGTACGCAAAGCAATCGTACTGCACGAGGGAGGTGAAATGGGTGGCAGAAGGACCTACTATCTGGCACGCCATGGTTCTCAAAAATCAGAGAGGAAGAAAAAAAAAAATGAAAGGGAGTCATACAGGGTACAAGTTCGCGGGAGGAAAGGGGTCCCAGAAGGAGATAGCGACCAGAAGAGATCAGGGACTTTACTAAATTACTGTAATTTCTCTCAAGTCCCCTCTGAATGTACTCACGAAAAAGAAAAAGGGATAAGCAGTGAAGGGGGGCCGCGCGATCACGAAAGGAAGGGTAGTGAGCTGGATATAGACAAGGGGAGAGTTACCTGGGACCGCAAAGGCACATCGAGGTCTGGAGGTGTGTTTGCGAGACTGGGAGGGGGAATTAGGCTCATTTAAAACTCCATACTGGTTTGGTGCGAAAAGCTGGACCAAACTTTTAAATCGCAAGGAAGGGGTCATAAAAGTGCGCTATCAATGCCTGAAGGGGGGCATGCGAAGTTGTTGGGAGGGTCGTTTCCGAAGAGGGGGGGCTTGAATTGTTTCACTCGAGGCCCTATTGGGGGGGAGAGAGAACCGACATGCCAAAGGGGCGAAACAGCACGGTCGATAATGGGGTTGAATGACAGCGGGGGGTCATTCCGGAGGAAGCGTCATTGGCTGAAGGGCTATACAAGAGTCAAAAGTACGACCGGTATAACGAGGTTGTCTAGTGGGTAAAAAATTGATAAACCTGACCAACCCCTAAAATCCACCCGCTTTAATAACATTCTCCGTGGGACAACGAATGGTTGGGAGGGTCATTTCACTCACGTACGGTAACTGTGGGTCTGATCTCAGGGGGAAAAGAGAAAGGACTTTCCTGCTTAGGAAGGGCGGGAAGGCGGAGCGCTGCGTTTGAACCGACTGTACCATCGCAGGTATTTCCGGGGCAAGGAAAGTGGTGCAGGGAAAAAAATGAAAACATGCCATCAGGGGAAGATTATTCATTCCGAGGAAAAAAAAAAGGACAAAGGCTGAGGGG
>Ga0179591_1291155_pt1 | contig 14864 bp, 17 predicted proteins | sample CZOMad2_1_08_16f_FD_182891 | JGI IMG/M metagenome (GOLD analysis project Ga0179591, IMG submission 182891) | Vadose zone soil fungal communities from Angelo Coast Range Reserve, California, USA - CZOMad2_1_08_16fungal (PacBio error correction) | ecosystem: Environmental > Terrestrial > Soil >...
TTGAAGTTATACTTCTGATGAGGTGGCCGGAGGTGTGCTACCGTAAAAACAATGGATTCCTCGTGCTTATTATTCCGACACATAAGAAAATCAGGACGCCTTATTACGTCAGAATGCTCAAGGGGAGCGTCGCGGGTCCATGCAAGTAGCCACCCTGGTTATAGCCGAAACGGGGGGCTAAGAAAGGAGATCGCCGAAACATTGGAAAAAACTCCTTCACAGAGCGGGATAAGTAACGGTCCCCGGCCTAGTCGCACGGAGAGCGGAAAGGGAGGGGTAGGAACAGTCCAGAAGTGGTCTTACACCCATCGTCATCTGGGGTGGCCGGGGGCTGGACCTGGATGGGAGGGGAAGGGTCAAAAAAATGGGGTCGTGGGGGGGAGAGGTGTTCTTCGGCTTAACCAGCCTAGAGAGGAGGCTCCGCTGTAACTCAGGAGAATTGGGGCGAGAGGTGCTTCTGAAAAAAGGGGCTCGGGCCCCTGCCGAAAGAGCGAAGAAGGTTCAACAATGAATAATGGCGGGCGCTTCCACTCAGAAAAACCATCCCTGGGGGGGGAACACGGACTAAGAAAAGGGGGAGGGGAACTCCCGTGAAGGGTGGATTCTTAACACGAGCCTATACAGGTTGAACAGGTCTCTGTTTCATCAGGGTATCATTACTTGAGTACCTTCTTTGGAAGACGAGCCTTTACTTCGCAAAAAGGAGACGACTTAAAGAGGTTGGCCAAGTTCTTTACCGCGGGGCGAGGGGCCCCCGGATATTACTAAATTGAATTACCGTCTTGGCGACACCACGCCGAATGGAAGTTCTGAAGGGAAGGAGGTTCGGGGGGGGGATCGGCAGCGATGAGATGAAATCTTCTACCCGAGGGAGGGGGGGACACAAAGGGACCAAGGAAGATGGGGCTTCTCCGACTAGTACAACGTCTACATCAAGGTGATGTAAAAGAGAGACGACGCCTCACGTAAAAACTTACTGGACCTCTGAGCTGCCGGACCAAGAAAAAGCGCAGGGAAGGGAAAGGGGAGGATGGGTTTTTGGCGACAGCGCTTCCCACCGGCGTCCTCATGGTGTCCGAGGATGGAACGTCTCGAACAAGGAAAGGAAGAGCATCGGAGCGGAGAGACGGGGCGACCTGTGATGAGAGATGGCAGATGCGGGGGCACGTACGAAAGTGACCTGAACAGACGGGGGGGGGGGGGGGCTGGCTTTTTCTAGGCCTGTTACAACCAGGGAACCCAGGAGGTATCCAGGTTCACTCCAGCTGCCCGGCACAGGAAAATAACCATCTGAATGTACTCGACGCCAGGCAAGGGGAGGATGTTGGGGAAGAGGAAAAAAGGGAGGACCTCGTTCCACGACTTAGGGGAAAAGATATTTCAACTTGATCGTATAAAACAAATGACGTTTATTAAATCCTCGCAAGGGGCGACGGGGGGAGGAAAGGACGCGTAAGCTTTACATGATCTTTAAGAAAAACATTAAGGGGGGAATGGGGCCCCGCCGGGCGGGAGAAATGGTAGCTAAACGGCCCCCCCATCGACCGAAAGTGCGCGCCGGTCAAACGCGAAAAAGGAATGCATGCCGCATACCGGATCAAAGAAAGAGAAAAAGCCTGGTAAGCCGCTAAAAGGCGGCCAAAGATGCGGGGGGAGTCGAGACCACCTCCGATCGAGCGGGTCTGAAAATACAACAGTTCCCGCTGGGAGGATGGTCAATCTGCGACCTCCGTAAAAAGGCCGCCCTACTGAAAGAAAATGTCCCTTCCGAAGCTACACGGACGTACCGCTGCCGGGCATCTGGAGCGTCGGGAAGGCACGGGACGGGTAGAATGCGTCGGAAAGGAGAGGGGCTGCGTAGCGGTTGCCTATCGGCGGAAACTGGACAGCTCATCATGATGATGGGTCGCCGGGTCAAGGGAATACGCGGGGGAAAGGAGTCGCCATCGGATCGGGGAGGCTGTCCTTCCTCGTTGCCGTGTCGGATGCGGTGTGCTCGAACGGAACTTCTCGCCGACACAACGCAAGGTAAACTCCGAAGAAAAAAAAGATCTTCCTGCCTCTGCAAAGGATCCCGCGGGACCTCTTTAACCCTGCTCGGGTTGTGACGTGACTCAGTAAGAGTAAGGGGGAAGGGGCTGCTCGCACGAGGGCCGTAACGCCTTGACTTAGCGCCGGGAAACCGTGTTAACAATCATACAGGATTCTAGGACCCGCTAGTTATACCAGGGCACCCTAAGAAAAATCACCGGAAGACCGCCAGGCTGCCGACCTGTGAAGGAAGATTCGGGGCGCCGCCGCCGGATCCGGCAGGAGGAATGAGCAAAGAAAGTGGGCAAAAAAAAGCGTAATCTAGCCATGGAGAAAAGGAGGGACTCCCCTGATGCAATCATCGGCAGCGTGCTCCACCTTCGAGGAAGAAAAAGGGATGCGGCTGATCGCCGACGGGATTGAATAAAACAGAAGGTAGGCGCCATATGCCTCGGAGCGGGCAAGAATCTCTACAACAAAAGAGGGGGGGAGAAGAGATCCTCACGCACGGAGGGGTGAGAATAACGGCGGGGGTGTCAAGCCAAACTGCCCTCACCGCCCGCGTCCAGGTGGCTCACAACTGAATGCATTGGGCTGTAGAAAAAAGGACATCCAAGGAGGAGAAGAAAGGGCAGGCCCAGCGAAGGCGAAAATACTCCTGCCATCATATCGCGGCGCCCGCTCACTGTCCAAAAAACTGATAACAGCATGGCTTGTCGGCAGGGAAGAAAGAAGCGGTGGGAGAAGGGCGGGGTCCGTATTAAGAGAAGGGATTTCGCATCATTGTAACCCTGCTGGAAAGGGGAACCTTTTCCGGCCTCGGGCGCGCAATTCCAGGGCCGGCGAACGTCACGCTGCGCCTGGCAAACCGGTCGCGCGCGGGGGACAGCCAAAGGACTCACCTGGGGGGGGAGGAGCTAGAGGGGGGGCTTCATTATCTATGTGTCGAGAGCCCTGACCGTCAGAAAGAAAACATAAGGCCCTTAGATCCCTGCATCTACTAAGATTGACCGATCGGGAGACAGTGTAGCAGGAAGGGGGAGGGACACTAATACAGAGAGCTTGTCAGTCATCCCTCCGCACCGCTGGAAACCGGCAGAATGACCCGTTTCAGCACTAACCTGCCCAGGACTTGAAGGGGAGAAAAAAACTGCCTTCCGACGTAAAGGGAGACGCTTTTCTTCTCCTCGAGCGGGCCGTGAAACCTGGCGGACCATGTCGACGTGAAAACCAAAAAGATGCCCCAAAAAAAAGAAAAGGGTAAGGGGTGGAAGGAATGACCCGCTCGAGGCCGTAAGGATTCATACTAACTAACGGAGTTGCAGCTCGCGGATCTCTCACGTCGGCCTCCAGTCGAAAGGGGGATCAAAGGGGTTTTTGTTGGAGTTGGAAAAACCGGAAAGCCCTGAGGAGCTCCTTGAGGTTGGATGGGGGTGTCGTCACCAACGACCAACTTAAGAAAAGTACCTTCCCCGTTCAACAGGTCTTCGGAAGAAGAGCTGGCCAAACCAGGCGGGGAGAGAAAAAGAGCCCTGCTGCGGGAGGAAGTCTCTCCTGATAACTCTTCATACAAAGGTAGAATCTGGGACTATTTAAACATCTTCGTTTAGCAGGGGAGAACCGGGAGGAAGGTTAACTCTTTCTGCTGTTCAAAACAATAAAAAAATCATCCTCCTCCGTTCGGCGTCCACATTCGGATTAAACAAGAAAAGAGGGAAAGATTGAGCGGGGGTATAACCTTTACATCCAGGGCAACGAGGGTAGCGGCCCACCACGCGGCGGAATGGGGGTGAAGGCCCATTATGAAGGTGAAGCCTGGACGGCGCAGCTTATTCAAATAGCGGGTAGCTACAAGAAGGGGATCACTCTTGAGAGGGATCTTTTTTCTCAGGCCCAGTCGAGAGAACACAAGAGCGCGTTTTGTTTCGGGAAAAGAGAGATTCACAGGAAAAAAAGTTATAATCCTGGGGGAGGCATAACCGCGAAATTCCAGGGCCCAAGGAAACAGCGGTCCACCGTTGCGTTCGTTAGTGAGAGAAAGACGTTCACACTGGGGGTTCAAAAAAAGGGAAAAACCGTAGAAATCCAAAAAAAAAGGGCCTGGTCAGGAGATTGGGGCCAAAAAGCCGCGGGGGGAAAAGTTGAGAAAAAAGATGATCAGCATCGACGGGTCAACATCGGCTGGCCCCGCCGATCACCCAGGGAAAAGCGGCGACGCGCAAGAAAAATTAAATACCGACGGGAATTGTTCACCTCATTGGGCTCACTTGGGAAAAGACGGAAAAAGGTTCATAGTCGATGAAAAGGGGGGAGGAAGGAAAATTGCCATCCTCCTGGGAAACACCGTTCCTTCTCATGAAAAGAACATGCCTATTCGAAACCCACGGTCCATCTATCGAAACATTCTAAAGGGTGAAACGTGTTCGAGACGATCCCTTTCTTTTCAAAGGAGGGGAAGGAAGCGGGAGCCCTTGTGGAATAGGAAGAACTTGGCAGAAAGATCCGCGAATCCTACTCAAAGGAGACCGGGAACGTACACAGATAAACCAATCGGTAAAAAAAAGAGGAAGTGGGCGAAAACTAAATCCAACGAACAAGACCAAAGGCTTCTAAAAAAGCCATAAACACGGCGATACTATGTGAACTAAAAAAAAACGAAAAATCCAGGGGTGACTGGCTTTGAAGGGCACAGTCTCGTGGAAGAGACGTGTACCGTTTAAAACATCGGATATCCAAGGTGAAACCATTTACATGAATGGAAATTGGGGGGAGAAGCTCCTTCTATCATGAGCCACACGCTGAAAAGAACTTTAACCCGATTGTCCGCAAGATGAGAAGGGCTTAGCCGGTCAATCCATTGGAAGGGAAGAAAAGCCATCGTCTTTATCCAAGAAAGTGAAACATCAGCCCGAGAAAAGAGGCTTTTGAAGGAACACTCTGGTACACTAGCCCTCCGTGAGAAAAGATCAAATCCTCATCTCTCAGAAGAAAAGGGAGGAAAGATTCGCTAGAGCAAAGAGAGCTAAAATATGCGGGTACCCAAGTGTCCGTCTCCGTAATCAATCGGAGGGAGCCGCGGCCCATGACTACCATACTCGGGAAGCCTGATTCAAGGAGACTTCGACATGGTAAAGGGGGGAAGGATGGAGGAGTACTGGCCCATGCCGGGCAGCACATCGTGGTAACACGAGAAAAATCTGATCGCCGGAGAGGAAAAGCCGATGGCGGATGAACATTTAAAGGTCAAAGAGCTTTGAAATTCCGATTGATCGAAGGTAACCAAGGCAGTTCGCACCAAAAAGAGGATCCAGGTCAACCTGGCTTGGTCGTACGGCCATTAATAGAGTTGTCGAAATTGATGAGCTAATGGGAAGGCGGGTCGGGTTTCTTGTGGGGTCAAGTAAAAGCTTCCCATCCTGGGAGTGAGCAGATCTCGGAAGAAAGGGGTAAGAACGGCCGGGATGCATATCTGTCAATGTATCGGGGCCATCGAGGGCATAGGGACGAAAGTGAACAATTGAGTTCGACCCGTCCGACAGATGAGGGACAAAAAAAAAGGAAAAAATAAACCCTTCAGAAACAGGCGTGATCCAAATGAAGGACATAGGTAAAGAAAGGAGAGAGACAGGTTCTTAAGGGGGGACTAGTCTTTTTGTAATGAAGGAAGTTAGTTAAAAATAAAAAGGAATACGCGGTTTACTTCTCTCCTGACACTGGCACAAAAGGGTAAGAGGGGACGAGAAAAATCGAGGGTGAAGAAGGGGAGACTTATTTACAAAGGTGAATCTTTTCTACGACACAAATCCGTCGTGGAAAAAGGGACTTCGTACTCTGAGAAGTCTACGTAGTGGATCGAAAAAACGACCCGTAAAGGGGAACGGAAAAGGGGATAGTAACCAAACGAGAAAAAAGAGAGTTTTTTTCTCTCGGCACCGAGTTTAAAAATAGAACCACAGAGGAAGAAGGCTCGCGGGAAGAAAACCTCTCCTCAATCCCCTTACGAAAAGGCTGCTGCTAGGGGAACAAGAAGCGGTGATGAAAGAAGAGGTGACCTTGGGCTGCTGGAGGAAAGAGGGACTGATCGAAAAGGGGAGTCCGATGGTGGATAGTGACCCTCGAGAAAAAGGAAAAGAAAGCCGGTCATAATAGAAGGATCTCCGAGAAAGGGGGGAGGAGTATGGATCGGGATGCTTCACTCCAGGAAAGAACTTGGAAAAGGGTCAGAAAAATCATCCTAATTGAGGAGTGCTTGGGAAGAAACTGGAAAACGTCCCTGATGAAATTGGGGAAAGGGAAAGAAACGGTGGCTGTTGAGAAACAGGCTAGCTGATTAAACCGACGAAAGGCTCAGAAAATGGTGGGCGAGGGAGTTACCACGAATACAGGTCCACGACACTAATGGGGGGAGAGAGGCCCTGAAAGAGGAAAGGATAGTCTAACTCAGCCTACCGGGTGATGAAAGGAGCCGAAGGAAAGGGGGGACGAGACGAGTCGCTCGGCAGTCAATTAGGTCGTGTTCCAGACGAAAAAAGACCAAGGGAGATGAAAGTAGACGTGTACAGACCGGGAAAAAAAAAAATTCTCGTCCCCTAAAAAGGAGAAGAATGGGAAGGATAGGAAGAAAACAGTTCAAAAGGCCGTAGGAGGACGAGATCAGCGGGTACGCGGTGTCTCTTGATATCATTAAGCAAAATTTCAGAAAAAAAAAAAATTTATCCGTCCTTATGGGCTGCAAAACGGACGGGGTGAAAGAAGAAAAATGTCCCACAAAGAGGAATCCCAGGGAACAACTGCGTTACAGAAGGGCCGGGCCGGACGTTCAGGAAAAATTCCTATCGGATGAATTATAGGAACTACCGTACTCTGGTTCCGGGATAGAGGTGACGCAAATACAAGGGACATCAGGAGGAATCCGTTAAGGGTAAAGGCAAAGTCAAGAAATAGGAAAAGGTCAGTGAAAGGACGAATCTAAATTGCCGTGTCCAGACGGAAGGTTCTGGGGGGGGATAGGGACGTCCTGTACCTAGGATTCACACAAATAGATAATGAACGCAGAACTACCGAAGGGAGCAGATGGGTCAGAGCAAAAAGAGGCTTCTGTCACGCTTTCCTAGAAAGGGAAAATGGACCCGGAATCGTGAGTTTCGGAAGACACTCTTAATGAAGACCTCGCTCATAACAGAGGAAGGAATGTTGTCAAAAAAAAAAAAACCTGTCAGAATGATCACTCCTTCTCTTAAGGAGAAGGGTGAGAACAAACGCTCATCGCCAAAGAAAAAAAAAAAGTCAGACTCCTTATAGGAAAGAAAAAACCTAAGCCGCGAGCATTACGTTTGGAATCGTTCTGAGAATGGAACCTTCTTCCCACCAAGTACTGAGCGAAGAGGAAGGGGGGGTGCTGCTCTGCCCCTTAGGAAAAGAATCCTTCACGAGTGATAAAATGGAAAGAGGGAGACAACTCTTTGGAAGAGGAGGGAAGGTACAGGGAAGGACCCCCAGCCCGTTTAGTAAAGCACACTGAGGGGGAAAGGGAAGAGGGGCGACAACAAAAAATAGAAGGAAAAAAGAAGCCGCCATCCAAGAACTGCTTGGAGAGGAGCCACGGATGGGTTTTCCGGCCCGCCGGAGAGATCATCCGGAAACTTTGAAAAGGAGAAAATAGCCGAGAACGGCATGAAGGCCTGTAACAAGCGAAGAAATAACGCCAAAAAAAATCCCAGAGAGAGGTAAGAGGGTTCAGCAGAAAATAAAACCGACACGTACTCCTTCCATACTTCCGAAGGAGAAAAGAAGGCTTCCAACTCAAAAAAAAAAAAAAAGAAGCACAGGGGAGTGATGCCTTTCTGAGTAGCATTTGTTGGTAAAGACGTCAAAAAGTCATAGAAACGTAATGTTGAAAACGAGCGTGGGGTACCTCACGGGTCCGAAAGTGCGCGCGCGTTATCAAAAAGGCTAAGTCACTAACCCCGGGAGCAAGGGGGGAAAAATCAAGGACGTCAAGAGCCTCCGCCGGTACAAGGGCATTGCCTACGGCGAAGAGAGGGAAGAAAGAGATTTGTCAAAAAAAAGGGGAAGAACGGAAGTCCAACCGGCAGAGAGACACCGACACTCAACGTGCCCGTCTCAGCAAGACGAAGACAGAGAAGATCGTCGGGGGGGGGGACAAAGGCGGAAAAGATTCAAAAAAAGCATCAAGGTGTCCTCTAGGTTTCCATTCCTCCCCTTCATCTCTGAACCGAGAAAAGCTTGGTCAGCCAGAACCGGGAAAACCAAATAGTTAACTTTCTCCTACGAGACGAAGAAAGGTCAGCGGGCAAGTAAGGGTCAGTCCGCCTCGCTCCGGTTCTCAAAGTAGGAGGGACAAATTTCGTATAGACCAAGGGGGAAAATTCACCCTCCGTCGGAAAGGGGGGAAAAATGTAGGGGGTTGGGAACGAAAGAAACTCGCGAGGTCGGTGACATAATCGAAAGAGAACATACAGTTAAGCCTTATAGGAGGGGGTCAGAAAAAAAAAGGGATAGGAGAGGGATAGCTGCATCTTCTATTTGAGAGTGGCCTAAAAAAAAGAGAAGAGGCGGTCTGGACGTTGGTTCTCCAAGAAACAGAAAAAACTGGGTAATTGGACAGAGAAGTCCCGGCAGGGGGCAAAAAAAAAGTCCCCCTGGTAAAAAAGGGGGGACACCACTACAAAAAAAAAAAAAAATTGTGTACGTTTGGTAAAACAGCAAAACAAGAGGGAAAAGAACCCGAGCCAAAGGAAATGACACCCGCACGTAGGGGGAAAGGGGAAAAAAAAAAGCTAAGGGGGAAGAAGACAAGGGTGGAGGGAACCAAAATCAAAAAAACAGGTCCCCTAATTTAGGGAAAAAGAAAGAACAAACGCAAAACAATCCAAAAGGAAACATCTTTCGTGAAAAAGGGGGGGGTCTCCCGGGCGCAGAACACAAACCAAAAGATTGGCAGTGGGGTCGGAACAAAAAATCGGAGTTACGTTGGGGGGTAAAAACGCCCGCCCAAAAAAAAAAAAAAAAACCAAAAACAACAGACAAGGGGGCACACGGTGGGTGACCCCAGTCAAGGCAAAAAACCCAAAGGGATGGGGTTTTCCCACAAAAGGGGGAAGGGGGAAAACACAAAAAAAAAAAAACCAACCCAACTTTTCAAAGGGGTACAATTGTTGCCAAAAAAAAAGGGGGGGAGAAAACCAAAAAAAAAAAAGGGCCCCCGGGGGGGGGGACCAAACAGTGAAGGGCACCAAAACCCTGCCTGACCAAAGGGGTTGAAAAGGCACCGTTTGGTTTTGGCGGTGCCCCTAAGGGTTTTCACAGGGGGGGGGTGTTGGGCCACAACACCTTGATGGGGAAAAAAAAAAAAAAAAAAAAAAAAAACAAAAGCACAGTCAAAAAAGGAAAAAAGTTCCCCACCCCCAGAAACGGTGCCTAAGGAAACACAACAACGAAGAATTAAGCCAACACTTGGTGGGGTATACCGGGGGGGGGCCCAGGAGTGGGTTTCACAAAAAAGGAAGGGTCCCCAAGCCGCAAGGAAGGATCCACCAAAAAGGGGAAGTTAAACTGTCCGGGTGGGTTGGGGGGGGGTGTTTAATAACAGAACCAACCCTATTTCCGGAAAACAAAATCAAGCAAAACAAAAGGTAACTAAAAAAAAGCAAAATAACCAGGGGGGGACTTACGAATTAAGGTAGGGTTAAGAACGTGGGAAAAAAGAAAAGAAAGGAAGACCAGCAAAGTTTTTCCAGGCCAGGGGGGAAAAAAGGTGGGGGACACGGGCGAATGGAACCGACCCAGGAAAGGGTAGAGGGGGAAACAACAAGGAAACAAAAAAAAAAAAGAAACTTGGTACTACGGCTAAAGGTCAAAGAAACACACCCTCCTTGGACCGTGGATATTTTGGGGGTACACAAAACTGTCAAAAATCCCCAGAACGCAAAAGCAAAAACCAAAAAAAGGGAAATTTTGGGTAAAAGTCCGTGGGGGTTTCCCAAACAGCAGACCCACTAAAAAAAAAACCCGGGGGAAAAACGCCCACGGTCAAGAAAAAAAAGTGGGGGGGGTTTCCAAACCAAAAAATAAAATCCCCCCTGACCAATCGGACAAGGGAAAACAGCCGGTTTAAAAAAGGGGAGGGCCCAGCCAAAAAAAAAGAAAAACAGGGGACTGCGGGGAAACGAGGGGGGGTCATCCACCGGACAAGAAACTGGGAAAGTAAACGTACGATAAACGGACTGAAAAGTGGGCGGGGCACCGAAAGGGTGTAAAAGAAAACATTGGGGGGCCCAACAGCAGGCAGGGGCTGGGGCGAAAAAAAAACGGGGTTGGAACAGGCGTAAAAAAAACCAAACTTTACAAAACTTCCCCACAGCAAACAAGCAACGTTGCCCGCAACAAGGGGACCCAGGGGCAAAAGAAAAAAAAAAACAATTTTTGGGGGAACAGACAAACACCAGAAAGAAAAAATCCAAAAGGAGGGGACGTGTGTCACCCCAACGCCCCTAACGATGGGAAAAAAAAAGGTGTCCAAAAACCTACAAGCCAAGGGGGGAAAAAAAAGGGGACATGAACCAAGGCTGTGTTTTTTCAAAGGGTGTGGACAACGGGTCACCCCAAAAAAAAAAAAGAAAACAAAAATGCTGGGGGGGGGGGGGGGGGGGGGGGGTTGCCCCACCCAGGTCAAGCGGGGGGGGGAAATAAAAGAGGGGAAAGCAAAGGGGTTTGAGGAAAAAAAAAAAAAGGGAGACCCCCCCCCGAGGAGTGGTGGAGGAGGGAAAACAACAAAAGCAAAAAGAAGCCTACGCGAAAAAATAAGGGGGTTTCAAGGGGAACCGGGCATCTACAAAATGGGAAGAAAAGTACAGGGGGGGGAGTTGAAAAAGAAATATAGGAAAAAAAAAAAAAACCCAAAAAAGGGTAAAAAAAAACGAGGGGGGTTGAGCAAAAAGGAAAAACTACTAAGCAGACAAACCCCCCCGCAGACCCCAAAAAGCTGAAAAAAAACCTTTTTTTTCCACGGGAGTCAAAAAAGACACCAGGAAATCCGACACCACGGAGGTATGGGAAAAAAAAAAATACAAGAAAAACCCCCACGACGGGTACAAACAAAAAAAAAAGGGGGGGGGGGAAATGGGAACGCTTGGTGGGGGACCCCGATCCGCATTGGCAACAACATAGGACCGGTGTACATGGGGCGGGGCCACAAGACAAGGAACCACATTGTTAAAAAAAGGACACAGACCGGGCAGGGGATTAAAGGGACCAATTAAAATGAACAGAACCTTTCGGGGGGGGCCATCCATACTCAAAGAAACTTGAGGGCGGAGAGCCCAAAAGAGAAACACAAGGGCGGGGGGAACACCGTGTGTCATAAGTCCAACGGGGGTGGAGTGTGAAAAAAAGAAGGATCACCCAATGAAAGAAAAAGCTCCCCAGGGAAACTGGGAGGAACCAAGGGCACCAAAGGGGAGGGGGAAAAGGAGGGCACGGTAGGGAAAAACAGCGTACTGCAGGGGGGGGGGGGGGGAACCCCCGGGTAAACCACACGTCATTTAACCACACAGGTCAAAGACAGCACAAAGACCTAGAGAAACCACGGAAAGGGGGACGGTGTTGGGCACAAAAGAAGGGGGAAGGAGCAAACAAGAAAACCACGTCTTTTACCACACGGGAAAAAAAAAAGATACTGAACCTAAAAAATCCCAAAAAAACGAAGAAAAATCTCCAAAAAGGAAAAAAAAGAAAAGATCGAAAAAAAAAACACACACAACAAACACTTAAGTGGAGTGGAGTAAAAAATAGAAAGGTAAAACACAACCATGTGGAAAAAGAAAAACAGGTTGTATAAGGACGGCACCCAAAAAGGCAGGGGGGGGTTTGTTAAAACCACAGAATGGGGGGGGGGTGTCCCACAAAAACGGCACTCCCCAGGGTAAAAAAACAAGAAGGTTCCGAAAGGGACGGGGGTTGGGGTTAAAAAAAAAAAAAAAAAATTAATGTACCTGCAAAAAAAGGACCCCAAGGACTAAACAACTCCGAAAACCACGGAGGGCCCAAAAAAAAAAAATGTGGAAACTGCACCACCCCATCAAAAAAAAAGGACTGGCACAAAAGACCGGCGGGGGAGTGATTGGGCAGAGACCCATGCAAAAAAACATTGTTGACAGGAGGAGGACAGGTTGGGGGGGGGGGGGGGGGGGGTTTCAAAAAAAAAAAACGCGGGGGGGAAAGGGGGAAATGAAAATTCGGTAACAGGGCAAACAAAAAGTGCGCAAAGTGGCCCAAGAAAATTGCAAAAAAAAACCACCAAAACCAAAAAAGACCAACACACGCCAAGTACGGGGTGAAAAAAAAAAAAAAAAGGGGGGGGGGCAAAAATGTGAAGAACGATTACCCACAGGGGGGGAAATATAGTCCCGGGGGGCAGTTGAAACGTTGAAGGGGGACAAAAAAAACTCGGGGGGGGGGGGGGAAATGATGCGCAAAAAATCCGAAGAGAGTCGAAAAACCAAAAAAACAAGTTTGGACACCCAGATGGGGCAGGGGGGGGAAGACCAGAAGAACCGGGGGCAAAAAAGGGGGGGGGTTTGACATGGGGGGAAGGTGGTTTTCACTGGCACAGGGCACCAAACCCGAAAGTAAAAACAACCTCAAAGTAATAGCAAACCAGGGATGCACGGGGGTTAAACGCGGGGCCCTGAAGCCATGAAAAAAAAAAAAAGGCAAGGGGGAACCGTCAGATTGGAGTCTGGGGGCACGAAAAAAAACAGCCACACTCGGAAAAAAAAGAGGCCCTCCACATCTGTCCACCAAAGGGGGAGTTGGTTCCACAAAACAAAGAAAGGGGATGTGTCACCACAGGAAACCGAAAGGGAAAAAAAAAGGCAAAGTTGGGGGGGAAATAGGCAAAAACAAAAAAAAAAAACCCCCGAACGGGCAGTACAAAAACCGCAACACCGGGGCACTGCAATGAAAAGGGGGAAAAGAAAAGCGCAGAGGTACGGGGGATGGCCCCCCGGGGCAGGCCAAAACGCCGTCATCTGGGGGGGGGGGCGGTGAAAAAGAAGTATCAAAAGAGGGGGGGAAAACCATCAACCTGGCAAATTCAAGGCAAAAACGGGTGGGGACCAGTCACCCCCAACAAAACCGCTTTTTAAAAGGACACGTAAGGGGGAACAAAAAACATTCCCTGGGTACACGCAGGCTCCGTGGGGACTAAAGAAGAGAATTGAACGGCACCAAAAAAAAACCAAAAGGTCGGCCGGGTGAAAAAAAAAAGTCCCAGAAGGACACGAAAGAAGGTTACGAGGGGGAACAGTGGGTTGGAGAAGGAAACCGCAACGAAAATCCCAAAAAAAGTAGAGAAGTGGGGTAAAAAAAAAAGGGGTGAAAAAAAAAAAAAAAAAAAAAAGGGGGGAGTAAGCTGGGATCGGACGCACTGTGTGACCGGTCATAAAAGAAAATAGCAACCACAAAAAGAAAACCCTTAAAACCCAAAGGGGGAAAAAAAACAAATGATATTTTGGGGGGGGACCAAAACAGGATAAAATACGCAGGTGTGGAAAACACACTCCAGGGGGGGGGGGGGGGAACTTGGATGGGGGGGGGGGTTAACAACAATGGGGGTCAAACGGCAAAATCGGGCGACACTTGACGGAGGAACCCGACGAAAAAAACCACTCAAAAGAGGCGGCCCACGGGACCACGTAAAAAAAAAACTGGAACATTGTGGTGTTACAAAAACCAGGGGGGACAACCACACGTCCGACCGGGGTGTTGGGGGTGGAGACCCCCAAAAAAAAAGTGAAAGGGTGAAGTACCTTGGTGGTGAGAAAACGCAAAAGGAACCAGAAACGGGGTTACCGAAAAACGTTAAAACAACAACCAAAAAAAAAAAAAGGGGGGTAACGGGGGAAAAAGTTTGGGGGTAAAAAATACAACAAAGGGGGTTACAGGCCCGAGCCAGCCGGAAAAGGACTGATAGGGAGGGGCAAACCACTGGGGTCCTCAGGAAAAGGGGGCAAGTGGCAGAGCCCGTGCGCCCAAAAAACAAGGGGAAAACAAAAAAAAGAAAAAGGGGGAAGAAACACATTTTAAAAAAACACAAAAATGAAAACAAAGAATGTGGGGGGGGTCTGGTGCAGGGTGACGGGGCGAGTACAGGGGGGGGGGGGAACCAAGGACACCCCTGGAAAAAAAAATGGGGGGGGTACCGGGGTGTGGAGTACAAAGGCACACAACCGGGACCAAACGAGTTGGAACTGGTAACACTCCCAAAAAAAAAAAAAGCAAAGGGAAAAAAACGAGAAGGAAAAAAAAGACTACTGTTATTGGAGGACACGGGCAGGGGGGGGGGGGAAAACGCACGTTTAACACACCGACAAGGGAAAAAACGGTAGTGAAACACTGTACCACAAATTTTGGTTATACGGGCAACCACAGGCCAGACCAAAAACCGGGGGGGAAAAGAGTGGGTTTGGAGGGGGACGGAAAAAAAATCACAACTTCCCTAAGGGGCCCACAGACCTTTCAATGGGGGGTGGGGGAAAAAAAAAACCGGAAGCACTAGGGGGGACAGCCGTGGGTTTTACACGAACACAACGGGGGGGAGGAAAATGCTCAGACAGCCACACGGGGAACACACAAGGACAAAATCGGTGGGTCAACACATAGGAAAAAAAAAGTGAAAGTGGAACGGGTGGGCGGAAAAAACGTGCGGGGAGAAACAGGGCCCATCCAAACGTTGCAACCAGTTACGAAAACAAAAAAACAGGCCCCCCCCAAAAAAAGGAAACAAGAAGTACAAAAGACACACACCTAGG
>Ga0179591_1376222_pt1 | contig 14864 bp, 10 predicted proteins | sample CZOMad2_1_08_16f_FD_182891 | JGI IMG/M metagenome (GOLD analysis project Ga0179591, IMG submission 182891) | Vadose zone soil fungal communities from Angelo Coast Range Reserve, California, USA - CZOMad2_1_08_16fungal (PacBio error correction) | ecosystem: Environmental > Terrestrial > Soil >...
AGTTTAGGGGGGAAAGATTTAACCGGTTACTGGAAGGACGTCGTTCATAAATAAAGGGAAGCCACAAATTAAACAGTCCTTCCTGAATGAAGAATGGCCTCGTTCAGAGAAAGACGTTACAGGAGGATGTACCTCAAGAACTAAACCGCCTAAACCGTCGGCGTTTTAAAAATCAAAAGAGCTCAATCAAAATAGAACGTTCGTTCGAAGGAACTGGGGAACGAGGGTGAACAGACCAATTGCGGGCACCATAACTGTCTAAAGCGGGCGATCTCCTCTGAAAGGGAGGTAGGAGAAAGCAAGAGAATCAGGAAGGGGACCGGTGCACGGTGCCCAACTATTGCCGCGGGCCATCCCAAGGAAAGAAAACCTAGAAGGAGACGGTTTAACTGATGGATCTGTATGGGAGAAATCCCCAAGGATCACGGAGAAGAGGGATACTTCATTCGTAACGCGAAACCGCAAGCCAGGGGAGAAAGTTTCCTTTATTAGGGAGCCGCTATGATCAACCTGGGGACAACGATCACGAAGAAACCTAGAACAACCATAAAAACAGAAACCCCATGAGCCCCTGGAAAAAGCCGTCAAAAAAGCAGTTCAACGGAAGAAAGAACGTTTCTGTCGCGAAGTGAGACCAAAGAAGCCTTAAAAGATGTTGCGAGGATTCCGACGGCAACAGTCCACGGGGGGAGGTGGACCGACCTGTGAAGATCTTGTGGGGGAAAAAAAGAAGGTGTCAAGGTGCGCCACGAGGGGAAATTACCACAAAAGGAAAAGGAAGAAGTGATCTTTTGAGGGAGCAAGGGCTGGTCTCGAAACTGGCTGATTCCCGAGCGGATTTCTGTTATCGTTGCTGGGAACAGGGGTCCTTAGGTCACAAGAGGTGGTCGCTGCGAACTGCTGTAAAGAGCCTCGAGTCTAACATCGTGGGGGAAATAAGGCCCGTTTTTGAAAACTAGCGCTTCCAAGAGGCGGCCCAGGGAGCCCGCCGCATTCTCTTTGTCAACGTTTCTACGCCTGCGCCTGCGAGAAGCATACCAGTTTCAAAACCGCCAGGACGACACGCGACGAAAGCGGGTCGCCGAAAGAATCATAACTTCGGCCCTGAGGGGGGGAACCTCGGCTTGCCCGTACCAACGAATATAGAGTACGATCGCTGGAGGGGGTGTGACTGCACGGGAAAATCTTACCGTGGGACCGGTTTTCGGACAGAAAACGGGCCACTCTGGTGCCGTAAAATCAGTCGAAAACCCTACTGCCAAAGAAGACGCCCCCCGAGTGGGAAAAAAACAACCCCTTGCCGCCAAGAGCCCTTTAAAATCGCGGCCCAGCCAACCTACGAGAGACCTGACACCTAGGACAAAACGAGAACTCGATCGCACCTATCTTGAAATCGGTGGGCTGGCCGTCGGAAGTGGCATTAAGCTGGCCGGGTTGAGCGTAGACCATCGAGGTCAAAAACGACTGAAGGCAACGAACCTTGGCGCCACTGGAGCAGGACGGATTTTTTTGACGTAGAGGAAGAGGGAATCCGAAAAAAAACTTTTGTCGGCGACGCTTGGAAAAGGGACAAAATGTCCCCATCGTAAACCGGCTACGAGAAAAACCCCCGTCGCGCATGGAAAGAAAGCGCCACGGTCGAAAATGCGGGATCCCAATTCAAAAGGGAACTGAGTGTTTAAAACGGAAACAAGGAGTATTATCTCTCTCAAAAACGGAACGGATGGAAGGGAAATTCTACTGTGGCTTGGGTCAAAAAATCAAGGGAAGGGACATAGAGGGGCCCTCCTGTCCAGAAGGGACAGCCATTGTCCAAAGACGATGACGTTTCTCGCCAATGGACTAGAGACCGTTTAAAGAGTACTTAGAGCGGCCTGGGAAGAGATCCGTTCCAAAATAGAAAATCAAGTGGGCGGCAGCAAGCTACGGATTCCCCAAAAAGTCAACCCATTATCATGTGTCCGCTCGGTCGTGGCGGGGGAAACCGTCGGCGAACTCTTGAAAAAAAAAACGAAAGCCATCAACGCCCGAAAAGGCGTCCGCGATATAAGACCTACTTCCAGTAGGGGGGCAACTCACCTACACCGGGACTATCAAGATCGTTGGTTGACCTAAGGGGGGAGGAAGACGATTTCCGGCGGGGGGAAGGCTTAAAAGGAAGGTGGCTGGGCAGAAATCAGGGGGTACGGACCAAAATTGCAAGAAAAAAGTTGCGGAGGGGGCTCCGTACTGAGGGCGGCTATTGGAACAGAAGAACTTTGATCCAAATGCCCACTATGGGGTCAAAAAAAACATAGCAACCCGAAAAGGGCCCCCGGAGCTTCTGATCGATTTATCCACGAAACCACCCACAAGTACCAGACGAAGTTCTACAAAAAAAAATATCGTAGTACTGGAAAGGCAAAAACACTTCCCATGGAAGCGCTAAAAAAAACCGTGTGGGAGGAAGGTCTACCCTATAGTTCAAAATTGAAAAACAGTCCGGACGTCTTTCCATGACGTGAAAGCCTCGCCAGAAAACAAGTGGCAGCAAGAGAGCGAACTGTATTCCTTCGGCTACGCAGAAAGCCCGATAATTGTTCGGACGGGCAAAACGAAAATAGTCTAAAAATTTTCGCCAAAAGAGAGGAGTGAGAGGACCAGCCGAAGATCGCAATGGGCCAAACTCTGTGAGGAAAATCACCTCAAAAGGGACTAAAAGAAAATCTAGCGACGTCTGCCACACAATTTTTCCGTTAAAGGACGCCCTCTTGGCAGGAAAAGAGACCCCTCAAGGAACTAGGGTCTGTTGGGGTAAAACCCCCTCGGGGAAGCAGAAAAAAGTCGTCAAAAGAATCCGGTCTTCACAAAAGGACCGGGGGACCCATCCGAAAGGTCCAGTTCGTAAAAAAGAAAGGAAAGAAAAGAACGCTGTCTTAACAGGGAACAGAACCAGCGAAAGAGAAAAAAAACCACCGGGGGAATTCTGAAAAGGAAACTGTCTGGGAAAAGTTCGGGGTGTTCGTGTTGTGTGGGTGGGGAGTAAATATGAACTCGTCGTTGAAGAAGTTGAAAGAGAGAAAGGCGAGTCAATCTTCGGCGAGAGATTCAAAAGTTGCCGGAAAAAACCTGAATGGGAAAGGAATTGAGACACTAACTCTGGGCTCATCAAGGACTCAAGTCCTTGGGTGAAAGACGATCATCTCTCTGATAATGATGGCTCATAACCGTTGAGAGGTGGCCGAGGGACGGTGGTCACCACACCTTCGTCCAAGACGTGTCTTTTCTCGGTCGGAACAACAAAAACAAATGGGGGGTACTCCCAGGTCAACCCGATTGTAGACCTTTCTTGGGGGAACGTGAGGTTGGACAACACCCTAGCCCACCCAGGGCGTCTAAAGAAGGGAGAAAAAAGAGACTGAGCGGACATAGAGCTTTAATCTGCAATGCTTGGAATTCCATCAATCGGGGACTGCCACTTGGATTGAAAGATAGAAAGAGGGACTATATTACCTACCTGGCCAAGGGAGGAGGAGCTTTTGTCTAGATAAAAAAAACAACCCGTCTACGGGGGGAAAGATCCGAGCGCCTTCACTTACTAGGTGCAGTGAGGGGAGCTGGCCTACTTGGTAGAAGAATTTCTCGGGGAAGAAAAGGGGCGTTCCGGACGGACCGGAGAGAGGGTGTCAAAGGGGGTGCCGACTGTAACTAAAACCAGATGACGACTTTCTGTCTGCATGCGAAGAGGGGCCTTGGAATGAAAAAAGTTCCCGGCTAACAAAATAATCGAGCAAAAAAGGGCTAATTGCATAGAGGCTGGGGGGAGGGCCTTATTTCAGGGAACCTGGGTATCCCGAGGGGGGGGAACGGACTGGCCTTGCACAGAAACTCGGATCAAGGAATCAAAGAAAAGAGGTCCGCCTATGAGAGTGTGGGGACCTTTTTCCGCGACTCAAAGTCCAAGGGGGCCTGCGTAGCAAAAAAGCACGGGGGTCGGAAGGGGGCCACGGGGAACGCCAAAGTGGTCGCACTTCAATAAGGAAAGGGAAAGTCCCGGAAGAGAAGAAAACCTCTCTAAGGTATCGGAAACCGGCTCACAAAGAATCAGAGCTCGGCTTGGGAAAAAAGTGGGAAGGAAAACTTTGCACAGGGACCGTAACTATTTCGGCTGGACTAAAAAAGGATGTACTTTTGGTTAGGAAGGGCATCCAAAGGAAATACGTGGAAAAAAGGGCCCCTAGAATTAACTTTCCGTGCACAAAGTTGCAATCACGGGAGATATGCCCTGAATTTGAAGAGGGAAACCAGAAACAACTGGCCGCCCATACTGCCGTCGCAGTAAGCGCCGGCCTCAGCAAAAAAAAGGGGGAAAAAACCTAAAGGATCGACTTCTCTCTGAGAACAGGAAAAAAGCGTGGCGTGGTAACTTGGAGCGTAGGGGGAATTCTCGGGGGTCCTTAAGGAAAAGGGCTTTTTGAGGAGGTAAGAACGAAAAGAGTATCCTTTTAAAGGACAAAGGAAAGGGGGGGGAAAAAAAAACGCGCAACCTTAAATATGGGTGGACGGGGGGGGGGCACGAAAGTTCTCGAAGAGGGGACTTTTGAACAGAGGCGCTCTGGCACTTGTTTCTCAAGGAGAGGACTCCGGAGCTTCCCTAGGAGGGAGGGGGGCTCCATCTTGGAGAAAAAGAAACCTAGGGGGAGGGCTCCAATTCGATCGGGAGAAAAGGAAGGGTTGAAAAAACCACGAACGGGAAAGAATCGAAAAAAAAACAAACGCAGGAAGGGGAAATATACTGTGCAGCGGTAAAAGAAAAATTTCCGGCATATCGAATGAAACCAAAGGACTGAGGAAAAAAAGTGTCGACCTGGGTGCAAAAAGAGAAAAGGGGGGTTGGAAACTAACTAAAAATGAAATTGTAAACAGATGAAAGGGCGGGTAAACCTATCGCAAAGTAAAATAGGCGTCTATCCATAAAATACGGCCCATTCCGTGAACGGAGGAGAAAGAGTTCGGGAAAGGAGATATCTTCTTCGTACGACCTTAGTAAAAGCACACGAAAACAAAAAGAGCGCGAATGCAAAATCCCGACGCCAAGTCAGGTGTCCACCTATAGGTCTAGGGGAGATTTTGGGAAGAGTCTGGAGAAAGGCTCTCAGCAGGGGAGAAGGGGGCCTCTATTAAGAAAGTCCGGGAAAAAAGCGACCCTTAAATTAGGGGAAGGCTACTTGGGCGGGCGAAGTTGAAATTGAACACGACTTGATTTCCAAAACCTAGGATATACAGCTCCCAAAAAGGGGGGGGAAAGGTTAAGACTTGCTGACAAAAAGACTTGCATAAACATCGAGAAAAGCCGTAATATAGAGGGTAAAAAAGGCACAGATGTCAGCAGGAAGGATCTAATTAGGGACAACGACAAAAATACAAAAGGAAAAATCACAGGGTCGATAAAAAGAACTGACGAGGGAAGTGAAGTGAAATGAAGGACAATTAAAGGGGTTGGAAAACCGGTGAACAAAATCGGATTGAGGAATGGGCGGAAATATAGGGAATAGCATTCAGCAGTGGAAAGTCCTCCTCTTGTGAATAATCTATACTGATTGTCAAAAAAATACTAAGTCCTACCATAACAAAAGTTTCTCTGAAGATAGGAGTGTGCGTACACTCCTATCTAAGCAGGACCTTAGACGCTTTATATAGGGAACATCGAGAAGAAACTCAATTCAAGAGAAGGACCTACGGGCTAAGGCAGAGAATGTTCTTGACCGGAATCTTTCTGAAAAGGGAGAAACCCTGACTTAAAAAAAAGGGTTGGTCATAAAGGAAAAAAGAAAAAAACAAACTCGAGAGTAGAAGAAGAGAAAAAAGTCCGAGGGAAGTATAGGAAGGTCGTACACCCCATCCGAAGGGGGACGAGGAAGGTCTGGTCAACCCGGCGAACGTCCTCCGCAGGAGTATCCCAAGGTCCTTCTAACTAAAAAAAAAGACATAAAGAAGAAATATTTCACGTAAGGCTAAATCTTCCTTGAAGAGAAAGGGGAAGGAGGTACTTTGGGTTGGGGGGGAAGTATTAAACGATCTCGGAGTTGACCAGTGTCTTGGAAAGAGAGGGAGAGGGTCGTCGTCCTACAATAAAGGGGGGGGCCTTAGGCTTGGAAACTTACGGGGAAAAAGATGTATTGAAAAAACACTGAGAACGGACAAAATCCTCCCTTCTTATGGAGGAAGAAGACAGATCTCTTCAGGAAACGAGGGTTCTTTCCGCAGGACCAAAGCAAGGGCCAGAGTTGTGCGGGGGCCCTCTCCAGGAGGGGGGAACAACCGAAGCAAAGAAGGGGAGCCGAGGAAGAAACTCCCGTAAACAAACAACAAAAGGATTAGGAGGAGCACCCTCCTCAGAAAGGATAAAAATTAAAAAAGTTTTCTCTTGAAAACCGGCCCACCCTCCAAATAAAAGGAAGGTCCCGTGGGGAGAAAAGAAATATTAAGGACACTCCCATAGGAAGGTGGGAGGTATAGGAAACGTATTCGTTAAAGGAGCAGGGTGACTAGGAAAAGGTCCGTGATAGAAAAGACCAGAAGCTCGAAAATACCATGGGAAAAAAGGGAAGAGAGCTGGTCCTATGCAAAAAAAAGCACAAAAACTTGGCACAAAAGAAAGAAGAAAAGGAGAAATCACAAAGGAAAGTTCACGACCTATTGTCAGGGTCGGGGGTACTGTCCACGGGGAAATCTAAAGGCTTATTCTTTCCGAAAAAAAGTGGGGAGGAGGGGGGCCTGCGGGTGAGAGGAGCTCATCCTTAAGATGCTACTGAGCAAACGACGGGAAGGAATGAAACCTACCGTAGGATTGCCCGGGTCCTCCGAGGCAAAGACAGTCACAAAATGGGGGAAGCGAAAAGAGGCGCTGACGGGGAGGCCGGGAAAAAATGGTTTGGAGAGGGGGCCGGGAAAGAGGGGAGTCCAAGGAATGCAGGGGGGATGTAAGAAGCTCTAGAAAGAACCCTAGAGGGGCGTCGAACAATAGGTTGGGGAAAACGAAAGAGGGCCAGGGGTTTGAACCGTCGATCGCCAAGAAAGGGGGCTTTTCCCAAAAGGCGGACCTGAAAGCGGGATCCTCCGAATAAAAGGGAGGAACACACGTTGGCTCCAGGGAAGAAGAGAATGGTCAATTTATGACGCGGGTGAGTCCTTACAAAAGAACGAAAGGGAGTCGCTTCTTGAAAAAATCAGTGAGCGATCGGCGGACGCAGACAGGTGGACATCTTTTCTGGAAGGAAAGTACGAAAGAAAGGGGGGGGGGGGGGGGGGGGGGGGGGGGGGGGGGGGGGTGTTTGTGGGGGGGTTGGGGGGGGGGGGGGGGGGAGGGTGTGGGGGGGGTGGGGGGAGGGGGTGGGGGGGGTGGGGAGGGTGGGGGGGGGGGACTGGGTACGAGAACACGAGACTTGTGGTTGGTAAAGGTGCGCTCTCAGGAAGAAAACCCAATCCGGTTTCTGGGCAAAGTTCCGGGGAAGGAAGGGTTCAAGATGCTCCTTGAAAGAGAAGAGCAGAAAGTCCTCGCAGAAAATGCCTGCATACCTTGTCAGGGAGTTCTGGCGGAGGGAATCACGCCAGAAAAAAAGTCTAGAAGAAGAAAAAGGTACCGGAGACCTACCAGAAAAGACGCGAAAAATCTAACCTAAGGTCTCGAGGGGGGGCTGCGCCCGGGGGGCTGACGGGCTCTCTTGCCGGAGTTTCTGGGGGGAAAATGGGAAGTGTCGTCAAATTTATCCAAACTTTGTAAGCTCCCACCAGGAAAGATGAGGGGGAACTCCTTAAATTCTCGAGGAGAAAGGGAGGTCTGGGGGGGGGTGAACTGTCTTGGAAGGGTAAAAATCAGGGAAAAAAAAGAAGATAAACGTTAGCTTCCAACCCATGGAGAGAAAAATCAAACTGTCGAGGAACGATCAGAACAAAAAAAATTCAGAGGGCTGGAAAAAGAAACTAGGGTGTTAAGCCCTTCAAAAAAGGAAAAAGAGAGACAAAAGAAAAAAAATGAAGAGGTAGTAAAGAGACTACAGGGAAAAAAAGAGACAACATCCTTGAAGATCGAATTGGGGGACCGCCGATGAAGTGTGTAGGGACAGGGAGAGTTACTGAAAGCCTGGGGGAGAAATCCCGGCTGACTTAAATTTTAAAAGAAAAAAAGCCGTTTAAAAAAGCCTAAACAGGTAAGAATGGTCGGGGAAGCCAAGTCGTGCGTCCCAAAAGAAAAAAACCCCTAAAGGGGGAAAAAAGGTGTCTCTCAAGGAGTGGAAAGATAATCGTCGCTTCTTACCAGGACAAGCAAAGGAGGCAGACAAACGAAAGTTCCACTCAACCGATCCATTAATGGCTCCTCCAAAAAAATACTAAGCAATCTCGGGGGGGGGATGAGCTCAGAAGGAGGGAGGGTGTCTTCTAAGGGAGGCAGAGGAGGAGAAAACGGGGGATTTTCCTCCTGAGACTATTTTAGAGAAAGACATTTGCTACAAGGGAGGGAAGGGGTGGCGTACCCCCTACGGTGCCCTCATTCCCGGGAAGAGGAGACTGTAGAAATTGGAAAACGCTTGCCCCTTCCGGGGAAACTGAAAGGAGGGGGTCCACCACTGGTAAACGAAAAATCTACTGGATGCAGAAACCCGTCCAAAGGAGAATTAAACACAGACGAAGAACTTCCTCAAGAGTGTCAGGAACCCTTCTAAAGAGGAGGAAATAGGGGGGGGAGTGTCTGCCACGGAGTAAGTCCCTTGGTCTAGGGGGCCGGGAAGGGGAAAAAAACTATGAATGAAGATCAGGCGCTAAAATGAAAAACTTGTGGAAAAGAGTACTTGAGGGGGACTGAATGACAAAAATCTTATCCGCTATGGTAACGGGCAGTTTCCTAGACACACTATGGAAAGGGAGAAGAGGTGTGTCAAATTGTGGGACTATCCTCAAAAAAACATCGGTACTTCCATCACTAACTAAGGAGCTAATCAGGAAAAAACTGACCGAGAGAAGGGGTCTACGAAAGCATCATCCTTCCCAGGGGAACAAATCTCGGGGAAGAAGTAATCGAAAAGAAGTTCGGGTGGGGGTAGTATTTCCATGAGCGTAGGGAAAGCACGAAAACAAAAGATCCTATTAGAAAAAAGAGCCGCCGGAAACAATGGAGAAAGAAGAAGGGGGTCAGGGAGGGAACGCCCTAAGAGGGGGATGCAAAAAGAGGGCGGACTGACGTGACAGCAAAAAGTACATAACTCCAAAAAATTCCGTAAAAGGAACCTTTGATTCGGAAAGGGCGCGGGCTTGTGCCATGCGGTCAGAAAGTGGTTCTTGGGGGGGTGTGTAGGGGGCATAGTACGCATCAAGAGGGGGAACTCAGGTCCTTCCTATCGAGAAGGCGTCGTCGGAGATAAAAAGGAGATGCCGTGGTCACTCACTTTCTGAGTTCTCGTAGAAGAACTGAAGAGAACAGCCCGTTCGCTGGATACCCTCCCGAAGAAGGGAAGGAAGTCCCCGGGAAACGTCCTTCCCCAGGGGGGGGATGGGGGGGAAAGGACTCAAGGGGCACCAGCAAAGCAAAGACTGTGAAGAAGCCTCATCAACAACACCAAAGGAACGGGGAAAGTAAAATATAGAGAAAGTCAACCCTCCCTCTTTTAGGGAGGGGGGGGGGGCAACCTATTTCTCCTACAAAACAAGTAGGGAACCCTCCTGAGAGGGACCGTGAAAGGAGGGAATTATCTGAAGGGGACACGCAAAAGGGAAAAGAGGAAATGATCATATAGGCAGTGGTTCCTATCCGCTGAAAGTTAAGAAAAGTCTTTATATTACAAAGCAGCTGACTAAGGAAGACCTTGTCACGGATAAGAACGACTCACTTCCTGCCAACTCACGAAAACCCCTAGCTAAAAATAACCTGGCCTACGGAGCGCCTTCACAAACGCAGCGAAAGTGGTGCTTAAGAGGGGATGTGGGGAAAAAACTAATACAAGGCCGCCATCGGCGAAGAGTATGCAAATGGGGTGGAGGATCTGAGGAACTGACCCGAACCTGGGTGTAATTTTAAAGAAAAGGGGGTCCGTAGGGGGGGACGACTGGAAAGACTGAGAAAGACGTGCCTGCTCAGAACTACGGGGTCCCTTGGGAAACGGGGAGGGGGCAGCGAAGAGGGTCAGCGATCAGAGCTTGGTAAGCACGAGGGACGATGCTCATAATTATGGGAGGCAATGAGGTCGTGCCTGTCCGGGGACCCGAGGGCGATCGGAAGCCATCACAAAGACACGAGGAGGCTGCCGATAGGGGGGGTTTAAGAAGAAAATTTATTTGGGGAAAAACCCTGAACGCCATCGAAAAAGATGGAAGGGAAGTTCGACACAGAGCCTTTAAAAGGGACTACAGGGAAAGGGAGCCACTCTCAGAAGAGGTAGAGGGGGGACTCAGTAATTTTTTAGCTACCTGAGAACCCTCTCCCTACTGGGAGGGGTCCGAGCTCACACTAAATAAGAGCCGTGAAAAAAAAAAAAGGTTCCAGAACTAAAATTTGCTTTAAAGTGGAGGGGGTAAGAAGGAAAGGAGGAAAAAAAGTGCTCTCCCAAACAGTCTACCGGGACCAAGAGGAAGGGTCGCTACTTGTGGAACAAAAAAGTTGCAATCATGCAATGAAAAAGGAAAAAAAGGAAATCGCGAAAGAAGAGTCCTCAAAATGGCCGCATCGACAACTGGGGAAAAAAAATACTCGTCACGAGAAAGCTGAAAGTCTATATAGAAGGAAAGAGCCTACATAGTCCTACTCCGAAAAAAAAAAAAGAGAAACCGAGAAGGATCGTCGTTGGCCGGCACCGGTCGTCCAGGGGGGGACGCAGCTGTTGCCTGAAAAAGAAAAAAGGGGGGTAGAAGAAAGCAAAATCCGACTAAAGAGGGAAAACAACTAAAAAAGGATCGAGGAAATTTGGGAGGGGAACAGACCCGCCCTCCGCCGAGAAAGGGGAACTGTTGAAAGGCGCTTGGAAAAAGCCAGGGGATTGTTCCCAAGATCTACAGGGGGGGAAACCCGGCGCGCCAGAGGGGAAAAGGGTCCAGAAAGTCTACACGTCCTAGAAGAGGAAGCCAGGCCCGGAAAATAGGCCTATGAAAAATTTATATCTTGAGAAAAAAAAACAAACTAGGAGGAAAATGAATACTTTTCCGGCGAAAAATTCCGATCTAATTGGAGCCGTAAACCTCCGTCAAGGAAGTTGCGATAAGGTTCGCCAGGGGAGAACTTGGGAATCTAAAGAGGAGGACTGAGGGAGGGAAAAAAAGCCTTTTCCAGCACCCCCGAGAAAAAAAATGTCCAAGGAGAATCCTTCTGTCGTCCAGTCAACATCAGGGACGCTCAAGTTTCGGGGCGTCCAGTTAGATTAGGAGACCAAACCGAGGAGGGGTCCCAAAAAAAAAAAAAAAAAACGACCTGGAGAACTGCCATCGCTTAGGAAAAAGAACTAGGAGATCCTAGAAACCTCCTATCCATATATGGCAGGAATTGAGAAAGGTACACTACGAATGGTATGCAAATCCTCGATGGGGGGATGGGAAACGCTGATGGAAACTAGTGAACGACCTTAAGGAAATTTGCACCTTCTTTTTGGGGGGGATTAGGAGCTGGGTAGGTCTATAAGGAAAAGTTAGACGAAGAAGAGGGGCACCACTTATCACAGAACCAGAAATAGGCGGTCCAACAACGGGGGGCCCAACACAACGGGAACTTACTCGAAGGGGAGAACGTTTGCAGAAACAACATTGACCAAACCAGCGTATCTTAAGAGGAAGATTTCGACAAAGGCAACCCCAACCCAACAGCGACCCCCCAACTCGAAACCACGAAACACAGGAACGGGGCGACGCAGTCGGCCCCCGGCCGGACCCGTCGCCGCCGAGTCAGATTGAAGACAAACTCAATAGAAGAAGTTCCTGCCCAGTCCTAAATAAGAAGACTATTCTGAGAATGGTTATCCTTGAAGATAAGGGGGGGTTCGATCGTCCTGCAGGGGAAAACCTCTTTAGGGAGTAAAAAAAGGCGAAGATTTTCTCCACCAGAAGGGGAACGTCGGGGCTACTCAATGCTTATCCCGAGAGGAAGGTTCAAAAAAAAAGGGCGAAAAAACGATGTTCCTTAAGGGAGAGGATTGGGGAAGAAACCATCCCTCTCGACGAAAAAAGAGAGGGATAAACTTCCCCAAGCAGACCTCATTAAGAGAACAGCCGAGAGACGACAAATCCGGAGCATAGACAAGGGGGGGATTCACTTCCATCACCTCAAATAGAAAGGTCCCAGAAGCGAACTCTGGTAGGGGTTTTCATTCCATGCAACCACGGACCGTATCTCTCAAAGTGAAGAGACAGGTATTATCAAAAAACAAAAGAAGGGGCCAAAACGGTTGGAACCCAGAACAGGTCCCTTGAACGTCCGGGAGCAAGAAGAAATGCATCGTGGAACGAAAAAAGGGAGGAACCTAGAAGAAGAACCACAGGGGAAGAAAAGCACCCCAACCTGCCCGTGGGGGGGGAGGCCTTTTATCGGAAAGGGAGGAACATGCCGTTCAACACGAAGGGTTGCGTTTTGGGTCAAAGAGAAGAGTTCGGATGCTAGTGAAGGGGGTCGGGGAAAAACAGCTGCTCGGCGAGAAGCATACGTGGAAAGTCACCCATATTCGTGGAGGAATGTGAAACGAAACTGAAAAAGCCTCGCGTCTGGGGAGTGTAAAATCAAAGAAAGTCTCCATCTCAAGGGGGAGAAGAGTCCCGAAGAAAGGAAAGAGGTTTGAGGAAGGTGCAAAAAAAACAATAGTTGAAAAAACTGTCTAAAACAAGCGGGCGTGGAAAGGATACGAAAAAACAACGAAGGAGGAAGGAAAGAGATCAAAAGAACATCTTTTGAGACAGGGGGGGGTGCAAAGGCGATATTGCTCTTGGGGGCCAAAGGAAAAAGGGCGACCGTGGAACTGCGAATAGAAAGGGCTTTTAGAAAGAGGACACGCCATCAGAGGAATAAGGAGCGTTGCTTTTGACAAGGAGAGAACTAAGCAGGGAAGAAATCTCACTACTATCATCTTCTAGAAGAAAGAAAAGGAAACACACGATCACGACAAACGGGTGGAATAGACAAAATCCACACTAAAAAAAAGGGCTGAACGGAAAAAAAAGCCGACATCAAAGCCGCCAGAGGACGGGTTGGCTTTTCTGAAGGGGGGGAAGGTCCGGAGAGGAGACGCCAGCGGGGGGGAGGGGGGGGGACGGAGGGAAAAAAGACCGGGGGATGGTGGAGGGGGTCCTGAGTAGACTTTTACGAAAGGACTGGGTGAAAAAAAAAAAAAAGCGACGAGTGGAGGTTAAGGACCCGACTCGAGGGGGGATTTGAGCAGGGGGAAGAAGGGGAAAAGAGCTGTGGCGGAAGGGGGGGGGGACGGGAGGCACTGGGTGTCGTGGAAAGGGGGGATGTGCCGGAAGAGAACCTAGGGTTGCCAGGCGGCCCAGCCATAGACCCCCTCAGGAAGGGGACTGAAAAGTGTTCGCCTTAGGCCCAGGGGAGATCTGAAGAGCTCCCGAAATCAAGAATGGAAGTCCTCCCTGGAAAGAGAGTTCGCTTGGGGGAAAACTGGAAGAAAAAAGAAGTCCTCTAGCTCTCCTGTAGAAAGGAGGAACCCTAGGGTATCCGTTCCGGAAAGACAGAAAATCGCCTTCTCCCCTTCACATCCAGGGGCATGCACTTCCGGAGGGGGGGCCAAGGAAAGAGGGAACTATATTTCGGATGGAACTTCGCGGGTGGGTTTTTCTGAGGGAGAGGCAGTCTACCGGGACAAGATCCGTGTTTGGAAAGTGGAGGAGAACTGGCGAAGGGGGTCACGTAAGGGGGGGGAAGACCAATCATTACGCAAACGCGCACAATTTAAAAAACACAGTAAGCCTAGAGAGCAAGACGGGAAGGAAAAGAAGTAATCGTACTCGCGCCCAAGAACACTTCGTAGAGAACGATAAACATCGTCAGAGAGCTCAAAAAGAAAGGGGAAAATTAGGGAAGACGGTGTCGGCGCACATGGGAGAGGATTTCTCGCCCCAGAAAAAAAGGAGAGGTGTGCAGGGGGGGGAAAAAATCTAGGTCGCCAAAAGGAAGAGCTGGAAAAAGGGAAAGCGACCACCTGATCGAAGATGGGGGGACGCCTAAGGCCTCGACGAGAGGAAACCTGGGGAAAAGGGAGGGCGCTTGGAACTGCCGGGGGGGGGGAAAAAGAGGTCCAAGAAGTCGCTCTCTATTAATTGGACCAGGCGCGTCCCAAGAAGGGAAAAATCATCGCCACTTTCTATCCTATCCTAAAGGGAGGCAACTTCGATGAGGGAAAATAATGTAACGCCGGGAACCAAATCGAGAAACAACAAAGAAGGGAAAAAATATTGGAGGGGGGAAAGGAATCTACGGTGCAGGGGGGCCAGAAAGGGGAAAGAAAGATCGAATTGTGCCTACCGCGAGGCTTCTGGGGGGATACATGTTGGTCGAAGAGGGGGAAAAGCGCTGACCAGGAGAAATCCTCCTAAAGAGGGAAGGGGATTGGGAAAAAGGCAATAGGACTAAAAGGCCCTTAAAATCCCGGGTTCCTCTATGGAAAAGGATCTAAAAAAAACATCATCAGCATGTGGACGCAAAAACGGGGATCCTGAAGAGAGACGTTCGGACAGACGAACGTCCAACCACAGCACCAAGAGCGGAAAAGAAGTCAACACAAAAAAGTCCACTTCACCCCAGAACCCATGGAAGGGGAACACCGCATGAAGTATCAAGAAAAAAATTGATCTCAGTTAGAAGATAGGTAAGGTAAGTAAGCGAGAAGGTTGAAACGAAGTAGTAC
>Ga0179591_1263545_pt1 | contig 14861 bp, 28 predicted proteins | sample CZOMad2_1_08_16f_FD_182891 | JGI IMG/M metagenome (GOLD analysis project Ga0179591, IMG submission 182891) | Vadose zone soil fungal communities from Angelo Coast Range Reserve, California, USA - CZOMad2_1_08_16fungal (PacBio error correction) | ecosystem: Environmental > Terrestrial > Soil >...
GTATTGTGGGAAAGTTTGAAAAGTAGGGGGGTGGGGGGTGGGGAGAAGAGGTGGGGGGGAGAATTCCAAGAAACTGGCACAAGGGGACCCTTTGGTAAGACTCTAACCTTTTGATGTTGGGGTTGGATGTGGGTTGGGTCCCGCAGAATCGTCAGGGGACTCCACAAACAATGGAAAATTTGGCAGAAGTTGGAGGGGTTATTGGTAAGGGAGAGAAGCTCACAAGGTGACTAGGAGGCTTGGGGGGTTACCAATAATTTCGAAATAAACGGGGGGGAAAAAGAAGCGGAAAAAAGGAAGAAAGTCACTTGGTATCTAAAGGGTTCTTGGTTAAACGGCACAACGGCGATCGGACACAACCATAAACCGATCTGTATTGATGGTTTCTTCTCGAAAATTTCCAAACTTAAAGAGGGGACAAGATATGAGGGGAAAAGGAACGTCATTTTTCAGGACAACGGCAAGTAAAACGAAGCACAGCATGAAAACAGACATGGTAAAAAAGGGCACCTTAAAGGTGACGCAAGCACGAAAAAAGGGAAGTCAGAAAAAAGTGCAGACGAGCGACTATCGAGTGGGCAAAAAAATCAATAAGAAGGGAAAGGGTACACAGTGACGGCTTCGACTTTGAAGTGGCAGAAAGATGGGGAAAGAGTAAAAGTGAAAATCGATACGGGGGGGGAAGGATATTGGAGATACTCAACAACCAAAGGAATTGGGAGGAAAGAGATAAATGTAACCCACTCCTTGATACAGTATCGGATAGGAAACTTGACGAAGGAAGAGACCATAAAAAGAGCCCAGGGTGGGAGTGTGTTCACAATGGGCAAAAAAACTACGAGGGGGGTCCCACTATATATAGATCCGGGGGGAGACTGGGATCAGAGGGGGATCGTGTGGAAGTAAGTACTTTAAAAGTCGTAAATTTAATGGGGGGTAGGGGGGAAATGGGGCTGTGGTATTTCTGGGGGAAAAAGGGTGTTACAACGATTTCAGTAAAGGAAAAGCAAGTTCAAACTATGCTGGGGGTCATGGGGGGGGTGTAAAAAATGCTTGCATCGAAGATAGCAACAATTATCCAACACAACCGCACGAATTGCTTCTTGCCTAAAAATGGGGGGGGGGGACACTAAAAACCGGAAAAGGGGGGGCAACAAGATAAAAAGAAATGTAAAAAATTCCAATCCCCTATATACAAATTAAACGTAATCGTTGTACCGCGTTTTTTAAACCGAGATCCATCAAAACGAAAAGGAAATTTCGAAACGGTGGGAAGAACACAAAGAAGATGAAGAAGAGCCACCCTTGAGAATGAGGTTTTGGAGGGTCAACTTAAGAAAGGGAAAAAAAATCCCAGGAGACCCCGGAGAAAAGTGTGTAAGTGGGGGGGGCAATTTCGGAAAGCGCGGGAACTCAACAAATAAAGAAAAAAAACGAGGCGTGACAATAGGTCTTAGTTAAAAGGAGGGGAAGGGAGAGAAAAAAAACCTCTTAAAAAAAACAGAAATTTTAAAAAAGCTCACAAGGAACATCTAAGCATATGTGTGGGAAGATGGGAAGAACAACGGCACGAGAAGGGGGCCAGCGGAGAGAGTGGTTTGTAAGAGCGAAAAGGGAATTGAAAGAACCGGTTCGCGTAAAAAATAAGAGGGGGGCCAGTTTGTGGGGCTGGAGGGGAAATTCAGGGACCGGGTGTAAGAGATCTTCGCGGGAATTCGGGGTCCTTTGACAAGATTCTTTTGGGGGGTGAGTCCACTGGCGGCCGCGATTCGCCACAACCCTAAACTGCAGAAGTGTCTATGAAAAAAGGAAGGGGGGGGGAAGTCATTGGAACTAGCGGAGGGATTTTCAATGAAGAGAAAGGGGGAACTATCACCCATAGTGGAATGGAGAGACTCAATGGGGGGGGTCAGGTTGAAATTACCCTCGAAGGCAAAGAAGGGAAAAAGCATGAGGAGCTACTTGGACGAGGTGGGATTGTTTTCAGGAAAAGTGGAAGAAGGAAGGCGAAGATGAACAACGTCGATCCTCCAAAGTCTGCTATGGCGTGAAACAAGACTCAAGAGGACAGGAAATAAAAGACAAAACGGGGCTCAACAAAAAAAAAAAACGGCAAGTGTTGTAACGGAGAACGGACGGAAACGGGTTCTTGAAAAGTGGTACGAGGAAATAAAAACTACATAAAAACCAAAAAAAAACTGAACTGCAAATTAACTGCTGACTGTGAAGGGAGAAGACATCATGCCTTTTGTTGAGGGGTGGTAAAATATCGGTGGGCGAAAAAGAGGGGAATCATCGTAGCAGTGGTGCTAATTAAAATAAAAAGCGTTTGGAAGGAGGAACTGTGTGACGTTAAGGTGGAAAGGGCGCAGGTCGAAAACTAATGGAAAAATTGGGGGGGTTTCTGACTCTCAGGTGACCTTCATTCTTACTCGGGGGGGAAGGGGGGAAAAAGTTGACTCTTGGGAAAAAAAGGGGTGGAGGGGTGGGGCCGAAAAGGACGCAACCCAATATGGCAGGATTAAAAACAAAGAGGGGAGACGTTGGGCACTATTATGCAATGTCCAGGAGAGGGGAAAGGGGGAAAAAAAGAATTACAAAGTCCGTTGTTGGGTGTGGGAAAAGTTCTCGAGTATTCAGCCAAACCCTAGTCGGGAAGTTTCAGTCGCTTCCTTACTATAGAAAGGAAGAGGCGTCAAAAAAGGCGTTGCATCAGACCGTTGGGAAAATCGGGGTCTGGGAAACAGAAGTCGCTAAAAGTGCCTGTAAGCGAAAAAAGTGAATGGGGAGCGGTTGGTCCCTGATACACAAGAGAAGAAGGGAGGGACTCGCCAACCCAAACACGGAAGGGGAATTGGCCGCCAAACCTCAAAAGGGAAAAGTGTGAGGTGCACAAAACTTGCGAAAAGGGGGCAAATCAGGGGAGGTCTGCATAAAAAACAATCGTTAAAAGTGTCACGAGCAACAAGAGAATACTCACGGGATTAGTAAGGGGAAAAATCTAAAAAACCGGACCCGATTAGGGGTATGTTTTATGGTGTATCGACAAGGAGAAAACAGGAAGGGAAAAGGATGGAAGGGGGTGGAGACAGTTTGGCGGACGATAGCAGAGGGATGTAAGCGGTACAATACAACAAAGGACGAACTTTCAAAAATCGCAGTGGAAAGAAAAAGACATATGGGTTCAACCGAAATCGGTTTCGGCATATGCTCAGTTAAACTTTCTGTTCACAAAAAAAAAAAAAGAAAAGTTGGGCAAAAAATTACCATAACGGGAAATGGGAACAGCTTGACCCCGAAGGTAAGATAATGTCCAACAGAAACAAAAGAGGGAAAAAAAAAAAAAAAAAAAACAGACCCGAGAACGGAGAATAAGTTCATGGGATTAGAAATCATGAGAATCTTCGTAAATGGGCATATGGCAGAAAAAAGGTTTCGACGAGAAATGACCCTATCTGGACCTTGGAAAAGCAGGGGTTCCCGAGGACCTCTTAAAAATACTCTCACAGAAAGGAAAGGGGAGAAAATTCCCCCTTTCATGAATTTGAGAGGAAGAAGTCCGGACCGTGTAAATGCGTAGAAAAATGTGGGATTGGGAAAAAAAAGAAGGGGGGATCTATCGACCAGGGGAAAATGGGTCATTACACTTGGTCTCCTCAGGGGGCGTGGAGGGTTCACCCTCAGTTGTCAAGGGTCCAAACCAACTCTTCTAAATAAAAAAATGGTTCAGGAAGTGACAGCAAAACCATCCCAAATTGAAATGGGGTGACAAAAAGACAAGGGGGGATGTAGGGATAAAGAGAGTAAAGTCCACCCAAAAAAAAAGAAAAATGTTGAATTGCCGAAATTTTTGACATGAAACCGACAGAATGCTATCAAAAAGACCAGAGAAAAAAAAACAGTCCTCACACTTGCCGAGGAACGACCCCTAAAACAGGAGAATCAACCAACAACGCTGGAAAAGAGATAGAGACAGGTAGGGGTGGGTTAAAAGGAAAAAGTCAGTAAAGGGGTATTCATGATCGCCAAGAGTTGAGGGGGACACACAGGAAATTAGGGAAAAAAATTTTATTGTACGATCTCAAACTACAACTGAGAAAAGGGAACAATGGGGAAAGCGTAAAAATAACTGTCAAATGGGGGGGCGCGAGGGGGGTAAATCACCAGGGGAGAAGCAAAAGACCAATAAGGAGGTTACCGGCAAAAGGTCGATAGTGAAGACCATGTTTAACAGAGGTGGGTGGCTAATGGTAACAAAAAAACAAACTTAGTCAAGCCTTAAGCAATCACAGCGGGGAAAAATTTGACAGGGGCCGAGGGGAGCGTGAAGGGGGGGTTTTCACGGGTCCCCAGAAGGAAGTTAGAAGGGACGAAGCGAAAAACCCGGAGGGGACACCTTCTCGGGCCAAGGCCAGAACAAACGGAATTTATGACAATGGAAAATATCGGGAAAAGTGCAGTGGAAAAAGAAGAAAAAAAAAGGGAAGTCCCGTTCGAAGTTCTGTGGGGACGGGTTTTTGAAAAAATATTTTAACATTATGTTTGGGTAATAAAAAGAGGGGGGGGGGGTTTCAACAAAGACTTGCTGGGAACAAGGGAAAGTGAGGGTCCGAATGGGAAACGGGAAAGTGTTCAAGAGCCGAGCCTGGACACGTGTCGGCCATAAGCTTTGGTAAAAGGGAGACGGGGGCTCAAAGAAAAAAGGCAGGTGTGTGGGGAGGTCGGGAGCAGGGGTTGTTCCTTCTGTGGGGGCAGAATACAAAATAAAGGAGGACATAATGGAATACCTTAGTGATCGGGAGAGGAAAAAGCAAAAGAGGATGCTGGAAAAAGGTGGAGGGAAGAAAAAGGAACAAACAAAGGTGGTGCGAATTGTTACGTTGGGGGGGGGAAAAGATACAAAAAATTCCGTGAGCTGAATGAAAAAGGTCGAGGGCGCACTCAAATAGTCCCATAGGGGGGCTACCGCAAGAGAAAAATAAAGGGGGGAATTAAAAATATTCCCGCGAGTCCAGGGCAAAAAAAGAAACGAGTGAACACAGAGGGGGCAAACACAGAAAGAAGCGTAGAAAGATTAAGAAAAAGCTATGACTTTCAAACAAGATAAAACCGAAGAAAAGCGTAAAAAACCACCCCGAAGGGGGAAGGAAGAGGTCAAAAAAAAAACGAATAAAAAAGGCATAAGTGGCAAGGCAGACGTGGGGGGGCGCCCAGAGGGGGGCGTGCGGGTGGGGGGGGCAGACTCAACCAGCAAATTCCAAGCGCGTCAATTAGAAAGAAAAGAAGGGGGAAAGAAAGGAAGAAAGAAACAATTTGGAAAAAAAAAAAGTATTCGGAAAAAAAAAAAGGGGACCAAAGAAAGAAATTGAAGAAAAAGAAGGCTGTAAAAAGCCGCCCTAAGGGAAAATGACGTAAAATCCCAACCTAGAAAAGGGGAAAAAAAAGGGAAAAAAGGGAAATTGAAGGAATTCCAGTAAGGGGGCAGAGTAAGGGGACCGTGGGGGGGAGGAGAGGAAAGACATAGAAACTACCGACGGGTCTGGTCTCCCTCCAAACTGGGCCGGGGGTTTTGGGTTTTTTGTTGGCAAGCATAAAGGGGGAAAGGGGATTGACATCGATGTAATTGTAAAAGAGAAGACCTGAAGGGGGAGGACAAAGAGAATGTCATGCTGGGGGAAGCTAAACGGATGGAAACTGGAGGAAATACGCGAAAAAGGTAACTGCTGAGAACATACGAGGACGATTCAAGGAAAGGGTTGTAAAAAGCAAAAAACATTGGGGGTATCAATTCCCCGAAGAGAGGGGAAAATAAAGGTTGGGGGGAAAAAGCGATCTGGGATCAATAAATGCCATCACGGTGGTGGGACGTGTTGAGGGGAAATCAAAAAAAAAAAAAAAAATTATCCGACAAAGAAGGAGAAAAAGAAAACGAGAGATCCAGAAGGGGAGGAAAAAAAAACGACCAGGATTTCCTATCCCGCACAGGAGAAAAAAACATAGATAAGAGGGAAAACACAGACGTCTGAAAAAATCAACTTCAGCTCTCACAAGGAGGAAATTGCGATGGCGTATCGGAAACGAAAGAGGAGGGGAAAAAAATCTGTTTGTCGAAAAAAAGTGGGAAAAAGGAGAGAAGGGGGGTTTTGTCGGAAAAAGCATGCAACCTGACTTTACAAAATCGTCTTTGAGGGTGGGGGATGGAACGTTTGGGAGTCCGCATCTCGAAGGGGAAAAGAACACACCAAATGATTTTCTCGGTAAAGGGGTGGGGAGGGGGGGAAATGGTTGGAAGAGATGGAGCAAAATGGTGCTCTTCCGGTTTGGTTTTTAACAACGGTCGAGGAAACAGGGGGGAGGCGCTCGGTGTAAAACTAGGAAGAAGGAGGGAAGGGGAATTGATCAAAAGTATTGGAGATGGGGAGGAAGATATGTTTGGAAGAAAAAAAAGGAGGTGGAGATGGGGGAAGGGGGCGATGGGGGCTCGAAATTTGCCAAACGGAAAAATATGTCAAAACCAATGCATAGTGGTACGGAAGGGGCAGGGAAGTGAAAAATTAACAAACCTGAAAGGCCAGCAAGCACGCGCAACATCGACAATTCATTGGAGGAGGGGTAATTTGAAAGGGAACGAAAAAACACCTGTCTCCCAGAAAGGGGCGAACCAGCCTCCTAGGGGACCGGGGGGGGGGGAAAACGAGGGGGAGAGGTTGGGAAAAAATGTGAAAAAAAAAAAGCTCTGTGAACGAATTTTGATGGGGCAATATTGGGTAAACTAAAGAAGAGTAACCGGTGGGGGGAAAGTTGGGATCGGGTCCAGGGGAAAAAAAACAAAACAAAAACGTGAAGAAATAAGTATTACCCAGCTTAAAAGAAAAAGGTGGAGGAAAGTTTTCAGGGGGGGGGGGGCCTCGAGGGCCTAAAAAAGGGAAGCCAATGGGGTTGGAAAAACAAATGTCAACGGATACTACGGGCTTGTTAACCACGGTAAAAAAAGAAAGAGGACTAGATCACTTCTCGGTCGAAACCAAAGGGGGTAGGTAAGGGAAGAAAGCAACTAACATTGAAAGGGGGGGGGGGGGAGGGGAATGAATGTGGGAGGGCAGTAATGTCAGGTTTGTCCAAAAGTTGCGAAGGGGAATGACGCAAAAGTCGGTTGGAAGGGGAAAATGCATTGACAGTGGACACCCCCAAGACAATGAAACAACAGAAAGAAACGATTAGAGGTTGAATAAAAAAGGGGGGGTTAACTCTTTACAAGAAAAATAAAAAAAAAAGAATACCACACTCGGCACATTAAAATCAGGCTGAAGTCCTTAAAACCAAAACGAGAAAGGACCTCACTCAAAGGTGACAAAGGGGGGGGGAAAAAAAAAAGGATATAAGAAGGGGAGAATTCTTCTGTACAGGTGCAAAAAAAAAGAACTCACCATCACAGAAGAAAAGGTGGATTCAGTGGGGTGGGGTGGGGTGCAAAGTAAAAGAGGCGGTACATCAAAAAAAAGAAAAGAAAAAAACAAGAAGGGGAAAAAAAAGGGGAGGGGGTGATTACCAAAAAAAACTACTCTAAAAAAATTTCAATTGTGGGTTCACCCGAACCAGCTCCATCTCTGTGAGTGAAGAGGGGGAAGCCCCAACAATATTTGCCCAGCGCAGGGGGGGGAAATCGGGGAAAAAGACTTTCCGGGGGCAAATATATCGATTGTTCAACACCTGTTTTTCGGATAGTAATTAAGGGGTTGGGAAGAAAAGGGAGTGGCAAGTCAAAAAAAATAAAGGGATGGGAAAATATAGACATCATAGAGGGGAGTTTTTTACAAAACGCCAGAAGCCCTATCAGGGGACCAATGGTGAGAAGAAAAGGGGTATTACCAGGGGGGACTCTATTTTAAAATGGACAAAGAGAAGTTCCCAAAACAAGGGTCACTCTATCAGGGGGGAAAATGGGCCGAGAAAACTCCAATGGTGGGTTGGATTGTGGGATAACCGGATGTTTTGCAAGAAGGTTCCTAGTCCTCTCCTACTGTTAATAAATGTCAACCGTTTCGGGAAGAAACCCCCGGTCGCGAAAAGAGTGACACTCCACCGTCCTTAAATGGGGTAGAGGAGGAAGGAAAGAAGGAATCCCGTTGTCAAAAAGAGTTGGAGAAGTGGGCAAAAAATAACTCACGTGAGCGAAAAAAAAAAAAAAAAAAGGGAAGGGGGGCCGTGTATACGACGTGGGTACCCAGGACGTTCGATTATTCCGAGGACATCATTCAAGGAAAAAAAAAAAAAACTTAAAAAAAAAAAAAAACGGGGAACCTTACGATCAAAAAGGAACGCGATAAGTCTCATATCACAGGAGGTCTTGGGGGGCAAAAAAATATCACAGGGGGGACGGACAATCGAGGACCAAGTAGCGTGACAAAAACCTTACTATACCCTCTGGAATGTATTCTTTGGGAAAGGGGGACCAATTGGGTGTGAGGGTTAAAAAAACTGGGGGTAAATGGGAGAGGGGAAATAGGCAAAAAATACTACTCTTTTCTCGAAATGAGGGGTGGTCTGGGGGGGCCATCGGGGATTCTTATTTATGGGAAGGGGGAAAAAGGGGGGGGGGAAAAAATACATACCCTCCCAAAAAGCCATATGGGGGGGAATAAAACAAGTGTGGAAGAGGGGCCACTAGTCTGATGCAAAAAAAAAGGGGAATCGAGGGAAGTTAGACAGGGTGTTTTTTTCCCGGTGTCTTGGATAGAAGGATATTCGAAGGTAAGTGGTTCCCGGGAGAAAGGAGAGGATTCCTCGTTGCATAAAAAAAATTGGGGGGAACTTCAGGTCTTGTGTGCGAAGAGAGCGGATGCTGGGGGAAGACGAAAAAAAAAAATAGGTGCTGCTTGCTGGAGAAAAAAAAAAAAAAAAGGAAGTGAACGGAAGAGACCAAGACAAGCCCCCCACACAACATGTGTTGGGACAGGACAGAAAACATTGTTTTTAATGGTGGAACAAAAAGGAAGGGGCTGGCAAAAGGGGGTTTCCGCAAAGGCAGGTCACAGGGACGGCCGAATCGGGTCCAAAATTGTCGCTGGGAAAGGGGGAAGGAAAACAGCGGTAATTATTAAGGAAAAAATGAGCTGCGAAATGGGGGAAATTTTTGGGATTTGTATTTTGACAGGGGGAAATACCGGCAGACGGAAAATCCAAAAAAAAAAAAAAAACGATTGGCCGACGCGGGAGGGGAGAAAAATCTCGATTGGGGGGCGAACCACCGGAAAGTCTTAAAAACTTCGCTCGTGAACCAAATGGGAGGGTCGCACCAGTTTTCAGGAAAAGGAAAACGGGCCCATGGGCCAGGAAAGCGTACCCTCCCGGAGAGGGAGCCAAACCTTCATCTGAAAAAAAAAAAACGAAAAAAAAGAACGAGACAAGGGAGACTTTCTGAGATAGAGAAAAATGCCCGATATTGAAAATAGTAGAAAAAGTAGCAAAAAAAGCAGAAGCCTGCGGGGTGACCGTGAATCGGGGAAAAACTCGTAAAGTTGCACTAAAAATCAAATCCTGAACGCGACGTCGCAAGTTCAAAGAGATCGGGGGATCTCAACTAGTTGTGGAAAAGGGACAATGTGAATGTTATTGTAGGCTGGAGAAACAAGGGGTGAAGGGGGACACAAAATGTTGGAGTCGGGATCGGTAACAAGGTAACTTTTCCAAGTCATGAGGGGGCTTTGGGGAAAAATGGAGAAAAAATGGTCTCCACAAAGAGGGAGGGAAAAAAAAAAATTTCGACTGATTACCTGCTAAACAAAAAGAAAAATGGGCGTTGTGATCAGGGAAAAGGGAGAATAGTAGTCCCACACGTGAACAAAGAGGTGGAATGAAAAAAAACAAAGGCTACTCCAAAAAACCACAGGACGAAAGGAAAAGAAATGAATTGAAAAACAAAAAAAACCGAAACAGGGGAATCTTCTCAAACAACATGAAAAGAAAGGAAGAAAAAGACCTTATTGGCTGAGCGGCACTTTTTGAAATTAAGGGGGCAGGTCTTGTTAGGGATCCTGCGGCCCAGGGGAAGGGGAAAATCGGGAACAAATTTTGTGGAAAATAAAAGATATATACAGCAACGTTCTCACCCATTTGGTAGAAGTTAAAAGATCTGAAAAGCAAGTGGGGGGACCACAGTGAGCGAAAAAAATTGAACGCCAAGAGGAAATTAAAAGGAGGGTTCGGAACGGTACCTGTTTGTACATCATGGGGTTCGACAGAAGGAATAAGGCCCCTAGTCAGCAGAGGGAGGGTGAAAGTTGAGAAAGGGGAGAGGGTGAAAGTATAGTTGTCTTTGCAATGGGGGGAAACTTAACGAGGAAAAGCCCGAAACCTCTCCAAAAGAATAAGGAACCAACAAAAGCTAATGAAAATGGAGGCAAATAGAAGCGGCAAAAGTTCTGATAATAAAAAAGGAAAAAAGGGGAGATTCAAGGGGGAAAGGGGGGGGTTTTCGTTGGTTTTAAGATTGAATTTATGTTTGGAACGACCGGGGGGGAAGCGTGCCTGGAAAAAACAGACGGATGGGGTCCGAAAACAGGAACTCTGCAAAGGGGGTAAGAAAAAGACGGGAAGCGCGGTCTCCATAGCTTGTAGGAACATTAAATCTAAAAGGGACCGGTTGGGGTGGAAGTAGGGGGGTTAACCTCAGGGGTCGGTAAAAATGTCCAGATAATAAAAAAAAAAAAGGCCGTGGAAGAAGTGGAAATGAAGAAGAAACGATGGTGGGGAATTTGAAAATTGGGGAACCACTGTGGCACGAAAGAAGGGGGGGGGAACCAATGGGAGTTTCGTTTGTTCGGGAAAAGTTGAGTGAGCGGATAAAACATGCCAGAAAAAGGGGGGGGGGACGCCTCCCTCATAGAAAAGATGGGGGGGGATCATCAGCAGAAACACGTTACACATGAAAAAGCTGAAAAAGCATAGAGAAGCGTCGGCACATACAGGGTCGGGAAACAAAGATGGAGGCAAAAAAGAGGGGAAAGAATGTCGAATTTCATGAGAGAAACTTACCCGACGACTGCCGTAAAGAAGAGCAGGGAAAACAAAGGCAGGTCCGGCGCACCACCTCAAACCAATTGCTACTGGGAACTTGCAAATGTCAAGGGAAAAGACTTTGTTGGTTTTAGCGCAAAACCCAAACAAGATGCGTGTTCGGGGGGGAAGGGATGACGTCACAAGACAATCCCGCACAAACAGGGAAAGGGACAAAGAAAAGGAGAAAAGAAAATGTTGAAGTAGCCAGATACAAAGGGACCCACGAAACAATTGTAGAGGGGTGAAGAGGGGAAAAGGGGGACAATAAGAGGCCTCTTAAATCAAAAACCGAGTTCAAAGCAAAAACAAGCAATGAGGCGGAAAAAGGACTAGAAAAGGAACCAGTTGGAAAAAGAGGTAGTGGACGAAGGGTGGGAAGGACAACCACGGTTATCGGAAAGAGGGGGAAAAAAAAAAAAAGACGAAAAAAATCTCCCCCTCAAAAGGCAACGGGGGTGGTTGCGCAGAGGGCTGAAATATCGCCGGGGATGAAGAATGTAGCCTCTGACTTTAAGGACTAGGGGAATCCAACGTCGCGAAAAACCAAACAGGGGGAGGGGGGAAAAAAAAGAAAAAGGAAATAAAAATTTCTTTTAAGAAAGAGGAAGAGTGAGGAAACCTCGTTTTAGAGCAACAAAGGCCACCCAAATTAGTATCCAGGGAAAAACCAAAGGAGGGTGGGGAAAATTGGGTCGACTTTCCCTTAAAATAGGAAAAAATAAGTAGCGGTCAATCCACGAACCGAGGGGGGGGGGAAAAAGGGGGGCGGGAGGAAATGGGACCGTAAAGTCATCGACCTGATAAGCAAATGTATTCAAAAAAAGAGGGAGAGAACGTGGCGGCTATGTGAACTAGAACCCAGAACACACCTAAACAGAACGAGACAGGGAACCCAAAAAAGGTAAAAAAGGGGGGAGGGAAAAGGAACAAGAAATCCCTCCATTTTAAAGCCATAAAAAGTGAGTCTGGTGAAGGGCACTCACAGAGAGTAAGTTGACAATTGTAAGGGTGTTAAAAAGAGGGGGGGGAGGGGGGGGACAAACCGAAAGCAAGGGAGAAAAAGCGGGGGGTTAAAATCGCAGTAGGGAAAGTGGGGTTATTGCGCGCCGCGTGGAACTCCAAAAAATGGGAAAACACTTTCTGCTTTGTTGAGGGTTAGTTGGGAGGGGAAGGGAAAAGTTCTCAGGTGAACTCTTCGATGGGGTGGGGAAAAAAAAAGAGGGCAAAATAGACCTAGGGTTCGGTAAAGAAGTGTAAACATAGGCTTGACTTTGGGGGAGAAAAGGGGGTGGGAGTCAGGTGGGGTTATCTGACCTCTAATCTGTGTACCCCAATGGGGAAAAGAAAAAGAAGCGGTGTAATTTTGAATGGAGGGAAAAGGGAGAGAAAAAGAAAAAAAAGGTCACTTGAACACAATGACAAGAATGATGGAAAAAAGGCCCGCCAGGATGCGTAACAACCTGCCCTTAAAATCACGCGGCCATTCACGGACAGGACGGCTGGAAAGAAGAGGGGGAAAAAAAAAATGGGAAGGAATATGAGAACAAGGGATATCAAGACACTCGGGGCAATTAAGGGAGCCAAGTTGCAATGTACACACGCACCTTGGTGAACGGCTGAGACTAAGGCAGAAAAAGGAATGGACACTTGAGGAAGAAAAGAAGGGGGGGGGAAGGAAAAAGGGAGGTGTGGGAGAAGAAATCAAAAAAAACAAAGGAGGAAATAAAAGAAGTAAAAGGTCACTGATCCAAAGAATAGATTTCGTCCACGTGTATATTGAAAATCCAACCAAAAAGTCAAGGGGAAGGAATGGGGGTCAGGGGGGGGGGGGTTCAAAAAGTCCACTTAAAGAAGATTTGTCAGGGAGAAGAGAGGCGCAAAGTAAAGAAAGGAAATTGGGCTTCTTGCCCATAGACTTAACAAGAACGGAAAAATTGGGGGGGATAGGCCGAGGGTTTGTATGGTTCTGGGAAGGGAGTTGGGAAGCACTCACATGGGAAGTGAAAAACAATAAGACGTTGACAATAAGGCTTTAAAAGGGTGGGAAAGGACTGAAAAATTCATCGAGGCACTCGACAATTCCACAAAAAAATGGTGTCGAACCGGGGGGGTGACAACGAGAAAGAGGGAAAGGTTCCAATAACCATGAGAACGAAGGGAAGAAAGAAAAAAGACATCGAGTAGGGGGGTAACTATCTCCAAAAAACTAAAGGATATCAAACGAGGGGGAACAACAAGCGACTAGCACCGGGGAGGAAAAAAAAAGAGGACCAAAAAAAAAGTTTCAAAAAAAGAAAAACCTCACAGACAAAGAGAAAAAAAAGGGTGGGGGGGATTGTTTGGTGTAAGCTTCAAAAAAGGAGAGACGCACAAAAGGGCACAGGAAAAAACGAAGAAAAAAGGTTTCGAAGGGGAGGTGCAGGGATTGTACCGGCAAGAAAAAACACCAAAAAAATAAAACTTTCCACTTTTGGGGGGAAGACCACCTAATCCAAATCTGTGAGGGGGAAGGAAAGGGTGCGCCCTCAGCTCCCAGGGGTGTAAGACCAAGAGTGTGGGACAGCCGGTTTCGCGGGGGAAAAAGATAAGCGATGTAACAGGGGGGAGGGAGTAGGGGGAAAAAATAAAGGTTCGGCGAAAAGGGGGAAGTGGGAAATAGAGACTGCAAAACCTTCAGGGCATAAGGCTTGGGTTGCGTACTGTGAATAATCGGCTCAGGGAAAAAAAGGGAAAAAGCCTAGGAGCTCTTCAATCTGAACTTCAAAGTGGAGAAAACCTTTTTACGCCCGATAGATTTCAAAGGGAAGGAGGTAGAGGAAAAAGGAAAATGGAAATCAGGGGAATTGAGTGAAGAAATGGGGGGGGGGCAATTTTATATGTATGATTTTGTAAAGACCGATTGGGCAAAAGCCTCTAATGGGGGGGGAATGAAGGGTAGGGAACCGGGAACTCAGGGTCAAGCCGGCGGCCTCATTAAGACGAGGTAAGAAAAAGTCAAAAGAGGCTCAGGACAGGGGAAAAAAGGGGGAACCGAGTAACCAATTCTGCAATATTGAAAAGACGTAGCATTCTTCGGAAAAAGCCAAACTGACCAATGGGGAGGGGTAGTAAGGAGGGACCTTTCTTTAGAGGATTCCTAACTCAAAGAAAAAAAATTAAGAATGGAAGCTACTATGGACGACAAGGGAAACTGAACAAAATAAAGGGACTTGGGGGGGGTCTGTTTGAAAAGAGTGTTGGGGAAAAAGAACTCTTATCTGTTTCAAATTTCTAAACAGCAGGGGGGGGACTTTCTTATAAGGAAAGGGGGACACGTGAGTGGGAAAATGGGAAAGCAGGAAAAGACTGCAATTGGGTTGGAGCGATTTTCCAGAATTGGGGCCAGACGGTAGGTTCTTATTTGACGAGGGAAGGGGGAAAAAAAAGGGGGGGGGGTGAGATACATACCCGCACAATAACGGGGGGGTAAAAAAAAAAAGCGGAATGTCGGTCAATATTATTATGTGAAAACTTAGGGAGGACGGGAAGAAAGTCGGGTTTTCCCGAAAAAAAAAGGGACTTAAGAGAAAGGGGATCAACCGGTAAGTTCGCAGAGACAGGATGAAGAAAAAGATTATAAACTAAGTTGAAGAACATCTTTTGGTGGAAGTCGTCTTTGTGGCACTACATTGCGTATTGCGGAAAAAAGGTGAAGGTGCGCGGGGGGAACCTGATAAAGATAAGGCAGAGAAGAGACAAAACCATGGGAAAGGAAGCTCAAACGAAAATTGAGGTTTTTAAAATTGAAAAACCTGAATAGAAAA